>Ga0137403_10009031_pt1 | contig 11103 bp, 11 predicted proteins | sample CZOMad2_1_16fung_FD_122057 | JGI IMG/M metagenome (GOLD analysis project Ga0137403, IMG submission 122057) | Vadose zone soil fungal communities from Angelo Coast Range Reserve, California, USA - CZOMad2_1_16fungal (Hybrid Assembly) | ecosystem: Environmental > Terrestrial > Soil > Vadose zone...
CTCCCCCCGAGCTCCAGTGGGCCTAGCTGCCCTTCTTCTCGATCTTCTTGCCGTTGGTGCCAAGGACGTACCACTCGGCGCCGAAGGCATCGACGCCCTCGCCCTTGGTCGAGCCGGGCTTGTTCTTGTCGAGGACGAACGTGTAGAGCGGGTGCTTGTTGTAGGTCACCTGCGTCGTGCCGTTCGAGCGCTTGGTCGTGCCGAGCAGCGAGGGCTTCACGCCCCCGATGGCCTTCGGCTTGCCCTTGGTCAGCAGCGGCGGCCAGTTCGTGGCGCACGCGCCCGAGCACGCGCTCTTGCCGTTCTTGTCCTTCTGGAACAGATAGAGCGTGCGGGAGCGCCCGTCGACGACGTCCCGGGCATCGTCTATCGCCGCCCTGGTGAAGGTAACGGCAACACGATCGCCACGGGCCCGGCGGCGCTCGTGCGCGACCTCGACTCGTTGCCGATGCCCGACTTCAGCGACTACTTCGCCGGCTTCGACCGCTGCGGCGCGGCGGCGGGCATGGTGCCGACCTTGCTGTTCGAGAGCTCGCGCGGCTGCTGGTGGGGCGCGAAGTCGCACTGCACGTTCTGCGGGCTCAACGGCTCCAGCATGGCTTTTCGCAGCAAGAGCCCTGCGCGCACCCTCGACGAGATTGAGACGCTGACGCGGCGCCACGGCCGGCTCGACCTCCAGGCGGTCGACAACATCATCGACGCGCGGTATCTGCGCGACATGCTGCCGCGGCTGCGGGAGCGCGGACGTGATCTCAGCGTTTTCTACGAGACCAAGGCCAACCTGCAGAAGGCGCACGTGAGGCTCCTGCGCGAGTCGGGGGTCGACCGAATCCAGCCGGGGATCGAGAGTCTCAGCACGCCGATCCTGCGCCTCATGCGTAAGGGGGTGACCGCGTTCCAGAACGTGCGGCTTCTCAAGTGGTGCGCCGAGTACGGCCTCCGGGTCTTCTGGAACGTGATCTATGGCTTCCCGGGAGAGCCTGTGGGGGAATACGCGCGCATGGCGGCAATCGTGCCCGCCCTCGAGCACCTGGCCCCGCCCACACTGGGTCCGCTCGTGCTCGACCGGTTCAGCCCGTACCACGAGCGGCCCGGCGACTTCGGGCTCGAGATCGCGGGCCCGCTGCCCTACTACGGCATGATTTACCAAGTGGACGAGGCGACCCTCAACGATCTCGCCTACTCGTTCCAGTACGCGCACGCGGATGGTCGGGATCCCGACGCGTATGTGGGGCCCCTGCGCCGGGCCATCGAGGCGTGGCGCGCCGCGCACCCGACCAGCTACCGGGCGCTCCGCTACCGTCGCGGGCCCGGCTTCCTGGTGGTGCAGGACGGCCGCCCGCACTCCGAGCGGGCCAACTACACCTTTGGCGAGCGCGAGGCCGCGCTCTACCTGGCCTGCGAGGACGGGGCGACGCCCGCCGAGGCCCGCGCCGCCGCTCGAGCCGGCGGGGTGCCGGACCCAGGCGTGGAGGAGGTGCGCGAGTTCCTGGACGAGCTGACCCTCTCTGGCCTCGTCTTTGCCGAGGGCGGCCACTACCTCGCGCTCGCGCTGCCCTGGCGGTTGCCGGAAACGGTGTAGCGTGAGACACGCTCGAGCTGCCCTCGCCCTGGCCATCCTGGCCACGCTCCTGACGGGCCCGCGGTCGGGCGCCGTAGCCGATGCGCAAAACCTCGACCGTCAAGTCGAAGCCACGCTGAGGAGCCTGTACGAGACGACTCCCGCGGCCAGGGAGCTGGCCGGCACGGCGAAGGGCATCCTCATCTTCCCGGAAATTGCCAGGGACAATTACGTCCTCGGCCTCCAGTCCGGCCACGGCGCATTGCTGGTGGGCGGCAAGATCGTCGCCCACTACGCGACCTCCTCGGCCATCTACGGAATGCAAGCCGGTGTCTTGCCCTTCGGGTACGTGCTCTTCCTCGTCACCGACGCTGCGCTGAATCGCCTCAACCAGAGCGGAGGCTGGGAGGTCGGCAAGGATGCAGGAGTGGTCATCATGCCCGCCGGCACCGCCACGATGCCGGACGGGACAATGGACACGCAAGCTGGAACAATGGATGCGACCGCGGGGACGATGACCGCCCGCACGAGAGCCCGAGCCGAGGCCTATGCGTTCGTCATCGGGGACACGTCGATCATGACGGGGGTCGGCGTGCAGGGCTGGAAGATCATCAAGACCAACCCATGAGCCACCGTGGCTAGCGTCTGCGCTCCAGGTTCAGCTCGATTTGCTTCAAACGCTGGAGGTCAGCCCCGAGCTTGGCCGCGTCGTGCTTCAGCCGGAGTGTCTCTGCCTCGCGCATCGTGAGCTCGGCCTGACGTGCCGCGAGCTCGGCTTCGCGGGCCACGAGCTCGACGAGCGCGGCCTGCCACGCCCGGGCGTCCGATTCCCACGCGCCCTGCGGATACGCGGTGAGCAGCCGCTCGAAGGCAAGCTTGGCCGTCCGGTAGTCACGGAGCCCGCTCGAAGGATCCACGTAGAGCCGCGCGAGATTGTAGAGCGCGCGCGCGTGCACACCGTCCCGTTCCGGCATGGCGGCGACCTGCGCGTAGAGATCTCGTGCCGGGCCGGGTTGTCCCTGTCGGACCAGCTCGTCCGCGCGGGCCACCAGCTGAGCGGACTCCGATCGCCCCTCCGGCCTGGCGCGGAACCAGTCGCCTGCTGCGCATCCCGCGCAGAGAGCTCCGAGCGTCAGGACGAGGACGAGGCCTCTCATGAGGGAGGCGCGGTTTTCGGAAGGCGGACGGTGAAGCAGGTTCCTTTCCCCTCATCGCTGTCCACCACGATCGAGCCGGCGTGGGCTTCGACCAGCTCCTTGACGATGGCGAGACCGAGCCCGGAGCCCTTTCGACCGCGGTGCGCCTGCTGATATGGCTCGCAGATCCTGGGGAGATCCGCGGCAGGGATCCCCGGCCCGCTGTCCCGCACCGCCACCTCGAGATGCGTCGTGCCATCGGTCATCGCAACCCGCACGGAACCTCCGGACGGTGTGAACTTGATCGCGTTGCCGACCAGGTTGAGAACCACCTGGGTCAGCGCTTCCTCGTCGGCCATGATCACGAAGTTGACACCCGTCGAGGTCTCCTCCAGGAGCAGACCCTGCTGCTCCGCCTGGGCACTGAGCACGTCGAGCGCCCGAGCCACGACCTTGTCCAGCGCGACGGGTTGCCGCTCCAGGGGAAACACGCCCGCCCGGAGCCGATTGAAGTCCAGGACCCGAGTGACCAGGCCGAGGAGCCGATCGACGCTGTCGTCGATCGACGCGAGCCACTGGCGCTCCTTGGCGTCGAGGGTTTGCTGCCCCCGCTTCATGAGGAGCTGGGTGGCGGCGCGGATCGCCGTGAGCGGGTTCCGGATCTCGTGCGAGATCTGAGAGAAGAACTGCTGCTTGAGCGTCTCGACTTCCCGCAGCTGCTCGGCCATGCGATTGAAGGCGTCCGTGAGCTCCCCGATCTCGTCTCCCCTCTCGACCCGTAGTTCCTGGAAACTGCCGTCCGCCACTTGCCTCGTCGCCGCGGACAGCCGACGAACCGATCGGGTCAGGCGGAAAGCGACCCAGCCCGTGGCGGCGATCGCCGCGACAAGGCTGACGCCCAACGTGAGGAGCACGGTGGTCCAGGTGCGGCGCTCCAGCGCGCGGACCACGGCCTGCGCCCGGGTGACTTCGGCTGAGGTTGCCTCGGTGAGCTCCGCCAGCGCGCGATCCAGTCGCTCGGCGGCTGATCGCGCCGGCCCTTCCGATAGGCGCAGGGCCCGCGCCGTCTCGCCCCGGCCAAGCAGAGTCCGCTCTCTGTTCACGTGCTGCTGGTAGGTCGCGAGGGCCACGACCGCCTCACGGTAGCTCTTCTGCTCCGCGGTCGACCTGAGAAGGACGTCCAATCGATCGAGGTCTTCTGCGGCGCGCTCCGCGCGCTCTTTCAGGAGATCCGCGTAGGCCCGATCGCGCAACACCAGATAGCGAGCTTCGAGGCGAAGCAGCCGAGGGACGGCCTCCTGCAGGGACACTTCGAGCTGAAGGGCCGGGAAGGACTGGCCGGTGATCTCGCGATGCGCCCGGACCAGGTCGTCCACGGCGAGCAGACTCCAGGCCGCGACGCCGACGAGCGCCAGGATGACCAGCGTCGATGCGGCGAACATCTTGGACGCCAGCCGCATGCCGGTCCCCCCGATCTCCCGGGTCGCCGGGCCTGATCGGTGATCTTCGTGATGCAAAGCGACAGGCGGTACCATTGCGCGTCAAGGCTCCGGTCGAGGCATCTCCTCCAACTCCCGAGCAAGCGGTGAGCCAGGAACCGCGCGTGGCAATTCAATGGGTTGGCAGGCGTTCAGCGCGAAGAAGGTCCCCAGGAGCGTCAGCCACTGCCGGAAATGGGAATGCAGGCGGCCGTCGACCGCCGCCCATTACATGGGCGACTACGCCCTGCAATACGAGGGCACCCAGCTCTTTTCGATCATCTCCGGCGCGATGGTGCTGTAGTCGAAGGCTTTCCCGTCTCGCATCATCTGCTCGACGTTGAAGAGCAGTCTCGTCTCTGGAATCTCGCGGAAGAAGGCCCGATACATCGACTCCACCATGAGGTGAGCCGCGCGCAGCCCGAGGGGGCCGAGAAAATTGCGGCGCTGACCGACGTGGGCCAGCTCGTCGGTCATGACTTCCCGCAGGAGCGCGCGGACGCGCTGGCGAGCCTCCGGCTCATCGGCGAGGATCTCGTCCAGGACGCCGTCGATATGCTGGTACACGGTCAGCCCCATCAGCTCGCTCACGAAGGCGGGCGGGGCCAGCATGGCTTCCGGGAGCATGGGGAAGAGACGGTACATGCGGCTCATCCACTTCCCGAGCGGGACCCATTCCACCTGGTCGAGGTGAAACGTCCGGAAGATCTCCTGGAAGAGGCGCATGTGACTGAATTCCTCGCAGAGGTGATAGAGCCCGATCTTCGCGAGCATCGAGGTCGACTCGGTCATTCGCTCCGTCCGCTCCCAGGCGGCGGAGATGCCGACGTATTCGTGGCGGGCGAACTTGTAGAGGAAGGTCAGGAGCAGCGTCTTGCGGTCGAGGGTCCGGGGATCGTCCTGCATGATCACGTTGTTGCGATAGAAGCGCGCGGGGTCGGCCAGCGGCCGGCGCGACCGAACGGGGTCTGCCTGGAAGCCGGCGAGGGTGTCCCGCTTCTTCACGAGATCCTTCTGATTCTGGAGGATCTCTCCGTCGTGGCCCACCGAGTAGGCCCAGTACGCCTCGAAGTTGGCGATCCTCTCTCGCCGGGTCGCCGAGGTGAAGATGGATCGGTATCCGACATCGGTCAGGCGCGATCGCATGGCCACACGTCACAGTGTACTCATAGCCCTGATGTTTGGTGCAACCGGATGGCTGCCAGCACACTCTAAAGGTTGGAGGCGTCCCGCTCGCCCGAGGGCATGCCGCGCTCAGGTGCACGCGAAGTGTGCAGCGAGTCGTTGAAGGCCTGTCCAGGAGGCAGGCGAGCCGATGGAATCACCCCTCGCGGATCTTCTTGCCTGCGTGGCGGCGTTCGGACGGTCACTGCAGGAGAAATTCGATCCGCAGCGCTTTTTGGCCGACTTCTCCGCGCGCGCACAGAGGCTCGTTCCACACGATCGAGTCATCATCAGCTCCCTCGAGGACGACGGTCGTACCTTCACCGTATTCGCCGAGCATGCGGGAACCGGCCCCGCGGTGTTCCAGGGCCGTTATACGACCGACTTCGACCCGGATGGCCGGTACGCGGTGGACGAGTGGGACCTCGGCCCGGTCTTTGAGGGCGGCGTGCTCCTCATCGACGACGTGGAGCGTGACCCGCACATGCCGGACAAGCCGATTGCCCGGGCGCGGCTGCTGGAGGCGGGTGTCCGGGGGCGCATCGCGGTGCCGATCTACGCGGGCGGCCGTGTCGTCGGCCTGTTCGCCGTGTCCAGCTTCGCTCCGGGCGTCTATACGGACGCTCATGTCGCGACGTGCCGGCAGATCGCCGATCTGATCGGCCCCTTCGTGCAGGGCATGGTGCTCTTTCAGCGCGAGCACCGCCGCCGCGCGCGCCTGCAGGCGATCACGGCGCTGGCGCCGATTCTCGGCACGAGCCTGAAGGTCGGCGATTTCCTCGAGCGTCTCGGCGAGGCCGTGCGGCCGGTGCTCGATTTCGACGCCATGGCCATCCGTGTGGTGAACGCTGACCGCCACACCCTCGACCTCGTCGGCGTGCTCGACACCGAGGAAGGCTCGCAGTACGCGGGCATCGCCGCGCCCGAGGAATACTCCATGTCGCGCCGGATGGTCAGCGGCGAGACCATTCTGATCCACGATGCCGAGCGTGAGCTCGACCCCGACCGGGCCGGCGATCGGCGGATCCTGGCGCGGGGGCGGCGGTCCCTCCTCGTCGTGCCGCTCATGATCGGTGAGCGCCTCGAGGGCTACGTGTACTTCGCGAAGCGGCTCCCCGATTCCTACGGGGAGGCCGATGCCGAGATCGCGCAGGCGCTCGGCGCCGAGATCGTGATCGCGATGCAGCACCAGCGGCTGGCCGAGGAGCAGCAGCGCGCGGGCGCGGCCGAGGCGAGAGCGCGGCACCTGCAAGTACGGGTCGAATCGCTGCGCACCGCGCTCGGCGACCGCGACGACTTCTCTCACATCATCGGCCGGGCGCCGGCGTTCCTCGACGCACTCGAGCAGGCCAGGAGAGTGGCGGCGACCGAAACGACGGTGCTGCTGACGGGCGAGAGCGGCACGGGGAAGGAAGTCGTCGCCCGGGCCATTCACCACGGGAGCCCGCGCAAGGACGGTGCGTTCGTCGCCGTGAATTGTGCGGCGCTGCCGGAGACGCTGATCGAGTCGGAGCTGTTCGGACACGAGCGGGGGGCGTTCACGGGCGCTGACCGGCTCCAGCGTGGCCGCTTCGAGCTCGCCGAGGGGGGCACGCTGTTCCTCGACGAGATCGGCGAGCTGGCCCCGGTGGTGCAGGCGAAGCTGTTGCGCGTGCTGCAGGAGCGGCAATACGAGCGCGTGGGGGGAGCGGCGTTGCTCGACGCCGACGTGCGCCTGATCACGGCGACGAATCGCGACCTCGAGCAGGCGGTCGCGGCGGGACGGTTCCGCGAAGACCTTTATTACCGCCTCGCGGTCTTCCGCGTGCATCTGCCGCCGCTGCGCGAGCGCGGAGCCGACGTCGTGCTGCTCGGAGAGCACTTCGTGCGTGAGCTCGGAGCCAGGACCGGCAAGGGCGAGCTCGGACTCGGCGGCGCTGCCCGCGAGGTCCTCCTCACGCATCGGTGGCCGGGCAACATCCGCGAATTGCAGAACGCCGTCGAGCGCGCGCTCATCCTTTCCGACGGCGGGCTCATCACGGCCGACCAGCTCGGCATCACGGTGACGCGGGCGGCGGTGGCCGAGGCGGCGACGCGCGTGGAGGGGTCGGAGTCCGGCGTGGCCGTGGCGCCCCGGCCGCTCGGGGAGTCACTCGCCGATCTCGAGCGCCGCACGATCATCGACGCGCTCGCGCGCGTGCACGGCAACAAGTCTCGCGCGGCGGCCGCGCTCGGCGTCAGTCGGACTCAGCTCTACACACGCCTCAAGCGGTTCGGCCTTGCCGACTGACCGTTCGATCCCGCGCACCGGTGTGCGAGACCGCACACTGCGCTGCGTGTCGCGACGCGGGCAATACGCCCGACGTCCGTAACCCCTCGATTTCTCGTTGGACTCCCGGCGCGGCGATCCGGCAGGCCTGATGCACCTCTAACCCGGCCGGGAGGAATGATGATGGGTCAGCAGACGGTCGGATTGTCCATGTCCGCGATGTCGCCCGAGAGGCCGCGGCCGCCCGTTCGCGTCGAGCGCGATCAAGCGCTGATCGAGGCGTTGCGGGGCCGCGAGCCGGCGTCGGCGGAGCGCCTCGTCGAGACCTATGGCGAGCGCGCCTATCGTCTGGCCATGCGCATCACCCGGAACCCGCAGGACGCGGAAGAAATCGTCCAGGACGCGCTGTGGACGATCATGCGAAAGATCGACACGTTCCGCGGGGAGGCGGCCTTCGGGTCATGGCTCTACCGGATCGTCGCGAACGCCGCCTATCAGAGGGTTCGCGGGGATCGGCGCCGCCGTTCCGAGATCTCGCTCGACGAGGTCCTGCCCATGTTCCACGAGGACGCCGAGTACGCGCCGACGAGCGTCGATTGGTCGCCGGCGCTCAACGATCCGGCGCGCCAGAGCGAGCTGCGCCGGGTGCTGACCTCGGCGATGAATGCGCTCCCGGAGGATTATCGGACGGCGATCGTGCTTCGCGACGTGGAAGGATTCTCGACCATCGAAGTCGCGCAGACGTTGGGGCTCAGCGTCGCGAACGTGAAAACTCGCGTGCACCGTGGCCGGTTGTTCCTGCGCAAGCGCCTGGCCGAGTACGCCTCGGCGGGCGGCGCTCTCGCCAGACAATCCGCGTGACGCAAGGGTCCGCCGGGGAATCGGTGGTCGCGCCACCCGGCGCGACTCACCTCATCAGGGCCGCCCCCTGAATGAGCCGGTAGTCCCACACGAAGACCTGATAGTGGTCCGCCGGGGGCAGATGTCCGGCGTCGAAGTACGCACGCCCGAAACCGCCGACGCCGGCCGGGACCCAGACGATACGCTGGTCGACGATGGCGTCGGAGGCGTCCCGCGCTTGCACGAGAAGCCGGACGTCCGCCGCATATTCGCCGTATCGGCTGTAGACATAACCGTCGAGTCGGCGGGAGCCCCGGTGTTCGGGTTCGGCGGTCCACTGGAGCGTGAAGTATCGCTCCCAGCCGGGAATCAGCGTGGTCATGGATCCGTATGGCTTCGGGTACTCCATGGTGACGGCTGCGCATCCCGCCAGGACGACGGCGACCAGCCCCACCCGTACGACGGCGGAAATCGACCTCATCATCGCGATGACCTCCAACTCTGTTGATGCTGAAGGGCGGGGCGTAGGTTTTTTTCGGGCGAAACGCCCGCGGTTTCGCGATTACTTCGCGGCGTTCGCCAGCGCGGCCACGTCCCAACCGCCGCCGATCGCCTTCACGAGCAACACGCTGGCGTCCATGCGCCGCCGGAGAATGTCGATCTCGTTGCGCTGGTTGGCCAGGGTGACCGTCTGCGCGGTGATCACCTGAAGGTAGTTGTCCACGCCGCCGCGGTAGCGGTTGGTGAACAGCTGGAGCGAGAGCTCGGCCGACTGCACGGCGCGCCGCTGTTCCTGCGCCTCTTGCTCGAGGATGCGCAGCGCGGCCAGGTTGTCTTCGACCTGCTGAAACGCGCTCAGCGTGGTCTGGCGGTAGGCCGCGACCGTCGCGTCGTAGGCGGCGATCGCGGCGTCGGAGGTGGCGCGGCGACGCCCGCCGTCGATGATCGTCTGTGTGATGGATGCGCCGACCGACCACAGGAGGCTCGACGCGTTGAAGAGGTTTCCGAACGAGCTTCCCTCGAATCCGACCGAGGCGTTCAGCATCACCGTCGGGTAGTAGGCGGCCTTGGCGATGCCGATCTGCTGGTTGGCCTCGGCCACCCGCCGCTCGGCGGCCGCGATGTCCGGACGCCGCTCCAGCAGCTGGGACGGCATGCCCACCGGGATGTCCGGCGGCGGCGTGGCCAGCGGACGCGGCGACAGGCCGAAGGCGGCGGGCGGCTTCCCGATGAGCGTGGCGATCGCGTGCTCGAGCTGCGCGCGTTGCACCGTGACGTCGGTCGCCTGCGCCTTCGTGGTGTCGAGCTGGGTCTGGGCCTGGGCGACGTCGGACTTCGGGGCCGCGCCGCCCTCGAAGCGATTCGTCGTGAGCCGCAACGCCGCCTCGAACGCCTTGACCGTCTCGTCCAGGAGCTGCTTCTGGGCGTCGGCGGCCCGCAGCTCGAAGTAGTCCAGCGCGAGCTCCGCCTGCAGACTGAGCCGGGCGGTCTCGAGATCGGCGGCGGTGGCCTGCGCCTCGTGGCGAGCCGCCTCGACCGTGCGACGCACTCGGCCCCACAGGTCGATCTCGTACGACATGTCGAGCGAGAAGAGGAGGTCGCCGGAGCTGCCCGTGTTCGCGCCCGGCGTCAGGAACGGGCGGTTGCCGGAGCCGCGGACGGAGCTGGCGCCGGCGCTGGCCGAGATGGTGGGGAAAAGTGCCGCCCGGTTGAAGCGGACCAGGGCCCGGGCCTCACGCAACCTGGCCTCGGCGATCCTGAGATTCTGGTTGGCGGCGGCGATTTGCTCCTCCAGGACGTTGAGCTCGGCATCCCCGAAGACCGTCCACCACTGACCGCGCGGCAGGTGATCGCTCGGCTGCGCGGTCTTCCAGCCATCCATCTCCTTGTACGCCGGCGTCACGGGCGCCGATGGCTTCGTGTATTTCGGGCCGACCATGCAGCCGCCGAGGAGGATGGCGACGAGCGCGGCGAGGCCGGCCGCTCGCCCTGTCATGGGCTCGGCGCGGCCGGCGCGCGGGCGATCCGCACGCGCGTGCCGCTGATGAGCGAATCCGAGGGAGCCACGATGACCTGATCGGTCGGCTGCAAGCCGGTGACGATCTCGACGGTGCTGCCATAGTCTCGGCCGATCTTGACCGGAACGAGCTGGGCCTCGCCGTCGCGGATCACGGCGGCCTGAAGTCCCTCCGCTCGGAACAGCAATGCATTGGCCGGCACCGTGACGGTTTGGACCTGCGTGGGCATCTTCAGATGGACGAAGACGTAGGCTCCCGGAAGCAGCTCGCCGGCGGGATTGTCGACGTCCACTTCGACGAGCAGCGTGCGGGAGGCGAGGTCGATCGCGTTGGCGTTCCTCACGAGCGTTCCCTGGAACGACCGACCGGGGAACTCATCGAGGGTGAGCGTCGCGACCCCCCCGGGCCGCGCCGCGCGCGAGTAGATCTCGGGGACGGCCACGAACACGCGGAGCTTGTGGATGGCCGCCATGTGGAAGAGCTCCCGGCCGGAGGTGGTAAGCGATCCCGCGTTGATCAAGACGCCGATGTCCACATTGCGCGCGGTGATGACCCCGTCGAACGGCGCGAAGATCTTCTGGAATCCCTGGAGCTGCTCGAGCCGGCGGACGTTCGCGACGTTCGAATTCACGGTGGCCTTCATCGCGCTGAGCGCGCT
>Ga0137403_10009032_pt1 | contig 11103 bp, 12 predicted proteins | sample CZOMad2_1_16fung_FD_122057 | JGI IMG/M metagenome (GOLD analysis project Ga0137403, IMG submission 122057) | Vadose zone soil fungal communities from Angelo Coast Range Reserve, California, USA - CZOMad2_1_16fungal (Hybrid Assembly) | ecosystem: Environmental > Terrestrial > Soil > Vadose zone...
CTTTCCGCTATTTCCGCTAGTGCGCTACCCCCCTCATGGCTGGGAGCGCGCCACTCCGTGGCGCTCATGAATCATGAGAAGAGCGCCACGGAGTGGCGCGCTCCCAGCTAAAGGATCGCCGTGTGCACCAGGTTCGCCACCTGATCGAGGCGCTTGGAGTGCCAGGGATCGGGGATGCGGTTGTTGGTGATGTAGGCGAAGGACACGCCCGAGTCGGGATCGCCCCAGCAGTAGGACGTGCCGACGCCGCTGTGTCCGAACGTTCGCGGGTGTCCGATTGCTCCAAGGCCCGGGTGCCCGGTTTGACCGCGGGAGAAAGGACCCAGACCGCGATGCATGGGGTAGCCGGTGTAATCATCGACGAGATCGCCGGTGAAATCGCGGGTCACGTAGTCGATCATCCTTGATGAGACGATGCGCACGCCGTTCTTCAGAATCATTACGAATAGACCGGCAACTACCAGCAGCACTTGTTTCCAAAATGTTTTCAGGTAAAAGTACGCCACCAGTATGGCCAGAATTAAGAGCGCCAGACTGGAGCGAATGCCGCTGCATTCCCGGGCGACTTCGATGTTAACGTGGGCCAGATGAAAGACGAAGCCCTCGCGAAGCACCGGAACGCCACTCCAGTCAAATAGAACTGCGGCGATTTCCGCTGAGCCTTTTTGCAGAAAATAGATGGCCTTGTCCAGAAAAAAGTCGGGGATGGGAATAGCCAAGAGCAGGAACGCAAGCGGGAAGCGGGCCTGACTTAATGCGCTTCGACCGAAGAAAAAAGCGAAACCGGCTATCCACAATAAGACCAAGGCAAAAATGTAAACCGAGAGCCGATTAAGCGAGGTCCAAGCAGAGCCAAAAGAAAGCGCGACGAGCGCAACCGCGGCGCCGCCAATTAAAAATAGCAAACTCACTCGAAGATCAGAACTGGGAATCTTGAATATTCTGTCGCGCTCCAGGAAAAGAACCCAGGCGCTGATCACCGGAATCAACAGCAAGTGGGAAGCGTTATCGTTGGAAAGGGCATAAGAGGCGAACGCGAGCACTGGGTGCAGCAACAAGAGGCAACCCAGCACCACCCATCCGGCGTAGAACAGCACCCGCCGGGAGAGGGAGCCGAGCGAAGATGGCTCATTCGATTCGGCGGGATTTCGAATTGTAGGAAGCGGCATAAAATCGAGCGATGTTCCGAGCAAAAGTTAACGATTGAAAGTCTCCGAACGATTGGTGTAGTGACGGTGGTAATAATTACGGTACTCGCCGGAGCGCGCGTGTTCGAGCCACGATGGGTTGGAACGGTACCAGTCAATGGTGCGGCGGATGCCATCCTCAAATAAGACTTGCGGCTGCCAGCCAAGCTGGCGCTGGATTTTCGAGCTGTCCAAGGCGTAACGGCGATCATGGCCGGGACGATCTTTCACATATTGCATTAAGGTTTCGGGTTTACCCAAGTGTTTGAGAATGGTCTTAACGATTTTCAAATTGGGCTGAGGCGCGCCGGCGGAAACGTTATAAACTTCGCCGGCTGTACCTTTTTCAAGCGCCAGCAGAATGGCCCGGCAGTAGTCTTCGACGAAGAGCCAGTCGCGCTCTTGCATGCCGTCACCATAAATAGGAAGCGCTTTATTTTCTTGAGCATTTGCGATCATGAGTGGAACTAGTTTTTCTGGAAACTGAAACGGACCGTAGTTATTGGTACAACGAAGAATGATCGCAGAGACGCCAAAGGTGTTGGCATAAGCGGCCACAAAATGATCAGCGGAAGCCTTGCTTGCGGCGTACGGGCTGCGCGGATCAAGAAGGGTTTCTTCGCGGAAACTGGCGCCTGCGGGCGCGCTCCCGTAGACCTCGTCGGTACTGATGTGAATGAAGCGCGGGAGTTTTTGGGCGCGGGCGGCTTCCAACAAGCATTGGGTGCCAGCCACGTTGGTACGAAGAAACGGCGACGGGTCTTCGATGCTGCGATCGACATGCGTTTCTGCAGCGAAATTGATGACCGCGTCAAAGCCCTGATGGAAGAGATCGGCAACAAGAGCTGGATCAGCAATGTCGCCAAGCACAAAGTGGTAACGAGCGTCGGAGGCCAAATCGCTCAGGCTTTCCGGGTTTCCGGCATAAGTGAGTTTGTCCAAATTTACAATGTGGATATCGCGCCGGGTATTGAACGCGTGTCGAATAAAATTAGAACCGATGAACCCTGCGCCGCCAGTCACCAAGAGTTTCAATGCCATGCTCCTTGCAATTTATGCGAAAAATCGCGCCTAGAATCAGTGCCAAATCACGAGTCCGAACTTCTCGAGTGCCGCGGGGGAATGCCTCGCACCGGGATTTTATTTGCTCCCGATTCAGCAACCAGGTTGGTGGCCCGAAGCAGAGATTCAAATGTTCCCGCGTCGGTCCACCATCCATCCAGGATGCTATGGGTCAGCGTGCGTTCCCGGAGATACATGTTATTTACATCGGTGATTTCGAGTTCATTGCGAAGGCTAGGTTTGGTCTTGCCAATCTTGGCAAAGACCGTGGCATCGTAAAAATAAATCCCGGTAACCGCGAACTTGGACTTGGGGGATTTTGGCTTTTCTTCAATTTCTAGAATTTCTCCGGCAGCGATTTCCGGGCACCCGAAGCGTTCCGGATCCGGAACCTCCTTGAGGATGATATGAGCGCCCGAGGACTGTTTCTCAAAAACGTCCTTCGCCGCCATGATGTTGTTTTCGATGATGTTGTCCCCGAGTATAACGCAGATTTTCTCTCCTTCGACAAAGGGCTCGGCGAGCCGAAGCGCGTCAGCAATACCTCCTTCGCCCTCTTGGTAGGTATAGTGAATGCGGTGAAGTTCGAAGTCTTTACCGTTGGAGAGCAGGCGCAGAAAGTCACCTGAATTCTGCCCCCCGGTGACCACGATGATGTCCCTGATGCCGGCATCCACGAGAGTTTGAATGGGATAATAGATCATCGGGCGGTCAAAAACCGGCAAAAGGTGCTTATTGGTGACGCGAGTAAGCGGATACAGCCGGGACCCTTTTCCTCCAGCAAGGACGACACCTTTCATATGCTTTGCCACTCCCTTGAAATAAACCCAGGCCAGAACTTCGCGATCACTCATAGATAGTAAGGCAGAATAAAAAGACGTTGGACATTGAATCGCGAGGTATGCCGATTTCGACAATCTCAAGCCGAGCGCAAGACTTAAGGCGCTAAGTCTTTAAGCATGGACTATGGCAGCAGGGATGCCTGCTCATGTTATTTTCTACTGAGGCCGCGGCACACCTGCAAGAGTTCGAGGTGTAGCGTCTAGTATCGAGTGTCGATACACTTGGGCGGTTGGGGCAGGTCTCTTAGACGGGAGTCATTTGGTGAAACGGGCGGTGTTTTTGGATCGTGACGGAGTCATCAATCGCAAAGCGGTTGAGGGAAAGTACGTGACGCGATGGGAAGATTTCCATTTCCTTCCCGGCGCGGCTGAGGCCATTTCCCTGCTGGTTCGAGCTGGCTGGAGGGTGATCGTCATCACCAATCAGCGATGCATAGCGAAGGGGTTGCTGGCGATCCCAGAACTCGAAGCGATTCACCGGAAAATGCTTCATGAACTTCAGAAGTCCGGTGCAGACCTAGCGGCAATCTACTACTGCCCGCACGAAAAACAACCTCCATGTACCTGCCGTAAACCGCTGCCCGGAATGCTACTTACTGCCGCCCATGAACATCAAATTGACTTGGCTTCTTCCTGGATGGTTGGTGATTCGGAAAAAGACGTTGCGGCTGGTAAGCGAGCAGGTTGCCGCACCGTGCTCATCACTTCGAACTCGAAAGCAGAAAGCGAATTTGCAGATTTTTTTGAGCCAACCCTGCTGGATGCGAGCCGGAGAGTCTTAAAGGTAGGGGTGTTACCCTAGAAAGCGCTCTCCTTTTCGCTCCACTGCGAGACGCCCGCCTTCGCGCCAGGGCGCCCCATTTTAAGCATCAGAAACGCGAACTCCAGCGGCAAAAAGGACGGCTTCCTGGCCGTTACCCCTTTTATGTCTCGAAAAATGTCCGAAAAGCGGCCTTGCCGGGCCAATTCGGGCAGAGAATGATCATCCGGACTGATGTAACGCGCAGGGGCCCGTCGAGTGCACATACGTTTCCAGCATCCGGAAATGTTTGCAACAATAGGGTACGGCTTTTCTCTTGGCGGTAGGCCGGCCGAGGCAAGAGACCGGCAGACCCAGTCATACCAGTTCGTAAGTTATTGTATATAAAAGCCTTATGGTACAATACGAGGTGAGGGAAACATTCATCTCCGGGCAAACTGTGGCAGGTAAATTGCCCATGATATTGCACCTGCGGGATGTGTGATGTTTGTGGCGGTAGCCCATCAAACTACCGTCGTTTGACAGGTTAAAGGGAGATTTTATCTTGGAGAATGCTTCTGGTATCTCTGCGAAGACAAACCTCCCATGGTACGTCCTGCAGTGCTGGGTTCGGAAGGAAGGCTTGATCGCCGCGAACCTGGAACGCCAAGGGTTCGAGTGTTTTCTGCCGAAGTACAAGACGGTGCGGAAGTGGTCGGATAGAAATAAAGAGGTCGAACAGCCGCTGTTTCCAGGTTATGTCTTTTGCCGATTCGAATATTCGCAACGGCGGCCGGCGATCGTAACTCCCGGAGTTTTGCAGGTAGTCGGTTGCGGCAAAAAGCCATTACCGGTTGAGGATCGGGAGATAGAGGCCATTCAGCTTGCTATCGCTTCCGAATTGCCGACTCAACCGTGGCCGTACCTGGAAGTCGGCCAGCGAGTCAGGATTCACACCGGCAAATTGTCGGGCCTGGAAGGGATTTTGGTCAACTTTAAAGGCAATCATCGCGTCGTGCTTTCGGTGTCTTTGTTGCAGCGATCGGTGGCACTCGAAGTAGATTTGAATTGGGTAGCCGCGTTGGAGAAACTTGCCGCGCAATCCCGGCCCTTCGGGTCCGTTGCGCCGGTCAGAGTTGCTAGTTAACGGATTTCGCTGTACGTCGGGTAACGAAAGACAGGGCCATGGGTGTACTTCGAACTGAGCTGCCAAGACGCGACGGGATGAAACAAGTCAATACCGACGCGCATATCAAGCTGGATCGCAGAGGCGCCTCCGCCGGCCGGATCGTGCTTCATGAGGACGCGTTCGTTTCCATGTTGTATCTGGAGCGTCGTCGCGCAGAGCGCGCTCATAATCGTTTTGTACTGATGTTGGTGGACGTGAAAGACGCCATCAGAGACGGCCAGAAAAATCGCACGCTTTCCAAAGTGACGAACGCACTATTGAGCGTCACTCGGGAGACTGACATCGTCGGCTGGTACCTTGAGGACCATTTAATCGGAGTGATTGGCACTGAAGTCGGGCAGGCCAAGCCGAAGACGGTACAAAGTAGAATGTTAGAAAAGGTCCGCGGGGCATTCGTGGAAGCACTTCCGCAGGAGAAGGTTTCGCAAATTAGTGTGTCCTTTCATTTTTTCCCGGAGGAGTGGGAAGGTGAAGGCGCAGACCATTCGGCAAACATCACACTCTATCCGGATCTATCGCGCAAACAAGAAACCCACAAATTTGCGCTGGGTGTGAAGCGGTCGATGGACATCGTGGGCAGCGCTGCCGCGCTGCTGCTGATGTCACCGGTCTTTGGCGCAGTGGCTTTGGCGATCAAATTGTCGTCAAGCGGGCCGGTATTATTTAAGCAGGAGCGCCTTGGGCAGTACGGGAAGAAATTCACGGTCCTTAAATTTAGGTCCATGCGCACCGATTGTGACGCCAGAATTCATGAAGAATATGTGAGCCAGTTTATCGCTGGCCAAGTGAAGGGCGCGGATGCAGGTGGCGAAAAGCCGGTCTTTAAGATTCAAGAAGATCCGCGGGTGACGGCAGTCGGAAGATTTCTTCGCAAGACCAGTCTGGACGAGTTTCCGCAATTTTGGAATGTGTTGGTCGGCAACATGTCGCTGGTCGGGCCGCGACCGCCGGTGGCCTACGAATACAAAGCCTACGATCTGTGGCACCGCCGCCGGGTATTAGAAATCAAACCTGGAATAACCGGGCTATGGCAGGTCGAAGGCCGGAGCCGCACTCGTTTCGACGAAATGGTTCGTCTGGACTTGAAGTACGCTCGAGGCTGGTCGATATGGCTGGACATAAAAATTCTTCTTCAAACGCCCGGCGCGGTTCTTACCGGTGAAGGTGCTCACTGAATCGATCAAGAGTTATTCGCCTGATCGGGTGAGAGCCCAGCAAGAGTTTTTTCGCAACCGCAGCTGACGGCAAAGCAGCGGCCTCTCTCCGCAAGAGGCCATCGAGTGGTAGACACCTCCGTTCCAGGAATTCGCATAGGAATTCCTTTTCGGGCCAGTGAATACACCACTCGTAATTCCAAGGAGCTATATGATCCGCATTGGTGTGATTGGTTACGGATATTGGGGACCGAACATCGTCCGCAATTTCCACACTCACGAGGGTTCAGAGGTGGTTCTGGTCTGCGACAAAAGCACCAAGTGCCAGGAGCGGTTGCATAAAGCGCATCCATCGATCGCCTTTACCATGGATGCGAACGACGTTCTTAAGTCCCCGAACATCGATCTGGTTGCGGTGGTAACGCCGGTATGGACCCACTATGAGTTGGCGAAAGCCGCCCTGGAAAATGGCAAACATGTATTCGTGGAGAAACCTTTTACCTGCAGCGTTCAGCAGGCCGAGGAATTAATCGAGTTAGCCGATCGCAAGAATCTAAAAATCATGGTGGATCACACCTTCCTGTTCACCGGGGCGGTGAAAAAAATTCGCCAGATGGTGGACGATGGCGAACTGGGCGATCTTTACTACTACGATTCACTGCGAGTGAACCTGGGCTTGTTTCAGCACGATGTGAATGTAATCTGGGATTTGGCGCCGCACGATCTTTCGATCATGGATCATGTCATCAAGGAACGGGCTGAAGCGGTGGTGGCCACCGGTGAAAAGCATCTGAACGGTGTCGAAGACATTGCATTTATCACCGTCTATTTCCCGAAGCGCATTATCGCGCACATCAACGTGAACTGGCTTTCGCCGGTAAAAGTTCGCACCACGCTCATCGGCGGCGAAAAGAAAATGCTGGTTTGGAACGATTTGGAAGCTGACGAGAAAATCAAGATCTACGATAAAGGTGTCAGCATGTCCACGAATCCCAGTAATTTGCACCAATTGCTGGTCAGCTACCGGTCGGGCGACATGTGGGCGCCACAAGTCGAACAAATCGAGGCATTGCGGGCCGAGACCGGCTATTTCCTGAAATGCATTCGAGAAAATAAAACGCCGTTCAACGATGGCCTAAACGGATTGAGCGTGGTGAGGCTGTTGGAAGCTGCGGAAAAATCCGTTCGTAAGCGCGGAGAGTTGGTGACGCTGTGAACGAGTTTGTTTCCATCGCTCCCAGCGTCAAGCTTGGCAAGGACGTCCGGCTCGCAAAATTCATCAATCTCTACGGTTGCGAAATTGGCGACGAGACCAAGATCGGTGCGTTCGTCGAAATTCAAAAAAACGCCACTGTGGGCAAGCGCTGCAAGATCTCGAGCCATACATTTGTATGCGAGGGCGTCGAGATCCAAGACAACGTATTTATCGGGCACGGCGTGACTTTCATCAATGATTCCTATCCCCGGGCCACGACGAGTTCGGGCGACCTGCAAACCGAAGCGGACTGGAAAGTCGAGAAAACGGTGGTAAGTAAGGGCGCTTCCATAGGGTCCGGCTCCACCATTCTCAGCAACGTGAACATCGGCGAGAATGCCATCGTCGGCGCAGGCAGCATGGTGACGAAAAATGTTCCCGCCAACGCGGTGGTCGCCGGCAATCCGGCCAAGGTTTTGCGATACCTAACCCAGGAGACGAAATAACTCAAAATGACCAGTACAACGAAAGTCCCATTTCTCGACTTGGTAACGCCGCACCAGGAGCTGAAGGCGGAGCTCATGCAGGTGGTGGAGAAGGCGCTAGGCAACGCGGGATTTATCGGCGGACCGATGGTCGAAGACTTTGAGCGTGAATTCGCTAAATTCTGCGCTACGAAATATTGTGTTGGCGTAAACAGTGGAACCGATGCGTTGCGCTTCGCATTCATGGCTGCCGATGTGCGACCGACCGACATCATCATCACCGTTCCGCACACGTTTATCGCGACCACTGAAGCGATTTCTCAGGTTGGAGCGCAGATCGTGTTCGTGGACATTCACGAACAGACCTACACCATGGATCCGGACAAGCTTCGCGAATACCTGGAGCAGCGCTGCGAGGTTGACAGCAAGACCGGCGGGCTGGTTGAGCGCGCCTCCAAACATCGCGTTGTGGGCATCGTGCCGGTCCATTTATACGGTCAGACCGCGGACATGGATCCGATCATGGAGTTGGCAGCGAAGTACCAGCTCTGGGTGATTGAAGACGCTTGTCAGGCACACGGCGCCGAGTACTTCTCCAAAAAAGAGAAGGCCTGGAGGCGTGCTGGTTCCATGGGCAAAGCAGCAGCTTTTAGCTTCTATCCTGGAAAGAATTTGGGCGCGTGCGGAGAAGCCGGGGCCATCACCACCAATGACGAAGCGATGGCAAAACGCATGAAGATGATACGCGACCACGGCCAGGCCAAGAAGTATTACCACGATATCGAAGGTTACAACGGTCGATTGGATTCGATCCAGGCTGGCTGGCTCTCGGTCAAACTTCCCCATTTGGCCAAGTGGAATGAATCGCGACGCAAACTAGCGCATCGTTATCATGAATCACTTGCCAAGCTCAAAGAATTCATGGTGATCCCGGAAGAGGCTCCTTGGACCAAAGGTGTATACCACCTGTATGTGGTGCGGGTACCGGACCGAGAGGCGTTGCAAGCGCATTTGGCCGAAGCCGGAATAGGAACAGGCATTCACTATCCAATTCCACTTCACCAACAAAAAGCCTATGCGCACCTTGGCTACGATACAGGGGACTTCCCAGTGACCGAACGCGTGGCGCGGGAAATTGTTTCCCTCCCGATGTTTCCGCAACTTGCTGCCAGCCAGCAAGACGAAGTGGTCAGCGCAGTCAAGGAATTCCTGGCGGCAAGAGTGGTAGCTGCGCGTTAAATAGAATGCGGTTCTTTCCGAGAGTTCGCGTCGGTGTCGCTTGAGCTTCAGAGCTAGGTTTCAGGCGCCGGCGGTGGTTTATCCCCCGAATTTGTAGTGGCTCATATCGCAAAACTCCCGGCTAATTCGCGCCATCTTTGATTTCGCGGGTTAGCTACGCTTCACATCTCGCCAAAAAATAACCCATGAGCTTTCACGGTTTCCAAATGCCTCGTATCGACCGGCTGGCAACGGTTTACGTGTGCCATCCGCTTGCCAGGCTGACGGGCTGGACGGCCAGGCGTTGTGTTCCGGTTCTGGCTTACCACAGCATCTCTGACAACCTGTTCGGCAAATCGCATCCTTACCAGCAGATCAATACATCTCCATCGGTTTTTGCGTTGCAAATGAAGTGGCTTCGCCGTGCCGGCTACCGCACGATCAATCTTCCCGAGATGATGGATGCCCTCGATACCGAGCGAGACTGGTCTAAAACCGTTGTACTGACGTTCGACGACGGATATCAAGACTTCTATACCGAAGCATTCCCGTTGCTGAAACAATGCGGTTTTGCAGCTACGGTATTTCTGGCCAGTGATCGCATTCGAAATACTGCAGCATGCGTCGAAGGGGCGAATTACCTGACCTGGCGCGAAGTTCGCGAATTACATTCTCAAGGAATTGAATTCGGCTCGCATTCGGTAACTCATGCCGATTTTCGCTCTCTGGGCCCAGACCAGATTGATTATGAACTTGGCTATTCAAAAGAAACCATCGAACAAGAAATTGGAGCCACGGTCGATTCGTTTTCCTATCCGTTTGCGCTGCCGGAAGAGGATCGTGATTTCACCCGGTACCTGGCAGACGCTTTGGAAAATCTAGGCTACGCAAACGGCGTTTCATCGGCGATCGGCCGGGCCAAGCCGAGAGATACACGTCTTTTCCTGCCGCGCTTGCCGGTCAATTCCTGCGATGACGTTGAACTTTTCAAGGCCAAGCTGGAGGGAGGATACGATTGGCTTCATTGGCCGCAGTGGTTTTACAAATTTGCCCACCACAACGTCTCGCTGATGGCCGCGCGTTCCCAAGATTCGGTAGGCAGTGCGAAACGAGGCTACTAGTGGTCGATAACCGCCCTGATTGTCCGTTTAACCCGGGAAGTTCGAAGGGGGGAACGTCGGGGTTAAATTGTGGTAAGTCTTTTCCATCGTATAAATTTTAGACACCCATGGACTGGGAAGAATCGCTACATTAAGCCAATGTTTTTCAATGACTTAATGGAAAACCTGCACGTGGGGTCAATGCCACCTCTCAGAAAATTGTGGTAACCTGATTGCGCCGTATTTAATCGCTGCGCGACACGCTTTGGCAGTTCCGAGAGATTGAAACCAAGTTGTTGGACACGAATAAAAGGCGAAGTCCGGCTGGTTCGAGCGTGACTTTCACGGCGGTAGCACACCGACACGGCCTCAACCGCCGAACCCAGACTGGCAGCGTCGCGATGCTTCGCGCAAAATGCCGCAAAGCTTCTCCAGGAAATCTTCTTGAAGCCGCTTATTCATTAGGAGGTTCGAGTACATGAAGGAACAACAGAAAGTGGTCGTAGTTGGTTTGGGTGAAGTGGGGAAACCGCTATTTGAGCTCGCCCGCCAGCACCACCATGTGATCGGCGTGGATATTGAACCTCCCAAGCAGCGGGTCGAGAACGTGGACGTGCTTCACATCTGTTTTCCTTTTGAGATTAAGGATTTTATAGGGGAAACCGCTCGCTATATCGATCTTTTCAAGCCGGCGGTGACCATCGTCAACAGCACCGTGGGCATTGGCACCACACGAGCAATTGCTGAGCGCAGTGGTACGCCGGTAGTGAACAGCCCGGTTCGCGGCAAACACATCCGGATGCTCGAGGAGCTGAAGCACTACACCAAGTTCGTCGGCGCAACCGACCCCGCCGCCGGCCAACTGGCCGCGAAACATTTTGAATCGATGGGTTCGAAAACCAAGGTGCTCTAGGCTCCGGAAGCGACAGAAT
>Ga0137403_10009033_pt1 | contig 11102 bp, 8 predicted proteins | sample CZOMad2_1_16fung_FD_122057 | JGI IMG/M metagenome (GOLD analysis project Ga0137403, IMG submission 122057) | Vadose zone soil fungal communities from Angelo Coast Range Reserve, California, USA - CZOMad2_1_16fungal (Hybrid Assembly) | ecosystem: Environmental > Terrestrial > Soil > Vadose zone...
GTGGGACGGTCTATAAGCCCAAGGTCCTATTGGCCGCGCACCCCGGCGCCCCTACGCTACGCCCCGTGGCCGACCCAACCCTGAGGAGGATCTCTATTGTGAGGCACTGGAGACACGTGTCCATCGTGTGCATGACCCTGCTGACCGCCGCGGGTGGCGTTGGTGCGGCGGACTACGAGACGCCGAAAAACAAGTCCGCTAAGGAGACACTCCCCGCGGTGGTGGTCGCGGGCCCCGGCTACACGGTTCGCGACCCCGTGGTGGCGGACGGCTACATGTATCAGTTCAATGTCAATTCGCCCTATGGCCTCTTCGGTGTGACCGGCATCGGCGCCCTGCGCAAGCTGGAGCACGAGATCTGGGCCATTGGCCAGCTGAAGCAGGTCACGAAGAGCGAGGCCTTCCTCAAGTCACTCAAGGATCAGGCGGGCAAGCCAATAGTCTTCGCCAAGGACGTCATCACGAAGCCGGGCGAGACGCTGAGCGGCATTCCCAAGGGTGTCGGCCGGCTCTTCAGCAATGCCACGACCGCCATCACCAACAAGAAGGACCCCAGCCAGGAGAGCTCCACGAAGGAGGTCCTGCTCGTGGGGTCCTTCAAGCGCGACTACGCCAGCCGCTTCGAGGTGGATCCGTACTCGAGCAATCCGGTCCTGCAGGCCGAGCTGGACAAGATCGGCAAGGCGGCGGCCTTCGGCTCCTGGACGGCCTCGGCGGCCATGATCCCGATCGGGGGCGTGGCCAGCTCGGTGATCACCGCGACGAGCCTGTCCAAGTCCTTCAACAATATCCTCGCGAACGAGCCGCCCTCACGGATCCGCGTCATCAACGAGGAAAAGCTGAAGCAAATGGGCATATCGGACGACCTCGCCAAGCGCTATCTCGATCACCCCGTCTTCACCCCGCGCCAGGACCTGATTCTGGTGGACTCGCTGCACCGCCTCGGGACGGCCACCGGACGGGATGCGTACCTGAACGCGGCCATGGCGGCCGCCGACGAGGTCGAGGCCAACTTCTTCGTGAACATGGCCCAGATCCTCCGCGGGTACTACGAGAAGCAGGGCCCGATCACGGGCATCACCATGGTGGGACCGCTCACGCTGGCGCAGACCAAGTCCGGCGCGGCCGTCATTCCGTTCGCGCTGGACTACGGGGTGTGGACGGCGAATGCCGACAAGCTCAGCCAGGGGCTGAAGACCAGCTACCGCGCCCCGGGCTTCAACGGAAACTTCGAGCTCTGGGTCACGGGGACCTTGTCACCCGCGGGGAAGCGGGAGCTCGAGGCCCGAGGCTTCACGGTGGAGGAGCAGGTCGGCAAGCGCATCGACATCGTCGACTGAGAGCACCCGCGACTGGTGCGCTCGGATTTTGCATTGTGGTGTCGCCCGGGGCTAGAGTGCCTCCATGCGTCTGCTCGGGGTCGTCGTGGGTGCGTTCGTCTGGCTGCTCCTTGCATGGGCTGGAACCGCAACCGCTACGGATGACGACCGACACCGGCAGGTGCTCCTGCTCTATGCCGAATCGCGGCTGGCGCCCGGGCTCGTTGCAGCCGACGCGGGCTTTCGCTCCGCGGTCTCGTCGGGTTTTGGCGCGCCGGTGGACTTCCGTACAGAGTTCCTCGATCTGCCGCCCACGCCAGACGCGGGATACGGGCGCCGCCTGCGGGATTTGCTCCGGCTCAAATACAAAGATGTTCACCTTGACCTGGTCGTGGTGTTAGCGGCCAGGGCGCTTCGCAGCGCGCTCGAGTACCGTGCCGAGCTGGGTCCCAGCGTTCCCATCGTCTTCATGGGGGTGGACTCGCCTGGCGACCTCGAGCTCCCGGGGGACGTCACCGGCGTTCAGATGAGCCTCGACGCGATGGACACGCTCGGGGCCGCATTGCGGCTGCAACCCGAGACCCGCCGCGTGGTCGTGGTCGGGGGCACCTCCGCGCTCGACAAGCGCTGGATTGCTGCGATCCAGGCGGTGTTTGCCGGGGCGCCCGCTCATCTCGAGTTCATATATGTGGCGGATCTGCCGTTGGAAGCGGTGGCGTCGAAATTGGCCGCCCTGCCTAATGGGACCATTGTGTTCCTGGTCGCATTCCAGCGCGACAGCACCGGTCGAAACCTCACGTCGGTAGACGCCCTGGAGAGATTGGCCGAGACGTCGCGGGTGCCCATCTATGGGCTGGGCAGCACCTTCATCGGGCACGGTATAGTCGGCGGTCGTCTCATCGACTGGGAGAAGCAGGGCACGAGGGCCGGGGAGCTCGCGCTACGGGTGCTCCGGGGCGAGAAGCTCGGACCCGCCGACATCGTGACGCGAAACACGAACACCTACACGTTCGACGCGCGCCAGCTCAGGCGCTGGGGGCTCAAGGAGAGTCGGCTACCCCCGGGAAGCGTAATCCTCTTCAGGGAGTCGTCGGTGTGGGAGCGGTACCGGTGGCCGATCGTCGGGGGGTTGGTCCTCGTCCTGCTCGAGTCTGGGCTGATCGCCGGGCTCGTGATCCAGCGGGTGCGGCGGAAGCGGGCCGAGGCAGAAACAGCGGTGCAGCGAGGGCAGCTCGCCCACGCCCAGCGGGTGACGGCCGTGGGAGAGCTGACGACCACGCTGGCGCACGAGATCAACCAGCCGCTCGGCGCGATCGTGAGCAATGCCGAGGCGGCTCGCCGGCTCGTGGACCTGGCGGAGCCGAAGCGGACGGACCTCCTGGAGACGCTGGGCGATATCATCGATGACGGGCAGCGCGCGTCGGAGGTGATCAGGCGGCTGCGCGCCATGCTGCGGACAGGGACGGCCGAGGCGAAGCCGTGCGACATCAACGGGCTCATCGTCGAGGTGATGAAGTTCCTCGAAGCGGACCTGGCGCGGGCAGGGGTCTCGACGGAGCTGCGGCTGGGAGAGGGGCTGCCCCTGGTGCGCGGGGATGCCATCCAGCTTCAGCAGGTGATCCTCAATCTCGCGTTGAACGCGGAGGATGCGATGGCCAACGGCGCCGGCGAGCCGAAGCGGCTGACCGTCGAAACGACGGAGCGGAGGCCGGGCACGGTGGAGGTATGCGTCCGGGACACCGGCGTCGGGGTCAAGGAGGGCGACCTCGAGGGCATCTTCAAGCCGTTTGTCACCACCAAGACGTCAGGGCTCGGCATTGGGCTGTCGATCAGCCGGTCTATCGTCGAGGCGCACCGGGGCACGATCCGAGCCGAGCGCAACCCGGATCGGGGCCTGAGTGTCCGCGTCGAGCTTCCATGCGGCGTCGCCCCATGACCGACGGTCCCATCGTCTACGTCGTCGACGACGACGCGTCCTTCCGCAAGGCAGCCTCGCGCCTGCTCCGCACGGCCGGGCTCGAGGTAGAGGCCCTCGCCTCTGCCCAGGAATTCCTGGAGCACCCGATGGCGGATCGGCCTTCGTGCCTCGTCCTCGACGTGCGAATGCCGGGTCCGAGTGGGATGGATCTCCAGGCAGCCCTCCAGAAGTCCCGGCGGGACATCCCGATCGTCTTCATGACCGGCCATGGTGATGTGTCCACGAGTGTCCGTGCCATGAAGGGGGGCGCCGTGGACTTCCTGGAGAAGCCCTTCCGCGCCCCGGAGCTTCTGGCCTGCGTGCAGCGCGGCCTTGCCCGCAGTGAGCAGAGCAGGGTAGAGCGCGCCGAGCACGCGGCGATCGAGCGGCGCTTCGCCACCCTGACTTCGCGTGAGCGGGACGTGCTGTGGCTCGTGGTCACCGGCCTGCTCAACAAGCAGATCGCCGGCGAGCTCGGCATCGCGGAGAAGACGGTCAAGATTCACCGCGGCCAGGTCATGCAGAAGATGGAGGCGGGCTCCGTGGCCGAGCTTGTCCCGATGGCCCAAAAGCTCCGGCCTGCCGGGTCCAAGCCATGATCGGGTAGCGCGCGCTCACGAGCCCAATTCCCGCAGTGCCCGAATCTCCGACCCTGACCCCCTCGAACTACGGAAGTTTTGGCCTAGGACCAAGGCCCTATGGCTGTTTTCGACCGGGTGGCCGAGACTATGCCGTGCCTGATATGGTGGCGGGCGTTTATGGGATCGGCCCACCGCGGTGGAGGCCCACTTCTTGTGGAGGCCCAAAAAATGGACGATGTGACGGACGTCACCGAGCAAAAGCGCCTGAACGACGCGCGCGAGGCACACATTCCCTGGAAAAAATGGGGACCGTACCTGAGCGAGCGACAGTGGGGGACGGTCCGCGAGGACTATAGCGATGACGGCAACGCCTGGGACTATTTCACCCATGACCAGGCTCGCTCACGAGCCTACCGATGGGGCGAGGACGGGCTGGGGGGCCTCTCTGATGACAAGCAACGGCTGTGCTTCGCGCTTGCGTTGTGGAACGAGCGGGACCCTATCCTGAAAGAGCGCCTGTTCGGACTCACCAACAGTGAGGCGAACCACGGCGAGGACGTCAAGGAGTACTACTTCTACCTCGACAGCACGCCTACCCATTCGTACATGAAGTATCTCTACAAGTACCCGCAGCGAGAGTATCCCTACCGGGACCTGATCGAGACGAACCGGAGACGATCGCGGGGAGAGTTCGAGTACGAGCTGCTCGACACGGGCGTCTTCGGCGACGATCGGTATTTTGACGTGTTTGTGGAGTACGCGAAGGAGAGCCCGGAAGACATCCTCGTTCGCATTACCGTACACAATCGTGGGCCTGAATCGGCCCGGCTTCGCGTCTTGCCGACACTATGGTTCCGCAATACCTGGTCCTGGGGTGAGGGCGATCGCAAGCCTTCGCTGCGCGAGGTGCGGCCAGGCGTCATTCAAGCCACCCACCAGGAGCTTGGCGAGTACTGGCTAATGTGCGATGGAGCCCCGGAGCTGCTCTTCACCGAAAATGAGAGCAACGCGTCTCGTCTCTGGGGCCAGCCCAATCCTTCCCCGTACGTCAAGGACGCGTTCCACGCCTACACCATCTCGGGTCGCGGCGAGGCGGTCAACCCCGCCAAGGTCGGGACGAAGGCGGCCGCCCACTATGTCCTCGACGTGCCCGGCGGCGGAAGTAAGACCGTCCGCCTCCGTCTGTCGGCCACCAGGGTCGACAAGGCGTTTGGCGGGTTCGAGGCGACATTCAAAAGCCGGATCGCCGACGCTGACGAATTCTACGCTCGAATTGCGCCGAAATCGCTGAACGAAGACGAACGCCGGGTGCACCGCCAGGCGCTGGCGGGGATGCTGTGGAGCAAGCAGTACTACTACTTCGATCTGGATCGTTGGCTTCAAGAGCACAAGAGTCATCCGCTCTTGGAATCCGCGGGCCGCGCCGTGCGGAATACGGAATGGTTTCACATGCTGAACGCCGACGTGATCTCGATGCCGGACAAGTGGGAGTACCCCTGGTACGCGGCCTGGGACCTGGCCTTCCACACGATTTCCCTGGCGCTCGTGGACTTCGACTTCGCCAAGGACCAGCTGCTTCTGATGCTGCGCAATCTCTATTCCCATCCCAACGGGCAGATTCCCGCCTACGAGTGGAACTTCAGCGATGTGAATCCTCCGGTGCACGCCTGGGCCACGGTCTACCTCTACAAGATGGAACGGACCCTCGGCCGGGCGGATCTTCGGTTCCTGGAACGATCGTTTCAGGGGTTGATGCTGAACTTCAACTGGTGGGTCAACCGCAAGGACCCCGCCGGGCGCAACGTGTTCGCCGGGGGCTTTCTGGGTCTCGACAACATTGGCGTGTTCGACCGCAGCGCGCAGCTCCCCACGGGCGGGTCTCTGGAGCAGGCGGACGGCACGGCCTGGATGGCGTTCTACTGCCAGAACATGCTGGAGATCGCCCTCATCCTCACCGAATACGACTCGATGTACGAAGAGGTCGCCTTCAAGTTCGTCGAGCATTTCCTGTGGATCTCCTACGCGATGGACCGCATCGGCGAGCATCACGACGAGATGTGGGATGAACAGGACGGATTCTTCTATGATCTGCTGCGACTGCCCGACGGCCAGGCGATGCGTTTGAAGGTGCGGTCGCTGGTGGGGCTCCTGCCGCTGTGCGCGTCAACGGTGTTCGAGGCCAACGCCGTCGTGCGTTACCCGAAGCTGATGGAGATGATCGCGCTGTTCCGCAAACGTCATCCCAGGGTCGTTTCCCATGTGGCCCCGACCGACCAGGGGTTCATCGGCTACAAAGGACGGCGCCTGTTGTCGATCCTCAACAAGCAGAAGCTGGAGCGAGTGCTCGCCTACATGCTCGACGAGAACGAGTTTCTCGGGCCCCACGGCATTCGCTCTCTCTCGCGATATCACCTGAAAGATCCGTTCGTGTTTCACGTCGGTAATGAGGAGTACAAGGTCCAGTACCTGCCTGGCGAATCGGATACCGGAATGTTCGGCGGCAACTCCAACTGGCGGGGCCCCGTCTGGATGCCCGTCAATATGCTGCTGATCCGCGCGCTCTTGAACCTCTATAGCTTCTACGGTGATGAATTCAAGGTTCAGTGTCCGACCGGTTCGGGGCGGTACATGACGCTGTTCGAGGTGGCCCGAGAAATCTCCCGCCGGCTGGCCAACACCTTCCTGCGTGACGCCAAGGGGCGGCGGCCGGTTTACGGAGGGACCGCCAAGTTCCAGGCCGATCCGCACTGGCGCGATCTGATCCTCTTCCATGAATACTTCCACGGTGACAACGGAGCGGGGCTCGGCGCCAGCCACCAGACCGGGTGGACCGGTTCGATCGCGGTCCTTCTTGACCTGTTCGGGCGTATCGAGGCCAAAGACCTGGAGCTGGAAATCGGGCGAGTAGTCGCCCGAACCGTGAGGGAGCAGGTGGGCGGGGAAAGGACGGGCGGGGATTGCGGGGAAGAGCGGGCTAGAAAGTGAGCCACCCGGTCTCGCTGATCTCCGGCGCGGGACCGGAAATCTCTCTCCTGTCCTGGACCGTCGAACCGGCAGTGATCGTGCCCGTGGTCACCGCCGCGACGCTCTACGTGCGTGGATGGACCCCGCTTGCCCACCGCATGCCGGAGCGTTTCGGCGCGGGCCGTCTGATCGCCGTGATGGCCGGGCTCGCCACCGTCATCCTCGCGCTCAGTTCGCCGCTCGACGCGCTAGGCCACCACCTTCTGCTGGCTCACATGATCCAGCATCTCCTCCTGATGGCGGTCGCGCCTCCGCTCCTGTGGATGGGCGCCCCGGTGGCTCCGATACTGCTCGGGCTGCCGAGGCCCATCCGCCGGAGGGTGGCCATCGTCCTGGCGTCGAATCCGCTCCGCCGGGTGACTCACGTTCTCGCGGACCCGCGGGTGAGCTGGGTCGCGTTCGTCATCGCGTTCTGGGCGTGGCACGTCCCCGCGCTCTACGATCGGAGTCTGCGCTCCGATTCCTGGCACCACGTCCAGCACGCCTGCTTCTTCGCCACAGGATTGCTTTTCTGGCGGCCCGTGATCTTGCCGTGGCCGGCCGGGTCGTCCTGGCCGCGCTGGGCGATGATCCCGTATCTCGTGCTCGCCGAGCTCCAGAACAGCACGCTGGCCGCAATCCTCACGTTCTCCGACCGCGTGATCTACAGGGCCTACGAGGCCGTCCCTCGCGTGTGGGACATCTCCGCGCTCGCAGACCAGTCGATCGCCGGCGTGATCATGTGGGTGCCGGGCTCGCTGGTTTTTCTCCTGCCGGTGCTCTGGCTGATCGTGACCGCGATCGCAGCGCCAGCACCCGGCAGGGTAGGGGCGGCGCGGCACCATGACTGGCCGCCGAGACCGTACGCCGGGACGCGGAAATAGCGCGATGATCCTCGCGGGCGACGTCGGCGGGACCAAGACGGCGCTGGCGCTCTTCGACCGGCAGGGCATCGGCTTCAAAACAGTATGCCGAGCAGCTGTTTCAGCAGGTCTTCTAGCGACATCAGGGTAAGTGCCAGCGGCGCGATCGGCGCGAGTGTCGCGGCCGCGAGCTGGAGGATGGCGTCCCTCGTCAGAGGCACCATGCGCATTGTCCGCACCACCTCGAAGCTATTCCCCAGGTCGGCGAGGGACTGGATGTCGCCGCTCCCCACCAGCGACTCACCGGCCGGTGCGCCCCCGCGTAGCCACTTGGCATCGAACTCGCGGACATACCGCTGGGCCAGCGTGCCATACTCGCGATTGCCCGTCCGCTTCGCCTGAGCAAGCTGAGGCGCGAACACCATCAGTGGGCCAAGCACCACGCACAGCAGAAAGGCGAGGACCACGATGATCTCGATCTTGAAGTCCACCAGGCCGGCCCCGAGGTAGAAGATGCGATTGGCGATCAGTCCGGCAAGCAGCGCGCCGTGGGCCACCGCCAGCGGGATGAACGCGTAGACCGTGTTGGACAGGAATCCCAGGCCGCCCACCCGGTCTGGATGCGTGGGGACCAGGCTCAAGTCGATGCGCGACACCTGCCAGAGAAAGCGCGCCCAGATGAAGATCCGAAGATACCAGCGCATCAGCAGGAACTGGAAGAGCGGCAGGCTCACGTAGCCATACCACACCCCGCTGAGCGAGAGCTTCGAGCCCTCGCCCGTCGGCACCGCGTACCACGTGGCCGTGGCGAGCGCCGTATAGTGGCGCCAGATCAGCAGGACACCGACGCCATAGACGAAAGCGATCAGCAGCACCTCAACGAGCACCGAGTTGCGCAGGCGAAATGCCGACGCGATGGCGGCCTCGAACCGCGTCGAAGCGCTCGGGGGAATCAGGTCGCGCTCCAGGAATTGCTTCACCACCAAACGGATGCGCTGGTGTACCACCAGCTCCGCAACCAGCAACAGCGGCAGCGCCACCAGAAAGCGGACATGAACCTCCAGATCCCGCAGGAAAGGGACGGCCACGCTCCCGCCCAGCGCCAGTCCGTCCAGGGCCGTGAGCGCCAGGAGCGGCAGCCAGGCGAGCAACGGGATGATGATGATACGCCGGCGCAGCAGCTCCAGCGTATCGCCGGACAGGTGCGCTCGACGCAGAAGCTGGAAGAGCGGCCCGCCCAGGACAAGCGAGAAGTCCTGCCGATCCCGGAGCAGATCTCCGCTGAATGCCGCCGGGTGGGATGCCATGTGTCGTCTCCCCATCACGCTGAAGCCGAGTTGTCGCACGGCGCTCGAAAGGCGTCGATACGACCTTGGTCGCATCTGTAGCGCAGCCGGACCAGACCTCGCGACCCCTCCACCCGCTGCTGATGCTTTGATGCTTGCGAGCCAAGTGCCTTGATGCTACCTTGGCGGGCACGGGCATGAGGACAACGCTGACCATCGATGATCGTATCGCGAAGGCCTTGAAGGCCCTGGCTCACCGCTCCGGCAAGCCCTTGAAGCGCGTCGTCAACGAAACGCTACAGGCCGGTCTGGCTGCTGGAAAGGCACCCGCCAAGGCCCGGCGCTACCGGGTCACGCCCGTGTCGCTAGGTGGCGTAGTGCCGGGGATCGATTTGACCAAGGCGTTGCGCCTGGCAGATGCCTTGGAAGACGACGAGATCGCCCGCAAGCTCGAGCTGCGGAAGTGATCCTTGTCGATGCAAACATCCTGATCTACGCGATTGACGCGGACTCGCCGCACCACGCACGGGCGCGACGCTGGCTTGAAGAGACGTTGTCTGGCGATGCCTCGGTTGGCCTGCCCTGGATCGTGATTCTGGCCTTCATCAGGGTCACGACTCGCTCGGGCGTGGTACGAAACCCGCTTCGTCCCGATCAGGCTCTCGCGTTTGTCGACTCCTGGCTTCGCCAGCCCTGTGTCGCTGCCGTAGGCCCGGGAGAGCATCACTGGCCCATTCTCAGCAACTTGCTCCGGGCGAATGGGACGGCCGGTAATCTCACATCAGATGCGCATCTCGCCGCGCTCGCGCTCGAGCATGGCTGCACCGTTGTCTCGGCGGACAGCGACTTCGGGCGCTTCCCGGGCGTCGCCCATTTCAACCCCCTCGGCACCTGAGGCTGCCGGATCCCCGGCTTCTTCATCCTCGCCACCGCCAGCCTTCTTGGCGCAGGAGCGCCGCGGGCACGGTCTCAGGCGTCGCCCGCCGTCCACGGAGCCCAGGCGCGGTGATCACGTCGCGGCCGACTCTGGCTTCGAGGGAACCTACTTCGTCAGAATGAAGTAGAGCTCCGTGCCTAAGACCAACGTCCCATAGATCTCGCGGCCGACAAGGGGCAGCATGCCGTCCGGTGCAAGAAGGAGATGGGCACGCCGAAGGTCTTCTCCGGAGGAGGGCTCTGATGAGAACTGTTCTCGGTCTGCCGGCAGTGATCCTCGTGCTCGCGACGGGCTGCGCCACCACCCAACGGGTGGCGGTGGAACAGCAGCCGGCAGTCTGCGGGTTCCTTGGCGAGTCCTGTAACGAGCTCAAGAAGGGCGGAGAGGGGCAGGCGGGCTTGCGGTGGGTCAACCCCAGAGCCCAGATCATCCAGTACAACAAGGTGATCATCGACGTCGTCGGCTTCTACGGCGCCGACGCGGCGAAGGTGTCGCCCAAGGATCAAGCGGCGCTCACAGCCCTTTTCCAGAAGTCGCTCATTGAGGCGCTGGCGAAGAGGTACCAGGTCGTAGACCAGCCCGGTCCCGGGGTGATGCGGGTCCAGGTCGCGATCCTGGATGCCGAGGCGGCGACGCCGGGGCTGCGGACGGTCTCGATGGTGATCCCGCAGGCGCGTCTGCTCAGCACCGGCTACTACGCCGTATCAGGGAAATACCCATTCGTTGGGGGAGGACAGGCCGCAGGGAAGATCACGGACTCCGTGACCGGTGAGGTCCTCGGAGCCGCAGTGGACCGGCGTGTAGGCGGCGGGTCGGTCGAGACCGCAGCCCAGTGGCAGTGGGGGGACGCCGAGAACGTGATCAAGACGTGGTCCCAATTGACGGCTGACCGGCTGTACGCCTACACTTCGGGCGCGGCCAAGCCGTAGCGCCGAGACGGAGCGCCGCGCGGAGTCGGAGGACAGCTGACTAATTCCCCTCTGCTCTCCTGGGATCTCACGCGCATCCTGCTCGCCGTCGTGGCGATCGGCGGATTGATCGCGGCGAGCTTCTGGGTGCTCCGACCGTTTCTGCCCGCGGTGATCTGGGCCACGATGATCGTCGTGGCCACCTGGCCCGCCCTGCGGGCCGTCGAGGCGCGACTCTGGGGCAAGCG
>Ga0137403_10009034_pt1 | contig 11102 bp, 8 predicted proteins | sample CZOMad2_1_16fung_FD_122057 | JGI IMG/M metagenome (GOLD analysis project Ga0137403, IMG submission 122057) | Vadose zone soil fungal communities from Angelo Coast Range Reserve, California, USA - CZOMad2_1_16fungal (Hybrid Assembly) | ecosystem: Environmental > Terrestrial > Soil > Vadose zone...
CGGGCGCGCCGCCGTGGCGAAAGGCGGGTCCGTAGGGACCGTCGAAGACCAGCAGACGCAAACCTTCAGGATCAGTGCCGAAATGTTGATGAAACCAGTCGCCTCTCATGGGCGCCGCGCTAATCATGCCCACCGGCTCGTAGGTCTGTTTTTTTACCTGGTCGGCCAATCCCGCCTCCCATGGTTTCATGCCGAGGCGGTCGGGCCAGGTGACGCTGTAACCCTTGCCCTTGATGCAGACCAGAATCGCACCCGAGGAATGCTTGTGCGCCTTTGAATATTGTCCGGTCTTGTACTGCGCGATCTTCATGTAAAAGTTGGCGCCCGCCATGTGCGGCTCTATGCGGCGATAGTCGAAAGAGCGCCGGTTGTCGCGCGGCAGCTCGCAGGTGAGGATGTCGGGTATCACGTTAGTCTGGCGCATGGCCAGGCCGCGCACCGGGTCGGCGTAGATTTCCTCGACCGGTTTGAAATAGTCCGCCGATGCGTCGAAGCGGTCGCGAAAATCGTAGGGACAGTTCATGACGAAGTTGGGGTTTCTGACGAGATTGATCATGTTGGGGGCGGTCGTCGCGGCGAGCAAGAGCGCTGGCGACGAGGTGGCGTTGACCACCTGGTGCCAGGAGTTGAGCGGCACGGCGAAGAGCGATCCCCGGCTCCACTCGAAGGCGACTTTTTTGCTGCCCTCCTGCCAGACTTCTGTGGTGCCGCGCCCCTCGACGACGTAGTAGATCTCCTCGTAGAGATGGCGCTCGGGATTGAGCGCTCCCGCTCCCGGCACTTCGATGACGTACATCCCCCACAGATGCTCTGTGCCGAGAAGTTGAATCGCGATGCCACGCCCGCCGAGCCGTTTCCACGGGGCCAGCGGCAGATTTTGAACCTTATGCACGCCGATGTCCCGATGAATCGGGATGCCTTGCGCCTCCATGAATCGGTCGTAAGGCGACCTGGGATTTTGCCACTTGCCGAAGCCCGCCTTCCCGTCAGCTTTCGGTTCACGCCACTCGAACAACTCTGCGCCCGGTTCAACGCCCATGTTTTTTCCCTCCTGGATTGATTAGTTCAAAGTTTAAGGTTCAAAAGTTCAATGTTCAAGGTCCGGAGCGGCTTCACACATTGAACCTTGAAGACTTTTTGTGGCTCGCCTTTCGCTCTAAAAAATTTTCCTCGTAACATCCTCCGGCGAAAACTGGATGCGGCACGGATAAGCGATCGGGCTGTGGCTCATGTGGTTGCGGACGAGCATTTCGGTGAAGTGAATGCCGATGGCCTTGGTATTGAGAATAGGAACCCCCGCCTCCGCTTCGATTTCCTCGCAGCTAATCGCGCCTGGAAAGACCCGTCCACCGAGGGGAATTACCAGCTCGGCGCCCTCGGCCTTGAGCTCCTTGGCGAGCTCGATCACTTTTTTCTTGATCGGTTCTCTGACTTTCGCCAGATCGCCGGTCTCGTACATGTTGAGCGCTTTGATACCGGTGACGAGCGGGGTCAAGCCGTAGTCGCGCAGGAGGGTGCGCGTGTACGGGATCATCGATTCGACGAGGATGGTCACGCCGACGCGATGGGCAAGACACGCGGCGACATGGCAGGTGGCTCGGAGAATCCCAACGACCGGGATGCGCACCGCGAGGCGCGCCTGTTCGACACCGGGATCGTAGGTGTTGCTTTGGATCACTGCGTCAAAACCCGCTCGTTCCGCCTCGATGACTTTTTTGATCAGCGCCGGCACGCGCAGCAGATGGTGCAGCCCGTTGATCGCGATTTCTTCCGAAAGTCTTTTATCGATGGCGCCGCCGCCCAGATCTTCCGGCTCGGCCTGAACGATCTCCGTGCCGGGAGAGGCATAGCTCTCCAGTTGGCGCTGGGTTTCGTTGTCGTAGCGGTCGCGGGATTTTCCTCTAGGCGAGTAAGACAGAAACATGATTTTCATTTGTGTACCTCCATTGGTTGGAGCCTATTTACATTTGACCATCTTTATCCTCAGCTTCTTTGCGCCGTTAGGGCGAAGGGCGCAGCATGCTGCGCCCCTACGTTGGTTTTGTTTGCATGGTTTACGGTTAAACGGTTCTCTGTCCTCTGTTCCTTCCGTATGAGGCGCGATGAATCCGCCCCTACTTTATATCTCTTCGCCTTCGTGCACTTCGTGTCCTTCGTGGTGTTTATTTATGGACCTACGGAAGCGCAAAAACACTTTTGTAAACTTCGACGACTTGATCAAAGCGTTCGGCCATCGCCGGATCGTTGACAGCGATTTCCAATCCCGACAGGCGTGGGTTGGCGGTCGAAACGCCCGGCCGAGCTGGAGTTCGGCTCATGGCGCTCAGAATCCTTTGTCCCTCTTCCGATAACATATGATCCATGAAGAGTTTGGCGGCGTTGGGATTTTGGGCGTTTTTGGCGACCGCGATGGGCAGTACATTGGCCGTCGTTGGCTTGGGCGCGACCCATTCCACCGGCGCGCCTTTCTGCTTGAGCTCGTCGATGCCCTCCGGCCTGGCATTGATCAAAATGCCGAACTCTCCCGCCGCCAGCAGATTGGCGAGCAACGTATTGCCGCTGCGGAAATGAATCGCCTGGGTGGCAAGTCTTTTAAAGTAAGCCAGCGCTTTTTCGCGTCCCATCACTTTCAGCAGGCCGTCGAACCAAATGTATTGCTTGTCGTCGAGGCCCATTTTTCCCTTCCACTTGGCATTCAACAGATCGTCGTATCCTTTGGGCGCTTCGGATTTGTTGACGAGCTTGGTGTTGTAACTGATGACGTTCAGTTGCAGGTAAGCGGCGACCCAACCTCCCGCCGGATCACGGAAGGAATCGGGGAAAGACTTTGCTTCGGGCGAAATGTATTGTTCCGTGTGACCTTTTTTGGCCAGGAGATAAAGCGTGAAGGCATTGCCCTGTATGACGTCGGCGAAATGTTTTCCGGCGCGGGCTTCAGTGACGATCCTTTCGAGCAAGGCAGCGCTTCTGGTGGTGTAAGACTTGGGAGTGATGAAGGAATATCGCTTGCGAAATCCGTCAAAAATTTGATTGACGTCAGGAGTGTTCATGGAAGTGTAAAGTAAAAACGTTCCTTCTTTTTTGGCTCGTTCGATGAGCTGCGGTTCGGCGCCAAGCAGCGTGCCCCTGCCGATCCCGGACAGAAGAGTGAGAATAAAGCAAAAAGCGGATCTTTGGATCTTCATCGACATTGCGTTCGTAGTTCGCCTATAGCTGATAGCTTATGGCATGTGGCATATGGTTCGGACGATACGCTATAAGCGATACGCCATAAGCCAATTCCATCGCTCCAATACTCCACTCTTCTTATGCGAGAGCCGGCCAATTTTCCAGAATCCTTCCATAGCCGCTGATGGAGCATTTCACACCCAGGCGAGACAAGATATGCCAGAGCATCGCGGGATTGCTGGCGACCACGGGGACGCCAAGGTGCTGTTCCAGTTTGCCGATGATGGGAAGGGGATCGAGTCGCGCGCCTTGGAAATAGATCGCGTCTGGAGCACCAGCCGCGCCGAAGGCCTTCACGGTGTTCTCGTAGATCTCCTCCGGACCTACCTTGGAGCTCGCGCCAAATGCGGGATCGGCGAACGGTGGACACGCCAGCACAACCAGGTTCGCCCGCTGTAGCTCGCTCACCAGACTTTCATTCATCGCGTCGTCGAAAGGCGTCATCACCAACAATTTTTTTGCGCCGACGGACTTGAGAGCCGCGATGGCTGAGGACACGGCGGTGACCACGGGGATTCCCACCGCCTGAGAAACCAGTGTTTCCACTCCCGGATTGAGGATGGCTACCGGCGCGCCGGTAAGGATCAATCCTTGAGGGGAAAGTTTTTGAACAAATTCTCGAGCGCGTGCGACGATCACATCCGATTTGCCGCGGAGCTCATAGCGCGAACTTCGGGCCAGCTGTAATCCGTCGATCGACAGTTGGATCTCAGGAGGCAAAAGTTTTTCGAAATTTCGAAAGTGACCTGAGTTCGTTCCCTCGGGACTCAGCAGTCCTATGTGGATCTGATTCATAGCAGTTCCTTCGCATATGGATGATAGCTTATGGCGTATGGCTTCTAGCTTATCGTTCCAACTATATGCCATAAGCTATCTGCCATAAGCCATACGCCAACCATTCACTTCACACTCGCCGTCGGAAAGCCCAGCGCCTCGACGACTTTGTTCAGGTAATCGTCGAGCTTGGTGTAATGATTCCAATCGATGATTGAAAGTTTTTTTCCGCGCGTGACATCTTCTTGGGCAGACCCGGGAGCGAAAACCGAAGCGCCGAGGGGCCAGTGATCGTCCATGATCTTCTGACCTTCGGGCGACGCCTGGAACTCGAGCCACAATAGACCGGCGTATGGGTACTCGGCATTGGCCAGGACGCCATTGGCCTCATGAAGCCGAACCGGAATAGGCTCCGGAATTTTATAACCGATCACTCCGGTTGGGTCTTTCATTTGGGACCGTTTTACCGCTCCGAAGTTGGGTCCGAGGAAGATCGGATACTCGCCGGCGAGTAACGAAGCCATTACCCTGGTATGGCCGCGGCCCCAAACCGGCTGTTGAGCATTTATTTTTTTGGCGTAGTCCACAGCCTTCTCCAATCCCCACGCGGGCACGAGCATCCCAATGGGCACCGGACGGATATCGATCACGAATTTTTTTCCTTTGAACTCGGGCTTGAGAAAGTCCTCCCAGCGATCCGGTACCTTTTCCGCCGAGATGAGCTTCTTGTTATAGGCGACGACGGTGATATTGCTGGCGACGGTCACGAGGTTGCGAAGCTGCGGATCGACTAGCTTGGGCGGAATATTGAGCACTTTTTGCTCGGCCATCCCAAGGATGTCGAATTTTTTCTGGTACGGAAAATATTGGTCATAGAAGTCGGTGTAGGCGCGGTTCACATCCCAACCTTTCGCCGTGCCCGCTTTGAGCTCAAGGAGAAAGCGTTGATTCTCCTCGACCGATCCGAGTTCCTGCACCTGCACGTCGATGAAAGGATATTTTTTCTTGAAGCTATCGCGCATCACTTTAACGACGGCGCTTTCCATGGTGCTGAGAACCCGAAGTTTTCCTTCCTTTTTGGCCTTGGCGACAATCTCGTCATGGCTCGACTCGAAGAGATACCCTTTCGTCTCTGCGTCTTGCTTCGCCTTGAGTAAAGATGAGCTCGGTGCAGCGGCAAAGCCGGTGCCGTTGACGAAAAAGAAAACGGCGCTCAGTAGCATTAAGGCAATTCTAAAGCGAATGGCTTTCATTGTTTTCCTCCAGGACGTATCTTCCGTGGTAATCGAGGGTTCTGATTCTGCCATACTCCCGCTCACCCCAGCTTGTCGAAGGGCGAAGAGGAATCAGACTCTTCACCGCATATCACAGCACAGCGAACGTTTATAGGAGTAACCCCGCTCGGTCCACAAAACTGGGCTTTTACAGTCAAGAGTGAATTCCTAGATTCATGACCATGCGAGACTGTTAGGTTGACGCGTCGCGCGGCGAGGCGATAAATTGCGCGATGACGCCCGGTGCTCAGAGTTTATCGTCCAGATAACCAAAGTAGGCTATGACAGTCAATTACGCGGACACAGCGGTTGCTCAAAGATCCATCGCCGGCACGGGACGCCGTACAATAAGGTTGGCTCTGTTTGGGCTTGCCCTCTTGGTTTTGTTCTGGCTGATTGTCTTGCCTTTATTGATGGTGGTCATGGTGAGCTTTCGTTCCGGCTCGCCTTTGGAGCTAGGTCCTTTCACAGTAGCGAACTACGTTTTGACTTATAGTTATCCTCTGACCTACAAAACGCTGCTCAACTCCCTTGTTTATGCCGGTACCAGCGTGGTTATCGTCATGAGCGTTGCGATCATGTTTGCTTGGCTCCTCGAGCGGACCGACATGCCTTTTCGCAGTTTGGCGTGGGCGCTCATGCTTTTACCGATCGGGATACCCTCCTTTCTTCTCACCATGAGCTGGATTCTTCTGTTAAACCCCAGGGTAGGGGTATTGAACTTGGCCTTGAGGCCGTTGTTGGGCTTTTTCGGCGTTGTACTGGAGTCGGGTCCGATCAACATTTACTCCTTGGGCGGCATGATTTTCGTGAACAGCATCACCGGACTGACGACCGCCTTTCTGCTAGTGGTGGGGGCGTTTCGACTAATCAATCAGGAGATCGAGGATGCTGCCCATGTCTCGGGAGCCAGCAAGAGGACTACTCTCTGGAAGGTTACCCTTCCCGTGCTTATGCCCGCGCTTACGGTTGCAACCCTTTACAAGTTCGCCGGTGACCTGAACGATATGGACATTCCCCTGTTGCTCGGTTTGCAGAAACAGATCTACGTTCTCCCGACGCTCATCTTTTTCAGCGCATTTTATAGCACGCCCATCGAATGGGGCCTCGCGACCGCTCTCTCTTCGCCGTTTATCATAATCGCCATCACTCTTTCTTATGCCTACTTTCACTTCATCATAAAGCAAGCCGAGCGACAGAAGTACGTCACGGTAAGCGGCAAGGCGGCGCAGACGCGTAGGATTCAACTGGGAAAGTGGCGCTACCCAGCATTCGGGTTTTTTCTACTTTATTTTATTCTTAGCACCGCGCTACCCTTGCTGATCCTTCTGTGGGCTTCCTTTCTCCCCAGTTACCGGCCGCCTTCTTGGGAGGCTTTGAACTTTCTTACCCTCAGGAAGTATTGGGAAATTGCGCAGTGGCCCAACATCGAAAGGGTCTTGGTCAACACGCTTATTCTCGGCGGTACGACGGCGATCCTTGCGATGGTCGTAGCTTTCTTTATTTCTTGGGTCGTCGTGCGATCGCGCGTTCCAGGGCGGTTCTTGCTGGATGCTGCGATCTTTGTCCCGCACGTTTTGCCAGGCTCACTCGTTGCTCTTGGACTGGTGTTCACTTATCTCCACCCAGCATTCCGCTGGCTCCCTTTCTACGGGAGTATCTGGATCATGGTGGCAGGCCTGCTCGTGACTTACCTTCCATTCTCGACCAGACTCATGAATGGCGCATTGACTCAAATCCACAAAGAGCTGGAGGAAGCAGGGATCGTAAGCGGCGCGCGCCGGCTCACCGTTTTGATAAGGATCACATTGCCGTTAATTTTGCCTCCTTTCATTATGGGCTTCATATGGGTCGCGTCGCATGCCTTTCGCAGTTTGACGGTCCCACTGATGCTAAGCACGTCAGAAACTCAGACCATTAGCGTGCTTTTGTTCTTTTTATGGGATCGGAATGCGGATTTCTCCGGCGCTGCGGCTTTGGGCATGCTGCTGATCGTTGCGGTAAGCCTCTTGACTCTTCTGTCCCGTCGGTTTGTCGAGGAGGCTTTTAGCGGTCGCCAACGAAGTTAATGGTGGCGCGTGCACAATATTCTATAGCGCAGCGAGAACGCAAATCGCAGGAAGCCGGCCAACACTACTCAAAACAGGAGGGTCAACAACATGAGAGTTGTCACACGACGGTTGACAAAAGAAGAAGATGGATTGCCAGGCTACATAGCCCATCCCATCCGGCAGGAGCGGGGACCGGGCTTATTAATGATCCAGTCGTCGGGCACAACCGGATATCTTAGAATCGAAGCCTACAAGTTTGCCAAGCTGGGCTACTGCACGATCATGCCGGATCTTTACAATATGTTGGGTTTCGCGGAACTGTCAGGCACTCTCGCGGGCAAAGAGGAAGTTCAAGAGGTGAGGACAGATGAAGAATTCGTGCGCGCCATCGATGTGGGATGGCGCTATCTGGCCAATCGGCCGGATGTTGATCCGGCGCGCGTGGGAGTGATCGGATACTGCATGGGAGGTCGTATCGGCGTGCATTTTGTCGCCGCAACTCCCGCCGTTAAGGCATTTGTGGCTTATTACGCTTCCATTAAGGAAGAGCCGCCAAGCAAGCTTCGGCCGCGTCATCCCTGTGATGCCGCGCGTGATATCCAATGCCCCTCCTCCATTATCTATGGCGGGCGCGACCACATTAGCACCCTGCCGCTGCAGCAGAAAATAATGGCAAGCTTTCTGGCAAACGGCCAGCCTTTGGAGTGGCATCTATTTCCATACGGCAACCACGGGTTTGCCTCGCCGGAATCGGGCGGGGGTTATCAGCCCGAACTTGCAGAACGGGTATGGCCACTCGTTACTGACTTTCTTTATCGGGAGCAAGCGGCTGACACCGAGAAGCAAGCTGAAAGCAGCAATAGAAAATAGTTTCGATGGGCTGGCGATTTCCGACATAGGAGTCTGATGGACGCCGGCCGCTCCGGCGCCCGCAGCCAATACAGAAAGAGAGGAGATCCATGGCTAGAGGTAAAAGATTCGTTTTGCCGGTGATTGTAGGGATGTTATGGGCGTCAGCCGTTCCCGGCCCGCAAGCGGTGGGTCAGACGAAAAAGGAATCCGTAACGCTGACTAAGGCGCAGATCTTAGAAGGCGCAAAAAAAGAAGCCAAACTAACTGTGTCCCCGGCATTCGATGAAAAATCCATCCCGGTCATGGTAAAGGCGTTCGAGAAAAAATATCCTTTCATTAAGGTGAGCTGGACGTCCGCAGACGGCATTCCCGCTTACCAGCGGCAGCTTTTTGAACTTTCTGCGGGCCGCGCCAACCTGGACATCTTCAGCACTAATATTGCCTTCTGGAGCGAATACTTTAAGCAGAACGTGGTGAAGAACGTTGATTTCAAGGGTATGGCTCAGGGAGGTCACTTGAATATCCCGCTTGAAATGATCGACGATTCAGGAATGGTGGTTTGGTTGGGTTCATACACCGGCGTATTAGTCTACAACACGAAGCTTGTTACTCCCGAAAAGACACCCAAGAGTTGGGAAGCCTGTCTGGATCCGTACTTTAACGGCAAATTTAGCGTGGACACAAAACCCAACGTCTTAGCTTGGCTCACGCCAGCTTGGGGAGCGGAGAAACTTCTGGGCTTCGCGCGGAAGATCAAAGAGAACAATCCAATTTGGAGCAGGGGCAACACACGCAATCTTACGATGCTGACTTCAGGTGAAATCTCCCTGAATTGCGGCAATTACGTCCACTCTACACAGCGAGCCTTGAATCAAGATCCGAACATCAAAATGGTTGTCCCGGATCCCTTCCCGGTATCTTTTCATGAACCGGAGGCGATCTATGCGGGAGCAAAAAATATTCACTCAGCCCTGCTCTGGATCGAGTTCCTCGCCTCGAAAGAAGGTCAGCAAGTCGCCGAATCGCTTGAACCGGGAAGAGGCTCCTTTCTCGTCGAAGGGACACTTACTAACAAACTGATGAAGGGAGCAAAGGTGTCTCTTTGCGGCGACGAGTGCCGCGGTACGGAAGACAAGCTGATGCAGCGCATCGCAACTGAGGCTTGGGGATTTCCGAAAGTTGGTTACGAGCCCAAGAAATGACTGAGGCACATCCAAGGAGGGTGCCGTGAGTTCATTTTTGTTCCCGCGCCGCGACGATTTCCTTCGCTAGCTTGAGCACGGGAGTCATGTCGGTAAACTCATGGCGTGCCACATCCAAATATCTTCTTCCTTCGACTAGCCGGTTTTCCGCGGCAAGCATTTCCTTAGGAATATCGATCCGGCGTGAGTTCGGCGGCAGCTCGCCGTAAAGATCATTGGACTTTTGCATGGCGGTCTGCCCCTTGCGCGAGAGAAACCAGTTTATAAAAACCCGCGCTGCATTGGGATTGGGGCTGCCCTTGATGAGACCTAACGAACCGCCACCAGTGCTAAGCGGTTGCCCTTCTTTCCAGTCACCGGTTTCAAAATCGTCCACCGGCAACCCTTGGCCGGAGGCCTTTTCGATTTGTCTACAGCCATGGCAGATGGCGAACTTCCCCACTGCCAGCCAATCCGTGATCGTGCGCCGGTCACCGAAAGTCACGTCCATGGCGCCGAAGGCGCGCCGGATAAACTCCGGACCAAGTTCGGGATGATAATAATAAAATTGCAAATGGGCGCTCAGCCCCGTCTCGGTGGGCCGCTGTGAGGTGATTTTTCCTTTCCACTTTGGATTCGTCAGGTCCCAATAGGATTTGAAATCTTTCGCATTGACGAGATTGGAATTGAATGACAGGCCGCGGGAGCCGGGGAGGGCGACGTAGATAAAGACGAATTGATTTTCTTTGTCCGTGAAAACATGGCTGCCGCCGTACCATTTGGACTCATCGAGCACTTCGGGAAGGATGAAGGCCGATTTGATCGAGTCGAGGATCTTGCCGCGGTAAAGAAAATTATAATTCGAGTTCGGCCCGCCGCTGTATACGTCGGCAATCGTTTTACCGGCTCGGACCTCCGCCACGATCCTGGTGGCGATCTGATCTCCGGTCCCGTTGACCGAGACGATCCTGATCTCAGGGTAGTCCTTTTTGAATTCGTCGAGCAGCGGCCCCTGTCCGTAGCGGCCGACGTAAAGATTCAATCGTCCTTCTTTCTTGGCCGCTGCAACGGTTTGTTCCCAATCGCTCTTCCAGTCGGCGCTAAGCCCTAGCGGGAAGATCAAAACGAATAATACACTCAATAGCTCGAGGGCGAGCCAACGTCTCATCTCAGCAGCTCCTCGCGGCTCGTTACAGTGAATTGCCGAGCGCTATTTTTAAACCTACCAACGCGCCACGCTCTGGTCGGCGATATCCTGCCAGCGGACATCTTTTGGGATGACGATGTCGGCGGAGCGCACATGGCGGTAGGTTTTGGGCTCGGTACCAGCGGGCGGGATGCCGCGCTCAAAATCACGCAGGACATCGAGTAAAATGCGCCGGTAAGTGATGATGGCTTTGTCCGTGGTACCTAGGTGCTCGCGGCTTCGATCGACAATCGGTCCCATGCTTTCCTGCACCGACGCATCTTGCATGGCGAGGCCCTTGACGCCGTTGTAGTGGCGGCCGCTCTTCTGTTTGGCACGATCGATCAGGTAATCGTTGCCGCGGTTGGCCACGGGACTGAACGTCCCGGGTATCAGCTCGGCATGAACGCCGTTGCCGTCCTTGATGAGCTCGACGTGCTCCGCGGGTATGGGATGCTCGGGATGGAACGTCATGGACCACGCCATGCAATTCTCGTCGTCCATGGGCACCCACGCGTGGCCGTTGAGCGCGTTGCCGGCGTACGGGGGAATGAGC
>Ga0137403_10009035_pt1 | contig 11101 bp, 8 predicted proteins | sample CZOMad2_1_16fung_FD_122057 | JGI IMG/M metagenome (GOLD analysis project Ga0137403, IMG submission 122057) | Vadose zone soil fungal communities from Angelo Coast Range Reserve, California, USA - CZOMad2_1_16fungal (Hybrid Assembly) | ecosystem: Environmental > Terrestrial > Soil > Vadose zone...
GCTCCCAAGACGAGGGCGTCGAAACCTGCCGATGGGTTGTGCATATGCTCAGGACTCCAAAGGGCGCGGCCTACCACTCGCTTGGCAGGCTGCCCCCTCTGTCATCGACCTGAGAGTATCGGCTGAGCCCGGAATGGGCCGCGCCTTACACCTTCGGTGGGAGCAAGTGGCTCCACTTTCCAGAGTGTTTTCGCGGCAGGCGGTCCTTTTGCCTGAGAGTTTCCGGGGCGGTTGCTCCTTCGGCGCCGGCAAAGCCGGTCTCTCCCACCTGCAACGATGAACATGGGTGAGGTCGCAGATTCGGTCAAGTGAAGGCTGTGAGAATCTTTCGCGCCCGGCTTAATGTCCCGCCATATATTTGCCGATGGTGGCGCGATCGGTGTCACCGATCGGCGAAACATAGCTGATGGTGCCGCCGGACATCACCGCGACCCGGTCGGCAAGCTCGAGAATCTCGTCGAGGTCTTCGGATACCAGCAGGACGGCCGCGCCATTGTTGCGCTGATCCATGATCTGGGCGCGGATTTCCGCGACGGAGGCGAAGTCGAGACCGAAGCATGGATTGGCGACGATCAAGACGTCGACCTGGCCGCTCAGCTCGCGCGCCAGCACCGCACGCTGCACGTTGCCGCCGCTGAGCGACCGGATCGGCGCCAGCTCACCGCGCGTCTTGACACCGAACTCCGCGATGAGCTTGCGCGCACGTTCGCGCAGCGTGCCTGAGCGCAGCAAGCCCATGCGCGCGGCCGGCGCCATGTCGAACGTGCGCATGCCGATGTTGGAAGACACGCTCAGGTCGCCGACGCAGGCATTGCGCAGCGGCTCCTCGGGCAGGCTGCGCACCTTGAGCCGGCGGTTCTGGTCGCGGCTGGCCGAGAACTTCTCGGCGCCGACCCAGACCTCGCCCGAGACCCGGCGGCGCTGTCCCACCAGGGCCTCGGCCAACTCGCGCTGGCCGTTGCCCGACACGCCGGCCACGCCGACGATCTCGCCGGCATGCACGTTGACACTCAGGCCATCGACCGCAACCTGCCCGCGGTCGCCATCGACCCTCAGGTTCTTGACCTGCAAGCGCGGTTCGCCGCGCGTGCGATCGGCGCGCACAGGCGCTGCGAACTCGCGCTTGGCATCGTCGGCACCGCCCACCATGTCAGTGGCCAGTTGCTGCGGGTCGGTTTCGGACACCTTGTGCGCGGCCACCAGCCGGCCCTTGCGCAGCACGCTCACGTCATCGGCGTAGGCCGTGACCTCGCGGAACTTGTGGGTGATCAGCACGATGCTGCATTCACCGGCATGCGCGCGGTCGCGCAGCAGGCCCAGCACCTCGTCGGCCTCTTGCGGCGTGAGCACGGAGGTGGGCTCGTCGAGGATCAACAGGCGTGGTTTCAACAGCAGTTGCTTGAGGATTTCGAGCTTTTGTTTTTGACCGGCGGACAGTTCTTGCGGCGTGGCGTCGAGGTCGAGCTTGAACGGTGTGGTTTCCAAGAAGGCCGCAAGTTCGGCGCGCGCCTCGGGCCAGTTGATCAGGGCCGGCAGGTGGCCGCGTGCGAGCAGCAAGTTTTCGGCAACCGTCATGCCGGGCACCACGGTGAAGTGCTGGTAGACCATGCCGATGCCGAGGTCGCGGGCGACGACAGGCGACGAGATGTCTTGTTCTCTGCCGTCGATCAGCACGCTGCCTTCTTCGGCGCGCTGGTAGCCGACCACGCATTTCACCAAGGTACTTTTGCCGGCGCCGTTTTCGCCGAGCAGCGCGTGGACTGTTCCCGGCCTCACTTTCAGAGAGACCTTGTCCATGGCGGTGAAGGCGCCGAAGCGTTTGGTCAGTTCGTAGGTGTCGAGGGCGAGGGCGCCCGTTGGACGGGGGACGGGGTCCAGGGGGGCGGTCATGGTTTTGGCCTCTTGCTTTGTTGTGTGTTTCTTGTGCCAACTTCGTTCGTCGGCGTCGAGTTTCGCCTTGACAGGCGAGTAACTTTTTTCTTCCTCACTGCGTGAGAAGAAAAGACAGAAAAGACTCTCATGCCCCAACAACCTCAATCACAGCCTTCGAATCCGACACAGCCCCAAACACCCCACCCTGCATCGTCACCATCTTCAAAGCCGCCAGGTGATTCCCCAGGTCCGTTGCAGCCGTGCAATCGGACAAGATCACACACTCATACCCACGGTCATTCGCATCCCGCATCGTCGTGTGCACACACACATCGGTCGTGATCCCCGTCAAAACCAAATTCCGAATCCCCCGATTCCGCAAGATCAACTCGAAATTGGTCCCATAGAAACAACCCTTGCCCGGCTTGTCGATCACCGGCTCACCGGGCAACGGCGCCAGCTCCGGAATGATTTCCCACCCCGGCTCGCCAATCGTCAGGATGCGACCACACGGCCCCATGTCCCCAATCCCAATCCCATCGGTCCCGATCTGCCGTGAGCGCCACAGCTTGTTCGCCGGCAGGTCCGACAGATCGGGTTTGTGCCCTTCGCGCGTGTGGATCAGCGTGTAGCCCTTGGCGCGCATCGCGGCGAACAGTTTCTTCAGAGGCTCGATCGGCGCGCGCGTCATCGAAATGTCGTAGCCCATCTTGTCGACGTAGCCGCCTTCGCCGCAGAAATCGATCTGCATGTCGATGACGACCAACGCGGTGTTCTGCGGCGTCATGTCGCCGTCGAAGGGCCAGCGGTACGGGTCGGCTGCGATGTAGCGTGTCATGGTCAGGCCACCTTTCTCAAAGGAACGGGCGACGAGTCCGGCACCAAGGGATGTGCCTCCGGCCCTTTGTAGCTGCGCGTCGGCGCATCAAACCCGCATGGCGTGCCATCGGTCACCTGCACGCTCGCCTTCCATGGCAGCGCATAGCGCCCCGCCGCCATGTCGTGCATGTAGGTGTACGGACAATCCTGCGCCCCACCCTTCACCGCCACGTAACCGCGGTGGTACAGCTGGTAGATGTTGTTCTCGACGCCCCAACCGGCACGCGCTTCGCGCAGCAAGTCGGGCCGCAGCTCGCAGGTGATGATCTCGTCGGGCCGGCTGCTGCCTTCCACCATCACGCTGCCGTCGAAGTTGCAGAACATGCCCTCGCCCATCGAGTCGAAGCTGCCGTCGCTGCCGCACATGCAGACGTTGGCGGTGTAGACCAGGTTGCAGAAGGCGTTCGCCTGGTTCGTCACCTTCCACGCGTGACGGATCGGCGCGGTATAGCCTGCTGTGCGCAGAATGATCTCGGCGCCCTTGTAGGTGGCTTCGCGCGCCATCTCGGGGAACATGCCGTCGTGGCAGATGATCAGCGACAGCTTGCTGCCGTTCGGCCCGTCGCACACCGGCACGCCGACGTTGCCCGGCTCCCACGGCTCGACCGGCACCCACGGGTGCAGCTTGCGGTAGTACAGCTTGATGGCACCCTGGTCGTCGATGATCAGGCCGCTGTTGTAGGGGTTGCCGCCGGGGTTGAGCTCCATGATGGAGAAACAGCCCCAGATCTTGTTGGCCACGCAAGCCTGCTTGAAGGCCGCGACTTCGGGCCCGTCGAGCGTGCACATGATCTCGGGCGTGGTGTCCATGCTCAGCCCGTGCAGCGCGTACTCGGGGAACACCACCAGGTCCATCGTGCCCTGGTTGCGCCGTGCCTTGGCGACCATGTCGCAGATGCGCTGGGTTTGTGACGCCAGGTCGGCCGGCGTCTTGACGACCGGCAGCTGCAGTTGCACCAAGCCGACGACGACGCCGTGGCGCGATTTGTTCAATCCACCCAAACCACTCATGTCTTGCTCCTCGAAGTTTGGCTCTCCACGTCCGGCTCCAGCCCATGGAGAGGAGCTTAGTGAGAGACCCCCAACTCGGCCGGCGCACCTTTTACGCTGCGCGTGGGCGAGCAGGTCCACACCAGGATCAACAGCGTCAGCACATACGGCACGGCGTTGAACAGGTAATAGCCGCTGCTGATGCCCACCGATTGCAGTGCCGGGCCCAGCGCGCCCGCACCGCCGAACAACAAGGCTGCGCCCAGGCAGCGCCACGGGCTCCAGCGCGCGAAGATCACCAGCGCCACGGCGATCAGACCCTGCCCGCTGGACAGGCCTTCGTTCCAGCTGCCGGGGTAGTAAAGCGACAACGATGCGCCGCCCAGCCCGGCGATGAACCCGCCGGCGCAGGTGGCCGCGATGCGGATGCCGTTGACCGAGTAGCCGAGCGCGCGTGCTGCGTCGCTGGAGTCGCCTGCCATGCGCAGCACCAGGCCCCAGCGCGTGGCCTTGAAGCCCCAGGCCAGCACGCCGGCCAGCAGCACGCCCAGCGGGAACAGCGCGTTGATCTGCAGCGCCGATCTGATTTGCGCGGAACTGCTCCATTCGCCGAGGTTCAGCGACGGAATCTGCGGCGCCTGCGGTTGGATCAGCGGCTTGCCGAGGTAGAACGCGAGGCCGCTGCCGAGCAGCATCAGTGCGATGCCGGTGGCGATGTCGTTGACGCGCGGCAGCGAGCACACCAGGCCGTGCAGCAACGCGAGCGCCGCGCCCGACAGGCCGGCGATCAACACGCCGACCCACACGTTGTTGGCGAGGTAGGCACCGCCGAAGCCGGCCATCGCCGACAGCACCAGCACGCCTTCGAGGCCGAGGTTGATGCGGCCGGATTTTTCGGTGATGCATTCGCCCAGGCTGACCATCAGGAAGGGGGTGCCGACGCGGATGGCGCCGCCCAGGACGGCGACGAGGATGTTGAGGATGAGGTCAGATGTGCTCATGCTTTCCCCGCTGTCTTTTGCTTTTGTTGTTCGTTCTTCTCACTGCGTGAGGCTGCGTCGGGTCTCGCCCCGACGCAGCCTCACGCAGTGAGAAGAAAAACCCAAATTCATACATTCGCCTTGATCACACCCGAAGCCGGCACCGCCGAAGCCTTCACCACCTTAGGCAACTTCAAAGCAAACAACTTCCCCCTCAGCGCTTCACTCGCCAGAATCAGCAAAAACGCAAACCCTTGCAGCACCATCACCGACGCATCCGGCACATCCATGCGCCGCTGCAGCAAGCTCCCCGCCGCGCCAAAGCCGCCGAACAACACCGCCACCGGCATCACCAGCCACGGGTTGTGCCGCGCCACGAACGACACCAGGATGCCGGTGTAGCCCAGCCCGCCGATCAGCGAGGCATTCGCGTTGGTGTGCACAGCAGCGACCTCGATGCCGCCGGCCAAGCCGGCACACGCACCACCCGTCGCACACGCCGTGATGATGATCCGAGGACTGGGAAGCCCCACCAGCAAAGCCGCGCGTGCATTGCCGCCCACGATGCGCGTCGCAAACCCCGAGGTGGTGAAGAACAGCCACAGCCCGAGCAGCACGCACACGACCACGCCGAACACCAGGCCCCAATGAATGTCGGTGCCGGCAATGCCGCCGATGCGCAGCCCCTCGGCGATCGACCGCGTCGACGGCTTGTTCAAGCTTGCCGGGTCGCGCATCGGCCCCTCGACGAAATGCTTGAACAGCGCGATGGCGGTGTAGGCCAGCAGCAGGCTGCTGATGGTCTCGTTGACGCCGCGGTACTGGCGCAACACGCCCACCAGAGACATCCAGGCGCCACCCGCCGCCGCGGCAGCCAGCAGCAGCAGCGTGGTGCCAAAGGCGTTCTCCGGCGGCGCAAACAAATAGGGCAGGCCAGCGCAAGCCAGCCCGCCCAGCGCCAGCGCGCCCTCGCCACCGATGACCACCAGCCCCGCACGCGCCGGGATGGCGACGCACAAGGCCGTGAGCATCAGCGGCGCGGCCCGCTGCAGCGAGTTCTGCCACGAGAACCAGTCGCCGAACGCGCCTTTGAACAACAGCCCCCAGGCCTCGACCGGGCTCTTGCCGCCGACCCAGATGAACAGGCCGAACAACAGCAGCGCGCCAGCCATCGCCCCAATCGGCAACAGCACCGATTCAAGCGACTCGGCCTGACGCGACGACAATTTCATGGCGACCTCATCGGAAAGACGCGCGAGCGCAGCGACGCGCCCATCAAGCAACTCGCCGGAGAACCGGCTTTGCCGGGCTCCCAGCGAGGCGCCCCCTCGGGGGGCAGGAGCGAAGCGACGTGGGGGCCGTCATTTCAGGCTTTACCGACCACCCCTTCAACCAGGTAGTTCATGCTTTCCAGCTCGATGTCCGTCTGCTTGAAGGCCTTGCCGGCCGGAATCACCGCCTTGCCGGTGTTGTCCTTCAGCGGGCCTTTGAAGATGTCGAACTTGCCGGCGATCATCGCGGCCTTCACGTCGTCGGCGCTCTTCTTGGCCGCAGCCGGCACCATGCTGCCGTAAGGCGATGGCTTGACGAAGCCCTCTTTCAGGCCGCCACGCACGAAGTTCGGGTGCGGCTTGCCGGTGCGCGCCGCATCGATGATGGTCTTGTACGCGGTGATCCAGTTCCATTCCGCGCCCGTCAGGTAGGCGTTGGGTGCGAGCTTGGCCTGGCTGGCATGGTAGCCACAGACGAACTTGCCGCGCTTGGCCGCGGTCTCGACGATCACCTTGGGGCCGTCCACGTGCATCGTGAACACGTCGATGCCCTGGTCGGCCAGGCTGTTGGTGGCCTCGGCTTCCTTGACCGGCATCGACCAGTCGCCGGTGAAGATCACCGTGGTGGTGATGCCCGGGTCGACCGAGCGCGCACCGAGCGTGAAGGCGTTGATGTTGCGCAACACCTGCGGGATCGGCTTGGCGGCGACGAAGCCGATCTTCTTGCTCTTGCTCATGTGGCCGGCGATCACGCCGTTGAGGTACTGGCCCTCGTCGATGTAGCCGAAGAAGCTGCCGGTGTTCTTCGGGTGCTTGCCTTCGGTCCACATGCCGCCGCAGTGCGCAAAACGCACGTTCGGGTTCTTCGCCGCGACCGCCAGCATGTGCGGATCGAAATAACCGAAGGAGGTCGGGAACAGCAGCGTGGCACCGTCCTGCGAAATCATGCCCTGCATGGTCTTCTGCACCGCGGTGGTTTCGGGCACGTTTTCTTCTTCGACGACCTTGATGCCGGGCATCTTCTTGACCTCGGCCACCGACTCGGCGTGCGCCTGGTTGTAGCCATAGTCGTCCTTCGGGCCGACGTAGATGAAGCCCACCGTGATGGGCGCCTGGGCGTGCGCCAGCCCGCCCAAACCACCGAGCGCGACGCTGGCCCCCGCGGCACCGACGCTCTTGAGAACATCCCGACGATTGAAATCTGCCCGTGCTGTCATCTGCCGCTCCTGTTGGATTGCTGTGGTTTGGTTGAACCCTGGCATCGCACGAGTCGTGCCCGACGAGCTGCACCGCGCTTTGCACATGAAAAGGGCTGGGTGTTGAACACCTTCTTGTATACAAGCAACGGCTGTGCCAGGGAATATGCCTGAAACCGAGGTCCAAAGGTTCGGGCAAGTACGCAGTCGGCCCGACGAAAGAGACCTGAGCAGCACCGCAAATGGGAGCCGGTCAGGCCTGAGAAAAACAACAAACGGTGCGCGGCACCAAGCTGGGGCCGTGTGCTGCGGCCTCGGCGCCTGTCGGGCTTGGGGTCGGGCATGCAATGGCGTCCATGGAGGTCCTTGGATAAGATAAATATGACAAGGCCGATTGGTTGGTTCGATCCATGCGAACAATGGGCCTCGCCTTTGTCTCAGGTTTGAACCCGTCATCACACGACCATGAACCGACTCGATGCGATGCCGATCTGTGCCCGCCCGGCCGAGCTCTTGAAAGCGCACCCGCACGTGTAATTCGCCGATGGCCGCCGACCCCTCCATGCCGCCACAGGCCGTCATGCGCGCCTGGCTCGAAGCGCTGCGCCGCGGCGCGGGTGCCGATGAGCTGCGGCAGCTGCCCACGCTGTCGGACGCCGATGCGGCACGCGTGATGGCGCTGCTGCGTGAAGATGCCGCCGCGGCGCCGCTGTCTGAAGCCAGGCCGCAAGAGCTTGAGGAACCGGTCGCGCTCGATGCAGCCCCTGAGACCGCCGCCAGCGATGGCTCGGTCGTCGGCCGCTTTCGCCCCCGCCTGACGCTGCAGACACTGACCCGCGGCGACGGCTTGCTCGGCATGCGCGCGATGACAGGCTTCGGTCCGCGCAGCGCGCAGGTCACGGTGGCGCGCATCGACTGGACCTATGCCACCGAGGCCGGCCTGAAGTGGGACACGCCGGCACCCACCGGCGTGCTCAACAACCGTCCCAAGCCGACCGAACTGCTGCGTGGTGCCTGGGACCAGCGCGTGCTGATGCGGCGCGACCTGAGTGCCGAAGCCGACGCGCGCGACGCGCTGTGGGACAGCGGCCTGCGGCCCTTGCCGCCACGCGCGCTGCAGTGGCGCAGCGACGACGCGGTCGATGGCCACGGGCACCTGTGGACGCTGGCAGAAGAGTCGCACTTCGGCGACTTCTGGGCCGATCGCGTGCCCAAGTTGCAGGCACTGCGCTGGTCCATCGTCGTGCAACCCGGCTTTGCTCATCAGAGCGTGCCAGTCGATGCTTGGCGCATCGTCATCGACCCGGCCAGCGGCCAAGAGCAAGGCCGTGAGCTGATCGAGCCGCTGGGCCCGCGCGTGCAAGCGCTCGGCGCGCTGAAGCACCGGCCGCACGAAGCCTCCTGGCTGCTGAGCCTGGGCATCGAGGTCGGCGGCGAAACGCTGGACCTGGCACCGCTGCTGGCCGAGCTGCTGCGGCGCGATTCGCGCTGGCTGCATGCCGACGAGATCGCGGCCATCGACGACGCTGCGGTGATTTTGCTGCGCGCTCCCGGCGGCAAACGCATCGAGGCGCCCGCCGCACCGCTCAAGGCGATCGTCGGCGCGATGGTCGATCTGCTGACCGACCCGCGCCGCAGCGAGCAGGCGCCGGCGCCGCTGCTGTTGTCGACCTGGGAAACGCACCGCATCGAGAGCTTGCGCCTCGGCCTGATGGACACGCAGGCCGCGCGCGCAGGCGAACACGGTGCCTGGCAACTGCAAGGCACCGCGGGTCTGGCGGCCTTGGCTGCACGCTTGCGCGCCGTCGGCACACCGCCGCGCTTGCAAGCGCCCGAAGGCCTGGGACTGCAGTTGCGCAGCTACCAGCAAGACGGCCTGGCATGGCTGCAGTACCTGCGCGAGCATCACCTGGCCGGCATCCTGGCCGACGACATGGGGCTCGGCAAGACCGCGCAGGTGCTGGCCCATTTGCTGATCGAGCAGCAGGCCGGCCGGCTCGATGTGCCGGCGCTGGTGCTGCTGCCGACCTCGCTGATCGCCAACTGGCATTCCGAGGCGCAGCGCTTTGCGCCTTCGCTGCGCGTGCTCACGCTGCAAGGCACGGCCAGAACGCAGGACTTCGATCGCATCGTTGAGCACGATGTCGTCTTCACCACCTACCCGCTGCTGTGGCGCGACATCAAGACGCTCGAAGCCCAGTTCTGGCACATCGTGATCCTGGACGAGGCGCAAACGGTGAAGAACGCGGCCAGCCGCGCTGCCTCGGCGCTGCGCCGCCTGCAGTCGCGTCACCGCCTGTGCGTGACCGGCACGCCGATCGAGAACCACCTCGGCGAACTGTGGGCACATTTCGACTTCTTGATGCCCGGTTTTCTGGGCAACGCGCGCAGCTTTGCGCGCCAGTGGCGCAAGCCGATCGAAACCAACGGCGAAACGCTGCGCGCCCAGCTGCTGGCGCAGCGCGTGCGACCCTTCATCCTGCGCCGCCGCAAGCAAGACGTGGCCAGCGAGCTGCCGCCCAAGACCGAGGTGGTTCACCGCGTGCGGCTCGAAGGCCAGCAACGTGCGCTGTACGAGAGCGTGCGCGTGGCCGCCGATGAACAGGTGCGCCGCGTGCTCAAGCGCCAGAGCTTCGCCGGTGCGCAGATCGCGATCCTGGACGCGCTGCTCAAGCTGCGCCAGGTGTGCTGCGACCCGCATCTGCTCAAAGGCAGCAGCACGCCGCCGACGATGGAGCGCGCCAAGATGGCGCTGCTGCTGGACATGCTGCCCGAGCTGGTGTCGGAGGGACGGCGCGTGTTGGTGTTCTCGCAGTTCACCGAAATGCTGAAACTGGTGCGCACCGAGCTCGATGCGATCGAGCTGCCCTACCTGTCGCTCACCGGCGAGACGCCGCCTGCAGCACGCGGCGGCGTCGTGCAGCAGTTTCAGGACAAGGCGGTGCCGGTGCTGTTGCTGAGCTTGAAGGTCGGCGGCGTCGGCCTCAACCTCACGGCTGCCGACACCGTGATCCACCTCGACCCCTGGTGGAACCCTGCCGTCGAGCAACAGGCCAGCGACCGTGCGCACCGCATCGGCCAGGAGCAACCGGTGTTCGTCTACAAGCTGGTGGTCGAAGGCAGCATCGAGGAACGCATGCTGGCGCTGCAGGCGCGCAAGGCGGCCTTGGCGGAAGGTGTGCTCGGGCACGACGACGGGGCCGCGACGAAATTCAGTGCGGAGGATTTGCAAGGCTTGCTGGAGCCGCTGAGCCAGGCCTGACGCGGACCCACGCGTCGCCCAACCCGGCGCGCCACGCCGCGAACAGCGCACCCAAGTCGCCCCTGACCCGGGCTCGCGGCCGGCAGCACCAGAGATCAAACGTGGCGGCGCCTGCACGCCGGAGCAGCCGATGCAAGCGCCGCTTACGCGGCCTTCTTTCCCGGCGACTTGGTTGCCGCACTCCGCTCCGTCGCAGCAGGCGTGTGCTGCAACCGGGCCTGCTTCTTCAACTCCTTCGCCCGTTTTTGTCTCTGTCTGCGAATGCCGCGGTCTTTGTCAGCGCTCATATCTGCCTCGTGTTGGTTTGAATGGAAGGACCCGTACCCGTCTGGACGCATCGTTCTGACAACGCACGCAGATCGGCAGGAATGCCAGGCGCAGTTGTACCACCCGCGCCGATGAAAACCGTCTGGGGGTCGATGCACGGCCCGGGGCGGGTTGAAGGTGCAGAGTTGTCGCCGCGGTGGGCAACTCGGGGCGCACCACGGAACTCATCTCACGCAGCGGCCCTGAGCGGCGGTAGCCACGCCGCGTAGGCCTCATCCGGCGTGGGCCCATCCAAGCCCGTGGCAAACTGCGGCGCATCCGTGGACACCTCCGCTCACCCCATGACGACCCGCCGGCATTTGCTGCGTGCCTCAGGCCTTGCCG
>Ga0137403_10009037_pt1 | contig 11099 bp, 8 predicted proteins | sample CZOMad2_1_16fung_FD_122057 | JGI IMG/M metagenome (GOLD analysis project Ga0137403, IMG submission 122057) | Vadose zone soil fungal communities from Angelo Coast Range Reserve, California, USA - CZOMad2_1_16fungal (Hybrid Assembly) | ecosystem: Environmental > Terrestrial > Soil > Vadose zone...
TGGTCCTGGTTCTAGCGGCACCGTCGTCGCGCGCCCCTAAAGTTCTGCGCCTCCTCGGTTTCATCATGCTCGTCGCGGGACTCACGACGCCGTTCTTCGGGGTCGACCGCGCTCGCGCGATGCTGGATTGGTGGTCCGCACAGGGCCCGGCGGTCATGCGCCTGTGGGCCGCGCTTGCGGGGGCGCTCGGTGCGTTCGTCGTGTATGCGGTCGCTCCTCGCCGCCGCGCTGCCTGACGTGCGCATGCGGCGGCCCCGCCTGCGCAGGCTTGATCGACGGGGGGTCTACGTCCCGTCTCCGGCCTGCCGGTCGTGCAGGCGGAGCCCTCCGCCGACGGGGCCCCAGGCTGAGAGCGATACCTGGTTGCACGAGACCACGTGGAGTGGGATCTGGGGGCACTAAGAACTTAGTGACGCAGCCCAACCAGGGGTTGGAGACCGGCGGGCAGCCACCCGACTTCATGCGAGCGCCGATGACCGCCGGCCGCTCAACCGCGAGTCGTTGGGCGTAGGTGCTTCATAGGCGAGGCCCGAGTCGAAGGAATCAAGGAGCGAAATATGTCGAGCGCAGTGCAGAGCGTGGGTTCCCTTTGGCGATATCCCGTCAAGTCCATGATGGGAGAGGAGCTGAACGCTGCCGAGGTCACGGAACGTGGGCTGCTTGGCGATCGTGCGTACGCCCTCGTCGACAGCTCGGACGGGAAAGCGGCGACCGCCAAGAACCCGCGGAAATGGCCGCATCTCTTCGATTTCCGCGCCGCGTTCGTCGAACCGACGCGCTCGGCCGCGAAAGTCCCTCCGGTCCGAATCGTCCTCCCCGATGGCACCGCTGTCACCAGTGACCAGGGTGATCTCAACCAGATCCTCTCGAAGGCACTCGATCGTGAGGTGACGTTGCGAGCAGCCCAGCACGGGACGGTCAATGCCGAGGAGTACTGGCCGGACATGGAAGGCCTCGACCATCGGGACACGGTCACCGATTTCACATTACCCGAGGGGACATTTTTCGACGTTGCCATGGTCCATGTATTGACGACGGCCACGCTCGATCGCCTGCGTGAGCTGTATCCGCAAGGCCGCTTCGAGGTCCGGCGGTTCCGTCCGAACATCGTGGTGCAGCTGGCCTCAGATGAGAAGGGCTTTGCGGAGAATTCCTGGGTCGGCCACACGCTCGCCATCGGGACGGCGGTGCGCCTCAACATCATCGGACCTTGCGGGCGTTGCGTGATGACCACTCTCGCGCAGGGGGATCTCCCGAGGGATCCGGGAATCCTGCGCACCGCAGCCCAACACAACCATGTCAACGTCGGTGTGTATGCTGCCGTCGGGCGGGTTGGCACCATCCGGCGTGGTGATCCCGTCAGGCTCGAGTAACGCCAAGAATTGACGTCGTCCTGCTGCTCGTCAGAAGAGCGGGGTACTCCAGACGCTCACGGCACCCCGAGAGGTGAACTGACGTGACGACATTGCCGACCTGGATGCGACGCGCGTTGTTCGCCACCGCCGGGATGAACATCGTCGGCGCCGCCCTGTTTGCTCCGCCCGCCCGCGCCTTGCGGGCAGTCGCGGGATTCCCGCAGGGTGAGCACCCGCTCTACCTCGCGACCGTCAGCATGTTCGTCCTGCTCTTCGGGCTCGGCTACCTATGGGCCGCGGCGGCGGGGCGTGCCGACCGTCTCTTCATCACGCTCGCGGCGGTCGGCAAGCTGTCGTTCTTTGCGCTGCTCGCGTGGTTCTGGGCCGTCGGCGCGCTGTCGGCACGCGCTCCCCTGGTGGGGACGGGCGATCTCGTCTTCGGGATCCTCTTCGTGGTGTGGCTCTACGGTACCCGAGCAGAGGTTCCGGCCGCGCAGCTGCTTCGCGGGCGCGCGGATCAGGCCCCCGTCGCGTCCCAGCCGAGGTAGCGCACCCCGGGCAGCGGCTCCGGCGCGTGGAGCTCGAGCGCCGCGCCTTCGCTGCACGTGAGCCGGCGCGGCGGGCGCCAGGCGGCCAGGGGATGGGGGCGGCGGCGGAGCTCGAGCGTCACCGAGGCGACGTCGCTCTGCGCCACGTGGACGTCCCAGCCGGCGGGGTCGCGGTAGACGTAGCCGGCGAGGGTGCGCGGATCGCACCACGCCTCGACGCGCAGCGAGCGGGTCGCGGAGGTGGAGCGGAACTCGAGGCGCGCGGGGCCGCGCACCTCGACCCGGTTCCCCGCGAGCGACACGAGCCCGCACCGATCGAGCACGCTGTGGGCGGTGCGAAACCAGATCGGCACCAGGAGCGGCACGCCGGGCCGGCGGCGGAGACGCACGGCCGTCGCCTCGAGGCAGGCGGCGACCTCCTCGTCGAAGCGCGGGCAGTAGAGCCAGTAGAGCTCCTCCACGCGGCGCGTGCCCCAGATGTGCTTCTGCACGGCGGGCGCGCCGTCGAGCTCGTGCCGGACGCCGTCGACGCTCACCCAGCCGCTGCACGCGATCTCGCTGTTGGCGTGCGCCACGCGCGTCGGTAGCGGCAGGTGATGGAGGAGCCACGGGGCGCGCCGCGCCTCGCGCGCGGCGGGGGCGAAGCGGAGCGCCCACGCGATGCGGTGCCCGCCGCTCTCGACCTCGCCGCGGCAGACGTCGTTGCGCAGCTCACCGGCTCCGAGGCGGATCGCGAAGCGCTCCGGCGAGCCGGCGTGATAGTCCTCCGCGCCGAGGATGTGCTTCACCGCGATCGCCGGCTCGGGCGCCCGCGCGTCGAAGGCCGCCGCCCAGAGCGTGGCGCGCGCGACGCCCGGCTGCAGCCCGGGCGCGGGCGCGAAGGTCGTGTAGCGGAACCACCACGCCCGCCGGGCCGCGGCCTCGAACACCACCAGGAACCAGATCTCGAAGAACCCCGCCTGGCCGCTCCAGCGCGGGCGGTTCGCGGCGTCGCTCGCTCGCATCGGCGGCGTTTGTAGTCGATCGGGGCAGCGGATAGGAAGCTCGTCCTGCATGACCCGCGACGCCTGGGACCCGGCGCAGTACGAGCGCTTCCGCGACGAGCGCGCGCGGCCGTTCCTCGACCTGCTGGCGCTCGTGCGCCCGCGCCCCGGCATGCGGGTGGTCGATCTCGGGTGCGGCACGGGCGAGCTGAGCGCGCGTCTCCACCACGAGCTCGCGGCGGGCGAGACGCTCGGCATCGACCGCTCCGAGGCGATGCTCGCACGGGCGCGGCCGCGCGCGGAGGGCGGGCTCCGCTTCGAGGCGGGCGACATCGCCGCCTTCGCGGCGCGCGCGGCCTACGACCTCGTCTTCTCGAACGCCGCGCTCCACTGGGTCGACGATCACACGGCGCTGTTCGCGCGCCTGACGGCCGCGCTCCGCCCGGGCGGCCAGCTCGCGGTGCAGATGCCGGCCAACTTCGATCACCCCTCCCACGTGGTCGCCGCCCAGGTGGCCGGCGAGGCGCCTTTTTGCGATGCGCTTGGCGGGCACGCGCGTACCGGGCGCGCCGTCCTCCCGCCCGAGGAGTACGCGCTGCTCCTCGAGCGCCTCGGCTACGCCGAGCAGCACGTCCGCCTCCAGGTCTACGGCCACCGCCTGGCGGCGCGCGACGAGGTGGTCGAGTGGGTGAAGGGCACGCTGCTCACCGACTACCAGCGCCGGCTGCCGGCGGAGCTCTACGCGCGCTTCGTGGCGCGCTACCGCGAGCGCCTGCTGCCCGCGCTCGAGGACACGCGCCCGTACTTCTTCACCTTCAAGCGCGTGCTGCTCTGGGCGCAGCGCTGAGGATTCAGCGCCGGGCGGGGTAGAGGGGCAGCGGCTCGACCGGCATGTCGAGCGCGACCAGCTGGCCCGTGCCGGCGAGCGTCACGTAGAGCGCGCCGTCGCCGAGGCAGCAGTTCGTGGGCTCGCTCCCGGCGCCCATCTCGATGATGTCCCGCACCTCTCCGTCCGGCTCGAAGACGACCACCAGGTCGCCCAGGCTGCCGGCGGCGTAGAGCCGCCCGGCGGCGTCGAAGCAGAAGCCGTCGGGGAAGCCCCGCGGCAGGGTCGCCCATACGGCCGGCGTGGCGCCGGGCTTCGCGTCCATGACCAGGATCTTCTGCGTCACGCTCTGCGCGACGTAGAGGCGGTCGTCGGGCCCGAAGGCGATGCCGTTCGGGAAGGCGGGGATGTCCGCGACCAGCTCGACGCGGCCGTCGAGGGTCGTGCGCCCGACGCGGCCGACGCCCAGCTTCGCGAGATCCTCCCAGTTGTGCGGGTCGGTATAGTAGAGGAGGCCGTCGGGGCCGAAGCAGAGGTCGTTCGGCCGGTTCGGCGGCGCGCCCGGCAGCTCGACGGCGACGTCGCTCACCTCGCCCGCGAGCGTGACCCGCTGGATGCGCCCGGGGATGGCGTCGGGCGCGGTCCAGCGTCCCTCGTGTCCGAGCGAGAGGCCGCCGTTGTTCGCGACGTAGAGCGCGCCGTCGGGCCCGAGCGTGGCGCCGTTGGCGCCCCCGCCGGTGCGCGCCACGCGCGCGAGCGCGCCGTCGTGCCAGAGCGAGACGCACTGGCCGCGGATCTCGGTGAAGGCGACGCGCCGGGGACCCAGCCAGACCGGCCCTTCGGGGAACTGGAGGCCGGTGGCCAGGACGGTCCGCTTCACGGCGGGGTGAGCCTCGCAGGCGCCGGGGACGTCGTCAACCGCTTGACACCCCGTGCTTGGGGCGCGCTGCCCGCGAGCATGAGACCGTTTGCCACACGCCCGATCGCAGCCCGCCTAGAAATCCTGGACCCGGCGCTGGCACCCCCCTTGCTGTTCCGGGTGCCTCGATGCGCCGCATCCTCGCGCTCTCCCTCGCCCAGCCGGTCGCCGTCCTCGGGCTCACGGTGGCCTTCGCCATCGCCGGGGCGATCGCCTTCTGGCACCTGCCCATCGAGGCCTTCCCCGAGCTGGCCGACCCGCAGGTCCAGGTCATCACGCTCTTCCCCGGCCACGCCGCGGAAGAGGTCGAGCGGCAGGTGACCCTCCCGGTCGAGCAGGAGATGAACGGGCTCCCCGGGCTCGTGCGCATGCACTCCTTCTCCCTCTTCGGCCTCTCCTTCGTCGTGCTCACCTTCGACGACGGCACCGACCTCTACTTCGCCCGCCAGCAGGCGAGCGAGCGCCTGGCGCAGGTGGACGTCCCCGAGGGTGTGAAGCCGACGCTCGGCCCGCTTTCCACCCCGACCGGCGAGATCTACCGCTACACGCTGACCGGGGACGGCTACACGCCCATGCAGCTGCGCGAGCTCGAGGACTGGGTGATGGAGCGGCATCTGAAGCAGGTGCCGGGCGTCGCCGACGTGGTCTCCTTCGGCGGCTTCGTGAAGCAGTACCAGGTGCAGGTCGATCCCGAGCAGCTGCAGGCGCGCGGCGTCACGCTGCACCAGGTGTACGAGGCGCTCGGGCGCTCGAACGCCAACGCCGGCGGCAACTACATCGAGCACGGCGAGGAGCAGTACGTGGTGCGCGGCCTCGGCACGCTCGCCGGCGCCGGGGACATCGAGCAGGTGGTGGTGGCGGCGCGCGGCGGCATCCCGATCCGCATCCGCGACCTGGCGCGCGTCACGGTCGGCGCCTTCCCCCGCCGCGGCGTGGTGACCCGCGACCGCGAGCCCGAGGCGGTCGAGGGCATCGTGCTCATGCGCCGGGGGGAGAACCCGTCCGCGGTCCTCGATGCGCTGCACGCCAAGGTCGAGCAGCTGAACCACGGCATCCTCCCGCCCGGCGTCCGCATCGACACCTTCTACGACCGCGCCCGGCTGGTGCGGCGCACGCTCACCACCGTGACGCACAACCTGGTGCTCGGCGCGCTCCTCGTCGTGCTCGTGGTGGGCGTCTTCCTGATGAGTCTCCGCGCCGCGCTGGTGGTGGCGCTCGTCATCCCGCTCTCGCTGCTCGGCTCGTTCCTCTATCTCAAGCTGCGCGGCCTCTCGGCGAACCTCCTCTCCCTGGGCGCGGTCGACTTCGGGATCATCGTCGACGGGGCGGTGATCATGGTCGAGCACGTGGCGCGGCGCCTGGCGCGGAACGGCAGCGGGAGCGGCCCGCGCCATGCCCGGGCCGTCGTGCTGGAGGCGGCCGAAGAGGTGGCGCGGCCGACGCTCTTCGCCCTCTGCATCATCATCGTCGCCTACCTCCCCATCTTCTCGCTCCAGCGCGTCGAGGGCCGCATCTTCGCGCCCATGGCGAACACGGTGTGCGCGGCGCTGGTGGCGGCGCTCGCGTTCTCGTTCACGCTGGTGCCGCTGCTCGGCTATCTCCTGCTCCGTCGCAACGCCGGGGGCGGCGAGGAGACGCCGGTCGAGCGCGCGGCGCTCGGCGCCTACCGGCCGGCGCTCGGCTGGGCCCTCGACCACCGGCGTGCGGTGGTCGGCGCGACGCTCGGCGTGCTCGCGCTCGGGCTCTGGCTGTTCGCGCGCCTCGGCACGGAGTTCCTCCCCGAGCTGAACGAGGGCGCGCTCTACGTGACCTTCACGCTCCCGCCCAGCATCTCCCTGAGCGAGGCCTCGCGCGGCGTGGTGCCGCGCATCAGCGACGTCTTCCTCTCCTTCCCCGAGGTGAAGAGCGTGCTCAGCCAGCTGGGGGGTCCCGACGACGGCACCGACTGGTCCACGCCGAACAACCTCGAGTACTTCGTCGACCTGAAGCCGCGCGAGGCGTGGCCGCGCGGCATGACCGCCGACCGGCTGGTGACCGAGATGCGCGCGCGCCTGGCGGACATCCCGGGCATCGAGTTCAACTTCTCGCAGCCGATCAAGGACAACATCGAGGAGAACATCTCGGGCATGAACGGCCAGATCGCGATCAAGCTGTTCGGCGACGACCTGGGTGCGATGCGGCGCGCGGCGGAGGACGTGCGGCGCGTGCTCGCGACCGTGCCCGGCGTCGCCGACCTGGCGATCGTCCAGTCGGCCGAGCTGCCGCAGGTGCACATCGTCGTCGACCGCCAGGCGATCGCACGCTACGGCCTCAACGTTGCCGACGTGCAGGAGGTGGTCGAGACCGCGATCGGCGGCGCGACGGCGACCTCGCTGTGGGAGGGCGAGCGGCACTTCGACGTCGTCGTCCGCCTGGCGGAGGCGGCGCGCGCGACCCTCGACCGGCTGCCCGACATCCGGGTCGCGACGCCCGACGGCGCCCAGGTGCCGCTCGCGCAGCTCGCCCGCGTCGAGGTGGCGCCCGGCCAGGCGTCGATCACGCGCGAGGCGAACATGCGCTTCGTCGGCGTCCGCCTGAACGTGCACGGCCGCGACATGGGCGGCCTGGTCGCCGAGGCGCAGCGCCGGGTGGCGGCCGAGGTGAAGCTGCCGCCCAACTCGTTCCTCACCTGGGGCGGCGAGTTCGAGAACCAGCGGCGCGCCATGACGCGCCTCGCCATCATCATCCCGGTGTCGATCGCGCTCATCCTCGCCATCCTGTTCCGGACCTTCGGCTCGCTGCGCTGCGCGCTCCTCATCCTGGCGACCATCCCGTTCGCGCTGGTGGGGGGTGTGGTGGGCCTCGACGTGGCCGGGCTCAACCTGAGCGTGTCGGCCTGCATCGGCTTCATCGCGCTCATGGGGCAGGTGGTGCTGAACGGCGTGGTGCTGGTCTCGCAGATCAACGCGCTCCGCGCCGAAGGCCTCGGGCTGCGCGCGGCGGTCGAAGCCGGCGCCACGCGTCGCCTGCGCGCCGTCCTCATGACGGCGCTGCTCGCCGCGCTCGGCCTCCTTCCCGCGGCGCTCTCCACGCAGATCGGCTCCGAGACGCAGCGCCCGCTCGCCGTGGTGGTGATCGGCGGCCTGGTCTCGGCGACGCTCTTGACCCTGCTCGTCCTGCCCGTGCTGTACACGCTCGTCCTCGCCGGGCGCGGGGTGCGCAGCGTTCCGCGAGCGCTCGGACGGCGCGATGACGAGGCGCTCCGCGCGGCGGAGGTCGCGTGAGGCGCTTCCGCGGCCGCCGGGGCGACGCCCGGTGAGGAGGCGCTGGCTCGTGCTCCCGCTCGTGCTCGCCCTCGGCCCCGCGGCCCGCGGGGAGGACACGGTGCGCCTGACGCTCGACGAGGCGCTGGCGGGGCTCCGCCGGCAGAACCCCGAGCTGCTCGCGGGCGCGCTGCACGTGCGTGCGGCCCACGGCGACGTGATCACCGCCGGTCTCCTTCCGAACCCGACGCTGTCCGCGGGCGCCGGCAACTTTCCCCTCGGGCGGACCAACCCGGGCGGCCTCGGCGTGGGTGACACGGTCGTGTCCCAGGTCGGGCTCGCGGAGGAGGTCCTGCTGCCGGGCAAGCGCGGCGCGCGGCGCGCGGCGGCGCACGGCCGCGAGGAGGCGGCGGCGGCCGAGCGCGCGGATCTCGAGCGACGGCTCACCTTCGAGCTGCGCGCCCGCTTCGCCGCCCTCCTCGAAGCGAGCCAGCGCCTGCGCCTGGCGCGCGAGAACCTCGACCGCTACCGCGAGACGGTGCGCGTGAGCGAGGCGCGCGCCCGCGAGGGGGATATCTCGCATGCCGAGCTCGACAAGATCGCCCTCGAGCAGCGCGGCTTCGAGCGCGAGGTGGCGGACGCGGAAGGCGACCGCCGCGAGGCGGTGGCCGCGCTGCTCCCGCTGGTCGGCGTGGACGCGGCCGACGTGGAGGCGGTGGGCGCGCTCGCGCTCCCGCCGGCGCCCGAGGGCATCGAGCAGCTGGTGGGCGAAGCGCTCGCGCGCCGGCCCGACCTGCGGGCGGCCGAGCGCGCGAAGGAGGCCGCCGAGGCCGCGCTCAGCCTGGCGCGCGCCGAGCGCTGGCCGAACCCGACGCTCGGCGTCCAGTACACGCACAGCGAGTTCCAGGTGTCGGGCGATCTCGCCAACCAGGTCGGCGCGAGCGTCTCCGTGCCGCTCCCCGTCTTCAACCAGAACCAGGGCGAGATCGAGCGCGCCGAGGCCGAGGCGCTCATCGCGCGCCGCGAGGTCGAGAAGCTCCGGCTCGCGATCCCGCAGGAGGTGCGCTCGGCGGTGGCGAGCTACACGATCGCCCGCGAGCGCGTCGCGCGCTTCGAGGACGCCTTCCTCCGCCAGGCCCGCGAGGCGCGGCACGCGGCCGAGGTGTCGTTCCGCGAGGGCGCCGTGTCGCTGCTCGAGTTCCTCGAGGCGGAGCGCACCTACGTGCAGACCGAGCGCGAGCATCTCGCCGCGCTGCGCGACCTGAACACCGCGGCCTTCGACGTGACCCGCGCGGCCGCGCTGGAGGTGTCCCCATGAGGCTTCGCTGGCTCGTCGTGCTGACGCTGGTGGCCCTGCCGGCCTGCCACCGCCAGGAGTCCGTCGAGACGACGGCGGCTGCGGCGGAGGGCCGCCTCACGCCCGGGCAGCTCTCGTTCTTGAAGTTCGCAGCCGTGGCCGAGGTCGAGGCCACGAGCCTCGCCGACCTGAACGGCACGATCGAGTTCGACGAGGAGCGCACCGCGCGCCTCGCCGCGCCGGTGCCGGGGCGCGTCGTTCAATTACTCGTCCAGGCGGGCGACCGGGTCGAGGCGGACCAGCCCTTGGTCGTGCTCGAGAGTCCGGAGGTGAAGGCCGCGCAAGCCGAGTACGTACGCGCCGACGCCGACGCGCGGCTGGCGCGCAAGGCGGCCGAGCGCGCCACGCGGCTCCGGGCCGCGCAGGCGATCGCCGAGAAGGACTATCTCCAGGCCCAGGAAGACGCGCAGAAGGCCGCGGCCGACCTCGCGCACGCGCGCGCGCAGCTCGAGCGCCTGCGGGTCGCGCCCGGCGAGCCGACGAGCCGCTACCTCCTGCGCGCGCCGCTCGGCGGCACGGTGGTCGAGCGCAAGGCCCTGGTCGGCATGGAGGCGAGCGCGGAGAGCGCCGAGCCGCTGGTCGTGGTCTCCGACCTCTCGCGCGTGCGGGTGATGCTGCGCGTGCCCGAGCGGCAGCTGCCGCTCCTCCAGCCGGGGCAGGCGGTCGCGGTGCGCGTCGATGCCTATCCGCAGGAGTTCCCGGGCACGGTGGCGGCCGTCGGCGACGTGATCGAGGACGCGACGCGCACCGTCCCGGTGCGCTGCACCGTGCCCAATGCCGATCGCCTGCTCAAGCCCGCCATGTTCGCGCGCGTCACGCTGAAGGCGCCGCCAGGGCTCCGCCTGACCGTCGTGCCCTCGCACGCGCTGCTCTCCGACGGGCAGCATTTCCGCGTGCTGGTGCGAACCGAGGACGGCCGCCTCGAGTCGCGCCCGGTCGAGGTGGGCGCGCAGGTCGACGGGCTGGTGCAGGTCCGCTCCGGCCTCCGCGTGGGGGAGGAAGTCGTGAGCGAAGGCGCGGTCTTCGCTGCCCAAGAGCTGGCGAATTCGTAGCGCCCGGCGCGGGGGCGGAGCAACCGCCATGTCACCGAAGCCGAGGCCCCATGACGGTGGGTCCTCTTTTTTCTTGCCTCCCGGAAGGCGAACGCGTAGGCTCCGCGGCCCAAAGGAGAGCCCGATGAAGTATGTCCTCGTAGCGGCGGCCGCGCTTCTCTGTTCGACGTCGGCGATGGCCGAGCGCGTGTGGGAGCTGAACACCGGCAAGCACGTCCAGGTCCTCCCGCATCGGAACCGGGCCGCGAAGCACGGCGGCGCCGGGGGCAACAACGTGAGCTATCACAATGGCCCGGTGCTGCATCAGGCGAAGGTCGTGCCGGTCTTCTGGGGCCCGTCGGTGACCTGGGGCACCAACGGCGCGCCGAGCGCGCTCGCGCAGACGCTCGTCAACTTCTTCACGCAGTTCGGGACCAACGCCGAGTACAACGTCATCACGCAGTACTACGACTTCGGCGGCAGCGTGCAGCTGACCAGCCTGACGAGCAGATACTGGATCGACAACTCGACGCCGCCGACGAACGTGACCGACGCCGCGCTGCAGGGCGAAGTCGTCAAGGCGATCGGCCAGGTCGGCCTCGACACGAGCACGGTCTACGAGGTCTTCCTCCCGCCCACCTCCTACGCGTCCTTCAGCGTCTACGACTCCTGCGGGGGGCCGAACCTGACCTTCTGCGCGTACCACGCGAACTTCGGCTACGCCGGCGCGGACGTCAAGTACGCCTCGATGCCATATCCCAGCTGCGGGGGCTGCCAGTGGCTCGGCTGGACGGCGGCGCAGAACTTCGAGCACTTCGCCTGCCACGAAACGCGCGAG
>Ga0137403_10009038_pt1 | contig 11099 bp, 10 predicted proteins | sample CZOMad2_1_16fung_FD_122057 | JGI IMG/M metagenome (GOLD analysis project Ga0137403, IMG submission 122057) | Vadose zone soil fungal communities from Angelo Coast Range Reserve, California, USA - CZOMad2_1_16fungal (Hybrid Assembly) | ecosystem: Environmental > Terrestrial > Soil > Vadose zone...
CTCCACCCGGACCCGGGCGTCGTCGACCACCGACCGGGCCACGGCGACCGCCAAGCCGTGGGGAAGGGCCGGCAACGCCGCCAGCACCTTGGTCACGGAGGGCAGCGTGCGTCGGGAATCCACGCCTGAAGCGTAGGCTTTCGGGCCATGAGCCCCCGTCTCCCCCGGCTTCGCCTGCCCCGGCCCCGCACGTTCTTCAAGTGGCTGGCCATCAGCCTGGCGACGATCCTGATCGTGCCGCCGGCCACCGCCGGCGTGGCCCTGGCCACCTACCTCTTCATGCCGCTGCCGGCCTCCCTCCCCCAGGAGAAGCCGCAGGCCGACTCCCGGGTCAGCACGGTCTACGCCGTCGACGGCAGCCCCATCGGCGAGTTCAAGGAGGCCGAGTCGCGGGTGGTCATCCCCGCCGACCAGATCGCCAAGACGATGAAGATCGCCGTCGTGGCCTCGGAGGACCACGACTTCTACAACCACGCCGGGGTCGACTGGCGGGGCATCGCCCGGGCCTTCTGGGCCGACGTCCAGAAGCGCCAGCTCAAGCAGGGCGGCTCGACCATCACCCAGCAGCTGGCCAAGAACCTCTACACCGACGGCTCCCGCACCGTCGCCCGCAAGGCCAAGGAAGCCCTGATCGCCGCCCAGATCGAGCGGGTGCTGTCGAAGGACGAGATCCTGGCCAAGTACCTCAACACCGTCTACATGGGGGATTCGGTGTTCGGTGTGGAGGCGGCGGCCCAGTCGTACTTCAAGAAGCCGGCCAAGGACCTCACGCTGTCGGAGTCGGCGCTCCTGGCCGGCGTGCTGCCCGCCCCCAGCCTGTACTCCCCCCGGGCGCATCCTCAGGCCGCCGAGACCCGGCGCAACGAGGTGCTGGACCGGATCCAGCGCTACGGGCTGGCCTCGGCCGACGAGGTCGCCGCCGCCCGGGCCGACAAGCACCAGGAGGCGAGCGGCGTGCGTCCGGGGCCCAAGGTCTACCCCCCGCCCGGCGTGGTCGGCCGCTATCCGTACTTCCTCGACTACCTCCGGATCTACCTGACCGAGGTCAAGAAGTACGACCCGGAGCTCATCTACCGGGGTGGCCTCCGGATCGACACGACCCTCGACCCCCACCTCGAGGAGACGGCCCAGAACATCCTGAAGAAGACGCTGCCCAACCCGAAGGACCCCGAGGCGGCGCTGGTGTCGATCGAGCCGCAGACGGGCTATGTGCGCACCCTGGTCGGCGGCACCGACTGGAACGAGTCGAAGGTCAACCTGGCCCTCGGCAAGCTCGGCGGGGGGTCGGGCCGCCAGGCGGGTTCCTCGTTCAAGCCGTTCGTGCTGGCCCGGGCGTTCGAGGCCGGCGTGTCGCCCAACAAGACCTACTCGGCGCCGTCGTGCATCACCCCCCGGGGGTTCACGGCCCAGGTCTGCAACTACGAGGGCGGCGGCTACGGCTCGGCCAACCTGGCCACCGCCATCATGAAGTCGATCAACACCGTGTTCGTGCAGTTGATCGTCGACGTCGGCATCAAGCAGACGGCGGAACTGGCCCACCGGCTCGGCATCACCAGCATCGACCTGTCCAAGCCGGTCTACGGCGGCATCGCCATCGGCACCCAGGAAGTCTCGCCGCTCGACATGTCGTCGGCCTTCGGGGTGTTCGCCGCCCGGGGCCTGCGGGCCGAACCGACGCCCGTCCTCAAGATCACCCAGCGCGACGGCGCGGTGCTGGAGGACAACACGCAGGAGGACCGCACCTCGCGGGTGATGGAGGAGCCGGTGGCCGACAACGTCACCAAGCTCCTGACCGGCGTGATCCAGCACGGCACCGGCACCGCGGCCAACATCAACCGGCCGGCGGCGGGCAAGACGGGGACGTCGGAGAACTACGAGAACGCCTGGTTCGTGGGCTACACGCCGACCCTCTCCACGGCGGTGTGGATGGGCTACAAGGAGGGCAACATCCCCCTCCGTGGCATCCACGGCGTGGGGGCCGTCGTCGGCGGCACCTGGCCGGCCCGGATGTGGCACGACTTCATGACCGAGGCCATGAAGGGGGTGCCGGTCACCGAGTTCACCCAACCGGCGCCGATCGAGTCGCTGGCCGACCGGGCCAAACGGGAGGCCCGGGGCGGTTTCGACATCGGGGGCCGGAGCGACCCTTCCGGCCTGCCCGGCGGCGTGAACTACTTCCCGACGGCACCGGTGCCGTCGGCCGTCGAGCCGACCACCAGCACGACGGCGCCCGAGTCTCCGAGCACCACGACGAGCACCGAGGCGCCGACCACGACCACCACGAAACCGCCGTCGTCGTCGACCACCTCCACGACGTTCCGGTTCGGGCGGTCGTCGCCGTCGACAACGACGACGACCCGGGGAGCGTTCGGGCGTTAACTCTTTTCTTTAACGCCGCTCGCCGGCGCCGCCGGCGTCGGAGGCCCCGGCCGGGCACTTGAGGATCTTCTCGCACGCCGCCCGGATGTAGGGCGCGAACGTCACCCGGTCGGAGGTGAACCCCAGCGGCATGTAGCCGGGGGTGCCGATGCCGAGGACCTCGCCCTTGGAGTTGAGGATCGGCCCGCCGGCGAAGGGGCCGGTCACGGCGGCGTCGTGCTCGATGCCCGACGCCGACACGTCGGCCACGAACCCCTGGGTGATCGAACCGCCGGCCCCGCCCACTCCGGCCACGTCGAAGATCCGCTCGCCGTACTGGGGCACATCGTCGGCCGCCGCCCACTTGACCCGGGGCAGGCTGCCCTTGTTGACGATGAGGAGGGCGAGATCGCGCTCCTCGTGCCACGTCCAGAGGGTGGCGTCGGTCCGCTCGTCGCCCTTGCGGACGGTGATGGCGGGGCCCGGTTTCCTGGTCGCCGCCCGCACCACCGACAGCGAGGTGACCAGGTACGACTTCTCGGCGTCGGACGTCACCACGAACGCCGACCCGACCGCCGGCCGGCCGAACTCGTCCTGCGTCTCGACGAGGTAGATCGAATCCTTCACCTTGTCGACCAGCGACTTGAGGGTGGCGCCGGAGGCCCGCAACTCCTTGATGGGCTCGATCTCCTTGCGGACCTCGGCCTTGGCGTCTTCCTTCTCCTTGTCGATGTCGGCGACGGCCTTGTTGTACCGGTCCTCGAAGCCGTTGACGAAGGAGTTGACCTTTTTCTCGATCTTGTCGGTCTTGTACTGGTAGTAGGCGTAGAGGACTGTTCCGCCGAAGGCGAAGCCGATGGCCGCGGCCAGCATCAGGACGACGACCCCGACGACGCTCTTCGGGAGGAGCCTCTGGCCGAATCGGTTCCCGGTCGAGAAATTTTTGTCCCGCCGTTGACGGCGACTCGACTTCGGCGCCGCGGCGGGCTTCTCCTCGGGTGCCTCGGTGCGCATGGGGGTTGATCGTAGGCCGCCCAGAGCCCCGGCGGTCGCACCCGCCTGAGTGAGCCCGGACCCCGCCCCCCTACAATGTCAAGGTCATGAGCGAGCCGGCGTCGCATGTGGAGGTGCAGCCCGCCGCCACCGTGATGCTGGTGCGGGATGCCAGCGGACGGCGGCAGGGTCCGCTCGAGGTGCTCATGGTGCGCCGGCATCCCGAGTCGGTCTTTGCCGCCGACGCCTGGGTCTTCCCCGGCGGACGGGTCGACGCCGGCGACCGGACCGGGGCGCCCATCGCCCTCGGCCCGTCCGACGCCGAGGCCAGCGCGGCCCTCGGCCTGGCTTCGGGCGGGCTGGCCTACTGGGTGGCGGCCGCCCGGGAGTGCTTCGAGGAGGCGGGGATCCTCCTCGCCCGCCACCCCGACACCGGCGCCTGGCTCGACACCTCCACCGAGTGGGGCGCCGCCCGGTTGGCCCGGTACCGGCGAGACGTCCACGCCGGGGTCACCTCTCTCGGCGCCGTCCTCGAGGCCGAAGGGCTGGTACTCGACCTGTCCGGCGTGCACTACGTCTCCCACTGGATCACCCCGCCGGGGTTCACCGCCCGGCGGTTCGACACCCGCTTCTTCGTGGCCGAGGTGCCGCCCGACCAGGTGGCCTCCCACGACGCCGCCGAGACGGTCGAATCCACCTGGACGGCACCGGCCGAGGCGCTGGCCCGCGGCGCCGCGGGGGAGATCCACCTCGTGATCCCCACCATCGCCAACCTGGAGGCCCTGGCCCGGTTCTCGTCCACCGCCGAGCTGGTGGCGGCCGCCCGGGCCATCGGCTCGGTCCCGGTGGCGGCGCCCCGCTTCCGGGGCGACCCCTCCGTGCCGGCCGGAGTGCTCGCCCCCGCCCCGCCCCCAGGTCCCGTCTCCTTCAACCCCGGCCCGGAGTCCCCATGCCCGACCTGACGCCCGGCGTGGCCAGCGCCCTCTCTCCTCTCGTGCGCCGGATCGTCGCTCCCAACCCCGGCCTCATGACCGGCCCCGGCACCAACACCTACCTCGTCGGCATCGACGAGGTGGCCGTCATCGACCCCGGCCCCGACGACGCCGGCCACATCGAGGCCATCGTCGGGGCGTCGATGCGGGAGAGGGTGAAGTGGATCCTCGTGACCCACCACCACATCGACCACTCGGCCGGTGTCGCCCGCCTGAAGCGAGAGACCGACGCCGAGATCGTGGCCTTCGGCCCGCCCCGCTCGGTGGAGGCCGACTGGGCTCCCGACCGCAAGGCCAGGGACGGCGAGGTCATCGAGGGCACCGAGTGGGGCCTCGAGGTGCTCCATACTCCTGGGCACGCCTCCGACCACCTCTGCTTCTTCCTGGAGGAGGAGCGGGTTCTCTTCACCGGCGACACCGTGCTCTCGGGTACCACGGCGGTCATCAACCCGCCCGACGGCGACATGGCCGCCTACCTCCAGTCGCTGGAGCGGCTCCGCAAGCGGCGCCTGTCCCGGCTCTGTCCCGGTCACGGCGACGTCCTCGACGAGCCGAAGGCCATTCTGGCCGAGTACGTCGCCCACCGGATCGAGCGGGAGAACCAGATCCTCGAGGTGCTGGCCGCCGGGCCGTCCAAGGTCACCGACCTCGTGGCCAAGATCTATGTCGAAACGCCGGAAGCGCTGCACGACATGGCCAGCCGGTCCGTCCTCGCCCACCTCCAGAAGCTGAAGGCCGAGGGCCGGGTGTCGGGCCGGGACGTCAACTCCGTCTGGAAGGTGGCCTGAGATCGCCGAGCGCACCGGGAAACGCGTGCTCGACCTGGGCGAGTCGGCCGACCTGCTCCGCCTGCCGGTCGAGGCCGTCCGGGCGCTGGCCGCGGCCGGCTATCTGAAGGTCAGCAACGAGGAGGTCACCGGGCCGTCGTTCTCGATGTCCGACCTGAAGTCGTTCGTGGCCCGCAACGCTGACGGCGGCACGGCCGTCGTCCTCGTCCCCGACGATGCCGACGCCACCGAGCTGCTCGAGGCGCTCGAGGGCCGCAGCGCCGAGATGGCCCGCCGGGCTCTCGACATCTTCCGCACGGCCATGCCCGAGGCCTCGATCTGGACGGCCGAGGAGCAGGAGCGCTTCGTCGAGCAGTCGACCGCCCGCTTCGAGGCGATCCTGGCCGTGACCCGGGCCGGCGACCGGGTCGACGATTCGCTGGTCGACGACCTGCGGGAGGTCGGCGCCTCGGCCGCCTGGGCCGGCAGCCCGCTACCGCAGCTCCTGGTCGTGCTGCGCATCTCCCGGGATCTGGTGGTGCAGACCTCGGTGGAGATCGCCGAGTCCCGGGGGCGGGGGTCGGGGCAGGCCCTGGCCCTGCTGCTGACCCGGGTGCTGCCGGCCATGGACCGCCTCACCGACGCCCTGGCCCAGGGCTACTGGGCGGCGGTCATCGGCCGGGAGGAGACCGACCGGGCCCGCTACGAGCACCTGGTGGAGCAGTCGTCGGACGGGATCTACGAGCTCGACGTCAACGGCCGCCTCTCCTACGCCAACCCGTCGCTGTCGGCCATGGTCGGCCAGTCGCCGCTCGACCTCGAGGGCGCCCGGCTGGAGCACATCTTCCAGGTGGTCGGTGACCAGGCCGCCGAGGCCCTGGCCCGGCTCGATGCCGAGGGCGAGGCCGAGGTCACGTTCGAGGCGCTGCGAGCCGACGGGGTGCGCCGGGAGTTCCACGTCGTCACCTTCCCCCGCCTCACCGACGGCGCCGTCGTCGGCTACCAGGGCGTCGTCCAGGACGTGACCGCCGCCCGGGAGGCGGAGCGGGCCCGCCACGAGTTCCTGGCCATGGTGACGCAGGACCTGCGGTCGCCGATCACCACCGTCCTCGGTCTGGGCGTGACGCTGGAGGCCTACGCCGAGGAGCTCTCCACCGAGCGGATCCGGCGGACGGGGGCCTCGATCCGGCGCCAGGCGGAGCGGATCAGCCGGGTGGCCGACGACCTCTACGAGGTTTCCCGCCTGGAGAGTCACTCTCTGCGGCTGACCCTGCGGCCGACCGACGTGGCCGGGGCCGTCGACGCCGCCCTGACCGCCCTCGACGACCCGTCCGGGGTGGAGGTCGAGGTCCCCGAGGGGCTCACGGTCCTGGCCGACGGCCGCCGGCTGGAGCTGATCGTGGCCGGCCTGGTCGAGAACGCCCTCAATCACGGCGCCCCGCCGGTCATCGTCGAGGCGTGGGACGAGGCGGAGGGGATCGAGTTGGTGGTCACCGATGCCGGGCCGGGCGTACCGCCCGCCGCCGTCCCCTCCCTGTTCACCCGGCCCGGGTCGGGCATCGGCCTCTACCTGGCCCGGGGGCTGGCCGAGGCAATGGGTGGGCGGGTGGCCTATGAGCCGGGCCCCGGCGGTCGGGGCTCGACGTTCCGGGTCCATCTGCGTCGCCCGCCCGTCCGCTGAGGTAGGCCACTCGAGACCGCGGGCGCGGGCCTCCTCGAGGAGGACTACCTTTCGCGTTCATGGGACTCATGAAGCGGTTCTCAGAAGTCATGAAGGCCAAGACCTCCAAGATGCTCGACAAAGCCGAGGATCCGCGCGAGACCCTCGACTACAGCTACGAGAAGCAGCTCGAGATGGTCCAGAAGGTGCGGCGGGGCCTGGCCGACGTGGCCACCTCCCGGAAGCGCCTCGAGCTCCAGCAGGCCCAGCTCAAGGCCTCGGCCGACAAGCTGGAGCAGCAGGCCCGCACGGCGGTCGGTGTGGGGAAGGAGGACCTCGCCCGCGAGGCCCTCAACCGGCGGGCCGGGCTGCAGACCCAGCTCGACGGCCTCGACGCCCAGCGGGCTCAGCTCCAGGGCGAGGAAGACAAGCTGACCCTGGCCCTCCAGCGGCTCCAGACCAAGGTCGAGGCCTTCCGGACCAAGAAGGAGACGATCAAGGCCACTTACACGGCCGCCGAGGCGACGAGCAAGATCGGCGAGGCGGTGTCGGGCATCTCCGAGGAGATGGGCGACGTCGGCCTGGCCATCCAGCGGGCGGAGGACAAGACGGCCACCATGCAGGCCCGGGCCGGGGCGGTCGACGAGCTGATTGCCTCGGGCGCACTCGACGACGTGACGTCCGAGCCCGGCGGCGACATCCAGCGCCAGCTCGACGCCCTGTCGTCGGGCTCCTCCGTCGACGACGAGCTGGCCAAGATGAAGGCCGAGCTCGGGGCCGGGGCCCCGGCCCCCAAAGAGATCGCCGCGCCCGGTGTCCCCGCCGAGCAGCCGGCGGGAGGGGAGGCGAAGTGATCGTGCGCATCCTGCACGAGGGCCAGCTCGAAGTGCCGGACGAGGCGCTGACGGAACTGAACGAGCTCGACGATCACCTCATCAATGCCGTCGAAAAGGGCGACCAGGGCCTGTTCCACACCGCCCTGGCCGCCCTGATCGCCAAGGTCCGGGAGGTCGGGAAGCCGGTGGCCGACGATCATCTCGGCCCGTCGGAGCTGATCCTGCCCGGGGCCGACGCCACCCTCGACGAGGTCCGCAAGCTGTTGCACGACGATGGGTTGATCCCCGGGTGACGCCCCAGTGAGCACCGGGCGGGGCTACCCCCGCGACGCCGGCCTGGCGGCCCGGATGACCTTCGTCATGTTCCTTCTCGGCCTGCTGTACGTGGCGGTGATGGCGGGGCTCATCGCCGCCGGCGTCAACTTCGCCTTCGTGTTCATCCTCGCCGGCGGGCTGCTCTTCGCCCAGTACTACTTCTCGTCGAAGATCGCCCTCTTCTCGATGAACGCCCATGAAGTGACGCCGGCCGAGGCGCCCCAGCTCCACGGCATCGTCGACCGGCTGTGCGCCCTGGCCGACATGCCGAAACCCCGGGTGGCCATCGCCGAGAGCGACGTCCCCAACGCCTTCGCCACCGGACGCAGCCCGAGCGACGCCGTGGTCTGTGCCACCACGGGCATCCTGCGCCGCCTCGAGCCGGCCGAGCTGGAGGCGGTGCTGGCCCACGAGCTGTCCCACGTGGCGCACCGGGACGTGGCGGTGATGACCATCGCCGGCTTCCTCGGCGTCGCCGCCGGATTCATCACCCGCTCGATGTTCTGGTTCGGCGGTGGCATCGGTATGGGCGGAGGGCGTGACGATGATGACGACGGCGCGGCCCAGTGGCTCGTCATCATGCTGGTGTCGATCCTCGTCTACGCCATCTCGTTCCTGCTGACCCGGGCCCTGTCGCGCTACCGGGAGCTGTCCGCCGACCGGGGGGCGGCGATCATCACCGGCGCGCCGGCCACGCTGGCCTCGGCGCTGGTCAAGGTCACGGGCGCCATGGGGCAGATCCCGACGAAGGACCTCCGGGCCGCCGAGGCTTTCAACGCGTTCTTCTTCACTCCCGCCATCGCCCCCGGGTTCTCGATCTCGTCGCTGTTCTCGACCCACCCGACCCTCGAGCATCGCCTCGCCCAGCTGGCCGAGCTGGAGCGGACCATGGGGCACCAGGGCGGCGGGGTATGAGGCGGCAGTCATGAAGTGGGTTGACACGATTCTGGGGCGGACGAAGCCGAAGGCCGCCAACCTCGACGCCCTCTTCGCCGTTCCGGGGGCGGCCATCATGCTGGAAGCGGCCCTGGGGCTGACGTCGGCCGGGGCGGCGGCGGTGTGCTTCAAACCGGCCTCGGGTTACGACTTCGCCTCGGCCTGCAACGAGATCGACGAGCTCCTGGCGCTGGCGGGGAAAGAGAGCGGCTCCACGGTCAGCCAGAGCGAGGACTCCTACGGCTACCACTGGATCGTGGTCCACGACGACGACATGAGCGACCTCGTGACCACGGTCCACATGGTGAACTCCTCGCTGGCCGAGCGGGGCTACGAGAACCAGCTCCTGGCCAGCGTGTTCGCTTTCCGGGGCGACGGCGGCGCAGTCACCTACCTCGTCTACCTGTTCAAACGGGGCACGTTCTATCCGTTCGTGCCCGCCCCCGGCGGGGGCGAGAAGCGTGACAACCAGCGGGAGCTGCAGTTGCAGGGCGCGCTCACCGGCGAGGTGCCGCTGGAGGCCGACCTGACGCGCTGGTTCCCGATCTGGGGCGCGCCCGTCCCCTAGGGAGCTTCACCTGCCTCCCCTGAGGCAGGGCTCTAGACGTCCTGGAGAGGGCCGAACTGGCCCTCGGTGGGCTCCGCTCAACAGAACCACGGCTCGGTGAGCCGTGGCCTCCCTTCCCCGGTGCTGTAGCCGCTCCCGGCTGGGGCGAGGACGAGCGGGTCGCCGGCCGGGTGACGCCCGGCGGCGGCGTGGACCGCGGCCCGGACCCGTCCGTAGATGCGGCCGATCGGCTCGCCGGCGGTCTGGGTCCCTTCGACGATCGCCGCCAGCCGGGTCTGGAGCTCGTCGACGGCGGGATCGTCGGAGGCCCAGGCCCAGGTGAGGCGCTCGGAGTCGTAGGGGCCGAGGCGGCCGTCGGGGGCCAGCACCGGCTCCAGGAGCGACCCCTGGGGGACGAGCAGGCGGATCGTGTACTGGACCGGGTCGACGTTGGCCACGAGATCGAGGGCGGCCACGAAGTCGACGAGGTCGGCGACGTCGTCGAGGGTCGTCCACGGCGTGAAGGGAAGGAATGACGGCCGGATCTCGATGCCGTGGCGGCGCAGAAGGGCGACGGCGGCGGCCGCCTCGGCGGTGGTGTGACCCTTGTCGAGGATGGCCAGGGTGTCGTCGTTCACGCTCTCGAAGGCGCTGACCACGAACAGGCACCCGGCGGCGGCCAGCTCCGGCCACAGGTCGGCGTGGCGGAGGACGTGCTCGACCTTGGTGGTGCAGTCGAAGGTCAGCTCCGGGAACCGCTCGTGCATGGCCGCCACCACCCGGCGGGAATGCTGGGGTCCGTTGAGGAAGTCGGGGTCGCCGAAGGTGATGTGCCGGGCGCCGCCCGCCACCAGGGCCTCGACGTCGGCCAGGACGACGTCGTCGGGGACGATCCGGATGCGGCCGTCGTAGACGACCGGGATCGGGCAGTGGCGGCACCGGTGGAGACAGCCGTGACTGGCCTCGACGTACCCCACCGGCCGCTCCTCGGGCCCGAGGGCCAGATGGGCGTACCGCTCGAGCGGCGGCAGCCCGTACCGGGCCGGCGGCGCGGCCGGTCTGTTCCGGCCCAGATCGACCACGGCGCCCACGGCGCTCCCGCGCCCATCGCCGGCTCGGGTGGCGGCGGTGCTCCGGCCCGGCGTCCTCGCTTCGGGTGGTGGGCTCCAGCCGGCCAGGTGGTCGGCCCAGGCCACCAGCTCCGTTTCGTACTCGCCGGCGATGGCCCGGTCGGCCACGCCGGTCGGGCCCAGCGTCAGGTCGCGGCTCACGGTGGCGTAGAGGCCGTAGAGGCAGATCGGCAGCTCGGGCCGGGCCGACCGGACGGCGGCGGCGGCCCGGAGGGCGAGCCGCATGGCCGTGTGCATGGGCACCGAGAAGGCCACGGCGTCGGCCCAGGCCACGAGCTCGCCGCTCCACGGCTCGACCGACGTGTCGAGGGTGCGGACTTCGTGGCCGGCGGCCCCCAGGGAGGCGGCCGGGGCGGCCAGGTGCAGCGGCTGATGGCCCAGCTCATAGGTCGAGACCAACAGCACCCGCATGCCGACGAGCCTACCGGGGCCTCCCCACCGCCCCCGCCCGGTCAGGTGGGGGCGATCTCCACCTCGAGGTGTCCGTGGGCGGTGCGGAGGGCGTTCTCGACGGCGGCGGGGGTGGGGGCCCGGGCGAAGAGGAAGCCCAGGTAACGGTCGCCTT
>Ga0137403_10009039_pt1 | contig 11098 bp, 20 predicted proteins | sample CZOMad2_1_16fung_FD_122057 | JGI IMG/M metagenome (GOLD analysis project Ga0137403, IMG submission 122057) | Vadose zone soil fungal communities from Angelo Coast Range Reserve, California, USA - CZOMad2_1_16fungal (Hybrid Assembly) | ecosystem: Environmental > Terrestrial > Soil > Vadose zone...
GTCCTAGTAAGATCCCCAATGCGTTCTTGACCTTCGGACGGTAGTTGTTCTGCACGAAGTTTGCAGGAATCACCGTACCACGATAGACAGCCAGTAAGCTAGACGCACTGTTGCCCCACTCATCACGAGTCGCGATGCAGACGTTAGCTTCCGCTGCAGTGTAAGTGCCTGGAAGGTTCTGGAAGTCTGCCTGTACCATACCCGAGAGACCATCCTGTAGCTGGTCGATCAAGAGCATGGCGTGTGCGATGCTGCGTGCTGTCTGCAAGAATGCATCATCGACAATCGAACGGTTGAGCTGAGCGCCAACGGACATCAGACGTTCTCCGTCTCATCCAATTCGAACGTCAGCGTGATTGGCTTGTCGACCTCGAAGTGCTCCGCAACCTCAGGAAGGACGTTCATCGACAGACTCAGGGCAGGTGTGTACTTCGCCCACGCCTTGTTGACATCCTTCCCGTCACGAACGTAGTCCGCGACGAAGGTGAGCAGAACCTGTTCGTTGCTCTCCGTCTTGCCTTGCAGCCTAATCTTAGCAGTGACCTTATGCATGGAGACTCCTACGTAAGTGTGAGGGTGATCTGACCTGATGGGAAGGAGAGCGTATCTCCTGCACCTGTCGTCTTTGATGCTGCGAGTGCACCAAACCACTTGCGCTTCGGCGTACCAGCAGAATCGAAGACCTCAGCAGCAGTAGTCGTAGCTGCAGGCATGTTGGTGAAGTTGATCGCTGCGTTCGTGGATACTGAACCGTTGGTTGCAGTACCGAAGTTACCCGTCAACGTCTGACGAGCGTATGACCCACCTGTGACCTCAGTACCAGCCGCCGAGGCTGTTCCCGTAGTCGTAGTGAGCGCCAACGTGATGTTGCCCGTAGGCGCAGGGTAAGTAGTGATCGCCAGTGACGCCTTGAGGAGGTCGTTCGCTTCTGTCTGAGCAAGTGCAGCCATCACTTATCACTTCCAGCCTGTGCTACCTTCTCGTGATGAGCCACGATCATCGAGCGGAGCTCCTCCCCAATGATACCCGACTCGTAGCCTTGGATTGCAGCAAGTTCGGATTTGCAGGTTTCGCAGCCAGTGTTCGCATGGCAGTCTTTGTGCCATGAAACCCACGGACGCGTCGGGTCCGCAGTATAGACATGGTCTTTCGGATGGTCATCGGTTTGTCCACATCCTGTACATGAATCGACGGGCGAGCCAGGCATCGTGCCTCCTACCTTATCGTGTTGTGTCAGGCGACACGAGTACATCGCCTTCAAGCATACGGATGAGCTGACCTGCAGGACCTGTTAGGAGGCAGTCGTACTTAGTAGCTGTATCTATCCAAGTCCACGCTAAGGACGTTGCACCTACAATCTTGAACGTCGCAATCCCTAGTGAGGAGAGTGTGATCGTTCCCAAGGTAGTGTTCAGCTCATGGAAGAGTGTAGATGAGTCGCGTGCAGGTCGAATCTGAGCCCTTGCAGTCCAGCCTGTGAGGTTGATCACAAGTCCAGTCACAGGATCCGTAACTGTATATGCCCTAAGGAAGTCAGCACCCTGATCGATGTTCCAGACATCTACACGGACTGCCATGGTTGATGCCTACCTCGATCCTGTTCCGGACTTGTCAACACCTGTGTTAGCTCCACCAGCATTCACACCTGGCAGCGGCGCTTGCCTAGGAGGCTTAGCAGGTGAAGGCTGTGGCAACTTAGGACCGCCTGCAGCGCCTCCAGGACCACCTTGTGGAGTAGCAACGATCCGAACAGAAGCTGCATCCACCTTCGGCAAGTCCATCTCTTCGCGGATGTTCTCTTCCAGCTTATCGTCAGGACGGATAATGCCTGCACCGACCATGTTACGTATCGCAAAGCTCATCGTACGCCAGTCAGCCTGCTCACCAATACGCCTACAACGAAGCCGCGGATACTTAACCCGTACGAAGTTGTAGTCGATCAGTTGCTTGATGCAATACTGATTGAACACATCCGCAACGATGTCTGCAACGTAACGACAAGACTTCAAGAACATGATCTTGTCGTCGTCCTTGCCTAGCCCACGACCACCATTCATGAAGGGTGCCAGGATGTTCTTTTGGATCTGCAGGTCGTGATACTCAATACTCTGAAGGGCATTCACTGGATGACCTTCAAGCTTCGCGAATATAAGCTCCCAACCAGGTGGCAGCACCACGTGTGCGCGCTCATTGGTTCGAAGGTTGCGACCTAGATCCTCTGCTAACAGCCTATCCTTAGACGTGAAGTTCATCGGCAACTTGATAATCGGGATGCCAATGCCATGACGTTCCTTCTGGATAGCGTCGATCTTCTCCAGGTTGGCCTTGTAGTGCCACGGCTTGTACGCCGACCTGAGGAGAGACATCCCCTGCATATCTCCACCCTCTTTGTCGAAGGTGAAGATGATCAGCTTCTCAATCGGGATAGGCTTGGTCTGCTGATCGAAGGGATCGTAGATCTCAATGCCCCGAGGGCCACCTTTTTGATCCCATAGCCAAGCCATGATGTCGAGCGGGTGCCTTGGTGCCAGCTTCTGCCACGTGATCTTACCTGGGTACTCAGGGTTCTGATCTGTGAAGACCTTCTCGAACACGTAGAAGCCATAGTCGAGCATCAAGAGGAGCTCAGTGAGGAGCTGTGGCCACGAGACCGTCATACCTTCAGTGAGATTCCACCAGATAAACTTCGCTGCATTCTGGTCAGCGGCCGAGTCACTAGCAGGTTCAATGAACCATCGCGCAGAGAGCACGGGGGTCTTCATCAGGCGAAGTGATGAACGAACCGTAGCATCCGAGCGACGCATCTCGTCGTACTTACGGAGACCACGGATGTCACGCAGGTCTTGATTGTACTCCTGACGCATCCAGCCTGTGAAAGGACTGGGACTAGTCATACCGATCTCAGAGAGGTCAGGTATTCCTAGGCTGGATGTGGACGTCCCTGGCGCAGCGAGCAGGACAACACCGTCTTCAGTCACACCAACGAGCTCATGCGTCCGTAGCTCATCCGCCAAATCTACAACGCGAAACTTCTGTTCAACCAGTGTTGTAGACTCTAGCTTAGACACGGGCGGAAGCGTAGACACCGAATCCACACGCACACCGTTAACATCTGATTCGGACATCAACTCTAGCTGGATGTCATCCTGATCGCTCATTTAGTACGTCCTGACAAAATAGGTGCCAGGCGTAACACCGAAGGGCACCGTGATCATACGAAACTCACTCCAGATCTTCAACGAAGCATCCGTCACTACAGCTACGCTGGCCGCACCTATTGAGGCGGCACCCGTATCCAGATACACGTTTGAAACCTGTGTGACTAGCAACCCCAGCGATCCACCAACACGGCCGTAGAACTTGTACGCCGTGGCTCCAGTCACCACAGCTGCCGTGATAGTGTTCGATGAGGTAGCGCCGGTGGTTACCTGCGTGGTCGTTGGTGAGAGGACTCGCTCAACGCCGTCGACCACAGCTGCGCATGCGTACGTATAAGTTGCAGCTGCGAGTGTACCGCCGCTCGTTGAAGTTGCAAGTCCCGGAGCCGCTGCCGCAGCACCACCAAGTCCTTGAACACGCGCATTACGCGTCTTGCCTTGAGGGTTCTCATACCTCACCGTCTGCCGCTTCTTCCAGGCTGCACGTGCTGGCATTAGTACCGACCACCCTCCATTGTAAACAACCCCTGGTAGGGGTCGATGTCCGTGCCGTCTTGCCTCTGCAAGCTGCCCATCGAGCCAATGCCCTGCATCACGTCTTCAAGGTGGTAGTTACAACCAATAATAAACAAATGAACTAGTCCATACCTGATGGCGTCGAGGGCGTGGTCTTCAACCTTCTGACCCAGCTCAGGTGCGTTAGTACCTACTGGTGCCTTCTTGGTCTTGTAGTTGTTGAACTCATGGATGGTGTGTACACAGTCATGGTCAACTACAAAGCCGGGCCTCATCAGTGGTGTACCATACTCGTCAGCCACTAGGCCAGTGTCACGCAGCTTCAGAAAGGTCTTCACTAGCGTAATGCCCTCACGCCAGTTCTCTTTAGCTAGCGGGTCACCAATGCAGGGCGCCAAGTCCTGGTTCACTGTCGCAATAGCTTGGGGATCAGCAGCATCACCAAAGCACAAGTCAATCTTGTAACCTTCAGGCTGCTTCCGCTTCTTCATGAGCGTAATGTAGTCATTCAGCGTAGTGTACGGCAAGTACATCTCACGCCAAATCCTAATTTCATCTCTAGGCGTAACCTGAAACTCAATGGCCGCCATCGGGTTAGTAAAGCCCCAGTCGAAGGCAATGTAGTTGGGTAGCGCTGGGTCGTACTTTACACCTTCCTTTGGGACGTGTACCTCTTCATCGAACTCTGCGTAGATCTTACCGACAAACGCTGTGAAGAGGGCGCCGATCTCCTGGTCAAACCAGTCCGGGATCGTAGTACTCTCGATCTCCAAGATCTCGGGGTCATTCCTACCTCCAGGGTACACCACAGTATTAGCCCAGCTCGGGAACCTCCAGCTCTCCCAGCCAGGGTGGTCTGGGTGTCTACCCAGCTGGTACAACTTGTGTATCCAGTTAAAGCCTTCCGGCGTCGTCGGGAACGTAGCAAAGCCGCGCTTGTCAGCAAGCGCAGGCCGCAAAAACCTCTCCCACGTCTCCAACTTCTGCTTAGCGGCCTCACTCAAAATCACACCGTCTAGTGCCTCACCAACCAGGTTCTCTGGGTGGTCTGCACTCCTAGCCTCCAACCGCGTACCCCATGGGAACTGTATATACATGTCCCCTTGCTTCTTGTTGTACGCCTTCTTAATGCGCTTGTCACGACCGAACTGTTTACCTATAATCAGGTCATCCCAAATAACCCGAAACTCTTTCTCCGCCAAGTCGTAGGTCGGCCCTACAATCCAAAACCTCTTCTTCGGCAAGAACAGGTTCGGCTCCAAATCCCTGGCCGCCATCGTTGACTTACCAAATCGCCTTCCGCATACCGCAACTCGAAAGCGCGCTAATGACGTGTGGAACTTATGCTGCTCAATGTGTGGCGTGTAGCCTACCGACTCGAAGAATCGACTCTTGTCAATCTTGAGCGAGGCTGGTGTAGGTTCAGGTGAGTTCATCCGATACCTGCGATCTGCTTCGCGAACGCCAACAACATATCGTCAACACCACCAGCAGGACCAGTCTTGTCTACAGGTCCTAGCGTACGCTCCGTGATGTACTTCGCAGCGTCAAAGCGAATCCTATCCGTGCCGCCGTGCTTGCACACATGCACGATCGCCATCGCAGCGTCAACCGCATTCTCCTCAAAGATGCGACGAGCCATCTCCAACGAAGTCTGTGCTCCAGGTCCAGACCCGAATGCTGCCGATTCGTGCTCCTTGAGCGACGCCAACTCTTCAGCGGAGAAGTCCCACTGCTCGCTTGCCATAATGTGGCTCCTCTCACCTTCAACTTAGTCGGCCTCTCCCTTAAGTATATCTCAAACATATGCTAGGACGCAAGCATTAGGTCGTTAGTGGTAACACACCGATAGTGAGGCTTCGCCACCGCTCCACACAGCACACTTGATGGGTGATGGGTGATGTATCGCGGACATTTAAAGTAAGGCAAAAGCACTTAAAAGATAAATAGCAAGAGCTAAGTCTATAGGGCGTCTATCAAGTCTATATAGAGTCTAATGAGAGTGAATTAGAGGGTAAGTACTAAGAGTCGCTGAGATACAGACGTTAGTTAGACTCGAAAGAGCATAGTATATTACTGTAACACATGCAATACCTCAATACTAACCCAGACCTACTTTGGTATATAAATGTAACACACACTTTTAGCTTGTATTAACCCGGACCCGGAGGGGGAGTGTAAAGATCTTGTTCTCGCATTAAAATATAGTTATAACAAAAAACAAATACAACAACCTTAACAACATCCTTATTACCTTCCTTTAAAAAGGAAAGGATAAAAATGAGTACCTACTACAACATCAACACCAACAAAACAGAAACAGACTTCTCCTACAATAGAATAGGAACATACCTTAGACCTAGTCCTAGCCTACATCCCTACAACAAGAAGATGATCAAGAGATCAACTACCTACAACAAGGTATGTCCTAGCTGTGGCCTAGTACGCTCAGCCAACAACAAGTGTGAGTGCAATGAAGAGTAGTAGGTGGAAGTACCTATACTACCCTTACACCCTACTACTAGTACTCTTCCTTATCCTCTACTGCTTAGCCCTACTAGCTCACCAGTACCTAGGTCTTACTATCTACCCTAGGTAGTAGTTGCAGTACCTAGTATGTAAGTAGGTTCGTATATAGACTGGTGATACCACTGGGACTATATACAGGACCTATGTACATACAGGATGTACATATATACGAAGGGTGTACTACAATGACTGACACTACTGCGACACTCGTCTCTCCGTACGCAGCTGCGAAGCTTGTCAACAACGAGTTGGCCACGAGAGGTGTCGAGAAGGTTCTCCCTCCTCAGATGTTCTACACGTACATCAAGAAGCAGTACATCCCGAGCACGAACAAGAAGATCAACGTTGTCGACCTGATGGTCTGGTTCGAAGGATACTACAAGAAGCTTCAGGGTCTCAAGGCCCAAGCAGAAGTTGTTGTCGAGCCTGACAATGATGGTACTACTGGCGAGTGGGTCGAAGCCTGAACGAGTAAGGTGGTACCCCTTCGGGGGTACTTTCCTTATCTGTTCAGACTGCAGATAAGTAGTACAGAAAGGAACTCGTTGTGGAGACCGAAGCAGAGTGTGACTACTGCAACAGTGTCGAACGAGAAGACAACCACCTGATCCTGATTGACGATGAGCCTGTTCGCCACGTATGCGAACGTTGCTTGGAAGAGATCCTCGAGTCGTAGTCACAAGCGCGCGGAGGCGTAACTTCAACGCGCCACAGTACACACGTTAGTCAGTGGTGGAGTTACCTTCGTACTCCAAGCCTGGAGTAGCGGCTGCTAGCCACTGTTCAAGAGTGTCGTAGCCTTCACACTGCCAACACCTGCAACCTTGTGGGTGCTGTACAAGTGGTGCTACGTCTTCTTCACGTGTGGTGATAGTGTCTGGGTGCCACTGACCACCACTGTTAGCTTCTTGGATGAGTTTGTCATCCTTTTGTCGTTGTATTGCACGTCGTAACTCGAATGGACGACACTCTTCACACTGGCACCCTATTGTGTGCGGTTGGCGCTTTCGTGGTGATACAGCATCGACGTCGAAGCCGAACACCTTCTGTACCTTGTATGCCTCACGGAATGCTTTCATTGGACGATAGGTTACGTTCTTACCTTCGCGTTTACGCCACCTTTGGTAAGCATTAAAGCATTGTCCGCAGTAACCACCTTTACGTTCGTGCGTCTTATCACATATACCACACACGTATTTTCCTTGGCTCATACTCTAATTATAGCTGAGGTTCCACGAGTAAATCAAGGTGCATTTCGAGTATGCGTTTTCGTTTATGATTACTTGAGGAACTTAGATAACAAAAAAAACCTAGCTACGACGCACTATATACCAAGAATTCATTTATTCTATACATACGGTATATATGAGACCTAAATATCTATTAGAACAACTTCTTCGTTTACCTAAACGTGACAAAACGCTAGTCCCTTGGTGAATTCACTTGATTTTTCTACTAAGACTTTTCTGGTTGATCGGTAAAATTTACCGAATTCACTCTCGAGATCGTTTTGCACGCTCGTGTATTAACTAACCTACGTTCTCCCGTGTAACACTAGGCATACATCCAGACTTTCTCAAAAACTAGAGAAAGTCTCGGTATAGTCGAACGTTACACATGAAGCTGAACCCTCAAGTACAGGAAAACCAAAACGATGATATAGTGGTGCCCGCTAGTATAATGACCCTCGTAATCCGCGTGCATATGTTACTGTTACGATGTATCTTAGTGTATTATATAGCCTCAACTACCTCAAAATACATTAGAGTACTCGTAATATACAGCCCTCAACTTTGAGGCTCTTGAGGTCGTATAATATCGTAGACCTTGAATACACTCACTCGAACAAAAAGCTCTTGCAATTGGGCCTTGATATCCCTTTAAGGTCTGATATATAATTAAAGTAGCAAAACAAATACAGGCTAAACTCATACCACACGTATGCTCAAAGGAGAGCGGAAACTATGAGCAAGCCCGTGACTAAACTTGCACCCCAACAACTACGTGTTGATGCCGTCAACACCACTAACTCGAATGGCGATGCTGACCAACTGTACGTAGTGATCTACGTTACAATCGGATTGCGTGTGTGTTCACATACTACGTATCAGGCGGCTTACCGTTGCCGCTATGGCTACTGCACGAAGGGACATAATTATCACATCTAAGACTAGAACTAACACTAAGTATTACCGACAAGCATTCGTAACTGTGATATGTGGTGCGGTGTTAACGCTTTCACCCGTGTTGACAGGTTGCAAGCCGGAAAACCAAGAGCCTGTATCGAAACCTGAGGGTACAGTAGTACACAAGCGTGTACCTTGTGGATCAGACGGTATTTGCAGTACAGGTGAGCTGAACTGTTATTCACTGCAAATACATACCGCGAACAGTGTAGATGACTTTCGTTGCGTGACTCAGCAGGAGTGGAACAAGTACACGATAGGAGCAAAATACCCGTGAACAACAAGTTGCGTGATCGAGTGTTTGGTGTTGTAATTACCTGTGCTTCGGCTAGTGTTGTAGCAGCCTTGGCACTGACGCTGAACAGCACGCCACCTTTGATGAGCACAAACAAAGACAACACACCACTGACCACGAACGCCCCTGAGACAAAACGTGCGCAGTTTGAGGATTGTGTGCGCAGTACGAAAGAGGTGCAGGCTTGCGAGTTGTTTGCTTGGGGTGCGATTATCAAGGAAGATGACCCGCGGTGGGATTGCCAGTACATGGGTAACCACGAGTGTGGACCAATTGCACCGATCGATGACAGTGTTGCGCAGTACAAGCAAGAACAAGGAAGGTAGTATGATGAGCTACCAGACTGGTAGGACCACGTTGGCTGAGCTGCTGAGTGCTGTAACTGAGGCGGCTGCACAGTGGGCACTCGACAACGACACTGAGTACACGTTTGACGACGTGTTGAAGTATGAGCTGGTGTTGTGGGACGGTGGAAGGCAAGAACGTAGAGCGTTGGTGATTGAGGCGTTGGGACTCGCGGAAGGTGCGGTTATACTACAAACCACATTGTAGTGCTGTGTGTGGTTGTTTGAAGCTTGTTCGCCCGTGTGTTACAGTTAACAACGTACAGCCCACTGGCGAACTTGCTTGAGGTAACCAACGGAGGGTAGGTAGTAATGGCTGACCAGTGGTGGTATTACCCGAAGTGTGGTGTCGAGTTCCCATGTTCGGAGATGAAAGACCACAAGCACGGAAGCAAGTGGAGCCCGCGGAAGACGGATAGCCAAACCGAAGAAGGTAACCAAGACGAAGATAGCAAGTGAAACCTACACGTTGGCAAGATACGTTTGCAGGCGCCTTTGCACTGACCCTTGCACGGATTGTACTTGCAAGCCCTTTGCTACTACTGGGGCTTGCATTGTGCCTAACGTTTATGGGCATACCGTTAGGCTTTCCGCTCATGCTTGTGGTGAGCCACTGGTGTACGCACCCACTACGTAGAATACCACAAATGAACATACGAGGAGATGCGGAGTAGCAATGACTGCGGAGGCCTACACGTACATTGCAGCCAACAACTGGGAACTCAGGGAGTACTTTGGCTACGAGGACACACAGGACTTCTTGGCTGATTGGAATTGCTTGACTACGACCGAGAAGGTTGAGATGCGGCATGAAGTTGGTGTAGCGCTACACTACGGCTGATGTGCTTGGTTGGTCCACCCCTTTACGAGTGGACCTTCCTGGACCATTAGGAGGTAATACCGATGAGCGAATCGAAGTCAGTGCACTTTGCTCCTACACCCGAGTACGCATTGTCGCACCTGCTGCGTGCTGCAGTCGCGATGGCGCCAACGATGAAGGAGCAGGAGGCCTTCGGTGAGATGTACACTGAGATGCTGATGGACAACGTGCGCGCCAAGTCAGCAGCATTGCAAATGTTGAGTGCGATGCAAGATGGCCTGCGCTACGGCAACTGGCCCATGAGTGAAGAGGATGTATGACGAAGAAGGTTCAGATCAAGCTCTACATCAACCCTGCATGGTCGGTGATGACTCACGAAGAGTACATCGACGTGCCTGTAACTTGGGAGGTGATGACTGAAGAAGGCCGTATCGCCTGGTGTGACGAGTACTTTGAGCAGTGGCTCGCTGACGAAACCGCTGACTCTGGCTACGCGATCGTAACTGACGAAGATTGGATAGAGTAACCTACAACTACATACTTCTGGTTTATGACCTGAAAGTTTTCAAAAAGATCATGAGTTGGGGCCTTGATGTTCCAGCTCGACCTGCTGTATAATAAAACCAGAAGCAAAAAACAGTGAAACAAACACAGCAACACAAATTGAACTGTTGCCCGTAGAGCAAAGGATGCACATGATCCGTGCTAAGTTCACAGACAGTGACATTGCGGCAGTCATGGACGCACTGTCCACGGCGAAGCTGGTTCTGAATGACCTGAAGAACGTACTGCCCGAAGAGGCGAAGGCAATCGGCATTATACTGAACGACTCGCTTCTGGCTACTACGGTCGGCGCGCAGATCGACGACGCACTCAACTCTGAAGGCATGAATCTTATCTAGACAAGCAAGCCCGTAACCCAGAAAGCGAAGGAACATCAAACATGACTACCGAATACGACCAGCTGATCGCGGAGCAGGCCGCGTCCGCTCAGACTGAGGACCTCGACGTCGACACCGCGGAGGAGGTTGACGACGAGATCGAAGAGACGGACACTCCGGCGACGAACGCTGATGGCACCGGCGGCAAGCCTGCGAATGCAGCCAAGGAGCCGGCCAAGCCGAAGCGCGGTGACCTGCCTGAAGGTTACGTCACGCCGGTTGGCTTGGCGAAGGTATTGACCGAGAAGGGTCTCGGCGGGCTGGCTGAAGATGGCACGAACAAGGTTGTTCCTCCGCAGGTCGTGTACT
>Ga0137403_10009041_pt1 | contig 11097 bp, 9 predicted proteins | sample CZOMad2_1_16fung_FD_122057 | JGI IMG/M metagenome (GOLD analysis project Ga0137403, IMG submission 122057) | Vadose zone soil fungal communities from Angelo Coast Range Reserve, California, USA - CZOMad2_1_16fungal (Hybrid Assembly) | ecosystem: Environmental > Terrestrial > Soil > Vadose zone...
ATCGTCACGTCGCTCGTCAACAAGACCAGCGGTGCAGTGGAAGTCTTCGGGCACGACATGGACCGCGAACTCGAGACGGCGAAGTCCTGCATCGGCGTGGTGCCGCAGGAGGTGAATTTCAACATGTTCGAGTCGGTATTCACCATCGTCGTGAATCAGGCCGGCTTCTACGGAATTCCGCGTGCCTTGGCCAGACAACGTGCCGAGAAATATCTGAAGCAGCTGCAATTGTGGGAGCGCCGCAATTCGATAGCGCGATCTCTTTCCGGAGGCATGAAGCGCCGCCTCATGATCGCCCGCGCGTTGATGCACGAGCCGCGGTTGTTGATTTTGGACGAACCGACCGCGGGGGTGGATATCGAGATTCGCCGCTCGATGTGGGAGTTCCTGCGGGATCTGAACGAGCAGGGAACGACCATCATCCTGACCACCCATTATTTGGAGGAAGCCGAAAATCTGTGCCGCAACGTCGCGATCATCGAGGGCGGCCGCATCATCGAGCGCGATTCCATGATCAACGTGCTGCGAAAATTGCAGACTGAGATTTTCGTCCTCAACCTGAACAAGTCGCTGGCGCAGCCGCCGGAGCTCGCGGGATTTCGCGCAACGCTTGCCGACGATCACACCCTCGAGATCGAAGTGTCAAAGGGCCAGAGTTTGAACGATATATTCGCGCGCCTTTCGGCGCAGGGCATCGAAGTCAACAGCATGCGGAACAAGGTGAACCGGCTCGAGGAACTCTTCATTCGCCTGGTCGACGTCAGCGCCCGCGCCGCCGTCGCGGGAGCCTGAGCGATGGCGGCCGCTTCGCGCGCACGCGCCGAGTGGGTGGGATTCTCGACCATCATCATTCGTGAATTCAACCGCATCGTGCGCATCTGGGGCCAGACCATCGTGCCGCCGACGGTCACGGCGACGCTCTATTTCGTGATCTTCGGCAGCCTCATCGGCAGGCGGGTGGGCCAGGTCGGCGGATATGACTACATGCAGTTCATCGCTCCCGGCCTCATCATGATGACCGTCATCACCAACTCCTACGGCAACGTCGTATCGTCCTTTTTCGGCGCCAAGTTCGGCAAGCACCTCGAGGAGCTCTTGGTATCGCCGATGCCAAATTGGCTGATATTGAGCGGATATATCGCCGGCGGCATGCTGCGCGGACTGCTCGTCGGCTCCGTCGTCAGCCTGGTTGCGTTCTTTTTCACACGGCTCGAGGTGGCACACCCATTTGCGATCGTCTCCGCTGTGCTGCTCACCAGCGTGGTGTTCTCCCTCGGCGGATTCATCAACGCCTTGTTCGCGAAGAACTTCGATCAAATATCCTGGTTCCCCACCTTCGTGCTGGCGCCGCTCACCTATCTCGGCGGCGTCTTTTATTCAACCAATATGCTGCCCAACTGGGCCCACGTTGCAGCGCACGCCAATCCCATCCTGTACATGGTGAGCGCCTTTCGCTACGGCTTTTTGGGAACGACGGACGTCGATCTCCGGGTGGCGTACGGGATCATGATCGGAGCGGTCACTTCGATGTTCGCATTGGCGGTGACTCTTTTGAACCGGGGCACCGGCGTACGCGAGTGAGGAGATGAGCATGCTCGAGGCGCCTACGCGCCGATGCGGCGCCCTGCTGACCGGAACGCTGGCGACGCTGATCGCCGCGGCGGAACCGGGCGGCGGCGCGGACTCGTTGCTGGGTTTTTCGGCCCGGACCGCGGCCGCACAGCAGAGTCTCGAACAACGCTTCGACGCGGACCTCGCCCCCGCCGAACTGCGCTCGTGGATGGAGCAGCTGACTGGGGCTCCCAACCACGTCGGCAGCGTTCACGACAAGGCGAACGCGCAATTCATATTGAAGAAATTTCGCGAATGGGGGTGGGATGCCTCCATCGAGGAATTCACCGTTCTGTATCCAACGCCGCGACAGGAAGCCGTGGAATTGGTGGCGCCAACGCATTTCGCCGCCAAGCTGCGGGAGCCGCGGGTGTCGGGGGATGAGACCTCGGAGAAAACCCAAGACGAGCTGCCGCCCTACAACGTGTACGGCGCAGACGGCGATGTCACCGCCGAACTTGTCTACGTCAATCAGGGAATGCCCGACGATTACACGGAACTCGAGCGGCGTAATTTGAGCGTCAAAGGCCGTATCGTCATCGCGCGCTACGGCGGCGGATGGCGCGGACTCAAACCGAAGCTCGCGTACGAGCACGGCGCCGTCGGCTGTTTGATTTATTCGGATCCTCGCGACGACGGCTACGGGGCCGGCGACGCTTATCCGCGAGGCGGCTATCGGCCCCCTGACGGCGTGCAGCGCGGCTCGGTCCAGGATTTGACCTTGTACAGCGGCGACCCGCTCACGCCGGGCGTGGGTTCGACGCCGGGGGTCAAGCGGCTCGCCGTGACTGACGCGAGGACGATCTTGAAAATCCCGGTGCTGCCGATCTCCTACGCGGACGCCGAACCCCTGCTCGCCGCGCTCGGCGGGGCCGTGGCGCCCGCCACGTGGCGCGGCGCCTTGCCGCTCACCTACCACCTCGGGCCGGGTCCGGCGAAGGTCCATCTCAAGGTGCTTTCCGATTGGCATCAGAAGGCCATCTATGACGTCATAGCAAGAATTCGCGGTGCCGAAGAGCCGGATCATTGGATCATCCGCGGCAATCATCATGACGCCTGGGTGTTCGGCGCCGCCGACCCATTCTCAGGACACGTGGCGTTGATGGCCGAAGCCAAGGCGATCGGCAAGCTCGTCAAGGAAGGTTGGAAGCCGAGGCGCACCTTGATCTATGCGAGCTGGGACGGAGAAGAGCCGGGACTGCTCGGTTCGACCGAATGGGTCGAAGCCCACGCCGCCGAACTCAAGTCGAAGGCGGTGCTTTATATCAACTCCGATATGAACAGCCGCGGCACGTTGGATGCGGAAGGCAGCCATGCTTTGCAGCATTTTGTCAATGAGGCGGCGCGCGATGTGAAAGACCCGGAAACCGGCGCCTCCGTGCAGGCGCGGGCGCTCGCGGCTCGACGCATTGCAGGATATGAGGCCGGCCACGGCCTCGATGTGGGCGCCGAATTGCCGCTGGGCGCGTTGGGTTCCGGCTCGGACTACACGCCATTCCTCCAGCATCTCGGCGTCAATTCCTTGAACGTGGAGTTCCACGGCGAAGCGGACTACGGCGTGTACCACTCCGCCTACGACTCGTTCGATCATTTTCGGCGGTTCGTCGATCCGACGTTCCAGTACGAGGTCGCGCTGGCGCAGGTCGCGGGCAGGATCGTCCTGCGCGCGGCGCAAGCGGAACTTCTCCCCGCGCTCGAGAGCGATTTCGCGACCTCCGTCGCCGGCTACGACGAAGAGTTGCACAAGCTGATCGAGGGCATGCGCACGAGGGCCGGAGAACTCTCCAAGTTGTTGGACGATGGGGCATTTCAACTCGCCATGGATCCGCGGGTGCCGCGCTCCGCGCCGCAGCGCGTGGACGAAGTCCCGTACCTGAGCTTCGCCGATCTCGACAATGCCGTCGAACGGCTTCGGGTGAGCGCCGCCGCCTTCGACACCAGGTACAAACGCCTCGCGGCCGACGATGATGCACCGAATCAGGGCCGGCTCAACGCGGCACTGGCGGGCCTCGAGCAAGCTCTGACCGATTCGAACGGATTGCCCGGCCGCGAGTGGTACCAGCATATGATCTACGCGCCGGGAATGCACACCGGCTACGGCGCGAAGACGCTCCCGGGAATTCGCGAGGCCATTGAGGAGCGGCGCTGGGATGAGGCCAATCAATACATTGGGGTGGTCGCGCGCGCACTGAACGCCTACAGTGCGCGTCTGGATCGCGCGGTATCGGGGCCGTAGTCGACCCACCCTTGGGTTCCTCATACCGGCCGTAGTCGTGTATCGTGCCGGGCGAGGGTTGGACAATTTGAAGGAGATCACTGATGACCGAAGAAAAGCAGCAGAAGTTTACGGCCAAAGTGCGTCGCGGTCTCGTGTGGATACACACGGTCGCAAGCGCGGAACTCGCCAAGAAAAAGGCTGAAGCTACGGGTGTGAGGATCGAAGGTTTTACCGCCAGCGAACTCGCCGATGTGGAATCTGCGCTGACATGGATTTCGCAGAACAAGGAAGCGCCGAGTTCGGAGCCCGCCTGATGTCGGATACGGTCTGTACAGACATGGTCTGTACGGACCTCAGTCTATAAGGACTTGGGACCGTACGGACGACGGCAAAATAGTCTCATGGCGCGCAAACGTGCACTAGTCGTTGACGACTCGAAGTCGGCCCGCGTGATCTTGAGCCGCATGCTCGAGAAGTACGATGTCGAAGTCGACATGGCCGAGTCCGCCGAACAGGCCATCGAGTACCTCAACGGCAACCGACCCGACGCAATTTTCATGGACCATCTCATGCCGGGGATGGATGGATTGCAAGCCGTGAAGGCGATCAAGAGCAACGCGCTGACGGCCACCATTCCGATCATGATGTACACCTCGCAAGAAGGGGAGTTGTATGTGGGTCAGGCGCGGGCGCTGGGCGCGATGGGCGTGCTCCCGAAACAGGTGCGTCCCGTCGATGTCTCGAAAGTGTTGTACGAATTGCATTTGCTCCCGGATCGCCGGGATGCGGCCGAACCCGCGCTGGCGCCGGTCGAAATCGATGGTTCCATCCGCGGCGGCGGGGTCGTGGGGCCGGCGGCGGGGCGGCCATCACCCACGGGCGCGGGAATCGCCGACGCCCGGCCGCCCTCCGCGGATTGGGGACGCCGCATGGAAGCCGCCGTCAAGGAACAGTCGGCCGATATTCGCCGGTTCATCGTGGCCAGTCTCGACAGCTTCGCGTCGAGAATCGTCAGCGATGTTCGCGAAATCACCGCCGCGCCGGCAAAGGAACCTCCGGTGGCGCCGGTCGCCGCTCCGCAGCGCAAGGTCTGGCCCTGGGCCGCGGCGCTGCTTGCGGTCTCGGCGATTGCGGCCACATGCGCGGCGTTGTGGACCTTGAGCCGCGAAGAGTTGGCAAGAGCTCGCGCCGAAAACGCGGCACAGGCAGCGGCAAATGTGGAAGTGCAGCGCTCGAGTCGGGAACTGGCGACGACGGTCAAAGATCTGACGGCCGCCTTGGCGGCGAGCACGGCGCTGACCGCCTCGACGGCCCCGCCGGGCGGGACCGCGGGATCGCGGCTCGAGCCGGTTCCTTACGGCGAGATACCGTTCGATCGAAGCCGTCTCGAGGTTCTTCGCGAGTTTCTGGCGAAACTCACATCCCAGGGATTTCACGGTGTCGTGAGGATCACGAGCACATCCGGGCAGTTCTGTCTCACCGGCAATTCGACCGACGGTTTCGTGCCGGCGAGCGCAACATTGCCTGTCGGTAAATGCGATCTCATCGGCAATCCCTACGAAGACTCGACGACGGGTCAGCAGCGCCAGTCGCTGGCTTTCGCCAACCTGGTTGCCGGTGTGCGCCAGCGGTCCGCCGGCACGATCAGCGTTGCGATCGAGAATGTCGGCGGCTCTCGACCCGCCTCCCCGTATCCGCAGCGCACCGAGGCGCTCACCGCGGGCGATTGGAACAGGGCGGCCGCCTCCAACAATCGTGTCGAGTTCGTGGCGGAGCCGAACTCACCTTAGAACGCAATCCTGAAGAACATCTCCGGTCCTTTGGTGCTGAAGTCGAACACGCCCGCCTTGGAGGTTTTGGTGGATGTGATCTTCGCGCTGAAGTCTGAATAGCCGACGGCGAACGACACATTGGGACGATAGCGGTACAGCACGTCCAATTCGTAGATGCCGAGATTTCCATCCAGATTGCTGATGTTCACTTTCAGGTATTGCGCGCGCCCGTCGACATAGAATCGCTTGCTCACGACCCAGGTTGCGTCGATTCCGAGCGTCGGAATAGGACCGGCCTGATCCTCCGTTTGAATGATATGGCGCGTCGGCGTCTGGACCCGGGCCTCAGCCGAGACATCCGTGGCGTGCACACCGAGAGTTGCCGCGATTTCGAGCGTCTCGCTATGCCAGAAAGAGTAACCGTACGTGATCCCGAGGGACCGCAGGCTCAATTTCGTCTGCAGCGGATCGCCGGGCAGCAGAGTCACGTCGCGGAATGCGATCGGAGTCCCGGCGACCGTGGTGTTGCCGGACCGGTCCAATGTGAAATAGTCGAAGCTCAACCGCTGACGCGTGGCGACTCGGACCGTTGCCTGAAATTTAGGCTCGAAATCCGACTTATCCAGGCCGAACTCACGTTCACCATTGATGAGGGTGCCCTGCACTCCCGCGCTGCTGTCGGCGCGAAGATTCGTCGAAGACGATACGTGCATGGCGCCGAGCGAAATCCGGACACGTTCGCTGGTCGGACTGAAATACGCATCATCGGCGTAAGCGGTTGATGCCGCCATCGCAGCCAGCAAGGCCAGTGCGGTCATGCCATGGGTGGTGTTCATCAGGTTCTCCTCAGCGCCCGCAAGCGATCACATCGTATTCTTTCATTTCTTCTTCAAAACGCGCGAACTGTGACTAGGATGCGGGAATAAGGGCGAACACACAAAAAGTCACGCATTGTCGCCAATCGCGAACAGCGGCGGCGGTCGCCGGCAGCGCCTCGCTAACGCCCTTCGCGTTTCTCCTCGAATTCGACGACGGGAGCGCCCGACGTCACCTCGATTTCGCCGTCGACGATGGCGCCCTTGGCAATGGCGATCGTGCGCGCACTGACGCGGCCCCGGATCACGGCGGTGTAGCCGATCTCGAGTTTGTCTTTGACGATCACTCCGCCGGTGATTTTACCCGCAACGATGGCTTGATCGGCGTGAACCGTGCCATGCCAGCTTGCGGTGACGGCAAGATGGAGGGTGCCCTCCAATTCTCCGTCGCCGTGAATCTCACCGGAGACCACAAAATGACCCTTTCCCCGAATATTGCCGACGATGATGGTGTCGGTGCCTATTACGGTCGGCGTTGGCGACGCGAGCAGCGGCGCGGACAACGCCGCACGCTCCAGAAATCGACGCATAGGTTCGTTCATCTGCGTTTAGATAACCTATTCCGCGGAGCAGTGCTGTGACGAGCTTGGCGTCGCCGACAGCGGGTGAAAATCGCAGTAGAATGACCGGGACGTCAAATAGGAGGCTGTCGGACTAGCGCTGACGTCGACCAGGTAGGCCGCGAAAGTCGCGCCTTTCGCGGCCGGCAACGAAGCTGATGTCCGAAAAAGCGCCGCAGGCGACTTTTTCCAATGAACAAGGGGAGCCGAGTTGGATAAAATGATCAATCGGAAAGTGGTTGCGGTGTTGTGTGCGGTATTGCTCACTTTGGCCGGCTGCAGTCGCCAACAGAGCGACTGGCAGAAGACCCGGGAAACCAACACGGCGGACGCCTACGAGCAGTTCCTGAAGAAATATCCCAGCGGTGAATTCACGGCCCAGGCGGAGGCACGCGTCAAGGAATTGTACGAGGAGCGGGATTGGCAGAAGGCGCGCGACGCGGATACGCCAGAGGCATACCAGGCCTTCTTGAAACAATATCCGGAAGGCAAATGGACGGAGGAGGCGCGCATTCGCGTCGAGAACTTCACGCTGGCCCAGGCGCCATCGGGAGCCGCCGCTCCGACTGGCGCGGACGTTGCGGAAAAAACGACTCCGCCTGGCCCGGCCGTGAAACAGACTCCCGCACCAGCCACGCGGGCGGCCGCAACGCCGCCGCCTCAGGCGGCTGCCGGAGGATCCTATCGCGTGCAGCTCGGGGCGTTCAAATCAGGGCCGGAGGCCGCGCACAAGCGCTGGGCCGAACTGCAGAAGGAATATCCCGCTCTGTTGGGGGGGCTGTCTTCCAAAGTCCTGTCAACGACGACATCCGAGGGGCCCCTCTACCGGTTGCAGACGACCGGGGTGAGCGAGCAGCACGCCCGGCAGATCTGCGGGTCATTGAAGGCGAAGTCGCAGGCTTGCGTCGTGGTTCCGCCCCCGCAAGGTTAACGCCGAGCGTCACTTTGGTGACAAATCCTGTCACTCAGGAATCCGATCGGGTCCGTAACCTATTGAATTTATGGGCTCTGTCGATTGGCATGGGGCTTGCTTCATCCTTATCGTTTCCCCCTGTTTGTTGTATCTTGGCGCCGCGATTTAGCTTCCCCCGCTCGCGGCGCCTTTTTTTTGGATACTTAGGAACTTGTCGGGCTTGCATTTCCCCCTGCTACGCAGCTGGCAAAAACCACGCTTTTTGCCAGCGGAAACGAAGCTGATGTCCGAAAAAGCGCCGCAGGCGACTTTTTCTAATGAACTAGAGCCGATCACTTGTGCGTGTTCAAACGGTCCAGCAGAAACGCGAACTCCATGGCGGTTTCGCGGTAGCGCTGAAACCGCCCCGACTTCCCTCCGTGACCAGCTTCCATGTCGACGCGCAGCAGCAGCGGATTGCGGTCGGTCTTGAGTGCCCGTAGTTTGGCGACCCACTTTGCCGGTTCGTAGTACTGCACCTGACTGTCCCACAGGCCGGTTGTTACCAGCATGGCGGGATAGGCCTGCGCCCGGACGTTGTCGTAGGGGGAATAGGACAGCATGTAATCGTAGGACTTGCCGTCCCTCGGGTTCCCCCACTCGTCGTACTCGTTGGTGGTGAGTGGAATGCTGTCGTCCAGCATGGTGGTGACGACGTCGACAAAAGGGACTTGGGCAACGATGCCGCGGTAATCCTGAGGACTGATGTTGGCGATGGCGCCCATCAGCAGTCCACCGGCGCTGCCGCCCATTGCGAACACCTTCTCCTTGTGGGCGTAACCCCGGGACACGAGAAAATGGGTGACGTCGATGAAGTCGGCGAAGGAGTTTTTCTTCTGGAGCAGGCGTCCGTCGTCGTACCACGCTCTGCCCATCTCCTGACCGCCGCGGATATGCGCGATCGCGTACACGAAGCCCCGATCGATCAAACTGAATCGCGCCGACGAGAATCCGGGGTCCGTGGACAAGCCATACGATCCATAGGCGTATTGCAGCAGCGGAGCCGAGCCGTCCCGGACGAAGTCCTTGCGGTGGATCAACGATACCGGAATCCGCTTGCCGTCGCGGGCGGGCGCGAACATCAGTTCTGTTTCGTAATTCGAGGGATCGAAATCGCCCAATACCTGGTCGCGCTTGAGCAAGGTCTTCTCGCCCGTCCGCATGTTGTAGTCGTACACCGTCGTGGGGGTTGCCAGGGACGAATAGCTGTAGCGGAGGATTTCGGAATCGATTTCCGGATTTGCGGAAATGAACATCGTATAGGCGGCTTCATCGCTGGCGATGAAGAATGGCCGGGCCGTTGCCGGGGCGGCGCCGGGATGAGTCAGGGGTTGGATACCGATTTTCCGCAGCCCGCCGGTGCGCACGGACAGCGCGATGAACTGCCCGAAAACCTCGAAATCCTCGATGTACGTGTCGTCGCGGTGTGCAACCACGTCCTCCCACTCGTCTTGCGAGGCCTCCTTGCCGATGGGCACCCACATGAGCCGGAAATTCCGGGCCTGCCAATTGGTGCGGATGATGAAACGATCGTGCAAGTGCTCGACCTCGTACTCGTGGGCGCGCCGGCCGGGCAGGAACACCTTGAACGACAGGGCCGGATCGTTCGCATCCGCGTAGCGCCACTCCGAAGTCAACGTCCCTTCCATGTGGATGAACAGGAAGCGGTCGGACTTGGATTTCGCGATCCCGGTGTACAGCGTCGTGTCGGTCTGTTCGTAGATCAGCGCGTCGGTGGCGGGATCCGATCCGAGCACATGCTTTCTGACGCGCAGCCCGAGGAGGGTCTCGGGGTCCTTCTCGATGTACAGGAGCGTCCGATTGTCATTCGCCCATGCCACGTCGGGCTCCACGTCGCTAATGGTGTCGGCCAGGATCTCGCCGGTGCGGAGATTCTTGAAGCGCAGGACGTACCGGCGCCTTCCGACCGTGTCTTCACAGAAGGCCAGCCACTCGGCATTGGGCGAGACGTCGATCTCGCCGATCTGGTAGTACTCATGGCCGACGCTATGTTCGTTGGCATCCAGCATGATTTGCTCGGGTGCATCGAGCGAACCCTCGCGCCGTGCGAAGATCGGGTGCTCCCGGCCGGGTTCGAATCGGATGTAGTACCAGTAGCCGTTCTTGCGGTAGGGAACGGTGGAATCGTCCTGCTTCAAGCGCGCCACGATCTCGGTGTAAATCTGGTCCTCGAGCGGTTTGACGGGAGCGAGGTGCTGCGCGTGGTAGGCATTCTCGGCACGTAGATACGCCAGGACTTCGGGATTCGTGCGTTCGTCGTCCCGGAGCCAGTAATACGGATCCAGGCGTTCGCCGTGCGGCGACGAGACGGTGTGCTCGCGGACGGCGGCGACGGGGGGCTGCAATTGCGGAATCGGCATGGATCTTGTCCTCGGGCGAGGCGGGAGTATAGTCAATTGGAGCAGTGGTTCAGATGTAGGACACGGCCAGTTGTGGGGGCGTTCGTATGGAAACCGTGAATCAATTGTTAAAGGTCAAGGGCGGCCAGATTTTCTCCGTGGCGCCCGGCGATTCCGTTCTGCGCGCCATCGAAATCATGGCTACCCGTCATATCGGGGCGCTGCTGGTGATGAAACAGGATGGTTTGCTGGGCATCATTTCGGAGCGCGACTACGCGCGAAAGGTCATTTTGAAAAATCGCTCGTCGCATGACACCCCGGTCGGGGACATCATGACTGCGAATCCGGTGACGGTGTCGTCGGATGCCACAGTGCACCAATGCATGGAACTCATGACGGAAGGCCGTTTCCGCCACCTCCCTGTGGTCGACAAAGGCCGGGTGGTTGGGATGCTGTCCATCGGGGACCTGGTCAAGGCCGTCATCGAGGACCAAAGCCAGAAAATCGAGCAATTGGAGCGTTATATCGCCGGTTGACGATGTTCGCGCCGGTTGACGATGTTGGCCACCTGGGTAATCATGAGGTCATACCTAGGCACGTCCAGCGGTGATTGCCCCACCCGGCGCGCAACCTTTTGAGCGCCTAGAACCGAGTTAAGTTCTTGTTTTTATTGTAGTTCTGCGGAATGGCCGCGGGGCACGGTTTTTTGCGGGCTTCACCATGGCAATCGAACAACTGTCCGGTCACTC
>Ga0137403_10009042_pt1 | contig 11094 bp, 11 predicted proteins | sample CZOMad2_1_16fung_FD_122057 | JGI IMG/M metagenome (GOLD analysis project Ga0137403, IMG submission 122057) | Vadose zone soil fungal communities from Angelo Coast Range Reserve, California, USA - CZOMad2_1_16fungal (Hybrid Assembly) | ecosystem: Environmental > Terrestrial > Soil > Vadose zone...
CTTGCCGACGCCGAGGATGTGAGTCTTCTCCGAATGCTGCTTAAGCGGCATCCCAAAGAACTCCTGGTAGAACTGCGAGGTGCGGCGAACGTCCGGAACCCGCACGGTGACGTGATTGAGGGTTACGGCGCGCAGGTTTTCCTGCTTCGGCGCGGCTTGTGCGCTGGTGACCAGCGCGGCTAGAGAGAGAGCGAGTTGGCGGCGGGTCATGCCGCCGCGCTCGAAATCGGTAAGCATTTTTTCGATGGCTAGTTGCATGATTTCCTTTCGAAGTTAATCAGACCTTATACTTTCAACGCGAATTGAATTTGGCGGATGATTGCTCGTCTCGATGTCATCGCGCCAAACGTCGCCAGCGGCAGGCGTCCCCCAGCCAGAGGCCGGGCTACCCAACTCAATGCGATTGCGGATCGCTCCCGAGTCGATCCCAAAATGGATCGGCAGAGTGTGGATTGTGTCGGCCATGGTGGTGGCTGGCGGCTCGCCGCTTCCCGTTTTCCGCATGAGGATTCGGCGGTTACCTGGACCGCCTGCGTCGATTGGCCATCTGCAACGTGACGTCGAGACGGCTGGCGACAGCGACCTGAACGCGAATAGTCGCCTGTGGATAGCTGGGGAATCCAGGATGCTTTGACCGCCCCGCGTGCCCACGGTGGAGGGGAGGGCACGCGGCATTGTGACGTTGGTGCCGGGGGAGAGGGCACTAGGTTTCCCGCCTGACACAGTACCGGGGATGGCCGTGGTCGCTCTGCGTGGAGGCGCGAGACGCAAAAGGAACGCAGGCCATCGCTATCAATGTCATCAAAACCGATACCTGTTCTAAGAAAAAACTGCCGGAATGGGTTTATTTATAGCTTGCTAATACTACTGGGTCATAAAAAGTCGATCTCAATCGCTGAGTATCCTGAAACGGTGGGGATACCGAGTGGCGCCATTCAGCCAGAGGAAGACGTCTATCGTTTGATCTGGACGGCGATAGAACACAGACGTCCTATATCCGCGGTGTACAAGGATCGGCATCGGCTGCTTTGCCCGCACCGATTGGGGCGAAACCGGCAAGGACAATTGCGGGTTCTGTGCTATCAGTACGGCGGAGAGAGCGAGAGTGGCCTGCAACTGGCCAGTTCGCCGGCTAACTGGCGCTGCATTGCGGTTGAGAAACTCAACGCTGTAGAACTTCTGGAGGGCTCATGGCGCACCGCACCAAATCATTCCCGCCCCGCCGCGTGCATCGCCGATGCCGATATTGATGCCGAGGATTATCCGGAACGAGATCCACAAAAGGGACATTGAGGAAGGCGCTTGAGCAACTCCCGCGCGATGGCGATTCGGATGGTAGCGATCGAGCAGGGGTTATGCCGCTCAGGCCGAACGCGACGAGCCCCGTGGCCGGAAGTGGGGCACTTGCCTGGTGGCAACGAATCCAAGATGACCGGCGCGGGCAGAGGGGGAAAAACGGTTCCGCTCGGCTACCAGGAACCCATAAGCTGCAATACATAATGTCGCGTGGTGGTGGAACCCGCGCCAGTTGCGACCTTCAAAGTGCCCCAGCCCCAGCTCTTGTTTCAGCTCCTCATAATCCCGTTCGATGATCCAGCGGTGTTTGGCCATCTTGATCAAAGCCTTGAGCTTGGTAATGGGCGGCAGCGTCGATACCCAATATTTGGTGGGTTCTTTCTCCCCTCGCGGCCACTCGATCAGCAACCATTCCTCGGCGTGAGGTTCCGCTTTCCAATAATCCCGATGAGCTGCACGCACGCGAACGGCGGCAAAGCGGGATCGCAACTTCCGATCTGTGCCTTCACGCCAGGTGATCTCCCTGAACGCCGTGGAGGGCAGGCTCATCGCCAACTGCCTTACGGAGACGGGTTGATGGTCCGTGGTCCGCTGCAGTAGCCGCGGAGGTCGTCCCATCTTTCCTCGGGGCTTGGCTGGCAAAGGCTGTTTGCCGGGCTCCCATACCGTCATCGAGCTTTGCACGCCCACCACATATTGCAGGTCAAGTTCGGTCACTCCGTCGCGAAACTCGGTGTTGATGCCGTAAGCCGCGTCAGCCAGAACAATGCCACGGTCCAGACTTGCTGCGACTGCCGCTCGGATCTGATCCAACGCGATGGCCGGTTTGGTCTGAAACTCAATCTCTTTGGGCACTTCCGTCTTTTCCCGCCGCTCGGAATCCTCCGCCCATTCCTTCGGCAGATACAAGCGATAGGCGATCGGCAGACTGGAACTCCACGTCGCCACCGACAGACTCACCGCCACGCGACAGTTATCTTGTTTCCCTACCTGTCCGCAGTACTGACGTGCAACCCCTACTGAATGTGTGCCCTTCTTCGGAAAGCCGGTGTCATCCACGATCCAGGCCGCCACTGGTCCTTGCTTCTGCATAGCGGGTAACACATGACTACGCACTTCATAGAGCAGTGTTTCGTCACTCCAGGGTGCCTTGGCCACCAAATGGTGCAGGGACTGACGCACTGGCTGGACGTTGTCAGGATCCAGACGGGCCGCCATCGGCTCAATGCTCTTGCGTTCCCCGGGCAACAGCAATCCCTTGCAGTAATTCTTCAAAGGCGTGTGCCGGTCTTCGTGCCCCGCGGCGTTCGCCAGGCCCTCTATATATGCCGCGAAGCGTTTCTCTTGTGGGCCTGGCGCGGAGAGGCGTGATCCCACAAAACAATTCTACATCACAATGTTTTTTTATGACCCAGTAGTACTAAGAGATAGGCATGGCGCTGGAGGCTCTCCGGAAAAGCCAAGGCATACGCACAGCACGCACTCCTTTCTACCGAACGGCAAGCGCGACGCCAGCTTGGGTGCGTGCAGTTCCCAACGTCAGAATTACGTCGGCGGCAGGGTTCGCCGCAATCCCGGCAGGAAGCCCGACGTTTACCTGCATCACGCCAGCAGTGCCAGGGGCCAACCCCGCGAACAAAATCGTGCCATCTTGGCCGTCGATCAACACTCGGACCGGGCTGGCCGGGCCCGGATATGGGGCGACGGCAGCCTTCCCCGTAACGCTTGGAGGGCTCGTGACTCCCAGTCCGGTCGCGAACAGAACGACGATGCTGCCGGCTGCCGCCGGATTACCGGCCGAGTTTGTCGAGCCATCCTGATTGAAGATGAACGGATATAGTCTGGGTGCCCTCGCAGCGATTTGAATTCCTTCCCCCCTGCTCGTCGCGCCGTTGTAGCTGACCGAGACACTCGCCTGCTGCTGGCCATCCAGTTCGTAGGGAATTTGCACGTTGACTTGGCCGGAGCTCACATAGTACAGAGGCGCCGCCAGCCCGCTTATGGCGACTGACACGCCAACGGACGAGACCGGCAAGGCAGCCGACGAATCAAAAGTAGAACCGACTCCAGCGGCTGGGCCAAGCCCTGTCCCGTAGATCGCCACGATCTCGCCGGGGGCAAACGGGCCGCCACCTCCAGTGAAGACATCACCAAATCCACCTCCCGCGATCTGCGGACTCGCCGGGGATGCACTGTTCAAGAGCAAGAGGTCATTCGTGTAATTAGTTGTCTGGCCGCCGAAGAAGAATCCAGTGCCCAAATCGGACGCAAATGTCGCTTCCAGACGGTATCGCGCCGTGGGAGCGTCGCCTGCTGGCGCGATCTGGCTCCAGGCGCTCGATGCGGGGTCGTACTCCCAGGTATCGCTGAAAGCTGGTCCACCCAATCCGCCGAACAGTACGAGTCTCTTGCGGTTGTCGTCGAAGACCATTCCATATCGCTGCCGCGGGGCAGGGTTCACGCTGGTGACGATTTGCGTCCACTGGTTCTTGGCGAGATCGAAGGACCACAGATCTCCCTGAGGGCAAGGCCCGTAACCGCTCGAACAGCCACCATACAACAGCATCTGGTCGCTTTGCGCCACATAGACCGCATGGTGAAGACATCGGCGGAGCGGCCGTGGGTTGGCAGGTGATATCTCACGCCAGGAGTTGCTCACCAGGTCGAATGCCCAAGTATCGTCGTAACGTCCTTGTTCGGATGTGAACCCGTGCGAAATAACAATACGGTCCCGTTTCGCGTCGTAGATGCTGGAGTGGCCGTAGCGTGGGCTGGGCCCGCCCGAATTGCCGCCAAGCTGGGTCCACGCGCTTGCTCGGATGTCGTAGGCCCACACGTCGCCGAAGAAACCGGCGCCCTGGCCCGCGATGACGATGATTCGGCGGCGCACCGGGTCAAGTGTCGCGGTATGCCCATGGCGAGGATTGGGCGGCGTGCCCGATGGGTTAATTTGGGTCCACTGTTGGTGGTCGACGGAATACGCCCACAGGTCGTTGCGGTCGCCCGAAGCGTCCAACCCACCGAACACGAAGATCTGCCTGCCTACGGAGTCATACGCGACCGGCGCGTCGATTCTGGGGCTAGGCGCCGCGCCCGAAGCGGTCGCGAGAGACCACCGGAGACTCGCCGGCTGGTCGTTCGCGCGGGCGGCGAGGACAGCGATTGTAAGAAGGACGACCCGCACAGCAGGCGAATGATGTGAGACTGATTTCCGAGCAAGTTGCTGACGATGATCCACAACTGATTATTCGCCCGCATCGAGCAGAAGTTACGTTGGCTGGCTATTGACGCCCGTGACAATCCGGCTCGCCGCGACGAAGTATAGGCAGGGGGATCGGGATTGCAGGGCCGGCGGAACCTCCGACCGCCGGCCTCCCGCCGCCCCTGAAAAAAGCGAATCGGTTACCGAAATGAGTACCAAAGTGACCTGCACCCATATAGATGATCTGATAACCTCGGGTACTGTAAACCTCTTGCAATCGACGGATGCCGCGGAGCACATGGCCAGATGTAAGCACTGCCGCGGTCTTGCGCGAGTACTGCTGAATATAGAGGAAGAGCCGGTCCCTCTTGAGAGCCGGGTAAAGCGAATCCAGGCCATGATGGGCGCGAGCCTTCAGCCGGTCCGGCCGTTAGCGCCGGCGCGCTTCTTCCTGGGCGCGTGCGCAATTATCTTTCTCGGTGTCGTAGCGATCAGTGTTGCGCCGTCAGGCATGGCTGGCTGGGCAGCTCTCAACGGCGTACAGCGGATCGCGGTTTTTGCAACTTTGGCCGCCAGCGCGGTACTCCTCGCGGTTTCCATGATTGGACAGATGGTGCCCGGAAACAAATACGCACTGGCTCCTACGCTCCTTCCGATAGCCGTTCTGACAGTACTCATGACCATTCTTGCGTTAACATTTCGGCCGCGGGAGGAACTGGCTTTCGTAAGAAACGGTTTGGCGTGCGTCAGGAATGGTCTTACCTTCTCCATACCGGCGGCTCTTCTCTTCTGGCTGCTGCTGAGGCGCGGCGTTGTCCTGTTTCCGCAGTCAATCGGAGCGGCGGTAGGCGGTCTGGCTGGCTTGGCCGGTTTCAGTGTGCTGGAGCTCAACTGCCCGAACGTGAATGTGTTTCACATCGTGGTCTGGCACTGGGGCGTGGTCTTGATCTGTGCGGCAGGCGGCGCGCTCATCGGAGCAGCCGTCGAATACCGCCACTGGCGCAATCCCAAAACCGGCTAAAGCCGACGCCCTTGTTCCGTGAGGGTCTTCGCCTCCCGGCGCACATCCGCCCATCTCATGGGGACATCGCGAATCGTTCCGGACACTTGCGGCGTGTCCGGCAGATCGAGCGCTTCCAAAATCACACGCCTTTGCAGAATCACGGTTGAATGGGACGCCAAAGTGGTGGCCCATAGACCACGGCAGAAAAATCGCGCGCGGGGCTTTGATCTTTTCCGTCACATCTCGAGCGACGGTAACTGAGACCGTGGGTATGCTCCGTGCTTCAATCGCACGCTGGATCAGTCCGACGGACTGATGGCAGATCGGTCAAGCGGGAGCCAGCAAGGCGGCATCGGCTTGCTCTTCCATCGCAACCGCCTCGGCGATCCCCTGCACAACCGTGCGCTCGAACCTCTCTGGATCCATGTTGTAGCCGATGAAGCTGAAGAAATTCCTAGTCAGGCCGCCGAGCACACCCTCGGTGACCAACTCCTGCAGGCGTTCGATCGGAAAGATGACGTTGATGTCCAGGTCCGCATCATCGTGCGGATACTTCAGTTGATGGATGATCAAATCCTCATGCCGCGCAGATGACGGAACCCGACGGAACCGGAAGTCGCCGAACGGGTGGCAGACGTCGAGGGGACGATCGCTCTTGGTATGCACTGTTTACGATCATCGAGCCCGGATACCGCTCGTTGATCGTGCGCCAGAGCTCCGGGCGTAGCTGCGCCCCTGTCTCACGCGGATCTTCGGGTTTTCTATCGGCTTCCGTCATGAATCCACTCCCCCGGATTTTCGGATCAGGTAAAAATGCAAGTGAAAATAGAGCAACGCCAACGTGGACTCGCCGGCTTCGAGGACACGAGCAATCGCGCTATCATCCACCGGGTTGCTGCGTAAAAGGATCTTGGCGGCTTCCGCCCAGGACTTATCTATCTCCCTTGCCCCAACCCCTCGTTTCCATCGCCCAAGTGAAGCCGGACAAACCGGACCAGCTTGTCATTCTCTCCGGCGGATGCCGCCTCTCTCAAGAATGGAACGGACATGATTTTCTATTGGGCCTGGTCCTACCTTGGGCGGGATGACACGCCCAAGGCGGACCCGGCAATTCGTGCGCACTTATTGTGCGGGCTTGCGTTTTGGTAGAGCGTCCAGTATCTCGGCGGCAGTGGTGCGCCCGCCGTGCTCCTTGACGATCATGCTGAAGAAGATCACTCCTTGCCGATCGATCAGGAATGTCGACGGATAGGCCGTCTCGCGGGGCGCATCCCACCTGAGCCCGTACAAGTTCGTGACCTCGTAGCCGGGGTCCAATACAAGATCGAAATGATCCGGCAACTTCTTGTCGGTCAAAAATTCATTCGCCTTAGCGCCGAGATCTTGCGCCGGACCCGGGTATACCAGCACTACATGAGCACCGGCGTCAACGAAACCTTGCGCCTTCTGAATGAAATCCTGGACCTGCCGGTTACAATACGGGCATTGGTAGCCGGGGTACCCTCGCAGGACCACCAGCACCACGGGACCTTGCGACATCACGTCCGAAAGCCGCATGTGCCTACCGTCCGGCGTGGATAATGTGAAATCTCGGGCCTTTTCGCCCACGGTCGGCGGCGCCGCCGCGGCTAGCGGAAGTACGGTCGCGAATGCAAGCAAAGGAATAAATGTGCGATTCAACGGAATTACCTCTCTTTTGCTACTAGAATGGGGCCCGACTTCGGCCTTACCCATGCTTGTTCGCCAGCGGCGCGAGTGAAGTTACGGGGAGTGGGTTTTTTTTGTTCCATTTGTCCCTCGCGAGAAATTGACGCCGAGGAACGCCTCAACGTCCTCAACGGTTCCATAGGGGACCAGCAGACAGTTCGCGAGGGTATTTCCGGTAATCATCAGCGACACTCTCTTTTCCAGCTCGCGGCGATAGAGCAGCACGACCTTCTTGTTCGTTGCTCCTAAAAGATAGCCGGCCTCGAACCCCAGCCCAAAGGAGGACCCCGAGACTTCGGCGATAAAGAGATCGCATTGATCGAGCCAGCCCAAATCGCGCCGGAATACTTCCTGCGGGCTGATGGACCGGTCTGCCTCCCAGGCGCTGTCACTCACCAGGTGACGCGTCAATACCTCATGTCCGAGCTCCTCCAACAACTGAACGGCTCTGCGAGATGTATCGACGGCAGATCGGTCGCCGGCTACGGTGAAGCCGAAATAGATCTTCATAATTGCCAGGGTACCCCACGCTTGCGGCGAGCCAGCGTAACTTTCAAAGATCGTTGCGGCGAATGGAAGAGTGAAGGCGCTGGCTGGTCGCGGCGCGATTCTTGCGTTGGTCTGGAAAGGAAGTCATGTCAAACTTCAGGTTTCTCGCCACAATATTCACGTTGTCTGCAGGGGCGCTCGTCAGTGCGGCTGCCGACAGCAACTCTACTCGCGTCCCTGTATTGCTGGAGCTCTTTACCTCTGAGGGGTGTTCGAGTTGTCCACCCGCCGATCGATTACTCGAAGTTCTCGAACAGAAGCAACCCATCGCTGGAGCCGAATTAATCGTGCTGAGCGAACACGTCGATTACTGGGACCGGCTCGGCTGGAAGGACCCGTTCTCTTCCTCGGTTTATACTGCCCGCCAGCAGGAGTACTCGAATCGACTCCACGGCGAAGGCGTATACACGCCACAACTCGTGGTAGACGGGCGGTTTGGGTTCGTGGGCAGTGACGGCCACCAGGCATCGTCAGCGATTCAAAAGGCGATTCGTGACTCGAAGATTCCAATTTCGATATCCAATGCCTCACGTAATGGAAGCCACGTTACGGCGCATATCGAGGTGCCAGGCATCGATCAGAGCTTCAAGGGCGGGCGTGGCACGCTATTTGTAGCCGTCGCCGACAACCGTGCCGAGTCCCAAGTGGCGCGCGGCGAGAACGCCGGGCGCTCCCTGGCGCATGTCGGAGTGACACGAGTTCTAAAGCAGGTGGGCACGATCGATCTCGGAGCAGCCACAGCCACGGATGTCACACTCGCGATTCAGCCAGGAGCGGGAGTGAACGGGGCGCGGCTCGTCGTGTTTATTCAAGATGTCCCAACAGGTCGAGTAGTAGCCGTGGCGGCGCAGAAGCTTTAAGGACATTTGAACATGAATACGAAATTCGTCGTGCTACTTTTGTCCTCCATCCCTGTTGTCTGCCTGGCCCAGGAGGATGCGGCTCGCAAGAATGAGTTGGCGTTCGGGCTGGGTGGAATTCCTTCGCTCTCGCGGAGCGATGCTTCGAGCCTGGACGCGGGATCGGGCATTGCGCTTCAGGTCAACTATGGCCGGCGATTCCTTGGAGGACGGAGCGCTGCTCTCTACGGCGAAATCAACTTCCTGGCAAGCCCAACGCGCGAGGTCTCCAGTTCCATCCGTACGGCTACGCACGACTTCGCCAGTCTCTATCTCACACCTGGGATTCGCCTGAAATTCCTCCCAACGTCGAGAATATCGCCCTACACAGTCGCCGGCGGCGGTTATGCCGACTACGAGCAGAGCACGACACGGATCGACGGCCAGGCCAACACGGTTCCGCGGCAACTCGCGCGCGGAGTCTTCGATTTTGGCGCCGGGGTTGACGTTCGTATCTGGCGATTCGTCGCGCTCCGTGGCGAAGCTCGCGATTTCTTCACCGGTTCGCCGGCCTACAACATTCGGGCGATTTCGGGCGGGCAGCACAATGTCGTGGCTACTGGCGGATTCGTCCTGCGTTGGCACTGAGCTATGTCAAAGTTCAACCAAGGCTAATTCCGCTCATCGCCAACGTAACACTAGTTAAGAAGTAACTGAAAAGACAGTCTTACGCGATGCGCGAGTCAGGACGCCGTAACTTTCATAGCACGCTCTCTCGAACTCTGAACTGGGCGTAGATATGAACCGGGCAATGCGGTCATGTCGAGTCCAAATTCTGACATAGAGGAGAAGTCTCACTTGAATTGCATGAACATTAAGTTTCGCGCCGTTGTGATGAGCGTCACCCTGAGCATGGCTGCGTTGGCGCAACATTCACCCAGCCCTCGAGTCCCTCGCCGCGCTGTTGATCGCGCGATCGAGGTGAGAAATTCAGAGGAAATCGCCGACCCCCGTGCAACAGGGAATCCCAACACGGACCAAGGCCCCGGGCCTGGACCGATCGGTCCGGGGCCGGGTTGCAACTTGTTTCCCGCCCCGCCCTCGGTTGGGGCGGCGGTGAATCTTTCCTACTTCGGACCGTCGCCCTCGACGAAGAATCAGAGCCTGGTCGGTCCGGTTCAATTGCTCAAGACCGGCCCCGTTGACGCCACCAAGGGCACGATTACGATTCCCTTGTATCTAGGACACTTGAAAAACGGGAAAAACGTCTGGTACATCCTGACGGATGTTGACAACGCCGACGTCGCGGATTCACTGGGACTGAATTTTTCGGCGAAGATGGCATTCATGGCCAATGCCTCGCGGACCGCAAATCTGGACCAGAATGGGGACCTGGTATTCGACAAAGGAACGGTTGACTTTTCGCCCGTTCGCAGCGTCACACCCGGCCCCGTAGGTAACGAGTTCCCTCCTTCTGCTGCGCAGCCTGGGGCCGTCGGCGACAAAGACTACAGCCCATTCGTTCAGATCGTAAATTCCGGCGGCGCCATCTATAACGCTCCGATCGTTGCATTCGATGTTAACGCTCGCGACATCAACTTCCCGATCGGCAACGTGGACTATTCCAAAGTGCACGATCAGGTCATAGCAATCGATACAGTGAATATGACCGTAACTATTAACCTGATTAACGGCTTTAGCTTTGGAAAGCCGGTCTGGTACATGTCGATGGATTCGAGTATCCCGTTGGCGGCTGCGATCGAGCACAATACGTTCGCTCCTTTGATGGCGGCTCTGCACCTGGGCGGTGACGACACATTCTTCAGCCCGGTTGAGCGCATCTTCATTTCCACGAACGGCGCCCAGGGCTGCGCAAATCCGCAACGGCAGGGACTATCCGCGGATCTGGCGGATGGTTTCCGGCCCAATAACGTCGTGGGCGGAATCCCAACGAACGCATTGGACTACAGTCCGGCTTGGGATGCCCAATTGTTCGAATGGACGCAAGACGCGATCAACAAGGGCTACCGCGGTCAGGTTCGTGAGGAGTTCCAGATCCTGACATTCGCCCAGGATCACCTGATTACCGGCCCGGGCGGCGGCAGGTTCGGCAGTTCCGGGTTCTCGATCAACTGCTCCATTGTGCAACGGCTCAATTGAGTTTCCCAATCGGCCCGCTGCCGGATGATTCGGGCAGCGGGCCGCCCTTTCGTTTAGTCGCCGGGCTAGCGAGGTCCGTAGTGCGGCGGCGCGGGCCCGATCGCCGGCTGGTTGCAGAACGGGTGAGAAGCCGAGTTCACCATTATGTTTCGCATAACTCGGAGGTTGTGCATGCCGCCATCGATCCCCGTGTCACCGAGACAGTGTGCGTCGCAGGAAGGTAAGGTTCGTGTTGGACCACTTGGCGGGCAGGCAAGCGCGTCTAACGCACCGGCGTCTCCGCCACGAGCGTTATCTCCCGTTGATCCCGCCAGATGATAATGTTGACCGTCCCGAAG
>Ga0137403_10009044_pt1 | contig 11093 bp, 11 predicted proteins | sample CZOMad2_1_16fung_FD_122057 | JGI IMG/M metagenome (GOLD analysis project Ga0137403, IMG submission 122057) | Vadose zone soil fungal communities from Angelo Coast Range Reserve, California, USA - CZOMad2_1_16fungal (Hybrid Assembly) | ecosystem: Environmental > Terrestrial > Soil > Vadose zone...
TTCGCCCGAAGGGACAAGACGGACGAGGTTTTTCGTCAAGAGTTGAGCGAAGCGGCTCACAAATATTCGCGGCAAAAAATCAACGAAGATCTCTGGAAGAATTTTACCAATTCGATCTTTTATCATCGCAGCGAATTCGGCGACCCAGAGGGTTATCGCCGACTCAAAGAACGCCTTGAACAGATCGATCGAGAGCGAGGAACCAGAGGTAACCGCATTTTCTATCTGTCTGCCGGTCCGGATCAGTTCGAGCCGATATTGACCCAGTTGGAAGCTGCCGGATTGAACCAGAGTCCAAATGGCGGGTGGGCCCGAGTTATCGTGGAGAAGCCTTTCGGAGTCGATCTAAAGAGCGCGGAAACATTGAACACGGCGGTCCGGAACGGTTTCGCCGAAGCGGACACCTTCCGGATTGATCACTATCTCGGAAAGGAAACCGCACAGAACATCATGGTCTTGCGTTTCGCTAACGCCATTTTCGAGCATCTGTGGAACCAGCGATACATCGACCATGTGCAGATCACGGCGAGCGAACAGCTCGGGGTAGAGAACCGAGCTGGTTATTATGAAGGAGCAGGGGCGCTTCGGGACATGGTTCAGAACCATCTCCTTCAGTTGCTCTGCTTAATTGCGATGGAGCCGCCGACCGATCTTGGTGCCGACTCTATCCGAGACGAGAAGGTGAAAGTGCTCCGATCACTACGCCGGATTCGTGGAAAAGGGGTAGCGCGGAACGTAATCCGCGGCCAATACACCGCTGGTTCGATCAATGGTCAATCGGTGCCCGGATATCGGGAAGAGAAAAACGTACGCCCGGAATCGATGACCGAGACCTTTGTGGCGCTGCGAATTCTAATCGATAACTGGCGCTGGGCCGATGTGCCGTTCTATGTGCGAGTGGGAAAACGTCTTCCCAAAGCCGGTACGGAAATCGGTATCCATTTTAAGAACGCGCCTGGAGTGTTATTTAATCGAGACCAGATGGCCGTGCGGGACGGCTCGCAAAATGTGCTCGTCATTCGGATTCAACCGGATGAAGGGATCTCGTTACGAATTCATGCCAAGGTGCCGGGCACAAGCTTTCGCATCGAACCCGTCAAAATGGATTTTCATTATGGAACGTCTTTCGGGAAGGCGAGCCCGGAAGCGTACGAACGTTTGCTGCTCGACGCGATGAGCGGGGACGCCACGCTCTTTGCCCGCCGCGACGAGGTCGAGCAAGCGTGGGCTTTCATCGATCCGATCGAGGAAGCATGGCACGCGAAAAAAGATGCTCCCGAGTTGTTTTTTTATCCTGCAGGATCGTGGGGACCGGAAGCAGCAGATGATTTGCTCGCCCGCGACGGTCGGGCGTGGAGGAGGCTGTAGCCGAATTGTGAACCCGAGACGTGCAACTTCGTTCGCGTTCTTTTTGACAGGCCTGATCAGCATCCAGGCCGCAACCCCTTTTAAGAAAACATCTGGCGGTGGACTTTTACACGCGCCGTCGAATGTGCTCTTCCCTTCCAAGGTTGGGCTCTTTCAGCGTGCCGATTCCTACACTCAAATTTACGGTTCCCAAGGACGGGATGTAAGTGTTCGGTACCTTCTCGATGCGCTTATCATCTGCGAGGTCTACGTTTACCCCGTGGGGATCTACGGAATGGATTTGAAAAACGAATTTCGAATACAGCAGCGTGCAATCACACAAATTAACAAACAAGTGAAGTTGCTTTCACAGGATAGCGTGCACACCAATCAACGCGGACAATCCATGGACGGTCTGCACGCGAACTACGAACTGACGCGCCATCTTTTTAGTGGGAAAGATCAGCGATGTGGGTCGCAGCTTTTTGTATTCCGGAATGGTGCGTGGTTCGTCGCGTACCGATTTTCTTATCCGCGCGAGCATCCCGACATAGCGAACAAACATGTAAGCGACTTCCTTCGGGAATGGGATTGGAAAAGTTACAAGGAAACATGATCAATGCCGGCCGTAGCTGAAACATATTCGCTCGGAGCCCCGGTTGCGATTAGCAAAATCGACCCGGAGCTGAAAAAGCTTTGGCAGGACAGCGCAGGCGCGATGACGCGCGCTTCGCTGATGAATCTTGCCGTTTACAGCGAAGAGCCGGGCTCACTGAACAACAACACGCAACTGATGGCGAAAATTACTGAGAACCACGCCTGCCGTGCCATCGTCGTCGAAGCCGATTGCAACGCAACGGACGATCGCGTGGACGCGTGGATCAGCGCCCACTGTCACGTTAGCGGCGCAGGCAGCAAGCAAATCTGTTCTGAACAAATCTCGTTCCTGCTCAGGGGCAGTTGTACGACTCTGCTACCGAGCATTGTTTTCTCGCACCTGGATTCGGACCTGCCGTTCTATCTCTGGTGGCAGGGAGAATTTCGCGAGCCCATGGAACCGCAGCTTTGGGAATGGGTCGACCGAGTAATCTATGACAGCCAGAGCTGGAAAGATTTTCGCGCGCAAATGCGCCTTGTGGAGGCCGCAGAAGAGAAGGCAAAACAACGCATGGTGTTTTGCGACTTAAATTGGACGCGACTGGACGATGTTCGTTTCGCGATCGCACAATTCTTTGATCATCCCGCGTCGCATCATCACTTCGCCAAAATCAGCAATGTCCGGCTCGACGTCGCCCCCGGGTTCCGATCAACGGCTGTCCTCTTTGCCGGCTGGCTTGCGGCGCAATTGAACTGGAGAAGTGAGAAAGCAGAGGTGGCGAACAAACTTTCATTCGCCGGTCCGTCTGGCCGAAAGATCGATATCGAGCTGCGCGAACGGCCTGGAGAACCAATTGGAGAAGTAGCAATAGAGACACCCGAGGTCGAATTTCTGGTGACGCATGCTACCTGCGGCGATCTGCTGGAAGTTTCACGGGGAAAGCCCGGCGAAAAGCCAATGCCGCAGCTGATGCCCGCAGCAAAGCATGATCTGGTGAGTCTGATGAGCGAAGAATTGATGCGCGGCGGACCGCACCACGTTTATCTGCGCGCGGTCAATTGCGTGCGGGATCTCCTGTAGCTGCGGTCTGTGACTGCCGATTCGGCGCTTATAAAGCGCCGCTACGGAAGCAGCGCGCATAAGTCGCGCACATTTTGCTCAATCGAAAAAAGCCGTTGTGCGCGCTCGTACCCGGTCTGGCCAAACCTTTGTGCTAACCGACGGTCAGTAATCACCTTTTCGATCGCGCCAGCGAGCCCCACCGAGTCGCCCGGTTGCACCAGAAGACCTGTTTCGTTTTGAACGACCATTTCTGGAATGCCGCCGATGTCGGTAGAGATGACCGGTAAACCCGTTGCCATCGCTTCCATGATAACAGTGGGAAGATTGTCCATCCCGCCCTGAGGGTCGACCACGCTTGGCAGTACAAAAACGTTCGCCGCCGCCAGGCGCTGACGGAGGTCCCGCTGCGGTTTAGCACCGGACGGCGCGACGCGATTTTGCAGATCCAGTTGCTCGATTTGCGCGCGCAATTCGTTTTCGAGTGGGCCCTCGCCAATGATCTCGCATTGAAAGGATTTTCCGCGCTCCACAAGCAGACCGCAGGCGCGAACCAGATTCGCGAACCCCTTTTTGGCAATCAAACGGCCAACTGCAACGATCAGGGGCGGTGTCGAGGAAAAATCCGTGCGTCCGAATTCGGCGAAATTGAGGCCGTTGTAAATGCGATGAATCCGACCTGCGTGTTCTGGAAATCGTTCTCGCAAAAATTGCGCGGCATAATCAGTCTCGGTGACGATCACACGCGCCGCATGGACGAGTTTATCAAGTCCAACCTCGAAATCTCGCGGCGCAAAGATGTCGTTGGCGTGCGCAGTAAAACTATATGTAACCGGGAAAAATCTGCTGATCCAGTAAGCAGTGCGCGCCGCCATTCCGGCGAAATGCGCGTGAACATGGCGAATCCCCATTTCTTTCAGGCCTAAGCCGACGTAAACAGCCTGGTAAAGCCGAAGGAAATCGGTCCGGCGTCCCCATTCATCGAGAGCACCGATCGTTTGCGCATTGACCTGTCCTTTTTTGGAAGCCACGCGAACGGAATCCAGCAACTGCTTTTCTTCTGGTAAATAATGGACGCGTTGGACGATGCGCGTGTCCCAGTCCTGTGGCGGCTCGTCTTTTGGATTGCGAATAGAAAAAATCGGCGGGGTGATGTCCTGCCGCGATACCTCAGCTACTTCACGATAGCAGAATGTTTGTCCAAATGACGGGAATCGCTCGAAAAGATAAGCAAACTTCGCCATCGCTACGAATTACTGTAGCGGCGATCTGCGACCTCCGAAATCAAAACACCACGGCGCTCATAGAGCGCCGCTACACTTACGGCATTTCGACTATGCACTGCCGCGCTTTACCGGAATTGGTTTCCCGAACTCGTCGACAGCGACGAGAGTAAAGACGCCACGTGTGACGCGCCGTTCCTCGCCAGTCATGTAACGCATCACCCATACTTCTACCGGTATTGTCATTGACGTTCGCCCGATTTTCTCCACGCGCGCATAACACCTGACGGTATCCCCTACCCGCACGGGTTCGAGGAACGACATCCCCTCCATCGCAACGGTCACGACTCGCGCTTGCGCGGTTTTTGCGGCGAGAATTCCGCTGCCAAGGTCCATTTGCGAAGTTAGCCATCCGCCGAAAATGTCGCCGTTCGGATTTGTGTCTTTCGGCATGGCAATCGTTTGGATCACCAGCTCGCCTCTCGGTTGATCGGCCATGTCTGGGGAGAATAACACAATCTTCGAGCGCGCAATCTTCCTCTTCCTCTGTTTCTGCTCTCTTTGTCTTGGAAGATTCAGAGGAAGCGGAAGAGGAAGATTACAAAATCAGCATGCAATCGCCGTAGCTGTAGAAGCGATAGCGTTCACGAATCGCTTCCTCATACGCGCCGAGCAAGAACTCGCGACCGGCGAATGCGCTCACCAGCATTAACAAAGTCGAACGCGGCAAATGGAAATTCGTTAGCAGAACATCGACCGCCCGAAAATGATAAGGCGGATAAATAAAGAGGTTGGACGCTGCTTCTTGCGCTTGAACTTTTCCGTCAACGCGCTGTGCTGATTCGAGCGTGCGCACCGTTGTCGTCCCAACCGCAATGATCCGGTGCGCATTGCTGATTTTGTCTGCGGCTTCTGGCGAAATGGAAAAGCTCTCCGCATGCATCCGATGCTCGGCGATATTTTCCGATCGCACCGGCAGAAATGTTCCCGAGCCGACGTGCAGAGTCACGAATGTGTGAGGGATTTCCTTCAAAATTTCGGGAGTAAAATGAAGCCCTGCCGTGGGTGCGGCAATCGCACCTCCCACATTGGCGAACACAGTCTGGTAGCGCGCTACATCCTTGTCGTCGCTCGACCGCTTGATATACGGCGGTAACGGCATGGAGCCGCGGGCATAAACATCGAGTTCTTCATCGAACATCAGAATGCGCTCGCCATCCGGTGTCACCTCATCAGCTCGCAACGTGACGTTGTCGATCTTGGCTGTCGCGCCGGGGCGCATTTTGCGTCCCGGTTTGATGAGACATTTCCAACGTTTTGGGCCGAGCTGTGCGAGAAATAAGAATTCAATCGTCCCGTCGTCAGAGAATCGCCGCGCTGGCAGAACCCGCGTGTTGTTCAAAACCAGCAGGTCGCCTGGTTGCGCGAACGTTTTCAACTGACAAAACCGATAATGCTCAATGGTCAGCTCGGCGCGCCGTAGCACCATCATGCGGGCCCCTTCACGGCGCTCGGGCGGGCGCTGCGCAATCAACTCCCGCGGCAAATCATAATCGTAATCGCTTAAACGCGTGCTCATCAGTTGACGGGAACATAGCCATCCTGGCTATGTGCCCAACGGGCATGCTGCCCGTTGCAGCGGGCTCGAAGCCAGCTGGCCGCACAAGCTACAAGCCTATGTTCCAAAAAAAATTGCGCCGACGCGCAAAATTTTGCATGATCGCGCGATGACGCAGCCGGCTCTCGATTTGGTGATTGCAGCGCTGGAGAAAATTCGAGAGTCGAGCGACCGCGCGCCGCGCGCGTCGAGGACGATGCTCGGACGACTGCGGCCTGCAAACTTTCCAGCCGTTTCCCTGTCTGCCGCGCTGGAGCTACGCGAAGGCGGGCGGGAAACGTCCGCGTCGCCCATGCCGCGACGGCTACAAGGTGCGCTCAACAAGGCACAATTACTCGAGCCGATTCGTGAACGCGTTTGCGCTTGCCAAAAATGCGCGCATCTCGCTAGGTCGCGGACTCAAACCGTTTTCGGCGTAGGTAATCCGGACGCTGAGTTAATGTTCATCGGCGAAGCGCCCGGGGTGGATGAGGATCAGCAAGGTGAACCATTTGTCGGACGCGCCGGGCAATTGCTGACAAAAATTATCAAGGCAATGAACTTCGCCCGTGAAGACGTCTACATCGCGAATGTTCTAAAATGCCGGCCCGATACGCCGTCGGGGACCTTTGGAAATCGCCCACCAACGCCCGTAGAGATGCAGACGTGCCGGCCTTTTTTGGTGGAGCAAATCGAAATTATTCAGCCGAAAGTCTTGGTCGCGCTGGGCGCAGTGGCCGTGGAAGGTCTGCTCGGGTCGCGAAGGACGATGCGGGAACTGCGCGGCCAGTGGCACACTTACAGCGGCATCCCGCTAATGATCACGTATCACCCTGCCTACTTGCTGCGAAACCAAGCGCCTTCCGAAAAACGCAAAGTTTGGGAAGACATGCTTCAAGTGCTGGAGCGACTCGATCGACCGATCACCGAACGACAGCGAAACTATTTTTTGTAACGGCGCTCTGTGAGCGCCGAAAGCCATTACAGTCGGCGGTCACAGGCCGCCGCTACAGTTTCGCGCGTTCGAACATGGTGTCGATTTGGTTCCGCGATGCGAGAGCAAGGGCTAGCGACCAAATCATCCCGCGCACTTCGCGGCGCGGGACTTTCACCGTCTGCCGCAACGCTGCTGCTCCAGCGGCATCCAATAGAGAAATTGTGCGCGCGCCGATCAACGCCGGCAAAACCGTCGCACCGCGGACCCGGCGATTTTCGATTGCGCGCGTGTACCGTAATCCGCACTCCAGCCCGGCTTTTGCTTTCTCGAGCCAGGTTTGATAAATCGGCTGGAAACGTTTTGCGTCCGACAGAATCTGCGATGCGGTCAGATGCGCGGCGTTTAACTCATATTCGGGGAGGTAACATCTGCCGGCACGGAGATCGGCGCCGGCGTCGCGCAGGACATTGACCAACTGAAGCCCCATTCCGTAGCGCTTGCCCAACGCCAGCATCTCATCCTCGCTGAGGCTCGCGAAGTTCCGAACATGCCGAAAACAGAGCCGGGTCCAAAATTCACCGACACATCCGGCAACTAGATACGTGTATTCATCAAGATCGGCAGCGGTTCCGAGCGCGCGAATTTCCTCCGGATTCTCGAAGCGCTCCAGATCAAGCATCTGACCGCGGGTGATTTTTTCGAGCACAACACGAATGTCGTTACGATCGGCCTGTTCTATTTGCTCAAGCCAATGAAGGCAATCCGGCAAAGACTCGAGCAGTTGTCGCTCGCTTTTGTTGGCCTGTAGCGGGACAAAAGAAGCAATCAGATTTACAACCACGTCGCGCGAAGCTTGCCCCTGAATTCCGTCCGAGAGCATCTTCAGAGTCTCGATTCGCACGAGATTGGAAATTCCCGTCGTGTCGGCAACGCTGTCCGTGGATCGCGCCAGCAGATACGCCAGTGCAATTGGTTCGCGTAACTGCGCCGGCAAAAATCGGATTGAAAGATAAAATGACCGGGAGACCGCGCGCAAAATCACTGTCTGTAACCGCCGCCTTCGACGGCCGGGGTCAGCGACCCCGGCTACAGTGCGAGAAGTCATCGCCCAATATTTCTTAGCTCGATTCGATTGGATGTTGAGTTACCAAGCCCGAGCTGGCTGGCAAAGTCGATATAAGTCGCAAGGGGATGGATTTCCCGCAGACTTCCGCGTGCGCGCCATTCCTCCAAGCGTTTCAAGGCGACGGCATCCAAGGCGACAGGGTCTCTGCTTGCGTAGAGCGTTGCATGATGAACCGCATAATTCGGTTGCGGTTGCGGGCCACCAGCATATTGAGCAATGAGGCCGTCCATCAAATTGAAGACGACTTTCTTTGCGATGAGCGGATTAGAATAAATTTCCGCAAGACTTTCCGCGCCAAAACGAGAGCCCTGTGCAAAACGACGCCAGTTGTCGATGTTCGGGATTGTCATGTTGTAAATACAACCGGCGATTCCGTTGGTTTCACTAACACTCATGACCGGGACATTGATGATCTTGGTAACGTCGTTCGAAAGAATCTTTGAAAAGTGACTTACGTTGCTGGTGTTCTCAGTGTCAGAGAGAAAAGGCACTTTCGTTATGTCACCGGTGTAATCGAAATCGCCCCAGACCAGCTTCCCGAGTAAAGGGGCGGACAGGACTGTTTTCGCGTCATATCCGTCGCGCGGCGCAATCGCTTGAAGCTGGTAACCATCCGTTCCCGGCCTATAGCCGGCTCCCTTGATTCCACCAAGAGAACGATCCCACACAATAATGCTGCTGCGGGAGTGACCAGCTGCAGCAAGTCCGTCCACAATCGCATTCACGATATCGTGGTGCGTGGTGAAAAGCTCGCCGCCCGCTGCGCAGATCTTGATTCCGATTTTGTCGTTTGGCGAAACGAGCGATGCCCATGCTTTCGCTACGTCGGACTGCCCAGTGGCGGCGAGGACAAGCCGGTTCACCATCTCATGCACGACGCGCGGGTTCGTCTTGTAATCTTTGATAGCGCGGGAATCATGCACAGAATAGACAACCGAAGGTGTCGGCGCGGTCTGCGGTGCTTGCGCCAGCCCGGATCCGGTGGCGCAAAACAGAACGAGCGCTACGTTTCGCAGTTTTGTCATGTCGAGCGAAGTCGGCTGCCAGGCCGTAGCTTTATGCGAAGATCTGGAGACATCTCGAAATTCGTTAGTAAGAGATTCCTACATTAATATCCTTTACAAGGCCATTAATGTAGCGAGCGGTGCATTACCATTATGCTTGGCCACCGCGACTCCGCTCGAAATGACAACAAAAACTGATGGATTTTTATGGGTAACCCTGCGAATCACAACTGTGGCGCGACGCAAACAAGATCTGTAGGGCGTTTGACTCGTTCGCTCCCTCTCTCTCGCCCGGATGGGCTGCCCGTCTATGTCGCTCGCGTCCCCGCGGCTCCATTCTGTGAAACGCGAATTCAAAAAATGGCGTCCGCGGCGGACGCCCTACAATTCTCAGTAGAACCGGTTAGTCCAATTCGTCACCTGTACGTTCACATACCCTTCTGTGCACGAGTCTGTCCATACTGCGCGTTCTACAAGGATTTACTCGATCGTTCGCAGACCTCGCGATTCTGCGAAGCGCTATTGCATGAACTCGATCAACAACGCGCAGCCTTCGCGATTTCACCTGAAACCATCTACTTTGGTGGCGGAACACCGACCGCGCTCACTATCGGGCAATTGGAATTTCTTCTCAAGCGCTTCGCCCAACATCTCGATCTCGCCTCACTTCAGGAGTGGACGATTGAAGCGAATCCCGGGAGCGTGTCAGCACGCAAAGCAGCGCTGCTTCGCAGCCTTGGAATAACTCGGATCAGCCTCGGTGTTCAGTCGTGGAACGATGACTTACTGAAATTGCTCGGACGCGAGCACAACGCGCGGCAAGCGGAAGAATCGTTTCGACTTCTGCGCGCAGCCGGCTTCTCGAACATCAATGTGGATCTTATGTTCGGATTACCAGGCCAGACCATCGAGCAATGGAAACTGACCTTGGAGAAAACTATCGCTCTTCAGCCTGATCATATCTCCGCCTACTGTCTCACGTACGAGGAGGACACGGAGTTCTTTCTGCGCCACGCGCGCGGCGAATTTCGCCAGGACGTAGACAGCGACGCCGAATTTTTCGAGCTGGCAATGTCGACGCTGGAAAATGCCGGCTACGAACATTACGAAATTTCGAATTACGCGCGTCCGGGCTTCGCGTCGGTTCACAATTATGCCTATTGGCTTAGCAAAGATTATCTGGGCATCGGCCCGAGCGCAGTTTCAACCGTCGGTATGCAGCGCTGGCAGAATATCTGCGATTATCGCGCCTATATTGATCGCCTATTTGCTGGCCGATCCCCCTCGGCATCGACCGAAACTCTGACGCACGAAATGAAACGCACGGAGCGAATCGCGTTGTCGCTGCGCACGAGCGACGGCATCCCCGCTTCGGAGCTGAAAGGTTTCACGCAACAAACGAATGAGCTTATCGCGCTCGAATTGCTTCACCAATCGAAGGGGAATGTCGTGCTAACTCGAAAAGGCAAGGCGCTGGCAGATTCTGTCGCCGAGGCATTTTTGTAGCGGGCATCGTTGATGCCGGTCTGCGAGTCGCGTGCACTTGGTGGTGAGAGATCACTGATTGCGGCGACAGCTATGCGCCGGGACTTTGCTCTCTCACTTAACCCGGTAAGTTTCCGTTACCACAAGCAGTACGACGCCAGCCAAACCATCGCCTTTGGTCTGATTGCGGAGGAAGTGGCAGAAGTGAATCCCGATTTGGTGGGGCGCAATCCAGAAGGCCAGCCCGAGTCCGTGACGATTGCCGAGAATCCGTAAACTCGCGGCGCGGTTACAGTGGTGCTCGCCGCGCGGCGCAGACCAAGGCAATTAGGTAGGCGTTCACACAAACGCCCCTACGACGATCGATTAATAGAACTCTGAATCGTCGCTGTAGCCGGAATCGCCGCGAATGGAACGCAAGCGGGCGCGGCTGCCCCATTCGGATTCGGGCCGATTGATCTGTCCGAGAGTGATTTTCACGAGCCACGGCGCCGCCGCCAGCGCACCAATTGCAACGAGCGCAATCGCTGCTGCCTGTCGAATCGAGGGTTTGATTTTATCGGCCATCAACAGGCCCAGGCCAAGTCCAATCGCGGTGCGCGTCACGACAAGCAGCGGATCAACAGGAAGCTGTTCGGTCGTTTTTGAAATGGATATGGGGAAAGACATCGCCTACCATATACGTCGCGTTTCGGAAAAAGAAACGGCAATTTTCGC
>Ga0137403_10009045_pt1 | contig 11093 bp, 11 predicted proteins | sample CZOMad2_1_16fung_FD_122057 | JGI IMG/M metagenome (GOLD analysis project Ga0137403, IMG submission 122057) | Vadose zone soil fungal communities from Angelo Coast Range Reserve, California, USA - CZOMad2_1_16fungal (Hybrid Assembly) | ecosystem: Environmental > Terrestrial > Soil > Vadose zone...
GAGTGCGCAAAACTGCTCGACCTGTGCAAGAAACATAATATTTGGCTGATGGGCGATGAGTGCTATTCGCACTTCACTTATGTGCCGCACAAACCGTATTCAATTGCCAGCGCAGCCGGCGCGAAAGAAAATGTCATCATTATTGGATCGGTCTCAAAGACGTTCGCAATGACTGGCTGGCGCATCGGCTACACCCTGGGCCCGGCGGAACTGATACAAGCACTGGTGAAGTTGCAGAGCCAGTCCACATCGAATCCGACTTCCATCGCACAACACGCTGCCTTGGCCGCGATGACTGGAACTATGGACACGGTTCCGGTGATGCTGGCGGAATACGCAAAACGCCGCAAGCGCATCGTGGACGGACTCAACGCGATTCCCGGCGTCAAATGTCAGCAACCGGGCGGCGCATTCTATGCGTTCCCGGATGTATCCGCGCACTTGAGCGGTAATCACGCAGTCGCTAAGGACACCACGGAACTGGCTGCGTTACTGCTGGAGAAGGCGCGGGTGGCGTTGGTAGGCGGAGATGCATTCGGCGCGCCAGGATACTTGCGGCTTTCCTACGCGACCTCCATCGAACGGATTGACGAAGGATTGCGCCGGCTGGACAAGTTTTTTTCGCGAGCAGAGGCCGCCGCTTAATTCGTGAAGCCCACCCCGTTTCGCATCGTGCCGACATTTCATCCCAGGATTTGGGGTGAACGTTCGCTTGCGCCGATTTTTCCCGAGAAAGTAAATCTTTCAGAAAATATCGGCGAAGCGTGGTTGACCGATGCGCGTTGCCTGATCGCTAACGGTCCGTTTGCCACAAAGACTTTGCAGGAAGCCTGGCCCGAAATCCCCGCGGAGTGGCGCGGTGCGCGTTGCGCGGAGATGCAGGATTTTCCCCTGCTCCTAAAATTTGTTTTCCCTGCCGACAAACTTTCCATCCAAGTGCACCCTGATGACGAATATGCTCGTGTCCACGAAGCCTCTTCGGGCGGACAAGGAAAAACCGAGATGTGGCACGTCGTTTCCGCGAAGCCTGGCGCCGAACTCTTATTGGGGCTGAAATCCGGCGTCACGAAAAAGGAATTTTCTGCCGCGATTGGTTCCAAAGCGATCGAAAACCTCTTTCAAGTGCACCGGGTCGAAGAAAAACAAACCTACTTTATTCCAGCGCGAACTCCTCACTCGATTGGCGGTGGAATGGTCGTATTCGAAGTGCAGCAATATTGCGACTTGACGTACCGTGTTTATGATTACGGCCGTCTGGACGCGCAAGGTTTGCCGCGCCAATTGCACATCGATAAAGCGATGGATGTGATTCAATTTGGCGGCCCGAGAATTGACAGAGTGCGTCCTTTGCAATGGGCGTCGCAAAAAATGGAAATTTCGCTGCTGATGGCTTGCAAATATTTTGCGACCGAGAGATGGCGTATCGCAGAGTTGTTCATGGCGCGCCCAAAGACGGAGGCCTTCAATCTTCTGGCGTTTCTTTCCGGAAGCGGCACCATTCGTTGGGACAGCGGCAAAACTGACTATCGTCCCGGGGAATGCTGGTTCATGCCAGCTTCCCTCAAGAGTTATGAATTAATTCCGGAAGATGAGACCTCCCTGATTCGCACATTCGTACCTGATTTGCATGCCCTGCGCGGCAATTTGCGCATGCTGGGAATTGCCGACGGGAAGATTTCTGACATCCTGTTCGAGTAGCGCTGATGCCAACCGAAAAACCACAAGTTCATGCAGTCATATTGGCGGGCGGCCGTGGCACACGGTTCTGGCCGCTAAGCCGCACGAAAACGCCCAAGCAATTGCTGAATATCGTTGGCCAAGGCACGATGCTGCGGCAAACGGTGGCAAGGCTTCGCCCATTGGTGCCAGCAGCACGCATCTGGACGGTGACCAACGCCGAGCAAGAATCGGCGGTGCGCAAGCAACTGCCCAAGGAATCGCGACCGCGAATAATCGCGGAACCGGTGGGACGCAATACCGCGGCGGCCATCGCCCTGGCCGCGTTTCACATTCAGCGTTTCGCAAAAGGCGACGCTTTGATGGCCGTGCTGCCGGCTGATCACTACATTGCGGAAACGCGTAAATATCAGAAAATTGTCGCGGCAGCGCTGCACGTTGCGCGCGAACCCGGCCGCTTGGTGGTGCTGGGAATTCCGCCAACCCGGCCAGAAACCGGGTTCGGTTATATCGAGCGCATGGGGGCGACCATCAGCGCAGATGGAGTTCCGGTGTATCCAGTGCGCCGATTCGCGGAAAAGCCAGTCCTCAAAATCGCGAAAGAATATCTGGATTCGGGAAATTACCAGTGGAACGCGGGCATGTTTTTCTGGCGAGTATCCACAATTCTGGACGAGCTGAAGAAACATCTGCCGCAAACATTTGATGTGTTGCAGAAATTGGCTGCGCATATCGGAACGCGCAAATACGCAACGCAACTTCGCAAGGTTTATCCCAAACTGGAAAATATTTCCGTGGACTACGCCATTCTCGAGCGCGCGACGCAAGCTGCAATCAAACCACAAGTATTTGTGATTCCTGCGGAAGTCGGCTGGAGCGACATTGGCTCGTGGGACGCGGTTTATGAATTATTAGCAAAATTATCCGGCGAAAACATTTACGGCAGTGCCGGACATTTTATCGAGTCCAGCGGCAATTTCGTTTCGAGCACGAGAAAGTTTATCGCTGCGATTGGCGTCAATAACCTGGTGGTCGTCGACACGCCCGATGCGCTGCTGATTTGTTCGCGCGATTGCGCACAGGATGTTAGCAAGATCGTGAAATGGCTGGAGGCGCAGAAATTGAAAAGTTTGCTCTAAATGCAGCTACCGGTGCCGCGCAGCCAACCCGCCCTTTGCCAGGCCAATCCGGCTGTTTCCCTCCTACTGGCCTCGCGTATACTTACCTGAAATGGCGGCGATAAAGTTTGGCACCGACGGATGGCGTGGCATCATTGCCGAAGATTTTACCTTTGCAAATGCTCGTACGGTTGCCGAGGCGGTTGCACGCTATGTCGTGCGAGGCGAAGCCGCTCGAAAAGGCGTGATCGTCGGTTACGACCACCGCTACGCGTCCGACACGGTGGCGCGACGGGTAGCCGAAGTTTTTTCTTCCACCGGCACTCCTGTGTGGCTGACGGATCGGCCTTGCCCCACTCCCGCAATTTCTTATCTGGTGCGCGAACGCGCCGCGGCTGGCGGCGTCGTGATTACCGCGAGCCACAATCCGTACCATTGGAACGGGATCAAATATAAAGCCAGCTATGGCAGCAGCGCGCTGCCTTCCATCGTTGCACAGATTGAAAATGAGTTGCAGTTTGTGGAGTCCGCAAATATTCCTGCGCTACCGGCGCGGCCGGACGTGATTCACGCGCTCGATCCACGCAAGCCGTATCTTGACGCGCTCGAAAAACTCGTAGATTGGGAGCGTATCAAGAAATCGCAATTCCGGTTTGTATCCGACGCGATGCATGGCTCCGCCGCTGGTCTGCTTCCGGAACTTTTTCTGCGTCATGCGATTGTCTGCGACGAAATTCGCGGCACGCGCGATCCACGCTTCGGTGGAGCACATCCGGAACCGATCGAGCCACACATTGTCCCGTTACAGCAGGCAGTCACCGCCGGCAAATACGATGCGGGGTTTGCCGCCGATGGCGATGGTGATCGCATTGGAGCCGTGGACCGCTCTGGCGCGTTTGTGAATCCGCACCAGATTTTTTCCCTGCTGGTATGGCATCTCGCGGGAATGAGAAATCTTCCCGGGGAAATTGCAAAAACATTTTCGGTTACAAAATTAATCGACAAGCTGGCGGCCAAACTCGGTCGCAAGGTCCATGAAGTTCCCATTGGCTTCAAATACATCTGCGAGTTGATGCTGGAGCAGAATATTTTGATTGGGGGCGAAGAGAGCGGCGGCATTGGCACCAGCCTGTATTTGCCGGAACGCGATGCCACGGTCTCTGCGCTGTTCCTTGCGGAACTGATGGCGTGGCATGGCAAGTCGCTGGGCGAACTGCTCGACGCACTCCACAAGGAATTTGGCGAACATCATTACGGCCGCGTGGACCTGGACGTGACGGCACAACAAAAGGCATCGGCCATGGCCTGGTTTTCCGATGGAGAGGCCAGCAGAATTCTGGAATGGCCGGTGGTTCGCCGCGAAACCATGGACGGCATCAAGCTTTATCTTGGAGAAATCGGCTGGGTGATGGTGCGTGCCTCCGGCACGGAAAATCTTTTGCGCGTATATGTGGAAACTTCGCAAAAAGAAGCGACGCGACGCGTCTTGAAGGCGGTTGGCGAACGGATTCTCACGCTATAAGGGGGGAGGGCGAGTCTTATGCACACGATCAACATCGAACAGAAGTTTTCGCAGTTCAGCGAAATGTGGAGCCCGAAAATTTTGGGTGAAGTGAACGACAGCCACATCAAGGCAGTGAAGTTCATTGGTGAATTCGTGTGGCATCACCACGACAACGAGGATGAAATGTTCATGGTGATCCGGGGCAAATTGCGGATGAAATTCCGGGATCACGAAGAAATTGTGAACCCGGGCGAGTTCATCATCGTTCCGCGTGGCGTGGAACATCTCCCCGTCTCCGACGAAGAGACACAAGTTCTTCTTTTTGAGCCCAAGACCACACTGAATACCGGAAATATCAGAAATGAAAGGACGCTCGCTCAATTGGAAACGCTATAATCCAGTTTTGCGCCTAACGCCATGAGTCATCGCTTCTACACGCTCGATGTTTTTACGAATACGCGCTTCGAAGGGAACCCGCTGGCGGTTTTTACCGATGGCGATGGACTTTCGCAAAATGCCATGCAGGCGATCGCGCGTGAGATGAATCTTTCCGAAACGGTTTTTGTGCAAAAACCGACCGACGATCGCGCGTTGGCACGGCTGCGTATCTTCACCACCCAGGAAGAATTGAAACTCGCCGGACATCCGGTGATCGGCACCTGGTTTTTGCTGGCCGAACTGGGCGTGGTGCCCGCTCAGGAAGGCGGCGTCCGCATTCTTCAACAGACCGGTGCCGGCGTTCTTCCCGTGGAAATTCGCTTCAGGGATGGCAGGCCGCAGCGCGTGACCATGACCCAGACTGAAGCGCAATTCAGGCCGCTGAAAATTAAAAAAGCCACGCTAGCCAAGGCCCTGGGGCTGTCGCCGAAGGATTTGGATCCGTCGCTGGAACCAACTTGTGTTTCGACGGGCGTGTTTAACCTGATGGTGCCACTGCGTAGTCGCACAGCGCTCGGAAGAATTCAGATGAACATGGGCGAACTGCGACGGCTAATCGGAAAGCATGCAACGATGGCTTATTGCTTCGTGCTGAATGGAAACGGAAAAGCGTTTACGCGCGGTATGCTGCCCTGGGGAGTTTACGAAGACGCGGCGACCGGATCGGCTGCCGGTTCGCTGGGAGCGTTCCTGGTGAAAAATGGCAAACTCGGCGCGGGCCATATGCTGAGCATTCAGCAAGGCATCGAGATGGGACGTCCAAGCCAGATTGAAGTGGAAGTAACGGAATCCGGCAAGAAATTGATTCCTCGCGTAAGTGGGGCCGCCGTTCGGGTATTTGAAGGAACCATCTAACGCGCGATTAGCGTGCTTTGCGCGCCTTGCTGGCTGCATCCAGAATACCGTTCACGAAGTCCCCCGAATCTTCTCCCGAAAATTTTTTGGCCAGATTGACGGCTTCGTTGATGATCACTTTGTACGGCGTTTTGGAACTCTGTAGTTCGTGAATCGCCAGCCGCAGAATCGCGCGGTCGATCGAAGCCAGACGTTCGAAACGCCAGTTATCGCAATGCTTCTCGATGGCCTCGTCCAGATACTTCACCCGGCGCGCCGCGCCTTCAAACAGTTCGTTGGCAAATTTTTCCGTATCTTCCGCGGCTGTGGCGGCTCGCCAGAATTTAATTTCCAGCTTGCGCGTTTCCTGCGGGCTCATTTCCCACTGGAAGAGCATTTGCATTGCAAATTCGCGGGCTTTTGTGCGGAGCGCCACGTTATTTGCGTCGCCTTTTTATTGCTGGTGGATTGGTTGCGGAAATTGCCGCACGCAGCTTGCGCGAGAGCTGCGCCATTTCGATCGCGCTTAGGCCGGCTTCGAAGCCTTTATTTCCACTTTTCAATCCCGCTCGGTCGACCGCTTGTTCGAGCGTGTCGCAGGTGAGCACGCAAAAAATCACCGGGACTCCTGTGTCCATCTGGGCCAGTTGCAAACCGCGGGAGGTTTCCGCGCAAACGTAATCGTAATGCGTAGTTTCACCGCGCAAGACGCAGCCAATCGCTATCAACGCATCGTACTTTCCCGTTAGCGCCAGTTTCTTCGCGCATAGAGGAAGCTCAAACGAGCCGGGAACCGGAACCACGTCTACGTCTGCAGATCGCGCACCACAGCGATCCAGTGCGTCGACGGCTGCGCTGAGCAAACGGTCGGTGATAAAGCTGTTAAAGCGGCTCACGGCAATTCCAAATCGCAGACCACTCGCAGTGAGCTCTCCGTGAATCTTGCCGGGCTGTAATTTTTCCGTCATCGATTAATTTCGCGTCATTTACCTTTGAACGCAGCAGATCTTTTTTCCAAAAATGCTGTTGTTCCTTCGCGCATGTCTTCCGTGGCGCAGGCCACACCGAAGAGCGTGGCTTCCAGAAATAATCCTTCTTCCAACGGCATCTCAACGCCCCGTTCGATAGCTTCCATGGTGAACTTCACAGCCAGCGGACCGTTGGCGATAATTTTCCCGGCCATCGCCTCCGCCGCGGGAAGCAGTTCCGCTGCTTCATAAATATGATTCACCAAGCCTATGCGCATGGCTTCTTCCGCCGTGATCATTTCACCGGTCAAACACAATTCATGCGCCATGCCTTTGCCGCACAGCCGGGTCAATCGCTGGGAACCGCCGTATCCCGGCAAGATTCCCAGCTTCACTTCAGGCTGCCCGAGCTTGGCGGTCTTGCTGGCGATTCGAATCGAGCAGCTCAAAGCCAACTCGCATCCACCGCCGAGGGCGAATCCATTGATTGCACAAATCGAGGGTTTGCCCATCGTTTCCAAGAGATGGAAAACACTCTGGCCGAACAGCGAAAAATCTTTTCCATTCACCGGAGTTTGCTGGGACAGTTCGCCGATGTCCGCGCCCGCGACGAAGGCTTTCTCGCCCGCTCCAGTCAAGATCACCACTCGCACATTCACATCGTCACGCGCGTCCAGCAAAGCGCTCTGCAGTTCTTCGATGGTCTTGCGATTCAGCGCGTTCAAAACTTTCGGCCGATTGAAAGTGATTCGCGCGATGCCGTCGTTTTTCTCGAATAAGATATTTTCGTAGCTCATTGCACTCTTCTCGCCCGACTATTCGGCTGGAAAAATTACAGTTTCTGCGCTACCGGTTTTTGCGGATCGCTGTAGTCATAAAATCCGCGCCCCGCCTTGCGTCCGTTCCAGCCCGCCAAAACCATGCGCTTCAAAAGCGGCGGCGCAGCAAACCTGCGCTCTTTGAACTCGTCGAACATGATCTGTGAAATATAGTACGTGGTATCGAGGCCCACAAAGTCCAACAACGTCAGCGGCCCCATCGGATGTCCGCAACCAAGTTTCATCGAATTGTCGATGTCCTCAATGGATCCGACGCCTTCTTCCAAGGCCCGAATTGCATCGAGCAGATATGGCACGAGCAAACGATTGACGATAAAACCGGTGCCATCGTTGGCGCGCACCGCCGTTTTGCCAAGCTTTGCGCCGAACGCCACCACTTCTTCGTACACCGCGGCGTCAGTGGCGATGGTTCGAACCACTTCCACCAGCTTCATCACCGGAACCGGATTGAAAAAGTGCAAGCCGACGAATCTTTGCGGCCGCTGGGTGGCTGTAGCAATTTCCGTAATCGTCAGTGAAGACGTATTGCTGGCAAATACTGTCGGCGGCGGGCACAGTTTGTCGAGCGTCGCAAATAATTCCCGTTTTGCCGGAAGCTGTTCGATGATCGCTTCAATTACCAGGTCGCAGTCTTTCAGATCTTCAATAGCTGTCGTGCCTTTCAGCCGCCCGCGAATTTCGTTTTTTGCGGACTCAGTGATGGTCCCTTTTTCGACCAACCGAGCCAGACTTTTTTCAATCGCCTTGATTCCCTTTTCCAGAAGCTCCGGACTGACTTCTCGAACCACCGTGGAAAATCCCGCCGCGGCGCTGACTTGAGTGATTCCGGCGCCCATCAGCCCACACCCCACGACTCCCACTGTTTCAATCGCCATACTTTCCTCGTTTGAGACTGCGCAGGGAATGCCCGGAACCAATGATCTCAGAGCACCCCGGCACTCCAAGACATGCCAGAGCCGGAACAGAAAGTGTACCAAAATCTCAGCGATTCGCGGTTACGCATGCGCGCGCTACGCGACGCTTTCCACAATCATCGCGATGCCCTGTCCGCCCCCAATGCATGCCGTCGCCAGGCCATAACGCAAGTTATTTCGCCGCAGTTCATTCAGCAGCGTAATCACCAGGCGAGTTCCTGACGCGCCCAGCGGATGGCCGAGAGCAATTGCTCCACCGTTTACATTGGTTTTTTCACGGTTCAGACCGAGAGCTTTTTCCACCGCAAGATATTGCGCGGCGAACGCCTCGTTCACTTCGACACGATCCATCTGTTCAACGGTCAGGCCTGCGGATTTCAGCGCTTTCTGCGAACTCGGCACCGGCCCGATTCCCATGATGCTCGGATCAACGCCGGCAGTCGCCCACGAAACAATTCTGCCGATTGGTTTCAAACCGCGTTCTTTGGCAGTTTTTTCGCGCGTTACGACCACCGCAGCGGCGCCATCTACAATTCCGCTGGCGTTGCCTGCGGTGACGATTCCATCCTTCTTAAACGATGGTGGCAATTTCTCCAGAATTTCCATAGTGGTCTCCGGCCGCCGGTGATCGTCCTCGCTCACGGTGATTGTTTTCTTCCCTTGCTTTACTTCCACTGCGACCAATTCTTCCTTCATACGGCAGGCTTTGTACGCGGCGTCCGCAGCTTGCTGGCTGCGCAAAGCGTAGGCGTCAGCATCCTTACGTGTGATGCCATATCGTTCGGCTAGTTTTTCAGCGGTGAGCGCCATCGGCAGCCCGCAGTAGCTGTCCGTTAATCCCGCCATCAGCGAATCTTCCAAGGCGCCGCCGCCGAGCTTGAGGCCGTTGCGCAAGCCGCGAATCACGAACGGCGCTTGGGTCATATTTTCCATGCCACCGGCGAGGATCAGTTCGCACTCGCCCAGCAGCAATCGCTGCGCGGCCTGCGAAATCGATTCAATTCCCGATCCGCACAGTCGATTTACGGTCACTGCGGGCGTTTCGGTTTCCAAACCAGCTTTCAGTGCCACGTGTCTGGCTCCGTAAAGCGCATCGGCGCTGGTTTGCATCACGTTGCCAAAAATGGCGTGATCGAACTCGCCCGGCTCCGCGTTCGAACGACGAATCGCTTCCTTCGAGGCCGCCGCCGCCAAATCGATCGCCGAAACATCGGAAAATGCGCCGGTGTAACGCGACATCGCCGTGCGCGCGCCTGCCACAATCACTACGTCTGTTGGAAACATGTCTGACCTCGATTGGAATTTCGCGATCGCTATCGCAAAGTTTCGGATCTGAAAAAAATCCGGAGAGATTCCTCACTCCGAACACTCCGTTCGGGATGACCGGCAAATACGCAAGCCCGATCCGATTACACTTTCGGAGCTTCCAGCGTAACTACGGTATCGCTGCCGCGCTTTCTCGCTTCTTCCATCGAAGTTTCCGCGCGATTCATCAGGTCGGTAACAATATCTTCACTATCAAAATCCGATTTGGCCACGGCTGCAACGATTCCGGCGCTCAAAGTAATTGCCGTAGCGTCCCACGGAGGACGAATCCCCGCTGCCGCGCGGCGCAATTTGTCAGCCAGGTTTTGCGCACCGTCCAAAGTCGTATCCGGTAAGATGAACGCCAGCGACCAGGAGGTATATTTCACCGCGACGTCGTTCTGGCGGACGATCGGCTGCAATGATCGCGCAAGTTGTTCCAAAAATTTTTCCATCGGCGACTCGCCCTGTTGCCGCAATAATTCTGCGCCGCGATCAATCTGCAAAATCGTAAGCGCCAGCGGTGTACCTTGGGTTCGGGCGCGGTCGGCCTCGGTCAATAAGCAACTCTGGTACGAGCTGCGGCTCAAGAGTCCGGTACGTTCGTCGGAAACTCCCATGCGCCGCACCAGCGAACGCAGCCTCGTATGACTGACGCTCATCAGCATCTGATCGCCGATGGCCTGCAAAAAATAAGTTTCGTTGGGCTTCCATTTGCGCGGCTCAGCCTGTCCCACGATGATCATACCGGCAGGCTGCTGCGTTTCGCGGTCCGTGATTTTTACGCCGAGCGCTGTGCGCAGCGCCAGCTCTCCCAGCACCGAGCCAGGTGTGTTCTCCACTATCAATCCGCCAAGTTCGTCGCCGTCGGCCTTTTCCACTTGCGCCAGCAGGAACACCACTTGCGCCCCCGGCGCCGGTTTCATGTTCGGTCCGCAATATTCCGCCGCCAAATCCGGCGGCCTGCCCGGTGAACCAATCACCGCAAGTGTGCGGCTGACGCGCAAGTATTCGCCAATCTCATTGACGGCGGTGTTGAGCATCGCGCGTGGAGTCTGCTGCCGGAATATTTTCTGATTGATCTCTGAAATTTTCGAAAGATCGCGCAACGTGTCCGCGTTGTATGCGCCCGTTCTAGCGGGACTGGCCTTTGCTACTTCTGCGGGAGGCGGACTGGCGGGCCGCGGCGCTTCCACCTTCTTGGCAGGTACGCCCTGCGGCCAAAAATTCGCCGTCTGGTACAGATTCTGCAGACGGGTGTTTTTTCCCTCTTCGCCGGGAAACAATTCGGCGATTTTGTGCAAGCGATCCATGGCTTTGTTTTGCAACGAGTACTGCAGGAAAATTTCCGTCTGCACGATCAGATCTTCCAGCGTCTGCATGCGCCGGCCCTCTTCAGTAGCGGGAGCGCTCGATTCCGGAACGCTGCGCGGCCCGGCCTGCGGCTCGGTTTCCGAAGTGGAAATTGTAGTGCCGGATCGCGTCAGCCGACTGGC
>Ga0137403_10009046_pt1 | contig 11092 bp, 6 predicted proteins | sample CZOMad2_1_16fung_FD_122057 | JGI IMG/M metagenome (GOLD analysis project Ga0137403, IMG submission 122057) | Vadose zone soil fungal communities from Angelo Coast Range Reserve, California, USA - CZOMad2_1_16fungal (Hybrid Assembly) | ecosystem: Environmental > Terrestrial > Soil > Vadose zone...
CCAAACCATTGAAGGGCAGGCACTTGAGGGCCACGCCGGACACGATCACTCTCACGGCGAGCACAATCACGCCCACGGCGAGCCCGGCCACACCCATCCCGAAGGGCCTCCGCCAATGGACCCTGCGTGCAAGCGCGAGATCAGCGTAGAGATCCCCGCGGACGTGGTGGCCAAACAGCAGGAAGCGCTGGTGCAGCAGTATTCCAAACAGGCCCGCATACCAGGCTTCCGCAAAGGCAAAGTCCCGGCCAGCATGGTGCGGAGCAGATTTTCCAGCGAGATAACCAGTGACGTGGTGGAGCACCTGGTGCCGCAATATTTTCGTGAAGCCGTGGTCAAAGGCGGATACCGGCCCGTCTCTCAACCTCATATATATGGACTGGAATTTACGCCGGGCGAGCCCATCAAGTTCAAGGCCGCGTTTGAAGTCCTGCCGGAATTTGAGCTGGGCGACTACAAGGCGCTCAAGGTCGAGAAACCGGACACCACCGTCACGGACGAGCAGATTGATAATGAGCTAAAGCTGTTGCAGGAGAAGCAGGCAAGTTTCGATCCCGTGGACGATGAGCGCGGCGCGGAAAAGGGCGAGTTCGTTCAGGTGTCATTTGAGGCGCGGCCGAAGAGCCTGGCCGATGACGAACCCGAGGCCGGCAGTGATGAAATAAAGTCCGCTGAAGTAAAGACTGCTGGCGCTGAAGCGAAAGCCGCTGAAGGAAAAGACACGGCTGCCGAAAACCCGGATCAGAAAGATGTCCCAGCGCAGCCGGTGCAGATGGAAGAGGTCCTGGTAGAGATTGGCGGGGCCAATACCATCCCGGAGTTTACTGAGCACCTGGCGGGCGCCAAGGCCGGCGAAGAGCGCAGCTTTGAGGTGTCGTATCCGGAAGATTTTTATGACAAGCGCCTGGCCGGCATGGTTTTTGATTACAAGGTGAAGGTCAATGCCATCAAGAAGAAGTCGCTGCCGGAGCTGAATGACGATTTCGCCAAAGAACTCAGCCCTGACTTTCAGAACCTGGGCGACCTGAAACATCGCTTCCGGGAAAATATGGAAGCCGAACTGAAGCATAAAACCGAGCATGAAGCCAAAGACAAGCTCATAGAAGAGCTGCTGGCGAAACATGATTTTCCGGTACCACGGTCAATGGTGGAGCATCAGATTGATCTGCGTCTGGAGCGTGGTTTGCGCGCGTTGGCGGCACAGGGCATGAAGACAGAAGATATGCGTCGGATGGACTTTGGACGGCTGCGTGCCGGCCAGCAGGAATTTGCGGTGAAAGAAGTCAAATCGAGCGTGCTGCTGGCAAAGATCGCCATCAAGGAAAATATTCAGGTCACCGATGAGGAACTGGAGCGCGAAATCGAAGCCATGGCGGCGCAGATGCAGCAGCCGCTTGAGGAAGTGAAAAAGCGCCTCAAGGAAGACAATGCCGTTGAACGTTTGCGCGACCGCATGCGGAGCGAAAAAGCGCTAAACTTGCTGTACTCAAATTCAAATTAGGATTTTTGGCCTGGGGCAAATCCCAGCTTTTGTGACGGAAGGATAAGCGATTTATGGCACTTGTACCGATGGTAGTAGAGCAGACCAGCCGTGGCGAACGCGCCTATGACATCTATTCGCGGCTGCTGCGCGATAACATCATTTTTATTGGCACGCCGATTGATGACACGATCGCCAACCTGGTGATCGCACAGCTGCTCTTCCTGGAGGCTGAAGATCCGGAAAAGGACATCCAGCTTTACATCAATTCCCCGGGCGGATCGATCACCGCCGGCATGGCGATCTATGACACCATGCAGTTTGTGCGTCCGGACGTGATGACGATTTGTTGTGGCCAGGCGGCCAGCATGGCGGCCTTGTTACTTTGTGCTGGTGCCCCTAATAAGCGTTTCGCCTTACCCACTTCTAGGATTCTTATTCATCAACCCTTGATGTCTGGCCTTAGCGGCCAGGCCACAGATATTGATATACATGCTAGAGAGATTCTGCGGATGCGGGAAATCACCAGCCAGCTCATTGCCAAGCATTCAGGCCAGAAGCTGGAAAAGGTGGAAAAAGACGTTGAGCGCGACTTTATAATGAACGCAATGCAGTCCAAAGAATACGGAATCATTGACGACATCATTTACAAGCACAAGTAGTAGAAAAGTAGCCAGGTCAGATGGGCCGCTGGCCGGATTTAAGGCCCGACTGAACCAAGGAGTTCGATTGTGAAGCCCAGGACGCCGGAAGAAACACTTCGTTGCTCGTTCTGCCATAAATCGCAGGACGCCGTTGCCAAGCTCATCTCCTCACCAAGCGATTATCCCCGGGCTTACATCTGCGATGAGTGCGTCGCCGTCTGCAACTCCATTCTGGAAGACGACCGCACGGAATCGCATGCCGCAGCCGCTCCCAACCATCTGCCCAAGCCGCAAGAGGTCAAGACCTTCCTGGATGAATACGTCATCGGGCAGGACCAGACCAAGAAAAAGCTTTCCGTCGCCGTTTACAACCACTACAAGCGGATCCACATGAACCGCACCAAGTCCGGCGAAGTTGAGCTGACGAAATCCAACATCATGCTGATCGGCCCCACGGGCACCGGCAAAACGCTTCTCGCCCAGACGCTGGCCCGCATGCTCGACGTGCCTTTTGCCATTGTTGACGCCACCACGCTCACCGAAGCCGGCTATGTGGGTGAAGACGTTGAGAATATTGTTTTGAAACTGTTGCAAGCTGCTGATGGCGACGTGGGCCGCGCGCAGACCGGCATCATTTATATAGACGAAATCGACAAGATCGGCCGCAAAGACGAGAATCCTTCCATCACCCGCGACGTCAGCGGTGAAGGCGTGCAGCAGGCGCTGCTGAAAATCCTGGAAGGCACCGTCGCCAACGTTCCCCCGCAGGGTGGGCGCAAGCATCCTCACCAGGAATTCACGCCGGTCGATACCACCAATATTCTCTTTATCTGCGGCGGTGCGTTCGTTGGCCTGGAAAAAATCGTGGCCCGGCGCATCGGCAAAAAATCCATGGGCTTCCGCACCAGTGAAGCCAAGGAAAAAGAGTTTACTGAGGCCAGCAAGCGTGACACCGAATTGCTGCAAAAAGCCGAGCCTCAGGACCTGGTCCGCTTCGGCCTGATTCCTGAATTCGTCGGACGCCTGCCAGTCGTGGGCATCCTCAATGATCTTGATGAAGCCGCGCTGATTGAAATCCTTACCCGCCCGCGCAACGCTATCGTCAAGCAATACCAGCGCATGTTCGAATTTGAGAACGTGAAGCTGCGCTTCTCTGACGGATCGCTGGCCGCCATTGCGCGTGAAGCCATGGCCCGCAAAGTTGGAGCCCGCGGCCTGCGCATGATCCTGGAAGAGCTGATGCTGGACCTGATGTATCATCTGCCCAGCCAGAAGCGCGTGAAGGAATTTGAAGTCACCAAAGAAATGGTGGAGCGCCGCGACGTGTCTCTGCCTGCGATGGAAAAAGCGGGCTAAAACTTCTTCGGCTTCGATTTAACCCGCCTGCCGCAAATGGCAGGCGGTTTTGCTTTGGCCCACACCTCAGTCTCTTGCTTCCATCTCCGCAAGCTTGTGGTAAGCCTTGTTCCCATCGACCATACATAAAAACCTGGATCCGGCCTCTGCGACGTGAGGAAGCTTCGGCTCTGGGTTACAGGCCTGCAATCTACAATTCCCAATATGGGAAGTCGTTCAGTCGAGGAAGCATTTTCTTCTTGCTAAGAATTTATGAACAACGACACAATCGCCACCAACCGGCTTCTTGGCAAACTAAGACCTTGAATGGTAAATGGCATTGCTCCGCTGAGCAGCAATCGATGCCTAGTAGTGCCGCTGGAAACCGGGCCTTATTTTCAGAAACAGATTGATATGGAGGCAGTATGAAGTGCACAGGCCGGTGGTGTCGTTTCACGGTATATCTATCTCTTTCGCTTTTCTGCCTGGCGTTTTGTTCTGTGGCTGAAGGCCAGACATGCGCCTCAGATACTGCAGCCGACATTAACAACGGTGATGAGTCGCTGGGTCCCAGCCTGAATGCATATGCGATTATCTTCCGAGACGCTGATCCTCGGAACCCAGGCTGCAATCAGAGCGCCGCGAACCATCTTGAAGCAAAGTTAATCGATACATTCGGCCAGGACCATCCGATCGATCAAGTCAGTCTGTCGAACTCTGGTTCATACCGGCATCACATTTCTGCCTTCAATCCCGATACAGGACCTTTTCAGGGATGGCTTGAGGGCGGCTTCCCTACATACATTTTCCCGACTGCGCTTCGGCTCTATACCGAGGGCAAGGTTAATCCAAACCTGGAGAAGCTGCTCGACAAGGTTGTGGAGTTCATGGCTTCAAACGCCGGACAGGATGCTAATGGCGGATTTGTACTCCGCTCTCTGGCGCCGGACTGCAATTTGAACAAGAGCGGTGATTTTGGCAACAACTGCATGGATGATTACTCGATTGCCGCAGCCGGATTTGCCTGGGCCGCCGCATATAAGACATTCAGGCAGAAGGTCAACCTGCCTGATTTAGTCGGTCCTGCCAATGGCGCTATTGCTGCAAGTTTCAGCACGGATTCCAGCATATGCATTGTGCTTAACACAGTCGCAAATAGCCGTGACGCGCAGAGCATGCCTGCAAGCGGCCGCGGGCCTTGCAACGGAACTGCGCAGGACCTGGCAGCCAACGCAGCACAAACTTTAAGTTTGAACCATGGCCACCAAACACCGGCTTATGGATACGGTTTGTTGACCAGCATCTCGAGCGCGGCATTCGGACTCAGCCTGGCCGGAGCGAGCCATAATTTCTCCCCTGATGAAAAAACCATCGCGCTGGCGCTTCTGGCTGAGGCGAACCATCTAACCAAGCCGACGGGACAGCCATTTCCTGACGATTATCACTTCGCCAATCGTCCAACGTTGAACGACCCTGAAGCATGCCTCAAAATTGAGGCGGTAGGTGCATCCACATTTGCCAATGCTCCGCAGTTTAAGATCACAGCGCCAATAAATATCGTTCCCGGTTCAGATCCGCCAGTACTTGCGGGAGGAGACTGCGCGGACTTAGGCTCGGCTTTCGCCTCAGGCTACAAGCCACGAATGTATTCTTTGGGGAGTTTTTTCGCAGATTTGATTGGCCCCGGTTCTACAACCCCTCTCCCATTGGGCTTTGGAGGATCAGCACTCTTTCCCGACGGGATTCCCGGTGGGTTCTTTGCCATTGGACGAGAAGTGTATTACGGCTCGCTGGGCTGGGATGCGCGGACCAGTCTGTTGATTCCACTTTCACCGCTCCCCCCGCTCCCCCCCAATCCCGTATACCCCGGCGATGGCAGTCTTCACGTCCCTGCGAGCTTTACGTTACGCTGGAACGACGGGCTGGATTCATCGCGGCGCAGTCCGCAGTGGCCGGTTACCTATGCCATTTACTATAAGGCCTGGAATTATGGCTCCCCTGAGCCCGCGAGCTATTTCTTCTTCGGAAGCGGCTTCCAGTGCAATCCAGATTCCTCTGGATCTTGCACACTGTCTGTTTCAAATGTTGCAGCAGGAAATTACCGCTGGTATGTGGTTGCCAACATGGATGTGAGCATATCCACGGGAGTCGCAAATTCCATATTGAGCACGCAGAGCACGGTGGCATTTTTCACAATAGGGTATCAGCCCATCTCAACGATCCCTGCGCCCCTGCCGCCCAATCCCATCTACCCCGGCGATGGTGCTCTGAATGTGTCCTCCAGCTTTCCGGTACGTTGGAACGATGGATTGGATGCATCGCGGCGCAACCCGCTGTGGCCAGTGACATATGCCATCTACTACAAATACTGGCCCTTTGGAGGTATCGAGCCTGCGAACTATATGCTGGTGGTTGCCGCGCAACCATGCAACTCGGTTACGTTCGGAACCTGCGAGACATTTGTGACAGGCGAGCCAGACGGAAATTTCCGCTGGTATGTCATTGCCAATATGGACGTAAGCGCCTCGACTGGTATTTCAAACTCAATTCTGAGCACGCAAAGCAGCGTAGCTACTTTTACCGTAGGACAGGCGGCTCAAACTGGGATTTCGGTTGTGGCTGGAACCTACGGCGGCAATTGCGGGGCATCGCACAGCAACGTCACCGGGGCCCTGGGCTCTGCGTGTAACACCCTCGGCCACTGCGACTACATCGTTGACTACACTATTCTTGGCGACCCGGCGCCGGGATGCGCCAAGGATTACGTGGCGGAATGGACATGTAACGGCCAATCGCTTGTACAACGGGCCACGGCCAGTCCTGAAGCAGGCTTTAGGAAGACAGTCACACTGGTTTGTCCTTAGCTGCCGCGGGGAGTCTGGCACAACAGCATATGGAGCACTGGGCGATAGGTTTGGGTGGACACCGCTGAGCTACGCGCCTATACCCGATGCCACCGGCATCTGGTATAACGCTATTGAAAACGTGAACTACACGCACCAGTACAGCGTCTACATTACTTACGATGATAGGAACTCAGGCGGCTGTAGCTACTTCGGCAACGGATCGATCACTAATTGTCCATAGGCAGAGCAATCCGGCAGTAACTGAGGATTGCTCTGCCCGCTGTCTCATGCTTTCGCGGCAGGGTTCCCGTTGGTTTTTCTATCATCACGAGACAACGGGAGCCCTGTCCTTCGCGACTTTTTGCGCGCTTCGCTACGCTGTGCGCAGGCCTTCGGCGACACTCTCAAAAACTAAACTGAATTGCAGTTTTCACCATCAGGGATGGCTGTTTTTCTCCAACTAAGCCGTCCTTTATCAGGTCGAATTTTTAGAAATTTTAATGTTATTTTAAGTTAAGTTTTTACTTAATATGCTGCGCACATGTTATTCTCTTCACGATTTTCCAGGGCTAGAGGCAGCATCTTCTCCGGGCTCCATCCCTTCAAGACTTTTTGCGAAGCAATGCATTGGTGTTGTTGCGCCAGGCAGCGCCGTATGGGCGTTGCGGGTCGGCAACGCCAGGGGACAAGAGAAGCGCCGCTCTTCCGGGCTCAAATCCCTTGAACAATTTCGTGCCGGGCTGATTCAGGCCAGGCCGAAGAAGCGGTCTCATGGTTCGCCGTGAAGATCGCGGGTTGTTCGTCTCATCTGAGACATTCGGGAGAACAAATAAAAACATGGACGCCCTGAAGAACTCCTCCACCGCTCTCCTGCCTACCGGCAAGAGTACACGCCTAAAATCCATAACCTTGTTCGTCACGGCCCTGCTGTTGGCCATGCTGGCTGGTTCTGTGGCCGCGCAGGCGCAGACAGCAACGCTTGTTGTAACCGCGATCGATGCTGGCCGGTTCTATGGTGATTCGAATCCGGCATTCACCGCAAACATCACTGGCCTCAAGGCCGGTGACAACATCACGGCAATTTTTAGCACCGTTGCCGATCCCACCAGTCCGGTAGGAGATTACCTGATCGTTCCTACCCTGGTTGACCCGGACAGCAAGCTGAGCAACTACACCGTGGTCATCAACAACGGCACTTTGACGATTACTCCTGCGCCGCTGAGCGTTGTGGCTGATGACAGCGCACGCGCCGCTGGCCAGCCGAACCCCACCTTCACCGGAACGATCTCAGGAGTCAAGAACGGTGATGACATAACCGCAACCCAGGACAGCCCGGCAACGGTCGGCAGTGAGGCGGGAACATACCCCATCATTCCCACGTTGAAGGATGGATCCGGCAAAATCAGCAATTATGCAGTGTCTATCTCGACGGGAACGTTGACCGTCACACCGTAAAGCTCATCGACGGAACACGAACATTGAGGGCTGGCAACGTTTGCCAGCCCATTTTTTGTAATAGAGTAACCAACCCGTTGCCACTTAGACCTTCTCAGCTAGCGGTCAGGATCGAAGGCAAATCATGCTCGGGATGAGCCCGTAGCAATTGGTAAGCAACCCCTCCCAGTCCAGGCAACAGACCGGGTGCGAAGGCGTTGCGGCCCATGCCGCAGGATGGTCCATCTTGCTCTAGACTGGTCAGGATTACGTCGAGCAGGTACGAGGCGCTTAGCTCTTTGGGCGCCTCTCCGGCGGCGATCGCATGATCCAGCAATTCCCAGGCGCCGAGATCGCCATGACACGCGCAATGATTCCAGCCCATCCCCAGCCGCCAGGTTGCTGCGGCGGCCCGACGCACGACTTTCCGTGTCGATGCCTGGGTAAGCGTTGAATCCAGATTTAGATGTGCCAGGCCGATTCCAACGGCGCCGTGGCACCACGCTGCCGCGGTCTTGGCGTTTTCGAGCATGCGCAGGTCACGCCAGTTCTGCTCCTGCTCGTCAAAGAGGGCGTCTTCGAAGGCGAACGCCTCTTGTGCCAGTTGCTGGTGCCGCGCGCTCCCGGTTGCGCGTGCGAGCCGGGTCAAGGCCCAGCCGATGCCGGTTACACCATGTGCAAAGCCGCCCATCCCCTCCGGCGAGTCGATATGGGGCCAGTAAGCCTGTCCGTTCCGATGTTTAGCTCGCTCGTGCAACAGGTCTCCAAGTTGGGAAGCGATGCGGACGTAACTCTCATCTCCTGTTTTGCTGGCGAGCATCAGCAATGGAGCGATGGCGCCCGCGCTGCCAGAAAGCAAGTCGTAGACATCGTCCACTGCAGCTGCTGCGGGAATCTGGTCCGCCAGTTTGCGGGCGCGCTGCAAACCATCGCCGCCGTCCAACTCCCAATACGCCAGAACAACATAGGTCCAGATCTGCGAGCCAAGTCCGAGATACGCGCCGGGTGGAAGAGGCCTGACCTTCCGCCCTTCGTCTGCCAGACGTTCCCGCTTGGCCTCGCCCAAGTGCAACGTATGCAGCGCCGCCGCAAACAGCCTATCAAGTTCATTGATGGCATCGGCGCGCCCGGCTGCTGTTTCGCGCAGATAAGCGCCAAGCAACAACGTGAGCCCCGAGATCCCGTTGTAGAGATCCTGCTGCAAGGGCTGCACTGACCAGCCGGTTGCAGTAAGCGCCGGTGCAATCCAAGCCACGCTGCCGTCGTCGGCATGAATCGCATTCGTCACTATGGATTGGATGATTTGCGCGACTAGCCGGCGGCGACGCGCTTCCAGATCGCCGCCCCGTCCATGCGTCCGCAATACCGATGTTCCATGAGACTTCCAGCCGTCGTTGATGTAAGCGCTCACCAGCGACGCCTGGATGATATTTCGCTCGAGAGCGAAATCTGCACTGCGCCAATCCGCCAGGGCAGCTTCAACCAGATGAGAGGGCGGAAGCCAATATGTGCCGCGCGGCCCGTGCAAGCGACCTTCACGCGCCACGGCGACAAAGTATGGGATATCGCCCTCCAGCAATTCATCGATCTCGGCATTGATGACCGCCGGATCGCTCGGCGCAACGGAGAGGTTCGCGGCCATTTTCTCCAACAGTCCGAAGGCGCGCTGCCGCGCCGGTTCGGGGTTATGCAGCGATACAGGATGCCATAGCATCCGACCGATCTCGGCGTAGACCTCCGTCGCACGGAGCACCACGCGGATACGGCAATCTTCGAACACTCGCAGCCGCGGCCGCAAGCTGCCGGCAGCATCCAGGCGCTGCAGCGTGGCCGTTAATTCATCAAACCCGCGCAATACTTCTGGCCAGTATTCGGCGAGCGCCGGCCGGAGGCTGGGATGATTCTGCGACACCGGCGCTTCAACAAGGATGGGGCCGACATGCGCTTTGTCCGAACCCGCGTCAAGGATTCCTTGTTGCCGCTGCATTGGCTGCTGTCCAGGGAGCATGCCCACAGCGGAAAGGTCAACGCCGCGCCAACCTAGAGCCATTCCACGACCCGGTAACAAGCCTACACTAAGTACCGTTCGAGCTATCAGTTGGCCGGCACGGTCGAACGCCCGTCCGTAGCCAGATGGCGACGGCGGAATTTTGGGCGTGAAAAGGGTTTCACAGTCGACTACCACGGGGCTCCCGCCATGGGCGATCACATTTTCAGCGTGCAGATCGCTGCCGCTGAGCAACCGCATTAATGCCAGCAAGTGGCCGATGCCGCGATAGAAGCTAAGCAGTTCCTCGCTTCCTGCCGCGAAGCGGTGGGGCACAAATTCGACCCACCCGTAATCGCCACAGTCCATGGCCTCGGGAACGCGGATACTCAGCGCGCTACCATGATCGCCGGCAAGCTCGGCGATGAAGCCGCGCAGCGCGCTGTCGATTGCCAACGAACGCGGCTTATAAACAACACGCCAGCCCTCACCGCGCGCAATTGCCACGGTCGAACCACCGCGATGGCTGTCACCGGCTCCGAAGCTGAGTTCGTTCAGCTCACTCGGGTCACCGGCGCACAGACCTTCCAGTCGGCGCCGGTCCGCGGTCCAACGTTGCGCGAAGCACAGCGTTGCCATGCACCGCTTCCGCACGATCTCGCCTACTCGCCATAACGAGGGGTAATGACTGGCTAAGTCGTCCCAGAACGACTGCTGGGACGAGAGCTCAAGGAATTGCTGCCAACGCTGTTCCGAGTTCTCGCCGCTTAGTCGCCCGGTTTCCCGCGCGGCGTTGAGCTCGAGAACGAGCAACCGGCTGACTTTACTGTGCAGGACTGTGTAAAGCGATTCCCGCGTTGCATGGGTGATAACATCGCGCTCTCTCGCACTCAATCCTCCGACGAAAGAAAGCTGGGTTGCCAGTTCGTCCAGAGCGGGCGAGACCAGGCAACCCAGTGACTTATCGAAATGACGCCACGTCATGGCAATTTAGCAGCAAGGATGCGTGAGCGAGCCGGAGCAAGAAGAGTAACCGGTGTACAGGCCAAGCTCGTCAATGATATCTGCTTCTGCGAACTCCCCAGAAGCAAATAGCGGACCTGCGGGACTATTCTGTGCTCCACCATTGCGCCAGTGCGCAACCAGCGCCGCACCACTTAATGTGTGATTCATACTATTTTTCACCTTCCGTTCTAAGCTAGAACGGATCCTTTCATCCCCAAGCTATAACGGGAATGTCGTGCACCGGTCAAGTCCCATTTTGGCTTTCAATTCCCGTTTTGGTACTGCTCCTAGTACTTCGACATTAGTTCTATTGAGAGCATGAGCAGGAGCGCGATAGGCATAGGCATCGCATCAACGAAGC
>Ga0137403_10009047_pt1 | contig 11092 bp, 10 predicted proteins | sample CZOMad2_1_16fung_FD_122057 | JGI IMG/M metagenome (GOLD analysis project Ga0137403, IMG submission 122057) | Vadose zone soil fungal communities from Angelo Coast Range Reserve, California, USA - CZOMad2_1_16fungal (Hybrid Assembly) | ecosystem: Environmental > Terrestrial > Soil > Vadose zone...
TGGAAAATGCAACAACCCGCATGGACACGGGCATAACTACGTGGTGGAGGTCAGCGTGTCCGGAGCGGTGGATCCCGCCACCGGCATGATCGCGAATCTGGCGGATCTTGACAGCTTTGTGGAGCGGGAAGTGATTGAGCCCTTCGACCACAAATCGCTCAACGAGGATGTCGCCGCGTTTCGCGATAATGTGCCGACCACGGAGAACGTCTGCGAGGAGATTTTCGCGCGCCTGAAGCACTTCCGGATGGCGAAACTTGAGCGCGTGCGGGTGGAAGAGACGGGCAACAACACGTTCGAATACGCGGGAGAAGAACTTTAGGATCGCTTGGCGGTCCAGCAAGAGGAGATGGGGCCAGTGACGAAACCAACGGAAATATTTTTGAACGAGCAGAAGATTGAAACGCCAAAAGAGAGCATCGCCGACCTGATGCGCAAGGTGATCGCCCTCATCGGCGAAGATACCGACCGTGAGGGCTTGCGGAAAACGCCGGAACGCTTCGAAAAAGCGATTAAATTCCTGACCAGCGGCTACCACCAGAACCTGGACAACGTTCTGAACGGCGCGACGTTCAGCGTTCATTACGACGAGATGGTGGTCGTGAAGGACATCGAATTCTTCAGCTTGTGCGAACACCACCTGCTGCCATTTTTCGGGAAAGCCCACGTCGCCTATCTGCCGAGCAAGCGCGTGCTCGGGCTCAGCAAGATCGCCCGCCTCGTCAATATGTACGCGCGGCGGCTGCAAATTCAGGAGCGCATGACCAGCCAGATTGCCGAAGCGATCTCGGAGAAGATCAGCCCCGAAGGCGTAGGCGTAATCATTGAAGCACGCCATCTTTGCATGCAAATGCGCGGGGTAGAGAAGCAGCACGGCCAGGCAGTCACGAGCGCCATGCTCGGCTCGTTCCGGCACAACAAGCAGACGCGCGACGAATTCTTGTCGCTGGTCCGAAACCGACGGGCCTAGTTCGCGTCTATAAAGTAGACGCCGCCGGCGGAAAGATTCGCGGCGAGGGGGGAACATGCCAAAACGGAAAATCATCTTTTCCGGCGTCCTCCTCCTCGCCGTTTTTGTTTCGCTTTGTTCCGCAATCTCCGAAAGCGAGATTCAGCGCCTCTCCAAGGTGATGAATTGGAAAGCCGGCCAGGTGATTGCCGACGTTGGCGCGGGTGAAGGCGAGATCGGATTTGCCGCTGCCGCGGCGGTGGGAGAAACCGGGAGAGTTTACCTGACTGAGCTGGACGAAGAGAAATTTGTTGCCCTGCAAAAAGGCGCGAGCCAGCGGAAGTTGAAAAATGTCGTGGTCTTGACCGCCGCGGAAAAAGAAACGAAACTCCCCGATAACTGCTGCGACGCCATCGTTCTTCGCCGCGTGTACCATCACTTCTCTGCTCCCACCGAAATGGATGCGAGCCTGATGCGGTCCCTGCGTCCCGGTGGCTTGCTCGCGGTGATCGAATTCGCTCCCCGGAAATCGCTCACAGCTTCCGATCCGGTGAAGGGGGTCCCAAGCAATCGTGGCGGGCACGGAATCCCCAAGAAAATTCTGCTGCAAGAACTGACGGCGGCGGGATTCAAGCTGGACAAATCGTTTGATGACTGGCCGGATGACGGTTACTGCGTGCTGTTTCGTAAGCCTTAGCTAAACGAATTCCCCATTTAACCTTTATGCGCCGCGCGTGAACGCCGGACGCGGTCGCGATTTCCGCAGGTAGCGTCGCTACACCATCGCCGAACTCTCCCCTTCGTGCGGTCCACGAACACCCACGCGCAACCGGTATTGGCGCATATTTTCAACCGGTCTGGCGAGTCGTGCGCCAACGCTTCGGCGAGAGAATCGGCGATCAGAGCCAGCACCGCCGGCCAGCCAATTTGTACGGGTTCATAAGTGAGCTGCAACCCATTTTGGTTCTCCACCAGCCGGCGAAATACAGGTACTTTTAACCATGAGTTCAGCGCTTCCAGATCTCGTGGTTGGATTGCAACTCCCCGCGAAGTTTTCTCCGCGAACTGGCGCAGCAGTTTCCGCAATCCGCGGAGATCGCGGAGCACCGCAGGTCCGGGCAACGGAACGCGGAATCGCCAGAATTCCAGGAAGTCGCTGATCCACTGGGGGTCGTTCAGAAAATCGGTGAGGCGGCCGTAGCCGTCCCACATCTCGCTGTTGGCCAGGTCCACCCAGGGAGCGGCCGCGCCGAACTTATGGATGCGAAACTGGTGGGACGCGGGGATCATGGTAACGGAATAAAACTCCTTGACTCATTACAAGGCGCCGAGTACTCTGTGAAATGAGTATACCATCTTTAGGTCGTTACAGGAAAAGGGTATGAGCGACACAACCCAAACCATCACCGCACAAACCGCGCTCCTCCAGGCCAACGCAGCCCGCAGCTCCTGGCGGATTCGCGTCATCCTGGCTTTCCTGGCGATTTACGTGATCTGGGGTTCCACCTACCTCGCCATCCGCTACGCCGTGGAAACTATTCCCCCGCTCTACACCGCGGGCTTCCGGCATCTTGTGGCAGGCAGCGTTCTGCTGGCTTGGGCATTGGCGAAAGGCCAGCGCCCCACCTGGGCGCAAGTGCGCGCCAGCGTAGTCATCGGCTTCTTCTTTTTTCTCCTCGGCCATGGCTCGCTCCACTGGGCCGAGCAGTATGTGCCAAGCGGCCTCGCATCGCTGCTGATCGCGATTGAACCCATCATCGTTTTCCTGATGTCCTCGGCGGCGGCGCGCGTCTGGCGCATGAATGGAATGTTGCTCGCCGGAATTCTGCTCGGCCTGGTCGGTGTGGGTATACTCGTGCGTGGAACGGGCCTGGAAGCTGGCTCTCGCGGCTCTCTTGGCCCGATTGCTGTCCTCATCGGAGCGATCGCCTGGTCCGCGGGAATCATCTACTCTCGCCGTTCAAAGCTTTCCGGCAGCCCACTTCTCCTTTCCGCCCTTTCTCTGCTGGCTGGTTCAGCAATGCTGCTCACAACCGGCACCCTGGCCGGCGAAGCGAAAGATTTGGCCATCGCGAATATCACCACAAAATCGTGGCTGGCTTTCGCATACCTCATCGTGTTTGGCTCCATCATTGCCTTCACCGCCTACAACTGGCTGCTGGAACACTACTCGCCTACGCTGGTGGCCACGCACACCTACGTGAACCCTATCGTTGCGGTGCTTCTTGGCTGGCTCTATGGAGGGGAAGCGCTCACCCTGAAAGTGGGCATTGCCGCCGCACTGGTTGTCGGGGCCGTCGTACTGGTGGACCGCGGCACCAACAAACTCAACCGTCTCGCCTAGGCCCTATCCGCGTGCCGCACAAATAGCGCGACTTTTCCTTGCCCCACGGCAAAGCCTGTGGTGAACTCTCCTAGACAGCATCGCCATGCTAGGGCAAAAATTCGGCCACTACCTAATTGAACTAAAGCTCGGCGAAGGTGGCATGGGCGTGGTGTATCGTGCCCGTGACGAAAAGCTCCAGCGCGACGTCGCACTTAAGTTCCTCGGAGTCCTACCCGCCGGCAGCTCCGTCAGCCATGAAAATGTGCTGCAGGAAGCCCGCGCCATTTCCGCGCTCAATCATCCAAACATTTGCACTATTTATGAAGTGGGCGAAATCGACGGCAAGCCCTACATCGCCATGGAGTATGTGGAGGGCCGCCCTCTCACGATGGAAATTTCCTCCGCCGGGATGGCGCTCGATCAAGTCGAGCGCTACGGCATGCAGCTTGCCGATGCCCTGGGACACGCGCACAGCCGCGGGATCATTCATCGCGACCTGAAGTCCGCCAATGTGATGGTCACCCCGCAAGGCCGCCTGAAAGTGCTCGATTTCGGAATTTCCCGGCGGCTCGATACCGGCCACAGCGGAAGCGAAACGACCCGCTTCGACAAATCCTGGGAATCGCAGCACTCTTTCACCGGCACGCTTCCCTATGTTGCACCGGAGGTCTTAAGGGGAGAAGAGGGCGACGCCCGAAGCGATATATGGTCGCTGGGCGTTTTGTTGTATGAGATGGCGGCGGGCCGCAGGCCGTTTAAGGGAGCAACCGCCTTCGAATTAAGCGCAGCCATCCTGCGCGAGCGCGCGCCGCTGATCACGCCGCCGTTGCCCCCGATTCTGCAAAGCGTGATTGATCGCTGCCTGGACAAGGATCCCGGTCAACGTTACCAGAGTGCGGGAGAAGTCCGCGCGGCTCTGGAGGCGGCGACGACCAGCTCCCGGACCCACGACTATTTCACCGTGATGGCGCGACGCGAAGGAAATTCCGCTCCAAGCCACGCCGCCAGAAATTTCACACTTGTCACGTTTGCGCTCCTCCTTGCAGCCGGTTTCGGCTACTGGTTTTATGGTAAGTCCGGTGCAAAAAGAAAAACGGTGACGGTTGGCGCGATCCAATCGGTTGCCGTTCTGCCTTTGGAAAATCTCTCCGGCGATTCCGCGCAGGATTATTTTGCCGAGGGGATGACCGACGCCCTCATCACCGAACTCTCGCAAATCAAGAAACTGCGCGTCATCTCCCGGACTTCCGTCATGCAGTACCGGCACACGCAGAAGCCGTTGCAGGAAATCGCCCAGGAATTGAACGTCGACGCGGTGGTGGAAGGCTCAGTGGTTCGCTCTGGCGACCGAGTGCGCGTTTCGGCAAAGCTCATGCAGACCAACGTCGAAGGAGCGTTGTGGGCGGACAATTTCGAACGAAAATTCACCGATGTGCTGGCGCTGCAGAGCGATGTGGCCACCGCCATCGCCCGGGGAATCCAGGTGGAATTAAGCCAGCCGGAAGTCACGGAACTCTCGCGCAGCCGGTCCGTGGTCCCGGAGGCCTATGAAGCCTATTTGAAAGGGCGCTACGAAGCCTCCAAGCGCACGCCGGAGGGCTTCCGCGCCGCGCTGGAATTTTTCCAGTCCGCTGCCGACAAGGATCCAACCTTTGCCGCTGCTTATGCGGGCATTGCCGTAAGCTACATGAATCTCGGCAATTATCAGCTCAGTCCGGCCTCCGAGGTAATGCCCCAGGCGTTGAAGGCAGCCGAAAAATCACTCGCGCTCGACGACCGGCTCGCCGAAGCGCACTCCGCTCTGGCAGCGATCCGCTTTTACGGCTTGGAGCGCGGTGGCATCGAGAGCGAGTTCTTGAAATCGATCGCGTTGAATCCCGGTTACGCGCAAGGGCTCCACTGGTACGCGTTGTATCTCGCGGCGCAGGGGCGCAAACAGGACTCCATCACCGAGATCAAGCTTGCGCGAGAGATTGACCCGCGCTCCCTGATCATCAACGCGAATATTGCCTGGTGCTACTACCTTGCCGGGGATTACGACAAAGCCGTGGAAGCCGCGAAGGAAACGCTGCGCCTCGATCCAAGTTTTGGAGTTGCCTATGGCTACTTGGGGCAGGCGTACCTGGAAAAAGGGCAATATGCCGACGCCATTGATGCCGGCCGGAACTTTGTGTCACTTGCGCCGGGAGATGTCTCCCGGCGCGCAGAACTCGCCGCAGCCTATGGGCGCGCAGGCAGGAAAAAGGAAGCGGAAGAAATTATTTCGGAATTCGAGCAACTGAAAAATGGGCCGTACATCTCGGCGTACGATTGGGCGATGGCCTATTCCGGCCTGGAAAACAAACAACAGACACTGATGTGGCTGCAAAAAGCGTATGAAGAAAGGAACGGCAGGATGGCGAATCTGGGAGTTCATCCGCAATTCGCTTTTTTGCGCAAAGAGCCGGCGTTTCAACAACTCATCTCCAACTGGACGGCCGCGCAGACCGCGGCGGCCAAGTAAATTTCCGCTCCCTTGTGGCTGCACGGCTTGTATTCCCCGTATGAACTTCTTGACGGCATTGGAAGCCTCGAATAGACTGCGCCTCGCAGTGGCACGTACGTGCCGAGTCGCATACCTGTCGAGGCGAATGCAGCTTTCTGCGCGGAGGGTGCAATGGTAGAAAAACAAAAAGCAAAACAGTACAAAGTGGGCTTTAAGACGATTAATGCAAAACTTAAGGTTACCAAGGCGCACCTGGAGAAAATCAAGGGGCATGTAATTAAGAGCGATCAGAAAAAAATCGACGGTCAGATCCACGCGATTGACGTCATCATCGCTGCCTGCAGAATCAGGATGTCCGCCACCTACACAGGCAGTGGTAGATGAGCCTGCGGCGAAAGAGAATGCCGCGGCAGGAGTAACTTACCCGGGAGCTCCCGGATGAAGGGTGCAACGAATCGAAAACACCGGCAGGGCGGCCCACGTGGCGGGTTTCTGCGCCGCTCCCCGTTCCTGGTTTCCTACTGGCAAGGCAAACGGCTTTGTTTTGAAAACTATCTGACACGCAAGAAAATCGCTGCTTCGATCGAGACGGCGGCGCTGCTGGATTTTTTCTCAAGCTGGAAGCGTGAAGAGGCAATGTTTCGCCGCTGGCCGGAGTACACCGCCCAATCATTGCGCCTCGCAATTCGCCGATTGGTCCAGGAAAGTTTCCTGCAACGATCCACTCGCCGGAGTCCAACCGAAGATTCCCGCGCGAAAGCATTGAGAGATTGGAAGGCATGGAACCCCGCTGCCAGTTTCTTTCACATGCAGACGAAAGATTCCTATAGCGAGGAGATAAGCGCGGAAGAAATTCGCCGGGTGGAGGATTTGCTGAAAAGCGAGCGAGCGCCCGCGCCGATCAAGAGTTATCCACGCGCCCGAGCCATCCCCTTTCCACGGGAAAAATATGCCGATGAATTCCCCCGCATCCTGCGGGAACGGCGTACCTGGAGAAAGTTCGGACGTCAGTCCGTCCCTAAGGAAATGGTGGGCCGGTTGCTGCACCTTTCCTTCGGCGTGCAGGACTGGATGCGAATCCCGGAAGGCGGCCGATTCGCCTGCAAGACGTCTCCGTCCGGTGGCGCACTGCATCCGGCAGAGGCTTACCTGCTTGCCCGAAACGTCCAGGGAGTTCCTCGCGGCATCTACCACTACGATGCCGTCGGCCACAGGCTGCAGGAGATTCGCCGTGGCGCCACCCCGGCCGAGGTCCAGAAATTACTGGCAGGGCAGTGGTGGTTCCGTGATGCGGCATTCGTCGTGTTTCTGGCGGCGGTGTTCCATCGCACCCAGTGGAAATACGATTATCCGCGAGCCTACCGCGCGGTTCTAGCCGAGGCGGGCCATCTTTGCCAGACGTTCTGCCTGACTGCGACGTGGCTCGGCCTGGCACCGTTTTGCACCATGGCTTTCGCCGACACACGCATCGAGAAGGCTTTAAGTCTGGACGGCATCTCGGAATCCGTCCTCTACGCAATGGGCGCCGGCACAAAGCCGGCAAAAAAATAGCGGCGACGGGAGCGAACGCCCATCGCCGCCGCTATTCGAAAAGCTACTTCTTCGAAACCATCAGGGAAGCGCGTGTAGTTTCCCAATCAATGTTTAGATTCGCGCCGTTGCCCGCTTTTTCGAGCGAAATGGTGAAATTTTCCACCGGAGAGGGAAGCGTGGAGACTTTCATGTCCACGCGCGTCAGATCATTCGCCTGGCCGGGGTAGTCCGTGCCCCATTCGCCAGTTTTTTTGCTGATGACCAGTGCCCACTTGTCTTTGTTCGGCACCGTGAAAATCGTGTAGCTCCCCGCCGGCACGGTCGTACCGCCTATGGTCAAATCCACAGGGGTCACCAGCGTTGTGGCTTCGTTTGCGCCGGTACGCCACACCTGCCCCAAGGGAACCAGTTCGCCATAGACCTTGCGGCCCTTCGCGCGCGGGCTGGAATAATCAATCGTCACAGCCTTTCCGCTACCCAGATCCCACTTAGCCTGCGCCGGCGGACTCGGCCGCTTGGATTTATCCTGCTGAGCCGCTACAGCGAACGCACATACAAGCACCAGCGACAGCACGCCACCTATCACGTACATTTTTTTCATGTTAATTCCTCCCCGGCCTACTCTACCACGTGAAAGCCACGGGAGGATGGGCGCAGTGCAACGGCATTAGCGGACAAACGGATAGATCTCGTCCACGATCCAGTAATTCGCCAGCAGAATCGCAAGCAGCATTCCCGCCACCCACAGTGTCCATCGCCAGCGCCTCCAGGTGGCGCCAAGCGCGGAGCATTGCATCGGAACGTCCACAAGATACGCAGCGCAGTAACAAGCGTTGGCAAGCAGTCCGAGGATAGCGAGAAGGAGAAGCGAGTCCGGCACGAGCATTGGCCGAAAATGCGGCCAGGTTGAGGCGACCCACGCGACCACAACGGCAAAGAGCACAAAGTTATAAATCAGGCGGCGTACTTCCCAGAAGCGAATGGCGTCGGCGATAAGCCCGCGAAACGCACCCGGCGGAGTTTCGTAAAGACCCGGCGATTGGGTTGGAAGCGAGGTTTCCATGACAGCCCCCTGCGAGTGCTGCAATGTTGCGGGGGTCAGCATAGCACCTCGCTTCCTGTTGTCAAGTACTTTTTGATATAAAGTACTGTCAATGATCGACCTTACCGGCAACCACTCCACGGCGGCATGCGTCTTCGCCCGCGTTCCGTTCGTACACAAGCCAATTGGCCCCCTAATTTCGGTTTTCTGCCGCTTCCTGAACGCGTCCACACCAACGTTGCCATCGCATTCGACGCGCCCGTGCCGCGATTTTTCCAATCCTGAACATTTCGGGAGCTTTACACTTTCAACACTCCTGTGTTAGTTTAGAAGAGTCGAAGAAAAGAGGAAATTTCAAGGGACGACGGTGGGGGGCACTTGAGCGACGGCAAAGTTATGTTGATTGAACAATTCCGGGCACATGTGAAGGATACGGGGTCGCCAGAGGTGCAAATCGCACTTCTGAGCGAGCGGATCAACTATTTGACGACGCACCTCAAGTCGCACGTAAAAGACCACGCATCACGCCGGGGATTGATCATGATGGTCAATAAGCGGCGCCGCTTGCTGGACTATCTCAACCGGCGAGACCCGGATCGGTATCACCAGATTGTTGAACGCCTTAGCTTGCGCAAGTAGCGGTAAGCCGCGTGAATTGCGGCTCTGCTTGTGCCTTCACGAACGTACATATTCCCAGCGGAGTCTGTCGCCTGGCCGAGTTGCGGCCGGACGTGAATGTGCCAAGCCTGTCTTTACGGGCTTGTTGGCTTCAGTATTGGTGTGACCAGAATCACAGCCGCCCTGTCCTCGGCTGAACCTCCTCTCGTTCTTCAAGCTGCAAGCAGGCTCTGCCTGCCAGAAACGCTCCTCAGATGAAGAGCTAAAGGAAAACACTTATGTCCGAGAACAATCACACACCAGCGCCCTTTCAGGTATCTATCGAAGTCGGAGGCCGTCCGCTCATTCTCGAAACCGGGAAAATCGCCAGGCAAGCCAATTGCGCCATTACCGCACGTTATGGCGACACCGTTCTGCTCGTTAGCGCCTGCATGGCCAACAAGCCGAACGATCGCGACTTTCTCCCGCTGACCGTGGACTACCGCGAAAATACTTACTCCGCCGGCAAAATTCCAGGAGGCTTTTTCAAACGCGAAGGCCGCCCCACGGAAAAAGAGATTCTTGTATCCCGCTTGATCGACCGCCCCATGCGTCCTCTGTTCCCCGATTCCTGGCGCAATGAGACCCAGGTCATCGCCATGGTGCTTTCCGCCGATAGCGACAACGACCCCGACGTCATCGCCGTTACCGCTGCCTCCGCCGCCGCTTATTGCTCCGACCTGCCGTTCAACGACCCCATCGCCGCGGTTCGCGTCGGCCTTCTCGATGGCCAACTGGTTGTCAATCCGACGGTTGCCGAGCAGAAGACCAGCAAGCTCAATATCGTCGTGGCTGGCACCGCCGATGGCATCGTCATGGTGGAATCGGGCGCGTTCGAAATTTCGGAAGAAAAAGTCGCGGAGGCGCTGGAGTTTGGCCACGCGCAGGTCAAGAAAATCGTTGCCGGCATCAAGCAGCTCCACGAACAGATCAAGCCCAAGAAAGTTGTCGTTGCTCCGTTTCCGTTTGATCAGTCCATCTATGACAGCATGAAGAAGACCCACGGTGCCAAGCTGCAGGACGCCCTGAATACCGAAAAGCATCCCAAGAAGGAAAGCTATCACCTTGTGGACGATCTCCAGGCAGAGATTCTGAAAGCCGTTCCGGAAGACGATGAGGAAAAGCTCGCGCTGACCAAGCGTGCCTTTGATCGGCTCCGTGAAGACATATTCCGCCATGAAGTGCTGAAAGCCAAGCGGCGTCCAGATGGCCGCGCATTTGACCAGGTCCGCAAGATTACCTGCGAGGCGGGTTTGCTGCCTCGCGTGCATGGCTCGGCGCTCTTCACCCGCGGCGAGACCCAGGCACTTGCTACGTTGACCCTGGGCACCAAGGAAGATATGCAGCGCCTCGACCTGCTCTTTGCGCAGGACACCTTCAAGCGCTTCATGCTGCACTACAACTTCCCGCCCTTCAGCGTTGGTGAAGTGAAGCCGATGCGTGGCGCGGGACGCCGCGAAATCGGCCATGGCGCACTTGCGGAGCGAGCGATTGCCAATCTACTTCCCCAGGAAGTGGAATTCCCCTACGCAATGCGCGTCGTCAGCGACATTCTCGAGTCCAACGGCTCCTCTTCGATGGCCACGGTTTGCGGTGCTTCGCTTGCCATGATGGACGCCGGTGTGCCCATGAAGGCGCCCTGCGCGGGTATCGCCATGGGCTTGGTCGTGGAAGGCAGCAACTACTCCATCTTGACCGACATCGCCGGTGCGGAAGACCACTACGGCGACATGGACTTTAAAGTTGCCGGAACGCGTGAAGGCATCACCGCCCTGCAGATGGACATCAAGGTAACCAGCATCAGCATCGGCATGATGCGCGAAGCTCTGGCCCAGGCGAAAAAAGCCCGGCTGGAGATTCTCGACATTATGGAGAAGACGCTTAGCGCGCACCGCGAAAACATTTCACTGTACGCTCCGCGGCTATACAAGTTGAGCATCCCCACCGACAAGATCCGCGACCTTATCGGTCCGGGCGGCAAGAAGATCCGGTCCATCATCGAACAGACCGGCGTCAAGATCGACGTCCTCGAAGACGGCACCGTGCACATCTTCTCGACCAGCGGCGCGGGAGGCGATCAGGCGTTGCAGATGGTTCGCG
>Ga0137403_10009048_pt1 | contig 11092 bp, 11 predicted proteins | sample CZOMad2_1_16fung_FD_122057 | JGI IMG/M metagenome (GOLD analysis project Ga0137403, IMG submission 122057) | Vadose zone soil fungal communities from Angelo Coast Range Reserve, California, USA - CZOMad2_1_16fungal (Hybrid Assembly) | ecosystem: Environmental > Terrestrial > Soil > Vadose zone...
TGGGGGGGCGGTTGGATTCGACCAATATTGTCACGCCGCTGGCGAGCGTGATCACTAATATCCAATACGATCATCAGGAATGGCTCGGCGCAAGACTGGCCGCCATCGCCGCCGAGAAAGCGGGTATTATCAAGCCGGGTATCCCTGTGATCACCGGCGCCTCAAAACCCGAAGCGTTGCGCGTCATCAAAAAGATTGCCCGCCAGCGACGTGCGCCGCTTACACTCGTGACGGAGGCCGAAACCCATGTTGCGCCATTGGTCACTCTCGACGTGCCGTTACTAGGTGATCATCAGCGTATGAACGCCGCGGTGGCAGTGACCACTGTGCGTGTGCTTAGGGGCCAGATTCCCATCAACCAAAAGGCAATCCGCGCCGGTCTTTCGCGGATGAATTGGCCCGGGCGGCTGCAATTGATCACCCAAATTTCCGGGCGGAAGATTCTACTCGATGGCGCGCACAACGTCGCCGGTGCTGAGACTTTAGCTGCGGCCTTGAAGGATATTTTGCCGTCCATCAAGCGCACACTCATTCTAGGCATTTTGGAAGACAAAGATTGGCAGGGTATGTGCCGCATCCTCGCCCCGCTCGCCAGCCGGATTTATCTTGTCCCGGTCAGCAGCGCGCGCGCAGTCGAACCGGGGCATTTGAGCAGGGTTTGCCGGCGAGCGAACCGTTCAGCCGAGCGCGTGCTTTGCGCTTCAGTAGTGGAAGGGCTGGGACGGGCAACCTATGAACCGTTCGTTATCGTGACCGGCTCATTGTATCTGGTCGGTGAAGCGCTCGAACTCCTCGAAATGCGGCCCGGTCGGCCGACCCGCGAGCGTTCTTTGAACGAATGGGGCGCAATTTCCCTTTCTAACCCCAAGCTCAAACCAATATTGTGGAGGCGTAATGCTTGATTGGCGAACATGGATTTTTTGGCATGTGTCTGGTAGCAGCAGATGGGAGGAGGCCGACTTCTGTCCTGAATCGAACGCTTCTACGACTCCTCACGTCGGCTGCTACCCTTTTTCAAACACGCTTTTAGCGACTCTCCTGGCCTATTCCCTATCACCAGTCGATCTAATCGCGCAGCCCCTGCTTGCTTATCCCAAAACCATCCAGACCAATCAGGTGGACGATTACGGTGGCGTTAAAGTGTCGGACCCTTATCGCTGGCTGGAAGATGACAATTCCGCCGGAACCAAAGCCTGGGTTGAAGCCCAGAACAAAGTGACTTTTGGATATCTGGACAAAATCCCCGAACGAAAAAACATCCGGGATCGTTTAACCCGTCTGTGGAGCTACGAGCGCTACGGAATTCCCTTCAAAGAAGGCGGCCATTATTTCTTCACCAGGAACGATGGTCTTCAAAATCAAAGTGTGCTCTACACGGTGGATTCGTTGGAGGCCAAGCCGCGCGTGTTGCTGGATCCCAACAAGCTCACCGCCGATGGCACGGCTGCGCTGAGCGGTTATGCCATCAGTGAGAATGGCCGCCTGATGGCTTACGGCATCGCCCGCGCCGGCTCGGATTGGCAGGAATGGAAGGTCCGGGATGTGAAGACAGCCCAGGACCTAAGCGATGAGATCAAATGGGTCAAATTTTCAGGCGCTTCCTGGACCAAGGACAGCAAAGGATTTTTTTACAGCCGCTACGATGAACCAAAGCCTGGAGAACAACTCAAGGGCGTAAACTATTTTCAGAAACTTTATTTTCATCGCCTCGGCTCGCCTCAATCCGAAGACAAGTTGATTTATGAGCGTCCCGACCACAAAGATTGGGGCTTCGGCGGAGAAGTCACCGAGGATGGACGATACCTGATCATCCATATTTCCCAAGGCACGGACACGCGCAATCGTGTCTTTTACCGGGATCTTAGGGCGCCGGAATCAAAAGTAGTCGAACTCTTGAACGAGTTCGATGCGGAGTACAGTTTCATCGACAATGATGGACCCCGATTTTGGTTCCGCACCGATTTGAAAGCGCCGCGAGGGCGAGTGATCCAAATTGACATTACCAAACCCGACCGCTCGAATTGGAAAGAGCTTATTCCGCAAGCCGCTGAAACATTGCTCAGCGCCCACACGCTCAACGACCAATTCGTGGTCAATTACCTCAAGGATGCGCATAGCCAGATAAGAATATTTTCGCGCGATGGCCGATCTCTTCGCGAACTCGATCTGCCAGGCATCGGCTCGGTTGGCGGCTTTACCGGGAAACGCAAGGACACCGAAACGTTCTATTCTTTCACCGGTTTCACCACGGCCGCCACAATCTATCGGCTCGATCTCAAAACCGCCGTCAGCGCGATCTTTCGGCAGCCCACGGTAGAATGCGATTCAGCGCAATTCGAAACCACTCAGGTGTTCTGCCGAAGCAAAGATGGCACGCGCGTGCCGATCTTTATCACTCAGAAGAAAGGGATTAAACTGGATGGCAGCAATCCCACACTGCTTTATGGTTATGGCGGCTTCAACATCAGCATCACACCTTCATTCTCAGTGTCTCACCTTGTATGGCTGGAAATGGGCGGCGTTTATGCCGTGGCGAACTTGCGCGGTGGCGGCGAATACGGTGAAGACTGGCACCAGGGTGGCATGAAACTGAAAAAGCAAAATGTGTTCGACGATTTTATTGCCGCAGCGGAATGGCTTATCGACAGCAAATACACTTCTCCCGCAAAACTGGCCATCGAGGGTCGGAGTAATGGCGGCCTACTCGTTGGTGCTTGCCTGACACAGAGGCCCGACTTGTTCGGTGCGGCGCTGCCGGGTGTCGGAGTGATGGACATGCTGCGCTTCCACAAGTTCACTATTGGTTGGGCGTGGACCTCGGACTACGGCTCCGCGGACAACGCCGATGAATTCAAAGCGCTCTACCAATATTCGCCTCTGCACGCCCTCAAACCTGGAGTGAAATATCCCGCCACGCTGGTGACTACTGCCGACCACGATGACCGGGTAGTGCCGGCCCACAGCTTCAAATTCGCAGCTCGTCTGCAGGAATGTCAGGCGGGCGAGAAACCGGCGCTCATTCGGATCGAGACCCGCGCAGGCCACGGCGCGGGCAAACCCACAGCCAAACAGATCGAGGAATCGGCTGACGAACTGGCGTTCCTGGTTCACGAACTCGGTTTCAACACGGATGTCCGGCCATAGCTATCCGGCCCATGAATGGGACCAATACGAATTCCGTAAAAATGGTTATCCTCTTCGACGTGGACAACACGCTCCTCGACAATGACCGAGTCACCGCGGATCTAAAAAAGCACCTGGAGCGCGAGGTCGGCCCGGAGCGGGCGCAACATTACTGGACTATGTTCGAGCAATTGCGCACGGAGTTGGGATATGCTGATTACCTTGGAGCATTGCAGCGGTATCGGCGTGAATATCCGCATGACCTGCATTTGCTCACTGTTTCCCGTTTCCTGGTCAATTATCCATTCGCCAATCGTCTCTACCCGAATTCGCTCGACGTGATCGAACACGTGAAGCCCTGGGGCACCCCGGCTATCCTAAGTGATGGCGACGTGGTCTTCCAGCCGCGCAAGGTCGATTGCTCCGGACTTTACGATGCCGTGGAGGGGAATGTGATGATTTACGTCCATAAGGAACAGGAGCTCGCGGATGTGGAGCAGCGTTATCCGGCAGAGCACTATGTGCTGGTGGATGACAAGTTGCGGATCCTCACGGCAGTGAAACAAATCTGGGGTGATCGGGTGACAACGGTGTTCGTCCGCCAGGGCCACTATGCTTTGGACCCTAAAGTTGTCTCGCAATATCCCGTTGCGGACAGGACCGTCGAACGCATCGGCGATTTGTTGAATGCCGGCACGAATTGGCTGGGTTGACTCCACCTGAGGAGTCTGCCGGGCTTACGGTCCCTTCTCCAGCGAGGCGCAAACAGCTTCCGTCTCGCTGCGCGCGAACACATGGCGGTTTGCAAAAGCCGGCGGTGCGTAAACGAATTTTGCTCCATTGAAAGGCCATGTCGGATCAATCAAATGACCTCGACTTATTTCGCGATATCCAGCCGGGGACAACTGTGCGCGGATCAGGTTCCCTTCATCGGTAAATAGAAAAAATTTTCCACCCTGAGGCGTGATGTTAATACTCGCCCCGTTTCTCTGCGCGGTGACACTGTTCGTGCTCCAAAGCTCTTTGCCCGTGGCCGCTTCCAGACATATCAGCGCCCCACCGGTTCGAGCGCTAAAGATGTATTCCCCGTGCAACACCGGCGTCGAGGTGTTGCTCAATAACCTTTTCGAGGGCACGCGATTCTCCGGCCAGCGGAACCTCGCGCCAGGAGGGTCGCCGCTTAATTCCAGCATCAACCCGCTCACAAGCAATCGGTTCCCCTCGAAAACAGGTGTGGCGACTGAGTCGTTATTGCTCGTCGCCATCAACTCCCGCCAGTAAGTGTGCCCGTTGGCCGGGTCCAGGCACGCGATGGAATTGTCGCTCCAAACAATCAATTGCCGCAGGCCACCGCAGGTGAGAACAATGGGCGAACTGTTGGAAACGTGGTCATCGAGTGCTTTCCAAACTTCCTTCCCGGTCTGTTTATCCAGAGCCATGACAGCCGCCCCAGGCTTCGCTCCCGTGAACACAATCAGCAGCGACCCCTCGATCAAAGGCGAAGGCCGGCAAGACATTTCGGCCACCTCGTATTCCCGCCCAATGTGCTTCTCCCAAACAACGGTCCCTGTTTTCACATCAAGGCAGTGCACGTACCCATACGCCCCAACGACGTAAATCCGGCCCTGCTCCACTATCGGAGTCGCGGTTGGCCCTGCCCCTCGCTCGGGCACATATGTCCATTCCAAATAATTCTCTTTGTAGCCGAAAACCCAAAGAACCTTCCCGCTCTTTTCATCGAAGCAATGCACACGCTCCCGGGCTGATGGTTTGATCAATTCCACATCCGATACAAACACCCTGCCTTGCGCCACCACCGGACTCGAAAATCCGCCGCCGACCGGATGTCGCCAGCAGATGTTCAAACCCTCCTTGGGAAATGATTCAAGGATTCCAATTTCATCCCAATTTCCATCGCGATTGGGTCCGCGAAATTGAGGCCAGTCAGTAGCCATGGCTCCCCGCGCCATCAGGAGGAACCCCAAAGCCGGCCCCAGGATCGGCTGGAAAAAGAGAGTTACAAAACGCATTGCGTCATGGTCGGTTCGGCGTTATGCATACCAGCCCGCGCCCCTACAAGCAAACGGGTTCACCTCCGAACCTCCGTCCTCCGATCTCTGATCCTCGTCCCGCCCAATCCTCAGTCCTTCGATGAACCGAGCAGTTGGCGGATCCGCTCCATGTTCGCTTCGATGCGGCGCACATATTCATTCGGCCCATCGGGATATGGCTCGTTCAGGAATTGGTGCAATCCGCCGAAGTCCCGGTCGAGTTTGGGCAGCACGAATTCGTACCAGAACGCCGGCGTGCGGCAAACCAGATCGCCCGCTCCTTTGAACTTCGTGATGAAATCAGTGTGGCCACCGTCGTACCGCGCCGCTTCAGCAAACTCCGCGTAAAGAATCGGCAGCTTATCCACGTAATCGTCCGCCGCCATTTGGCCGAGCAAATCCGCGGTGGCCAGCGCGTGCCCGACCATTTTCTCCTGTTCACCCGGGAATGGAATCTTGCTCAACACGGCATCAACGCCCGTGCACCGGATCATGCTCTGCACGGCTGCGATGTCCGCCGGCGAAAAGCCCTTTTCGCACAGCAACTGTGCGGCAAACTCCGCGCTGCGATTCACGTGCGTGGCGGTGTATTTCGCGCCGGTGCCTTCGGTGTCATCGTGCTTCTTCAAATAGCCCGTGTCATGCAGCAGAATGCCGAGGATTCCAAGCTGGAACAATCGTTCGGTAAGGGGACGTTGACCGTTGGCGCAGTGGCGTGCGTGCAACAAACGGGCCATGCAAAGCGTGCCTTGGAGCGTATGCTCGAAGTCGTGATAACGCGCGTCCACCGCCTGGTAATCAGCGTATTGGCCGGTGAAACATTCGATGGCCAGGTTAAACACTCGCGGCACAAAAAGCGGGTTTCCCCTCGGGAACATGGCAAGGTACGCCGCCTGCACATGCAATTCGACGGCTGTCGGGTCTTTAGTAATTACAGGCAAGATAACCTCCTTGGGAACGGGAATCATCGCGAGTGCTTCGGGCGCAGGGTCGCAAGGCGACGCGTCCGTCAGCCCCATACGAACTGCGAAGTCACTTCGCGATACAACCGGTGGTTGTCATCCGCGACGCGACGCGCCATGGTTGTACCGATGTTGAACAAGACGGGCGAGGCCAGGTCAGGAATTTGTTTAACAAGCAACTGAAAGGCGTTCGTGTTCATGCGGAACAACCGGCTTTGCTTCTCGGCGATGACATCGGCCGTCCGCTTGCTTTGCAGGAACATTCCCACTTCGCCGAAAAACTCGCCGCTCCCGAGCTTGCACAGCGTCTTGTCAATGCGGTCCACGACGCCGATGATCATACGGACGCGCAGTTCGCCGGAGAGAACGAAATAAACGGCGTCGCAGGGATCGCCTTGCCGGACGATCAGGTTGCCTGCCGCGGCTTCGTAGAACTTGCCCAGCATCGGATAGCGCGGGCTGATCATCGCCATGTGGTTGATCTGCGCGAACATGGGCGGGGTCCTCAGGGGCTCGCTTCGAGTGCGAAAGCGGGTTGCGATTGCAGCCGCGCCAGCGCAAAGCAGCCGATCGCGGCGCAGGCGGGCGGCACGGCGGCAAACAGAAAGCCAAGTACAAAGATAGACAATAAAATTGCCCGGACAGTATGAACCTGTGTGCTCATGGCTTTCTCCAAAAATTGGTTTTTAGGGCAGAAAAAAGTGATTAAGTTTACGTGACATTTGCATTATTTCGCAAATGTACCGATCGACTGTGGCCATTGCCTCGTGGGTTCCACCGGAAGCGTGTTACTTTGCGGAAGGCAACCCGGTTGTGCAAACAGTCATTGTGGAAGCCTCCTTCCAAATTGTGAAACTAATATTTGCGATCAACCCTACACCGCCGGCGACATCGAGATTACCCGGTGAGGAAACCATAACAAGGTTTCGATTGCAAAGGACGACAGAAAAGACGTATTTCCTGTTAATTTAAAATTCGGAGGGATTGCTGAGATGAATGCCTACCTGCCCCTACTGACTGCTCTTTTACCCGTCTTCGCACTGGCCGCCGCCGGCCACAAGCGTATCCGCTCAGAGCGCACAGTGCGCGCCGATCTGCCGTTCAGCGATGCCGTATGGGCCGGGGACACGCTCTATCTTTGCGGCCACCTTGGTCTGGACCCTAAAACCGGGCGGCCTGGCGCCACGCCGGAAGAAGAAGCACGTTTGGTGATGGATGCATTCAAGCGGACTATGGAAGCCGCTGGGCTCACGATGGATGATTTGGTCTCCGTGCAGATTTTCTGCTCCGACGTCAGCTTTTTCGAGAGTTTCAACTCCGTCTACCGGACGTACTTTCACGGCGAGTACCCCGCGCGCGCTTTTCTGGGTTCGGGCAAGCTGCTCTTTGATGCGCGCTTTGAAGTGCAGGGAATTGCGGTGAGGCATTCTGCGGAGCCACACTAAACTACAGTTCACAGAGGGAATTATGGTTATGCAGGTTTTAAGAACGATTCCAGAGCGCAACCGCACAAATCACCGATCCGCTCGATCGTGATATCCGCCGGAGGCAAGCCGGCCAGGGCTTGCAGGTCATGAGCGTAATGCCCTTGCCGGGGAAATACGGTGGTAACTTTTGCGCCCCATACTTTCTTCACAGCAGTGAGGATGCGCAACTTGTCATCGACTAGCACGTAATGGCCGGCAGGGAAGCGGAGTTCCACGTCGTCCAGCTCTTTTTCTTTGTGAATGTAGATCAGTACATTACCGCCCACAGCCTCGGAAATTCCTGAACGTTCTACCTTGAGCGGCTGGAAGACCACGTCACCATCGGACAAGATTACGGCCTTGCCCCACTGCTTCACATGATCGACGGCGTCGAGTGAATCAGGGTAGAGCCGCGTAGCAAAAGGATAGTCGGTAAGAAAATGGGACACGGTCAGCAGTCCCGGATCGCGCGGATATTCCACACGGTACCGCTGCAAGGCGCCAAGATAGTCGGCGTAACCCAGATCGGTGCGGAGTTGCTCAAAGAAGTCCCAATAACGCTGTTGCCGGTCATGGCCGACTTGCTGTTCCAAATAACGCTTCAGGTCCGCGGTGACGCGATCATTGTCCAGCAGCGTGTTGTCCACATCAAAGAGAAATACAACGCTGTTATCGGTTGCCATAATCCTCTGTCTGGCGCCGGCCTAGGAGCAGGCTACCATGCACCAGACAGAGTATCAGCATAGGTGCTGACCGGGCGCGTCTATGCGCTGTTCTTCAGGGGACCATGCGGGAAAGTCGCTCCCGGCGCGCCTCCCAGTCGTCACTGGAAAAAATATTTGGGCCAACTTCAATGAGACGCGGCAGCATATTGAAGACGGAGACGGGCGTCCAACGTCCGCCATCGCGCGTCCGCAGCTCCTTCTTGTTCAGTTCCGTGGCAACCAGGGAAACCGAGTAGTCCTGTACGATCAGTTCCATCATCTGCACCAGGACATCTTTCTCTCGCGGGTCTTCTTCCAACCGGCTGCAATCCGCGGACACACGGAGACCGTAAGGAACGTCTTCCACGATCACCGGCTGTTCTTCCGACCCTTCAATTTCGCGTCGCCATTCCAGGGCAACCAGCTTCCAGCCGGCTTCAGTCTTTTGCCGCATGTACTCGAGATCCACCGAACCTGTCACCATTTCGCGAATGCGCTCAATGCGAGCCATATCCCCCTCCAATGATCGACGTATGAATTTAACTTCCGAGTTTCCGAAGCTCCTGGGAAGCCCAGCCCTCGGAATTTTGCAGTTAGAGTGTTGTGCAAACTTACTGCCAAGGCTCGTGACTTACTTAACTAACTGATAAATATCCAGATACTTAATATATTGGACAATGCGCTGACGCAGTCATTGACCGTTTTTGGGAATTCCACGTTCGGAAACGAACACCCAATGCCGCCGTGATCGCCGCACAATGCGCCGCTGTCTCCACAAGCTATGCCTCCGCCTGCACCGTGGTAAAATCACGCGTCCCTGAGCCCTGCATGCCCCCTGACCTTCGCCGCTCGATGAGCCTTCCCCACGCGACGGCCATGGTTGTAGGAATCATTCTGGGCGCGTCCATCTTTATTCAGCCTTCAGAGATCACCCGGCTTGTCCCCAGCGTGCGCGGGCTGATGCTGGTTTGGCTGGCGGCGGGCGTGCTGACAGGTTGCGGCGCGCTGGTCTGCGCTGAACTATCTTCGGCTTTTCCCCACACCGGCGGCGTTTATGTTTTTCTCAAAGAGATTTTTTCGCCCGCGCTCGGTTTCCTGTGGGGCTGGGGGATGTTCTGGAGCATGCATTCGGGGATCATCGCGGCCATTGCGGTGATTCTGGCCCGATATGTGGCTTACTTTGTGCCGATGGGAGAGCATGGCGTCCGCGTGGTGGCGATTGCCGCAATTCTTGTTCTCTCTGGCGTCAACTATCTTGGCGTGAAGCCGGGCAGCGCTGTGCAAGTCTTGCTTACGACGGCCAAAGTCGGCGCGGTCGTGGTGATGGTTTTTCTTCTATTTTGGTTTGGCGGCCCGGCCCACCACGCGTTGCCTGCGGAGACTGCATTGGCCGGGCCAATTTCCTTCGCTGCGTACGGGCTGGCGGTGGCGGCAGGGCTGTTCGCTTTTGGTGGATGGCATATGGTGACCTATGCCGCCGGTGAGACGCGCGATCCTGAGCGTACTATTCCCCTAGCGCTGCTTCTGGGAACGTTGGTTGTTACCGCGTGTTACATGTTTTTGAACGCCGCGTATCTCTATGTGTTGCCGCTCAGTGGAGTCGCGCATTCCAGCCGCGTGGCCGCTGACGCTATCGAGCACGTTTTGGGAACGCGGTTTGGGACTGGCATTGCTCTTCTAGTTGTAGTTTCCGCGCTGGGAGGATTGAATGGCATCATCCTGGCCGGACCTCGTGTGTATTACGCCGTGGCGCAGGATGGGCTGGTTTTCCGCTGGCTTGGCGCTGTGCATCCGCGCCGCCAGACGCCACACCTGGCGATCTTGGCGCAGGCCCTTTGGTCTTCCGCTCTGGTGGCCACCAACAGTTACCGCCAACTTTTTACTCGAGTCGTTTACACCGAATGGTTGTTTTTCGCTTTGCTAGCCGCAGGGTTGTTCGTGTTGCGTCGGCGCAGCGGATACAAGCCAATTTTTTTGGCTCGCGGCTATCCATTGATTCCGATTTTGTTCATTATTGCTTCTCTGGGGATCGTGTTCAACCAGCTCAGGGCCAATCCGCGCGACAGTGCCATGGGATTGGGCTTGCTTCTTTTGGGGCTGCCCGTGTACTTTGTCTGGTCGCCGGATCGACGAAATAATTCCCGGCGAAAGCAAGTGGCAAAAAATAAGTGACACCAGGGAGCCCGCACGGATGCCAATCATCGATGTTCATAACCATTACTATCCTCCGGAATACATTAAGGCGCTTGAACAAGGCCCCAGCGCGGTAAAGATCACCTATGACGATGCCGGCAACCCCTGCCTGCATTACCCCGGCGACTACAACATCGCCGTGCCCGGGCATCGCGACATCGACTACCGTGAGCAGGTTCTACGCGCCGTCGGCGTGGACACGCAGCTCATCACGCTGACTACCCCGGGCACGCATATTGAAGATCCGGCCACGGCCGTGCGGCTGGCGCGTCTGGTGAATGACGTCTTTGCGCGCGTCGTCGCCGACAAGAAGGGGAGATTCGCCGCGCTGGCCACGTTGCCGCTCAATGACCCTGCAGCCTCCGTCGCCGAACTGCGCCGCGCCATAGAGCAGCTCAAATTTCGCGGCGCCATGGTCTTCAGCAACATCAACGGCGTCGCCCTCAGCGACCAGCGCTTCTGGAAGCTCTATGAAACGGCCAACGAACTCAACGCCGTGCTGCACATACATCCCACCAACCCCGTCGGCGTGGAGGCCATGCTCGACTACTGGCTCATGCCTCTGGTCGGATTCCTCATGGACACCACATTAG
>Ga0137403_10009049_pt1 | contig 11091 bp, 10 predicted proteins | sample CZOMad2_1_16fung_FD_122057 | JGI IMG/M metagenome (GOLD analysis project Ga0137403, IMG submission 122057) | Vadose zone soil fungal communities from Angelo Coast Range Reserve, California, USA - CZOMad2_1_16fungal (Hybrid Assembly) | ecosystem: Environmental > Terrestrial > Soil > Vadose zone...
CCCTTTGGCCGCACCGGCTGGATGCCGGGCGTCTTGATTTCCAGCGCCATCATCGTCGCGCTGTGGGGCTACTTTCTCTATCAAGGCGTAGTGGACCCGCTCGGCGGCATCAATTCGCTCTGGCCGCTCTTCGGCATTTCGAATCAACTGCTGGCGGCGGTCGCGCTCGTCGTTGCCACCACCATTCTGATGAAAATGGGGCGCCTGCGCTGGATTTGGGTAACGCTGTTGCCGATGGCCTGGCTGGTCGTAATCACCATGACCGCGAGCTACCAAAAGATCTTTCATTCGAATCCCCGCATTGGTTTTCTCGCTTACGCCAATGCGTTGGCTGCGCAAATCGCGGCCGGAAAAATCCCCACCGAGAAGATTGCCGAAACGCAGCGCCTCATTTTCAACCAGCGCCTCGACGCCGCGGTCACCGCCGTTCTCGCCTCCATGATTCTCGTGCTGATTGTGGAGGCGCTCGGGCAGTGGTACTCGATTCTTAGCCGCCGCAAGCAACCAGTACTTCATGAATCGCCCTACGTTGCAACGAAGTGGGCCGCGGATTTCACCGGCGCTGCACACGGTGACGACTGATGCCGCGCATCCCAAAATCCATCTCGCGCCCGCTCCGCCGCTTCTGGCACGGCCTCCGCGAATGGTGCGGCGATGCCGCCTACGAGCGGTATCTTCGCTCACCACGCACGCAATCCAGCTCTCGCCCCGCGCTTTCGCCGGAGGAGTTTTACGTCCAGCAGCTCAACCGCCGCTATTCCCGTCCCAACCGCTGCTGCTGAAACTCTTTTCTTGCCGCTGCCATCCACCCGCCATACAATCCGATTCGACTTGAACCCGGCTTTCTCATACGAACGGAGGCAGTGAGCATGGCGATCAATCAGGACAAGCTCCATGAATTTCTCGGCAAGGCCATTGTTGATTTCGGCGCTGTGTTCAGTGCCGCTTTAATCCGCATTGGCGACAAACTCGGCTTGTACAAAGCCCTGGCTTCCGGCGGGCCGCAGACTCCCGCGGAGCTCGCCCGCAAAACGAATACCACCGAGCGCTACGTCCGGGAATGGCTCTCGAACCAGGCCGCGGGCGGCTACGTGAACTATGACGCGGCGACCGGCAAGTTTCATATGAGCGAGGAACAGACCTTCGCGATGGCCGATGAAAGCAGTCCCGTTTTCCTGCCGGGAGCTTTTCAGTGCGCATTGGCTGCGACGAAAGCCGAGGAGCAATTGACGGAAAGATTCAAGACCGGAGAAGGCCTGGGTTGGCACGAACATCATCACGAACTTTTTGTCGGCACCGAACGCTTCTTCCGTCCGGGCTACGCCGCCAACCTGATCGCCAGCTGGATTCCTGCTCTGAGCGGTGTTGACGCGAAACTGAAGAGCGGAGCACGCGTTGCCGACGTGGGCTGCGGCCTCGGCGCTTCCACGATTCTCATGGCCAAATCCTATCCAAAATCCGAATTCATCGGTTTCGACTATCATGGCAAATCCATTGAGACGGCGAAGGAGCGCGCGAAAGATGCCGGCGTCGGCGATCGCATCCGTTTTGAAGTCGCCAAAGCGAAGGAATATCCCGGTAAAGACTATGATTTCGTCACCTTCTTTGATTGCCTCCACGATATGGGCGATCCAGCCGGTGCTTCGGCGCACGTCCACAGTACTCTGAAAAAAGACGGAACATGGATGATCGTCGAGCCCTTCGCTGGAGATAAGCTGGAGGAGAACTTGCACCCCATTGGCCGCGCCTTCTACGGCGCCTCCGCGCTTATTTGCACGCCGGCTTCGCTATCCCAGGAAGTCGGCCTGGCGCTCGGCGCACAGGCCGGAGAGAAACGCCTCCGCGAAGTCGTTACCGCTGGAGGCTTTTCCCAATTCCGCCGCGCCACGCAAACGCCGTTCAATTTGATCTTCGAAGCGCGGCCCTGAAGCTTTAAGGTTTGGCGGAGACGCCGGAACTCACCCTCGTCTTCGCTGCCTCCTGGACGTTGAACACGAATCTTGTGTCCGCCAATCTTCGGGAGTACACTCGCGCTAATCCCGGCTGGGCCCTGTCAGACATCACTATTTCGGAGGGATAAATGCTACGTACGTCTCGCGTGCTTCTCTTTCCTCTCCTAGCGCTTTCCGCCAGCATTATCTATTTCACGTCCTACGCGCAGGAGAAATCTTCCAAACCTGACTTCGATATGACCGCCAGCTACATCGAAGCCTGCAGTTGCGACATGTTCTGTCCCTGCTACTTCAACACCCGCTCCACGAATCATATGAGCATGGGTGAGCATCATATGGATGAACATTTTTGCCGCGCCAACCTCGTTCTCAAAGTGGACAAGGGCTATTACAAGGACACCAAGCTGGATGGCGCCAAGGTCTGGCTTGCGGCCGACCTAGGCAGCGACTGGAGCACTGGTAAAGACTCCTGGCTGGTGATGAACTTCGATCCCAGCGTCAGTAAGGAGCAGCAGGCCGCATTCGGTGACATACTCCCCCAGCTCTATTCGGCGATTCCCTGGCAGAAAAAGGCCGTGGATACTGCCGCATTTTCCTGGAACGTGGACACGAAGACTGGCGTGGCGCACGCCAAGATGAACAGCGGCAAGGGCGAAGTAATCCTTGAGCGCGTGAAGGGCGATAATTCCAATCATGAAGTTGTCATGCACAACTTGAAATACTGGAGTGCGCAGTCCAACGACGGCTTCCGCATGTGGAAGAACAAGCATGAAGCCTTCGAAGGAGACGGCCACAAGTTCTCCTATGATGGAACGAATGGCTTCCTGATTACCATTCACTTTTCAGGGAATGCCAAGGCCGCTTCGGCGGATTAATCCTTACTTGGGCTACAACTCTTCGTCGTCTTCGCCGTGGTGTTTCAGCACGGTCGTCTTGTGCGTAATGTGAATGCTGTTATTGCGAATCCCGGCTAGAATGGCCCGGCGCGTTTCCGCGGGCAGCATCTCCGGCGCGAACACGCCCGCGAGCTCCCGCGGGAAAAATTTGATGAAGAGTGCCGCCACATGAGCCGTGGCGAATGCTACCGGCGTCGTGAATAGTCCTTTCCGCCGAATTTGATAAAGCGTGGGAAACAAACAGTCGCTGCGGATCAGCAGGTGTAAATCCTCCTTCTTGCCGTGCTTCTTCCCGCGAACCAGCACTGCTGCCGCGAACCGCGCGTTTTGCAGGACTCCCTGACGAATCAGTTTCGCGATCATCCGCGGTGAAGACGTCTGAGGAAATCGCAATTTTGCCATCCCGCGGGATTTCGATAGTTTCCCCTGCTTGTGCCACCGCCTCAGCCGGTCGATTTCATTCCCGCCGATTTTCACATCGAGTTCGCGCATCGGGATGTAGCGCGGCAGCGTGGCCACTTCATCCTGTGCCGCGAGCACCACGCTTACCGTCCCAATCGGCTCGGGAAAGCGAAACTTTTCGACTTCCGAAAAACGCTTTCCGAGCTGAAATTTTCTATTTCGATAGACTTGCGGATGCGAAATCGCTTCGTCAAACGACACTTCCGGCGACCACTGCGAAATCGGGTCATCGCTTTCCGTGCTTTCATACAGCCGGATGTGCACAGCCTCGACCTCGTCAAGCATCTCGGCCGCGCGCTTCACCAGCAGATTGGTCAGCCCCGGCGCTACTCCGGCATTGATCAGCGCCGTGCGGTTTTTTTCTTCGAATCTCTTTGCGTAACGAAATTGCTCCGCTCGGAACGGATGCCGCGTCAGGTGGGAACTCAGATCCATGTAATGCGCCCGCAGCCGCAGCGCCGCGCGCAACACGATCTCGTTAAAAAGCGATGCCGAGGCGTTGACGATGAGGTGGCAGCCCTTGGCCGCCTTTACGATTCCGCGCAAATTCCGCGCGTTCACTTCCGTGACGGCAATGGTGCTTTTCTTGCCCAGGAAGCGCCGCGCGCGCTCTGGGTCGCGGTCGCCGCACCAGACCGTATGTCCTTGCCGCTCCAGCAATTGTGCGAGAAGGGAACCGGTTGCTCCGGCTCCCAAAACGAAGATCCGCATGGCGTGGCAAAAACTCTATCACAATCCACAGCACCCCCTTCAGCCCTGGCTTTAATTTGCCCCAATTGCGCACTTCGGGCAGGCGGCGTAGACTATCGCTGTAACTCCGACCTCTGCGGCCTACGGGAGAGACATCCCACGGCGACAGGGGCGACGTCCCGCGAACTCTCGGGACTGAGGGTTTGGGTGGAAACGCCCAGGCCTCCCGCTTGGAAAGGAGCCACCGACGAAAATATATATTTTTTCGTCTGCGCCCGATTCCAAGCCATGGATCGGGCGGTTTTGTTTTCGAGGCTTCTTGCGCCCGAAACCCGAGGAGCGGCATCAAAGTACTGCGGCAAGCCATGACCCTTCACGACAAATTCGGCCGGCAGATCACCGACCTGCGCATCTCCATCACGGACCGCTGCAATTTCCGCTGCGTCTACTGCCGCTCCGCCGACCCGGAAAACTATCGCGACCACGATGAAATCCTCTCCTGGCCCGAGCTCGACCGCCTCGCTCGCGTCTTCCTGCACCTCGGCATTCGCAAAATCCGCATCACCGGCGGTGAGCCGCTCGTCCGCGACGGCGTCGAAGATTATATCGCCCGTCTTCATGCCCTCGGCGTCGAAGACCTCTCAATGACCACCAACGGCCACCTCCTCGCCGAGCGCTGCGATCGCCTGATCGCCGCCGGTCTACGTCGCATCAACATCAGCCTCGATTCGCTCGACACTGCCAGATTCGAAAGCATCACGCGTACCAAATCGTTCACCAAGGTCATGGGCGGCATCGAAGCCGCCCAAAAATCGCGCCTCGCGCCCGCCAAAGTGAACGCCGTCCTCGTCCGCGGACTCAATGACGATGAAGTCGAATCCTTCGCGCAATTTGCCCGCGACCGCGGTGTCATCATGCGCTTCATCGAATTCATGCCCCTCGATGCCGACCGCCACTGGACGCGTGATCTCGTCGTCCCCGCCGCGGAAATCCAGAAACGCATACACGCCCGTTGGCCCCTGGTGCAAATTCCCCACGAGCGCAGCGAAACCGCGCGCAAATACCGTTTCGCGGATGGCGCCCCCGGCGAAATCGGCCTCATTGCTCCTGTAACGCAACCATTCTGCGGCCACTGCTCGCGCATCCGTCTTACCGCCGACGGCAAGCTTCGCACCTGCCTTTTCAGCAAGGACGATCACGACTTGCGCTCCATGCTGCGCGAAGGCGCCTCCGACGAGGACTTGATCGCCTACATCACCTCCATCGTCATGGAAAAAGAAGAAGGCCACCGCATCAATGAGCCCGGTTTTGTCCCCCCCTCGCGCACCATGGTTTTTATCGGAGGCTAGGGAGAATCTCACCGAAGCGCGAAAAAAATTGAATCTTGCATCGACCCCACGGTGAGTTTGCGTTAGCATCACAGTAGAACAGACTTTTAGTCTGTTCTCTCTTGGGCGAGCGTAGATTCCGCCGAAACGGAACCTCATGGCAGACGAAGACGACGACCAGCACCAGGATGATGCTCCCGAGCCGGAGCAGCGCCTCTTCACTCTTAAGGAAGCGGAACGTGCACGCCAGGAACTCGAGCCCTTCCTGGTCGAAGCCATGAACTGCCGTAAAAAACTTGGCGGCCTGGAGAACGAGTTATCCGCCGTAGCCGCGCGCATCATGATGATGGGCGGCGTGATCGTGCCGTACGATAAGCTGGCCGCCGTCCGCATGGAGCATACGCAGCTCGCGGAAACGCTGAAGACCTCGCTCGACCGCATCTTGGAAACCGGCTGCGTCATCAAGGATCTCGAAGTCGGCTTGCTCGACTTTCCGTCGGTCATCGGCAATGAAGAGGTTTATCTTTGCTGGAAGCTCGGCGAGGACCGCATTCGTTTTTATCATCGTCAGGACGAAGGATTCGCCGGCCGCAAGCCGCTCGACCTCGCCCCCGGCGACACCGTCCAATAGCTTCGCAATCTCAAACTGTGAGCGACTTTGACCGACCATCCTGAAAACCGTCTGAAAGATTCCGCCAGCCCCTACCTGCGCTCCGCCTCACACCAGCCGATTGACTGGCACGAATGGAACGATGCCGCTTTTGCTCGCGCCAAGGCCGAAGACAAACCCATCCTTCTCGACATCGGCGCTGTCTGGTGCCACTGGTGCCACGTCATCGACCGCGAAAGCTACGAGAATCCCGAAATCGCGAAAATCATCAACGACAATTTCGTGGCCATCAAAGTGGACCGCGACGAGCGCCCCGATGTGGACTCTCGCTACCAATCCGCGATCAGCCTTATCTCTAAACAGGGCGGCTGGCCGCTCACCGGATTCCTTCTTTCGAACGGCAAACCGTTTTTCGGTGGTACGTATTTTCCGCCCGATGATCAGATGGGCCGTCCCGGCTTCCGCCGTGTGCTGCTCGCCGTCGCCGATTCCTACCGCAACAAACGTGCCGAGCTCGAACGCGCGGCTAATGCGATCTCTGAAGACGTCGCACACGCGGAAGCCTTCATCCGCGCCGGTGCTGAATTTGATCCCGGTGTCGTCGCCGCCCAAATCGATTCCATCACGCAACTGTTCGACATAAAGAACGGCGGCTTCGGCCGCGCCCCGAAATTCCCCCACGCCTCCGCCATCGACCTCATTCTCGAGCGCTATCAGCAAACCAAAGAAAAACACCTCCTCGCCATGGCCGAAACGACTCTAGAAAAAATGGCCCGCGGCGGCGTCTACGACCAGCTTGCCGGCGGCTTCCATCGCTACTCCGTTGACGAACGCTGGCTCGTCCCCCACTTCGAAAAAATGTCCTACGACAATTCCGAACTCCTAAAAAACTATCTTCACGCGTGGACGATTACAGAGAAACCGCAATTTTGTGCCACTGCGGAAGGGATTATCGGCTGGGTGAACGAGGTTCTGTCGGATCAGCAAAACGGTGGCTTCTATGCTAGCCAGGACGCTGACTATTCGCTTGATGATGACGGCGACTATTTCACCTGGTCTCTCGAGGAAGTGCGTGCAGTTCTCTCTCCCCAAGAATCAAGGTTCATAGAGCAGGTATACGACGTAGAGGCCCATGGCGAAATGCATCACAACCCCACTAAAAACGTACTCTGGATTTCCAGAGACTCACTTGAAACCGGGAAGAGTCTAGGATTTTCTACGGGCGAAACCATAAGACTGAGCCAGAGCGCGAAAGCAAAGCTGCTTGCAGCGCGCTTAGTAAGGTCGACGCCGTATGTGGATAAGACAATGTACGTCGCATGGAATGCGATGTTCGTTTCTGCCTATCTCGAATCGGGCCGCATCTTTAGAAGCCATTTTGGCTCACAATTCGCGGAAGACTGCCGTGCCTTCGCGCTGAAAACGTTGGACCGCATGTTAAAGGAAGTCTGGAGCGAATCCCGCGGTTTCGGCCACCGCATCGGCGGCCCCGCTCTCGAAGGCTCGCTCGACGATCAAGTCTTCAGCGTCCTCGCGCTGCTCGACGCTTACGAAGCGACACTCGATCCGCGCTACTTCACGGCCGCGCAAAAAACGATGGACCTCGCCATCGCACGTTACGGCGACGCTGAAGGCGGCGGCTTCTTCGATCGACCCTCCGACGCCGCGCCGATGGGCGGCCTCGACGTCCGCCGCAAACCCTTCCAGGATTCACCCACACCCAGCGCCAATTCCGTGGCCGCCATCGCGCTGATTCGAATACACGCCTTCACCGGCGACAATCGCTATTACGATTTTGCGAAAAAAACGCTCGAAACCTTCGCCGGCATCGCCCCGCAGTACGGTCTTTTCGCCGCCACCTACGGCCTCGCCGCCACCCTCTTCGCGCACCACCCGCTGCAAGTCGTCATCACCGGCGATTCGAACGATCCCGTCGCCCAAGCCCTCGAAGCCGCCGCCCACCGCGTCTTCCGCTTCGGCAAGTCCGTCATTCGAATCACGCCTAGCGCCTCACTCACTCACCTCGCCGGTGCCCTCAAAGAAACCCTCCCCCATCTCCCGTCGGGTAAACCTCTTGCGGTCGTCTGCTCCGGCAACACGTGCCTTCCCCCAACCAGCGACCCTGAGCACCTCATAGGGCTACTTTCCAATGGTGGCCATTCTATCGCCGCCGGTTAATGACATTCACTTCAGCAGAAATCTGGAGGAGTTTCACGTAGGTGACTTATTTTGTCCGACTCAATGAATAGGGCTCCGAGAAAGCCTCCATATCCTCAGCGTGTTCCAGTGCGAACTTTCTCAGTTCTTCCGTCGAAGCTGAGATCACCAGTCCCTCTGCCGTTTGAACAGTGGCAAGTGGCAGCTTACCGGCTTTTCCTTGCTTCTTGACCCATTCGTCATCCAGAAAATCGATACGCACACTGTCTTTCTCTAGATCGATGCGGCCGAAAAAGTGGCTCTCAATTGCTGGAAATGGAATCTCTATAAACTTTCGTTTGTCCGTATCCGGTGTTCCAAAATCGATGAAGGAAAAAGTGCCTAGACGGACCATGTGCGCTGTGAGCGCCAGATTCATGCCTTTGTCGTCAAAATCGAATAGCGTTACTTCATATTCCTTGCCGTCCGCACTTTTCCGGAAGATCATGCGCTTGGACTCCGCACCATGTGTGAATGTGGCGCCGTCTTGCACATGCCAATCACCTAAGAGCCGTTCATCAAACACCTCGTCGCTTTCGAGGAAGAGTGGGAACAAAGAAGAAGCAGCCCCACACCCAGCCAAGATCAAAACTAGTGCCATCGTCACCACGGAGGAAAAACACCGTTTCATCGCTACGCCTCCAAAAACAAGAGCCGGGGGAATCATTCTCATGATCCGGCCCCGGCAGTTTCATGTCCAGTTAGATTTACTTTGTGGCTACTTCTTCGGCCTCGATTCCGGCGGCACCATTCCGTTGCTACGGTAATACACCACGAGCTGTCCGTAGTGCTCTCCCGAGTGCTCCGCGAAGCCGTACGCGAAGTCAATCACACGCACCTGCTGATTCGAGTACGGATCGACGACCAGGGAATTCAGTCCCGTATCGCCTTTCGCTTTGATCGCCGCCGCGCCGTCGGCGAAGGATTTCTTCACGTAAGCGGCCACCTCCGCCTTCGTCTTGAGTTTGTCCTTCGAAAAATCTTCCTGCGCCGGTGGTTTCTCTCCCTTCACCGGGTTGGTGAAGAAATAGTTCGTATCCGCTACGTGCAGCAGTGTCTCCCGGAAGCTGCGCTGTTCCGGATTCGGTTTGAATTCGTACTTGTCCTCCGGAAAATCCTCCGCCATGGCGGTCAGTTTCCGCCCGATGTCGTTCCACTGCCCGACAACCGCTTGATTCGGACTCACTGCCGGCTTGGGTGCTGCGTTTTTCTTTTCCTGCGACCCCACCGGAAGCACAGCCAACCCGGCGGCCAAAACCAGACCGGCCACAACTTTCCATTTCTTCATAAGGCCTCCCCTCCGTTTCGCCCCGATCGGGTCAGGGCTCTCTTCCCTCAGACGGACCACCGCGCCAGTCGTTTCCAAGGACCGTGTCTGCCGCTGGCTGGCGTTCCGTGGGGGTCCATCTTACGCAGGAAACTGCCACCCGTCACACGAAATTCCATGCGCCCAGACGTGCTAAACTTGATGTTTACACCCGTGGGGTGATTTCACCGTGAACTGGGCCTTTTTGCTGTTGCGCATCGCCATTGGTTTGAGCATCTTGACGCTGCTCTTTCTCTCGCAGCGATTTTGGTACCGCTCCCTTTGGCGCATGACGTCGAATTGGGGCCGGGTCTGGCTCCGGATTGGCGCAAGGCTCGTTTACGTCTTTATCCTGCTCCTCGTCATCGCGACGCTGGTGGAAGGCATCAGCATGGGCCGCGGGCACATTATTCCCCGCGCCTCGATGATAGCGGTTTTTACCGGGCTTTGGTTTTTCAGCGCGCTCTTTGCGTATCTGGCGGTCAAGATGGTTCACGGGCTGGAACGCATTTGGAGATGGCTGCGAAAAGTGACCGCGGCGCAACCAGCCGTCCCTCCGCAGACTTTGGCAAACGCCTCCTCCATCCCTGCTGTTGTCGAGACCGTTGCTGACCCCGGCCGCCGCTACTTTTTCCGTGCCGCCACCGCTGCCGCTGGCGCCGCTCCATTTCTCGGCGCCATGTATGGTTTTGCCGCCGAGCGTCTGAACTATCAGGTCCGCCGTGTCGAAATTCCCATGCACAACTTGCCGCCTGCGCTTGACGGCATGAAAATCGTCCAGATCAGCGACATTCACTTGAGCAGTTATATGTCCCGCACCCAGGTGCGCCGCGCCGTGGACATGGCCAACGTTCTCGGCGCCGATCTCGCGGTCGTCACCGGCGATCTCATCACCGGTATGGGGGACTCTATTGCTGACTGCGTCGATGAGGTCCGTCGTTTGCACGCGCCGCTTGGCACCTGGGGCTGCAACGGCAACCATGAGATTTACGCGCGTGTGGAAGACGAAGCGGAATCACTTTACGTGCAGGCCGGCATGCGGCTCCTGCGCCACGAAAATTCACAGCTCACTTTCAAAGGTGCGCAGTTCAATCTCATCGGCGTGGATTATCAGCGCGAGCGCACTTCCCACGGCCAAAGACAACAAACTCTGGCCAATGTAGAAGCGCTCGTTCGCCGCGACATGCCTAATATTCTTCTTTCGCACAATCCAAACAGCTTTAATCGCGCCGCCGAGCTTGGCATCGAGCTTTCTCTCGCAGGCCACACGCATGGCGGCCAGATCCAGGTGGAAATCCTCGACCATCGCCTCAGTCCCGCGCGTTTCATCAGCGATTATATCGCCGGACTCTACCAGCGCCCACTCTTCGCTGCCGCCGTCAATGAACGCGCTTCTGCGGCCAGTGACAAGCCGCCGGTGACCATGCATTCTGCTTCCATGGCCCACATCTACGTCAATCGCGGCCTCGGCACCGTCGGCGCTCCCGTACGCCTCGGCGTTCCTCCGGAAATCTCTCTGCTCGTCCTTCGCCGCGCCTAGTCGGCCTCTTAATCGCTGGGCGGCTCTGAGGTTTCCTTTCGAATCGTGGAATAAATATCTCTCAAGTTCGGTATACACACCGGATTCCAGATTCAGTTTTTTAGAGCGGGA
>Ga0137403_10009050_pt1 | contig 11091 bp, 13 predicted proteins | sample CZOMad2_1_16fung_FD_122057 | JGI IMG/M metagenome (GOLD analysis project Ga0137403, IMG submission 122057) | Vadose zone soil fungal communities from Angelo Coast Range Reserve, California, USA - CZOMad2_1_16fungal (Hybrid Assembly) | ecosystem: Environmental > Terrestrial > Soil > Vadose zone...
GAAAGGGAGTTCCAGAAATTCAGTTGTCGGAAAATTCACATAAGTAACAAGCGCCTCGGGGTCTTCAGCTTTTGCCAACCGATACAGCTTCTCAATGAACCTCTCGACTCGCCGGCGCCCAAACCAGCGAACAATTCCGGCAGGAATTTCATTTCCCACCGCATAGCAAAGCACCGCCGGGTGACCGGCACACTTCCTTACAGCCTCGCGGATGCGTGCTTCAATTGCCCGGGCAGTGCGCGAATCATCAAGGAATGTGACGTGTTGTTCCCAAGGCAGTCCCACCATGACTCGCAGGTTGGCGCGTTGCGCTGCATCCAAGAACCAACTAGGCGGGGCATTGTAGGTCCGGATCGTGTTGATCCCGGTCGCAACCATGGCCTCGAAGTCCCGAGCAACCCGTGCTGGGTTAGGATATTCGGTGCCATCCTGGCCGGGGCGAAAGGGGCCATACGTAACGCCCCGGACATATAATTTTTCTTCGCCAACGAAGAGAAATTTTCCCCGCACTTGAGGACGCAGTGAAGTCCGAGGAGAGGGAATGGTCCTACACTCTAGAGCTGGAGCTGGGCTGCTCAAGGAGTTCCTGTTTCCCGCGAATTGTCCCTACGGCAATCAGCCGGATCGCTTAAATCGCGCCCGCTGCCGCCCGTCGGCTGAGCGTTCTCGCGCTTGCCTGCTCGCTCAGTACTTCCGGCAACATCAGAGATTCCTGCCATCGAAAGGCAGTTCGAACGATCGTTTCCAGATTTGACTTCCGGGGACACCAGTTCAGCAGCTCCATGGCCCGGGAACTTCGCGCGACCAACACAGGCGGGTCACCCTCGCGCCTCGGTCGTATCCGCACCCGAACCTTCCGGCCACTCAATTTTTCGACCGCATCGATCACTTCGCGCACAGAATGGCCGCGGCCTGTTCCGAGATTCAATACGCAGTTCGGCCCGCCGCACAGAAGATGTTGGAGGGCCAGCACATGGGCATCAGCAAGGTCGCTCACATGGATGTAATCACGAACCGCCGTGCCGTCGGGAGTGTCATAGTCGCTTCCAAAAATCTCTATCTCTGGGAAACGGCCTAGCGCGGCTTGAATCACGCGCGGAACTAAGTGCGTCTCCGGATCGTGCTGTTCTCCAATTTCACCATCCGGATCGGCTCCCGCCGCATTGAAATAGCGAAGGATTACCCAACGCAAGCCGTAGGCTTGGGCGTACCAGTGCAGCACGCGCTCGACGAACAGCTTGGATTCGCCGTAAGGGTTTACCGGTCGCTGCGGATGTTCTTCGGCAACCGCTAGACCTTCTGGTATGCCGTAGGTGGCACACGTGGAGGAAAACACGATCTGATTCACGCTTGAATCTGCGACAGCTTCCAGAAAGTTCAGCGTGTTTCTGACATTATTCAAGAAGTATTTTCGAGGGGCCAACATCGATTCGCCCACGTATGCGGAGGCGGCAAAGTGCAAAACCGCTTTGATGTCATGCGTCTCGATGATCCGACGGACTAGCGAGCTGTCTGCTATGTCGGCGGAAATGAATGGACCCCATTTGACGGCGTGCCTATGCCCGCGACTCAGGTCATCTAACACCACCGGGCGGAAGCCAGCAGCAGCAAGCGCTTTGGCTGCATGACTGCCGATGTACCCAGCTCCGCCGGCCACCAAAATTGGCACCAATGGCCCCTCCAGACTGGATCGTCAGTCCACGCGCCCCAGAATTCTTAACTGGACTTCTAAACAGAAATTGATACTAAATTCACAGAATCTTCGCATTCCTCTTTGTGTAAGCAAACCGAGGGCCACACGGGAGGGGCTTTGACAATGGAACAAGAAAGCTGTGGTAGTTCCATCAATTCCAGTACTAGGTGCAGGGCTGCAACCAATAACCTGTATAGAATCATAATGAAGTTGTCCTTCTCGGCAAGTTAGACCTGTAATAAAGGAGTTGCTAGACGAGCCTGGAGCTATCCGAATCCAGGCGTGGCCTGACGGCAGGTAACGTGGTGCATCGGTTTGCACACTTGTGGAACCCCATTTACCCTGCCTGAGCGAAGAGAGGCCATATGCCTCTCATAGTTGAGACCTTCCCGAAGCGAAACCGTGGTCAAGGGCGACTGTAAGGAGCCGCGGAGCGGGCGTGACCCTTGACGGCGGCGTTCAATTCTTTCAGAACCTGTGGCAGAAACCGGCATTGTTGCCAACCTATTAAATCCCGGTGACAAGCGAGAGATCGTGGAGAGTGCGCTACGAGGGGCAGAGGTACTCGCGGACTTCTCCGCGAGTCAAGCGGTAGCACGGCACCTGGCCCGCGACTTTGATGGGTCGGCGCGCTGTGTGTCTGCATTCATGAATCCCAGTGGTACCGACCTGATTCTCTTGGCGGAAGATCACTCGCGCACGACACGACTGGACGCCGTAGAGATGCAGTATTACCGGATGTTACTTGAAGAAACGGAACTCTCGGATCATTTCCGCCCACCTGAAGGCCAAGTTCGTATCGCCCGGTCCTGCCGTGACGTAAGCGCCGTTTTGCCTGGGGACGCCGTGAGTCATCACGCAGCGATTGCAAGCCGAGGTTTGCGGATAGCGCTCTCCCAGGATCAGGGAAGAATTTGCGTCTGGAGGAGCGACCAGGAGTTTAATACACGGCTATTTCAGCGCTCCCCGGCAGAGACAATCGAAGGGGTTGTCGGGAACATACGGCTCGTCACTGACCGTTTGTTTCTGGGCTCCGTGCGTGCCGAACGACAACGGAAGCTTCCGCGCGAGACGGGAGGCGTATTGCTGGGAAGTTGGGATTTGCAGAGGGGAATTGTGTACGTCGTCGCGATGATTCCATCTCCCGACGATAGCGAAGAGCGCCCGACCAGCTACATTCGCGGCTGTCGAGGGTTGGAGTCCGCCGTCAGCGATGCAATTGCGCGAACAGGTGGACAGCTACAGTATCTAGGCGAGTGGCATTCGCATCCTGACGGACACTCCGCGGAACCAAGTGATGATGACTCCAAACTCTTCGATTGGGTGCTCGAGTACACCAATCAAGATGGGTATGCCCCCGTGATGCTTATCGTCGGGGAGAAAGAATCCCGCTGGCTGATTGGCACGTCGAGCGAGGAATGGCGATGAGACTGCAAATCTTCGACGTGGAACACGGTGCCTGTTCGCTTTTGACGGCTGACAACAACACCCGATTGATGATCGATTGCGGGCACAACGCAACGACAGGTTGGAGACCCGGGAGTTACTTGGTGCAGCAGAGTATCCTGATGCTGGACATGCTCGCGATCACAAATTTTGACGAGGACCACGCCAGTGGTGCGAACGACCTCTTTGACAGGGTCCGTGTGGAATGGCTCTTACGGAATAACTCTGTTTCCGGTGCCACCATTAAAAGCCTGAAGCGGGAGGATGGATTGGGTCCTGGGATCGAGCGGGTAGCCCACGCAATAGACTATGTTTTCACGGGCCCTGGTGCGCCCGTCGTGCCCGAACCAATCTTCCAAGGCGTGACCCGACAGGTCTTCTTCAATAGCTACCCGAGATTTGACGACGAGAATAATCTCAGTATGGTCGTCTTCCTAAAGTGTCACGGAATTGGCGTCATGTTTCCTGGTGACCTAGAGAAAGCCGGATTCCTGGAACTGCTGAAGAATGAAGCCTTCAAACAGGCACTGCGCGAAACAAATGTTTACGTGGCCTCTCACCACGGTCGGGACAATGGATGTTGCGAAGAGACGGTGGAGTTTTTGCAGAGTGTCTACTATGTCGTCATTTCCGACAAGGGCTACCAGTACGATACGCAGAAGACGATTCCGTTCTATTCGCGTATCGCGAAGGGCGACCCATTTGGGCAAGAGCCCGTTCGCAGAGTCCTGACGACGCGTTGTGATGGACGCATCGCCTTTGAGTTCAATCCCGGATCGTGGGGACCGCGGCAATGACACTGGACGACATCGTAGCAAAGGTTACTGATCCATATGAAAGGCCCGCCCGCCTCTATCCTGCGCTGTTGGCCCTTTTGCCCTTGCTGGCTTTGGTTATGCTGCTGTACGGCCCAACAGCAACGGCTCTGACCGGCGCCGTGACCGTTGCTGTTTCATGCGGCGGTTTGTATCTGACCACCAATTTTTGCCGTGAATCAGGTAAACGTCTAGAAGAAAGACTCTATCGTGAATGGGGCGGGAGACCCACAACCCAGCTACTGCGCCATCGTGACAACAACATCGAGAGTGTGACGAAGCGGCGCTATCACACGTTCCTTGCAAGCAAGATAAACGTCCCTTTTCCGGACAAAGACCAGGAAGTGAACAATCCCGCGGCTGCTGATGAAATCTATCAGTCCGGCGTTCGATGGCTGCTAAACCACACTCGCCCTGAGGACAACAAGAAGTTTGAATTGATTTTCAAAGAGAATGTGGCTTACGGTTTTCGGCGCAACGCGCTCGGCGTGAAGCCACTTGGCCTGGTCACATCGGTGGGCTCTTTGTTGTGGGTCTTGGTAGCGGAAGGCGTTTTCTTCGGTCCCAATCACAGATTCATTGATGTGACGGCATTTTCTCGGATGCCGGAACCCGCGACTGCCTCCTTGATCGTTTCTGTTGTGCTGATCGTCTCGTGGCTCTTTTTCTTCACCAAATCCAGTGTGCGTACTGCCGCGTTCACGTACGCGGAAACCCTTTTGCGCGCCTGTGACGCATCATAAGTTCGACATGCATTCCTGGAGTTGAGGGTGCGGTTAGTTGCGAGGAGGGGGCTGCCACTCGTTCTCGGTCGTCCACTTACTGTCAAGCACCAGTTCATCTTGATCTGATCGAATTACTGGAGTAAGGAATGAAACCAAGCGGCCGATCAGTGTCTTGAATTCGATTTCTTGAACTCGCGGCTTGTTCTTGTTGCAGAAGGCCTTCCACTGCTTGATCTTGTTTTCGTCTTCATAGAATTCGGGTGTAAAAGCGAGAGGCGTACCTCCGTCCGGCAAGGCAGTTCCGCGCCTCCCGAATGTCGCGCGGACAGCATCGACGAGAGCGTTTCCGTCAAATTCAAATGTGTTGGAAAGGCTGTGCAGGTCGTGAAAATCCTTCATACGGGTGTTTGCAATACCGAGTTTCACCATCGCTTCGAGCTTCTCTGAAACGACGGTTTCGCGGGGGTACGTAAGCAGGCGAGGACTCGGAAGATCCAGAAGCGTCGGGTAGTCCGTTTCGACGGGGCCGGGCCTGATTGCATCGCCGAAGCCAATATCAATCTGGATCGGTATTTGTGCTTTTTCAAGGAAGGCAGTGAAAGTGACGCGCACGCCTTCGTAGTCGGCGTCCTCTTTGATGCGTTCCGCCTTGACGGTTTTGCGATCAAAACGCAGTCCGTCATCCTCGACTTCAATAGCCGAAATTTCCCGGAAAATTTCAACGAAGCGGTCAGGAGTATTATCGCCTTTTGCCAGGAAATCCGCATCGCGCGTCGCACGATAACGCTCCCTTGTCCAAAGTTCGAAGAGGAGGGCGCCTTTCAGAATAAACGTATCCCGGTATTTAGATTTGCTGAGCCGGAAGAGCATCCGTTCAAGGCCGTACTTCGTGAGCACGAGTCCAAAGTCATCGTTCCGCTCTTGCGCAAGGTTGAGAAGTCTTTGCCGAATCGAGGCGGGAAGGTTTTTGATCTTCGAGTCTGGCAATTAGAATGACTCCAGATAGGGACGCATGATGTTCGCTACGCGGCAAATCTTGGCGGCTGCCCAAAGTTCGTCCATGGACGCTTTCTTAAGGCGTCGGGATTCTCTAAGGGCTTCGAGTGCCACGTCCACGCCGATCTTGTTGCGGAATTTGAAACAGTCCGCCACGGTTTTTGCTGGTGTATAGACCTTAAGGCTTCCGCCGTGAACTGGGTATTCCTTCACACCAAAGTGAAGCGCAGCTCCCGACATCCGCATGAATCGTATCGCCGGAGAGGTTATTCGCGGTGTCCACGCTTTTACATCGATCGCCATCCAGATTTGGTGTGGAGCTTGCGTTGTGAATTTATGAAACTGAAGAGCGGAAAGAAGACAAACGATACCGCTGGGAACCTTGTAGGCTGCTTCGATGAGCGACAGATGTTCAGTTGCCGACGACGAAGTGGAGGTGTAGAGGCCGCGCCCCACTTTTCGGAGCAGACCTTTTTCAACGAACCGGGACAGATAGTTTCGCGGAACCCCCAGGGCGGAGGCGTCCTTGGAGCGAATAATCTGCCGTTTTGCAGCCAGGCCCAGTATGCGCTTAGACTTGGATTCCATGACAACACCGAGTGTACCAAATACTCGGTAAATGTCAATAAGTACCGATGTATTGGAACAGACTTGAGTAGCGAGCAGAAGACGGCAATTGCTCGTCGATACGCACGATCTCCCAGGAATTGAGGAATTGTGCGCAACGGCTCATACTCATAACGCATGCTATCCATGCCGCCATACCTCCTTGCCAGCGCGACTCCACTTTTCCTAAACCTGTCTTTTGCTGCCTCGCGGTTTGGATAAGTCCTCTGAAGTCCGTTTGATGGTTGGTAGGGCGGTGGGGAATGAATGATCGGGCCTAGACCTTCAGGAACGAGACCTTGTGGCCTACCTTGCGAAGTGATTTATTAAGACCGAACAGTCCGCACCGAGCGAAGAAAGGAAGTTGCGCTGCGGCCTTGCCGAGAGAGACGAGGCAGATGTTCCAATCGCCTTGCCGGGGCCTTGTCTCCAGCCAATCGATGGGGAGTCCGTTGCGCTGGGCCTTAGTGATTCGCTTGAGCTCCTTCCGATATTCATCATCAGGGCTGAAGAAGAGTTCTGTTGTCCTACGAACTTGCTCCACAAGATGACTCATGCCGCTGGATTTTGTGGGGATTTTAGCGAAGTAGAGGGTCTTACTGTCCAAGTGCAGCAGATCACAAAATTCTAATTGCGAGTGATCACCGCCGTACCAAAGCATCTTTGCATCATAAAACGTGAATCCTGCGGCTTCCGCGCAACGCTCGTTGTACTCGCCTTCGCTTTCAACCTGATTCCATGCAGGCAGCACGATCTGGGGAGACCGAATGCCGGTTACCTCCTTATTGATCTTTATCAAGAAATCTTGAGAAACCTCCCACCAAACGCCCGAGGAAAGAATGTATTGCTTGCTGCCGAAGGAGAGTTCATAGCCGAAGCACTGGAAAACGCTGTACCGCTTAAAAGGCTCGTTATCGCCGCCAAGCAGGTGAACGGCCGTAACTTTGGCTTCGGAAACGGTCTTTTCAAGTCCTTCTCGTTCCAGATAGCTTAACCAGCTTTGAACAAACAAATAAGGAATCGTTACGGGCGCCTTTGTCATGCGCCCAAAAACATACGAATCGATCTCACCCACCTCTTCCCGAAGGTATGTAGGAGCAAACATGACCAATTTCTTGTCCGCTGTTCCATCGTTCAACTCTTCGTCGAAGCGTCCCTCCAATTTGTCGATCAGGGATTGGTCCACAACCACGTTCAAATTATCGATGTCTGGCCAGTATTTTCGATATGCCGTGCTCTTGAAGAGCTGGCTCGACCTATCCAGCACATCGCCAAGGCTTGAGAACTCCACATGCACCCGCAGGCTGGTTCCTCCTCTCAGCTTCTTGCCAAGGATCTTGTGCGAAGGAACGCCGCCTACACTAGCTACGAGATCTCGATCAAACTCGACGCCGAATTCCTCCACAGCCGACGCTCGCGGCGCACGTTCTCGCGCAACGTGCCACTTTGCGAATACCTGTTCTATTTCGATTTCGACGAGCTTGTCGGGCCGACTCGAATTGAGGGCAACACGCCTGCCGAAGTCCTTCTCTTTCCAATCATCTTCCAATTTCATCCATGCATGCCCAAAAGTCAGAACGAAGGTCTCGGGGCCACGTCGAACGACCATAAGAGCCGCAGGAGACGCTCCCGTGAGAGAAAGCGCGGTCGAATCTTGCAACGAAGAGTTGAGAACCCCAACCCATTGTGGAACAGTCTGATTGACAGGAAGCGGAAGTACGTAGCCGTCGAGTGGTGGCGCCAAGAGCAAGGCCGTCTGTCCGTTGACGTGCAGGTCGTTTTCAAACGCAGTGACGCGATCATGCTTTAGCAGGTAGATACTGAGCGGAAGCTTCGTCACCCTAAGTCCCCTGGGATGACGCTACCATGCCCCTCTTCATTCGCGGGTTAAGATCCTAATCAGTTACTAGCACTTTGGCAGTAATTCTGCCCACAGTCAGATCCGTGGACTGAGAGACGAACCAATCTGAGGCCACTCTGCAGCGAACTGAGGATAAAGCCGGGTCACCGTTCTCCATATTGAAGCGTCCTCGGATGTGCGAATGCCATGGAGGACGTTGCTTATGAAGTAGTTCGTTGCGTCGCTACGAAGGAGTGCCCCAATTTCTCTCGGCCGAGGATACCGCTTCAGATTGGAATGGTCCTGTATTCGAGCTTTCGTCGGTGTGGCCAGAAGGAAATCGTATTTCGCTGAATCATTACCGCTGATCGGCCATTTAAGATTCAGGAAGCCGTCTCGATCGATCGAAGGTGCCTCGCTGGGGGTATGGCCCACAAACGCCTGGTAGTGGCGGGTTTTCCCCGTGAAGAATCTCCTCCATTCCTCAACCAAATCCACGGGAAACTCGGAAGACTTATTTCGCAAGAGCCCGACTGCTCCCCACTCCCAGCTATTACCGAGGCCCTCAGCCGAGGCGAGAAACTCAGCCTCTTGCCGAAGGCCATCGAATGTTGTGATTGGCCTCACGAATGGCACGATGACGCCAAGCCCCAATTCCCTGTGCCTGTAGCAGAGATTTGAAAACACCATCGCGTACCCGCCCCTCTTCGTTGAGAACCGCCCATAACGAATCGGGACGGAAGCTGGTTTGGCATTCTTTTCGTCAAGACGCTGCGCTCTCCATTGCGGACGTGCGTTCGCTTCATCCCACAAGAGCGAGCCGATGATAAGGACCCCCGCTCGAAGAGCCATGAATCAATGATAGCCCCCATTGTGTCGATGGCAGTTCTGGTGGCAGTTGGATTGGCGATTTAGGCAGTCGAAGGCCAGGGGCGGCGCGCTTGGGCATTTTAGTCAAAATGGCTTAAAAGGCCGAGCCGTAGGTGCCACCCAAGAGGCTCATTTTATTTCTTATTGCCGCCTTTTGTCGCCTCGCGAAATCGCTAAGCTATTCGGAACACATGAGATGGTTGGTAGGGGCGGTGGGGATCGAATTTATCAAGGCGCAGAATCTAAAGGAACTCTGCGGAATGTGTTGTAGTCGTAAGTCGTTTGTTGTCTTGAGTCGGAACTACTGCTGCCCCCGGATTGCCCCCGCGTTTTTGTGAATAATTTCGCGCCGTTTTTCTTTCGGGCAAAATCATTCGAACGACTTTGCTATTCGCTTCTCGCAGTGCTGGTGACACTGTGTGCGTGTAGATATTCATCGTGGTTCGAATGTCCGAATGCCTCAGAAGTTCTTGTTGAACCTTCATGTCAGTCCCGTACGCGTGCAACAAAGTCGAATACGTATGACGAAATGTGTGCCACCCGATTCGACCGATGCCCGCCTTCTCTGCGGCTGGCCGAAGGTGATACCGCACAAGTTTGTGCGCCCACCACGGCTTGCCGGTAAAGGGACTCGCGAAGACCCAACCCGTTTTCAATAATTCATCGGGCATTTTCTCCCGATGCCGACGAAGAAGGTCAGCGAGATTCGCGTCCAGAGGCAACCACTTTTCTGAGCCTTCGGTCTTCACAGCCTCTACTCTGCCGTAGACCCACGACCTCTGAATTTTGACTCGCAAACTTTTCCAGTCGAAGTCTTCCCAACGCAGCCCAAGCAGTTCACTTGCTCGAAGCCCGAGCGATGCGTCAACCATCGACATTGTCCGGGTGTCTTCATCGAGATGCGCCCAGAGGCTTTGAAGTTCCTCAACCGACAAAGCGCGTGGTTGCTTTACTCGCTTTGTGAGTCCCTTGAGCTTTAGCAAACTCATCGGGTTGCGGTTGTACTCCATAAGTTCCCAGCGCATCGCCCACTCGAACAAAATGTGCATCACGCTTCGAACATGGCCCTTACTTTTTGGCGCTAGGTTCAAACCCTTAATCCACATCTCTACCGCTAATGGTTTGACCTTTGAGAGAGGTACTGCCTCCCATCGTGGATTAATGTGATTCAGAATCCACGAACGGTAACGATCGGCAGTTCCTTTCCGCTCAGGCAACGCTTCCCGGAAGAAGCGATTGATGAGCCCACCAAAAGTCACGAGATCTGGTTGAACTGGATTACCGACTACCAAACGAATGCCCTCAGCAGCTTTCCATGCTTCGGCTTTCGTCGGATACCGCGTTACATCTCCGACGACGACCGCTGGCTTCGTCCCTGTCCTGCCAGCGACATCCGCGTGGTAACGCCAAACCCAAACCTCGGGACCTCGTTTCCTCTTTCGTTTCTCCAACCAACCGAATTGATGCCGTGCCCGCTTGAACATGGAAGATTCTCCTTTTATGTTCAGCGGCACGAGTGACGTGACGAATGTAACTCTGTTCTCATCCAGTAGTCCAGCTCAGATGCATGGAAAAACCAACGACCAAACCGGAAGTGGCCTGGAAGTTCTCCGGTTCGTGCCATGCGCTTAACGGTCTTCGGATGAACTCGCACGAACGCCGCGGCCTCCTCGCATGTCAAAGGTCGCTCGACAGATTGTCCCTCAGGCAGTTGGTGAAACGCGGCTGTACCGTTGTCTCCTCCCCCTGTGGCTCCCTTGTGCGGGTCTGCGAGTGACAGCTCGAATGTTTCTTTAGTCGAGAGTTTCAGTTCTTGCGTACTCCTATCGGTTGACTCAGTTGAGGACGACGGATCGAACGTTCGTAAAGAACCACTCACTGCGGGACGCGAGGCATGCCGTCGTGACGACGCTGTGTTCTCGCGCATATCGAGTTGTGTTGGTGCGTCCTTCATTTGTGTTACGCGGTCTCTTTGAGTCCGCCTCCCGTAAGCTCATGGACTTTTCCGTTGTTTGGTTGTTGGCCTATCCAGGCTTTGAATTCATCATCGCGCTTAAAAAGAACTTTTAGCGCCTCTGAGATGACGTATGACGGAGTTGA
>Ga0137403_10009051_pt1 | contig 11091 bp, 13 predicted proteins | sample CZOMad2_1_16fung_FD_122057 | JGI IMG/M metagenome (GOLD analysis project Ga0137403, IMG submission 122057) | Vadose zone soil fungal communities from Angelo Coast Range Reserve, California, USA - CZOMad2_1_16fungal (Hybrid Assembly) | ecosystem: Environmental > Terrestrial > Soil > Vadose zone...
GATGGCCTGTTCCAGTTCATAGACGAAGATCTTGCCGTCGCCGATCTTGCCGGTCTTGGCGGCGTTCATGATCGCTTCGATGACCCGGTCCAGCAGCTCATCGGCGATGGCGAGTTCGATCTTCACCTTGGGCAGGAAATCCACCACGTACTCGGCGCCGCGGTAGAGTTCGGTATGGCCCTTCTGGCGGCCGAAGCCTTTCACTTCGGTGACGGTGATGCCTTGCACACCGATGTCCGAGAGCGCCTCCCGTACATCATCCAATTTAAAGGGTTTGATCACCGCCGCGACCATCTTCATGGGTTCCGATTCCTGTCATGTGAACGGGCTGTTTTCGCCTGGCCGGTCGCCAAAATCCACCCGTTTCATGGGTATTTACAGTCTACCACCCGCTTCTAGGGGCCAATCCCGGCGGAGGTATGCTTATATACTGATAACATAATTTCAGGGACTCACGCGAGGCGGCCGATGGCACTGGACCCTAAGATCCTCGATGACTTGGCCCGCAAGCTGGCGGACTCGGTACCGCCTGGTCTCAAGGATCTGAAGTCGGACCTGGAACACAACTTCCGCGCCCTGCTGCAATCGGCCTTGGGCAAGCTCGACCTCGTGACCCGCGAGGAGTTCGACGTGCAGGCCGGCGTCCTGTCCCGCACCCGCGAGAAACTGGAAGAGTTGTCCCAGCGCCTGGCAGAGCTCGAGACGGCGCTGGCCGCTCAGGAACAGGAACGCCACGGGAAATAGGAACGGATGCCTTGCTGGCCAAGATCCACAGCCGCGCGCAGGCGGGCGTCGACGCTCCCGCCGTCACCGTCGAAGTCCATCAGTCCAACGGGCTGCCCGCGCTCAATATCGTGGGTCTGCCGGAAGCTGCCGTGCGCGAGAGCAAGGACCGGGTCCGCAGCGCGCTGATCAACTCCCGCTTCGATTTCCCCGCCCGCAAACTCACCGTGAACCTGGCCCCCGCCGACCTGCCCAAGGAGGGCGGCCGTTTCGACCTGCCCATCGCCTTGGGGATACTGGTGGCCTCGGGCCAGTTGGATCCAGCGCCTCTCAAGGACCTGGAGTTCCTGGGCGAGTTGTCCTTGAGCGGCGAACTGCGTCCGGTGCGCGGCGCCCTGCCGGCGGCACTGAAGGCGCGCAAATCGGGTAGAGCACTGCTGGTGCCCCTGGAGAATGCCGACGAAGCGGCGCTGGTGTCGGGCGTCACCATCCTCGGCGCACGGCATCTCTTGGATGTCTGCGCCCACTTCACCGGCCGGCAGCACATCGCAACGCACCAGTCTGCGCTGGTGTCCCACCATCCGCGGTACGACGACCTCGCCGACGTGCGCGGCCAACACCAAGCCAAGCGTGCACTGGAGATCGCCGCTGCTGGCGGTCACTCGCTCTTGTTCATGGGACCACCCGGCACCGGCAAGAGCATGCTGGCGAGCCGCCTGCCCGGCATCCTGCCGCCCATGACCGAAGACGAGGCGCTGGAGACCGCGGCCGTAGCCTCCATCAGCGACAGCGGTTTCTCCGCTGCTGCCTGGCGCAAGCGGCCCTACCGGAACCCGCATCACACCGCGTCGGCGGTGGCGCTGGTGGGTAATAACGTCAGAGAAAATTGAGACTGAACATTTCTGCTTGAGACTGACCAGCTAACCCCACTTACTAGGCATAAGAAAGCCGGCGCCGCCTTAGGGTGAGGCGGACGCCGGCTGGGGAATGGCGGACGTCGAAGGGGAACGACGTGAGCGGACTGGCCGCTGCGGAGGGAATGCCGCCCGCCGCCAACAAGTATAACAACGCTATTTAGCAACGCTATCTAGCCGAAGGCACGTCAAGATTTAGTGGATAACCGGGGTCGCCCATCAGCAGTCTCATACATCGAGTCGTCCCACAGTGGGAATGCAGCCCCAATGATCGGCCCCAAGCCTGGTTTCTTCGCAGTATGTCGCATCTTGCGTGGCCCGCAACTGCCGTCTACGCTATGTCAAAGGAAGTATCCCATTTTGGGGAATGAGGCAAAGGACTGCATCGCCGCCCGCCACCCAGCGTCCGTCATCCAGTCCAGCGCCTAAACCGCCGTTTTTAGGATCCGCCCGTAGCCTAGGCTCCGGGCGCCCTTCGTCGTCCACCCGTATCCCGTGACGCCCTACCACGAGGACTACGTGCTGCACTACGACCTCGCCAAGCGCGCGCGGGAACGCGCACCGGGGCCGATGCCGCGTGTACGGGCCGCTGGCGCGCTCACGGCCGCGCTGCCGGCGGCGGGCGTGGCGCGTAGCGGCGAGGGCGCCGATGCGATGCTGCACGTCGTGTCCCTGCGGGCGCTGCTCGGAGACACGGAAACAGCCGTCCTCGGCTGGACGGGCCCGCCGTGGCTGAAGGATGGATGGTTCCACGGGTGGCTGGTCCAGTCGTCGTGGGTGCGGGTTCAGCGGTCAGGGCGGGACTTCGTAGCTTCACCGCTCTCACCGAGCGAACGAGCCCAGGAGATGTTCCGCCGTCGCACCGAGGGCGCGTGGCCGACGCCGGCCGAGCGCATCGACCTCGAGCGCCGAGTGGTTGGCGAGGCTGCAGCCGGCTGCGAGCGCGTCGTGCTCGGCTACACGGTGAACCGCGAGCCGATCAACGAAGACTATTCCGAGGGAATCGAGAACGTCGCCGCGGATGCGCAGGCCGGTCTCGCGTCGGAGATTTTCGTCCGCACCGCGAAGCTCAAGGACTTTCCGTGGAACGGATGGCTGCACGTGGCCGTCTCCGGGCGGTCGGACAAAGACGGCTGGAATCCTGTGGCCGGGTTCACAGGCGCGGACGGACGGCTCATCTGGGCCTCCATCGGCGATCCCGCGCTGCTCCGCGATCCCGACAGTGGGCGGTTCATTCCCAACCGCGCGCGGCCGGGGGCGGTGACCCCGGTCACGGAGGCGCCCGCCGACGCGCTGGCGCCGGGCACGCTACGACCGCTCGGCGCCTCGGCGCCGGCCGGGAGCAAGGTCCTCTACCGCGTGCTCCTCTCCAAGACTCACGACGGCCAGCGCATGACCGTGGCCGACGTCCTCTATCCCTACGCGTTCGCCGCGCGCTGGAGCACACCGGGGAGCGCCGGGCGAAAGTATGACCCTGTGGTCGAGCGCGCCACGGCTCTGGCGCGCCGCTCGGTCGTCGCCATCCGCGTGCTCGGCGTCCGCAAGGAGGTCAAGGAGCTCGGCGACATGCAGCTCATGTACGACGTGCCGGAGGTCGAGGTCTACCTCAAGCCGGGCGTCGACCCGCGCGACGCCGCGGCGATCGCGCCGCCCTGGAGCCCGGTCCCGTGGCAGGTGCTCGCGCTGATGGAAGAAGCGGTCGCGCGCGGCCTGGGCGCCTTTTCGTCGGGCGAGGCGACTCGCCGCGGTGTGCCGTGGCTCGACGCCGTGACCGGGCGCGCGTCGCTCGCCAGGCTGGCCACGGAGCTCGAGGGCCTCGCCTTCGTTCCCGAGGCGCTGCGCGGGATCGTCTCCGCGGACGAGGCCCGCCAGCGGTGGGTCGCGCTGCGAGAGTTCGCGCGCACGCATCGCCACTACCTGCCGACGGCGGGGCCGTACATCCTGGGCAAGGTGACAGCCGGGCAGGTGACGCTGCCCGTCTTCCGCGACTTCACCTATCCCCTCGGCGTCGGCGCCTTCGACCAGTACCCTATCCCCCTGCGGGCGTTCTTCCGGACGGTGGAGCGCCGCGGCGATCGCCTGGAGATCCAGGCCGACGTCGAAAGCATCGAGAAGTTCGCGCGCTCGTATAAGATCGTGCGCGAGCCGTTCCGCCCCCAGCCGGCCAACGAGAAGTTCCGCGAGCCGCTGACGGTGCACTGGGTCGTGCTCGGCGGTCACGACGAGGTGGCCGCGGCGGGCGCCTCCCGCGACGTACAGAACGGCCGGCTCGTGGTGGATCTGGCGGACCGGCTCAAGCCGGGCTCGTACCGCGTGCAGCTGGCGCTGGCGCTCAACGGGAACCTCGTGAACCCGGAGGTGAAGGTGCTGCCGTACCGCGTGGGCGATTGATGGACATCGCCCTCATTCACGTCTTCAACGCGCTGCTCTACGCCTCGGTGCTCTTCCTGATCGCGGGCGGGCTCAGCCTCATCTACGGCGTCATGCGCATCGTGAACCTCGCGCACGGCAACCTCTACGCCTTCGGCGCCTACGTCAGCGCGTGGATCATCGGCTACTTCAGCACGTCCGTGGCCGTCGGCGAAGCCGGGAAGGGCGCGCCGACCTGGGTGCTGCTGGCCCTGCTGCCCGCCGGCGCCGTCGCGGCCGCGGCGGCGGGCGCGCTGCTCGAGCCCACGCTGCTGCGGCCCTTCTACAAGCGCGCGGAGGAATACCAGCTGCTCGTGACCTTCGGCCTGCTGATGATCATCGACGACGTGATCCGCTTCCTCTGGGGGCCGTATCCGCTCTCGGCCAGTGTCGTGTTCGAGAACTTCGGCTCGGTCACCGTCGGCGACACGCTCTATCCGACCTACAACTTCCTGGTGATCGGCGTGGGCGCGCTGGCCGCCGTCTTCCTCTGGGCGTTCATCTACCGGACGCGCTTCGGGGTCGTGCTACGCGCGACGTCGCAGGACATGCGCATGTCGTCGGCCCTCGGCGTGAACGTCAACCGCGTCTACGTGCAGGCCTTCACGCTGGGCTGCTTCATGGCCGGCCTGGGCGGCGCCATCATCGTGCCGAGCCAGTCGGCGGTGCTCGGCATGGGCGTGGACGCGCTCATCCTGTCCTTCATCGTCGTCGTCATCGGCGGCCTCGGCAGCCTCGAGGGCGCGCTGCTCGGCGCCCTCATCGTCGGCGTCGTGCGGGAGGCGGGCATCACGTGGTTCCCCGAGGTGGAGCTGGCGGTGCTCTATCTCATGGCGGCGGCCGTCCTGCTCGTGCGGCCGGCGGGCCTCTTCGGACGCGCGTGAGCACCGTCACCACGGTCGTCATCCCGACGCGCTCGCCGATGCGACGGCTCTGGTACGCGCTGCCGGTCCTCGTGGTGCTGCTGGTGCTGCCGTGGGTGGCCGACCAGTACCAGACGATCCTGCTCGCCTACGGCCTCGTGATGGCGATCGCGGCCATCGGGTTCAACCTGCTGCTGGGCTACACCGGGCTCCTCTCGTTCGGGCACTCCGCGTACTTCGGCGTCGGCGCCTACGCGGTGGCACTGATGGTGAAGTACCTCGGCGTCGTCTCGATGGAGCTGCACATGCTCGGCGCCATCGTGGCCTCCGTGCTCGTCACGGCGATCTTCGGCGTCGCCTGCGTGCGCTACACGCGCATCTTCTTCGGCATCCTCACCATGGCGCTCTCCCAGGTGTTGTGGAGCCTCGCCTTCAAGTTCTTCTGGGTAACGGGCGGCACCGACGGGCTGCGGGTGCCGACGCCGACGCTGCTGGGCGTGGTGACGGGCAAGGGCGACAAGATCGCCTTCCTCGCCCACGCCTACTACTACTACGTGCTCGCCGTATTCCTCGTGTGCGTGGCCATCATGTGGGTGATCGTGAACTCGCCGTTCGGCCGCGCGCTGCAGGCCATCCGCGACAACGAGACGCGCGCGCAGTTCGTCGGCATTCCGATCTGGCGCTATCGCTGGGTGGCCTTCATGCTTTCGGGCGTGTTCACCGGCGTCGCCGGCGCGCTGTGGGTGCCGCTCAACGGTCTCACCACGCCCGACATCCTGCACTGGACCTTCTCCGGCAAGATCGTCTTCATGGCCGTCCTGGGCGGCTTCCGCACCTTCGTCGGGCCGATCGTCGGCGCCGTGGTCTACAACTATCTCGAGAGTTACGCCGTCGGCTACACGGTCTACTGGCAGCTGCTGCTCGGCGTGATCCTCGTGGTGCTCGTGCTCTCGCTGCCCACGGGCATCGTGGGCACGGCCGAGCGGCTGATGGCGCGACGGCGGCATTCCGCGCCGCCACAGGGGGCGTCGCGATGAGCCTGCTGCTCGAGACCAGGGGCGTGGTGAAGCACTTCGGCGAGTTCCGCGCGGTGGACCGGGTGGACTTCCGCGTGCAGGAGGGCGAGGTGCTCGCCCTCATCGGCTCCAACGGAGCGGGTAAGACCACGCTCGTCAACCTGATCAGCGGGCTGCTGAAAGTCGACGAGGGCCAGATCTTCTTCCGCGGGCAGGACGTCACGCAGCAGCCGGTCAAGGAGCGGATCCGCGCGGGGATCGCGCGCTCGTTCCAGCTCGTGAACCTCTTCGACCAGCTCAGCGCCCTCGACAACGTCGCGCTCGCCATCTTCTCGCGCCAGGGCAAGACGCGCCGGCTTCTGTCGCTGGCCGACGCGGACCGGCCGGTCTGGGCGGAGGCGACCGAGGTGCTCGCCCTCTTCCGGCTCGAGGCCAAGGCGCAGGTGCTGGCGGGCGGGCTCTCGCAGGGCGAGCGCAAGCTGCTCGACGTGGCCATCGCCTACGCGCTGAAGCCGAAGCTGCTGTTCCTCGACGAGCCGACCAGCGGCGTGAGCACGCGTGAAAAGGCGCCGATCATGGACACCATTTCCAAGGTCGTGCGATCGGAACGAATCTCAGCCGCGATCATCGAGCACGACATGGACGTCGTCTTCTCGTACTCCGACCGCATCGTGGCCATGCACCAGGGCGCCATTCTCGCGGACGGCACCCCGGACGAGATTCGCCGCAACGAGCAGGTGACCACGACGCTGATCGGCACGCCGGAGCCGGCCAAGTGAGCAAGCCGGCCCCGATGCTCGAGCTCGAGCGCATCGAGACCTATCGCGGCCCGGCGCAGGTCCTCCGCTCGATCTCGCTGATGGTCGGCGCCGGCGAGGCGGTCTGTCTCGTGGGTCGCAACGGTGCCGGCAAGACGACGACCATCGACACCATCATGGGCCTGCTGTCGCCGCGCAGCGGCCTCGTGCGCTTCAAGGGCCGGGACGTCACGCGGCTGCCCGCGCACGAGCGCGCGCGGCTCGGCATCGGCTACGCGCCCGAGGACTGCGGCATCTTCCCCGACCTCACCGTGGAAGAGAACTTCCAGATCACCGCGTGGCTGGGGAGGGAGGGGACGAAGGCGAACGGCGGCACTGCTGCCGCGCGCGTCTTCTCGATCTTCCCCGAGGTCAAGGCGCTGCTGACGCGCCGTGGCCTGCATCTCTCTGGTGGCCAGAAGAAGATGGTCGCGATCACGCGCGCGCTGACGCTGGCGCCGGCCGTCCTGCTGCTCGACGAGCCGTTCGAGGGCCTGGCGCCGGTGGTCGTCACGCGCTTCATCGAGGCGGTCCGCGCCATCAAGGCGCTCGGCGTGTCCGTGCTCATCGCCGAGTCCCACGTGCAGAACGCCGGCCGCATCGCCGACCGGCTGTACGCCATCGACCGCGGCGAGATCATCTTCGCCGGGCGCCCCGCCGAGCTGGCCGGCAACGCCGAGGTGATGAAGACGCTGCACGGGTAGGGCCACGCCGGCCGTGGCCGTGCGCTTCGCCGGGAACGGGTCGAGGTCAGTCCGCCTGAACAGTCGCGGGCCGATCCGATGGCGCTTGGTCCATCACGGTCGCCCGGATGCGTGATTCGAGTCGCGGCAAGTCGAGATCGGCAAACGACCAGATGACGTCGTTGTGCGCTCCTTCGAAGTAGCGATAGGTCCCGCCGGCGCGATCGATGTGACCGGCGACCGCGCCCTCGACCACGACGTCGATACGCCAGGCGTCCGGGTGGTCGACCTCGTGAAACATTACGATCGCGATCTGCAACATCACGTTCACCGCGTGCCCCTGGGACGTCGAGCGCCGGCCTCAGGGTTGCTCAGGGCCTTGGCCGGGGAGGCGCTGCCGCGCGTCGGTTGACGCAAGGGCCGTGCCAGGCGAATGACATAACCTAAAGGGGTGAAAAGACATGGTCGCGAGGATCGGGTCACGCGGCCGTTCCCGCTCGGCTGGCTCATAGTCATCCGCTTTGAGCGTCCACCGCGTCAAGAAATCGACCGGAACCTGGGCCCGGGGCAAGGCTCGGGAGCCGGGTCCGACGGCTGCCCCCGCGCGCTTGACTGCGAGCGGACCACGACGCATCATCCCGTCGGCTGGGAGGTGAGCCATGAGCGAGTTCCGCACCGAGCTCGAGAACGCCGTCTCCGCCCGCCACAGCCGCATGAACCCGTTCACGGAGCGCTGGGTGAGCGGCGAGCTCACGCGGCAGCAGCTCGGGGCCTGGGTCTGTCAGCACTACCAGTACGTCTCACAGTTCCCGCGCTGGTGCGCGGCCGTCTACGCCGAGTGCCCTGACGCCGACGCGCGCGACTTCCTGCTCGAGAACATCGTCGAGGAGGAATCCGGCACCAAGCACGTCGACCTCCTGATCCGCTTCGGCGGGGCGTGCGGCGTGAGCCGCAAGGAGGTCGAGACGGCGCGGCAGCTGCCGACGACCCGTGCCCTGACGGCGTGGTGCTTCGAGACGTCGCGCCAGCCCTTCCACGTCGCGGCCGCCGGGCTGCTCGTCGGGCTGGAGTCGCAGGTGCCCGGCATCTACAAGCGCAATCTGCCGCCGCTCAAGACGAAGTACGGCTTCAACGATCACGAGGTGGAGTTCTTCGCCATCCACATCGAGGCCGATGAAGTCCACGGCGAGCGCGGCTACCAGATCGTCGAGCGCCACTCGGACACGCCCGAGCGGCGGGCACGCGCGCTGGAACAGGTGCGGCAGGCGACCGAGATGCGCTGGCAGTACATGAGCGGACTGCACCGCGCGTACGTGTTGAAAGAGGACGCGTGACCGCGATTCGCGTACCGCTGGCCGACGTGGCGTTCGGCCGGCCGAAGCTCGTGGAGACGGAGGGCGCGCGCGTCGTCCTCGTCCGCGTCGGCGATCGGGTGCACGCGCTCGGCGACGTCTGCGCCCACAAGGGCGGCCCGCTGAGCGAGGGCAAGCTGTCCGGCACGCGCCTGGCGTGCCCGTGGCATGGCTGGATGTACGACGTGCGCACGGGCCAGTGCATGTTCCCCGGGCGCGGCGCCGCCGTGCCGTCCTACACGGCGCGTGTGGAAGGCGACGACGTGCTCGTGGAGCTGCCGTGAGCGGCGTCACGCGCGATCTGGCGCGCACGTGCATCGAGCGCGGGTTCAAGAAGGCGGACGCGCTCGGCTTCAAGGTGGCCATCGCCGTGGTGGACGAGGCCGGCCATCTCGTCGCGTGCGAACGGATGGACGGCGCCCTCTGGGTCACGCCCGAGATCGCGCGCGCCAAGGCCAACGCCGCCGCCGGCTTTCGCGCCACCACGCTCGACCTCGAGGAGCGCTTCACCAAGCGCATGCTCTTCGCCGACAACGTCGCCACGCTCGGCCAGTACGAGTTCGTCTTCGGCAAGGGCGGCGTGCCGCTGGTCGAGAACGACCACGTCGTCGGCGCCGTCGGCGTCAGCGGGGCGGTGCCGGCCGACAACGATCACGCCATCGCCGATGCCGCGGCCGGCCACCCCAAAGTCCCGACGTCGCACTGAAGGAGAAAGATCATGGACGCCAAGGACCTTTTCCTCGCGCAGCACGCGGCGGTGCAGTCGGTCGCCGTCGGCGGCAACCCGGCCTCGGCGGCGGAGCGCGCGCTCGCCGGACTCAGCGACGACCAGATGCGCGTACGCCCGCGGGAGGATCTGAACTCGCTGGCGTGGCTCCTGTGGCACATCGCGCGCGCCGAGGACATCATGGTCAACGCGCTGGTCGCCGGGCGCGAGCAGGTGTGCGACGACGCGTGGCGGAAGCGCCTCGGCGTCTCCCGCCGCGACTTCGGCATCGGCATGACCAGTCCCGAGGTGACGGAGCTCACCCGCGGGGTCGACCTCGTCGCCCTGCGCGAGTACCGCGACGCCGTCGGGCGTCGCACGCGCGAGATCGTCGGCAACTTCAAGGACAGCGACTGGGGCGGCGAGCTCGCGGCGCCGGCGCTGCAGAAGGCGGCCGCCGACGGCGCTTTCGGCACGCGCGCCGAGCAGATGGTGAAGGTCTTCACCGGCCGCCCGCGGACCGCCGTGCTCAGCGGCATCGCGCTGTTCCATCCCGCCGGGCATCTCGGCGAAGCCGTGACCGTGCGCAGCGCCGGCGGCTTCGGCACGGGGATCTGATGAGCGCCGGGCGCGCGTTCCGCGGCGTCATCCCGGCCATGGCCGTTCCGTTCCAGGACGATTACAAGGTCGACGAAGACAATCTCGCGCGCTTCGCCATCTGGCTCGCGGGCTGCCGCGGCGTGACGGCCGTGATGACCAACGGCCACACCGGCGAGGTCGGCTCGCTGCTGCCGGATGAGCGGGCCGCCGTCACGCGCGTGGTGGCCGACGCCGTGAAGGAGCGCGTGCGGGTCGTCTCCGCGGTCTGCGCGGAGGGGACGTTCGAGGCGATCGAGCACGCGCGCGCGGCCGCCCACGCGGGCGCCGACACCGTCGACGTGATGCCCTGCCACATGTGGCTACGCTTCGGCGTGAAGGACGACGCCGTCTACGAGTACGTGAAGGCCATCGGCGGCGAGAGCGGCCTCGACGTGATCATCCACGTCTATCCGGCGAACACGCGCGCCGCCTACTCGACGCGCCTCATGGTGCGGCTCGCGTCGATTCCCCAGGTGAAGGGCTTCAAGATGGGCGAGCGCGATCTCGGCGCCTACGAGCGCGACATCCGCGCGCTTCGCGCGGACGCGCCGCACGTCTCCCTGCTCAACTGCATGGACGAGTACCTTTTCGCGACGTTCGTGCACCGGATGGACGGCACGCTCGTCGGCTGCGCCAGCCTCATCCCCGAGCTGACCAACGATCTCTTCGAAGCGATGGCGGCCGACGACCTCACACGCGCCCGTGAGATCAACGACCGTATCTGGCCGATCAAGGACGCGGTCTATGGCGGCGGCGAGCCGTCCGGTGACGCCCACGCGCGGATGAAGGAGGGCATGGCGTTGCGCGGGATCTTCCGCAGCGGGCTGGCCCGGCCGCCGGTGCTGCGCCCGTCGTCCGCGGAGATCGCGGCGATGCAGGCCGCGCTCGTCGCCAGCCGACTGCCCGTCGTCAATCTAGTCTGAGCGCGCGCGTCTGAGCTGGTTCCTCCTCTCGCTGGGCGCCGCCCTCACCCAGGCCGTGCAGTTCGC
>Ga0137403_10009053_pt1 | contig 11091 bp, 14 predicted proteins | sample CZOMad2_1_16fung_FD_122057 | JGI IMG/M metagenome (GOLD analysis project Ga0137403, IMG submission 122057) | Vadose zone soil fungal communities from Angelo Coast Range Reserve, California, USA - CZOMad2_1_16fungal (Hybrid Assembly) | ecosystem: Environmental > Terrestrial > Soil > Vadose zone...
GCTGTCCCCACACCTCGCGGGCGATCTCGCGGTCGGAGCAGTTGAATGCCTCCTTTCGCGTGATACGTCCTTTCTCGTCCCAGACCGACATGTCGACGGAGAGAATCGCTTTGACGTTGGGGGGAAGCGCGACGTCCTTCCAGAACTGCGTCTGCTCGATGGCCGTCAGGGCCCAGCTGGAGTCGACGCCCACCAGATGCCCGGAGGAGATGTCGAGCGGTTCGTGAAGGTAGAACTGGATCCCCGCCATCCAGTCCATGTGGAACGAAAGGCGGACGACTTGGCGCAGCTCGGGGGCCAGGAATGTCGACATCGTCGAGCGATCGACGTAGTAGGCGAGCTGCTCGAGAGGAAGCGCGAGGACGAAGTAGTCGGCCGCCACCTCCACCGGAAGGCGGCGGTCGCATTCGATGTCGGCAATCACGTCGAGCAATTGGCTCTGCCTTGCGGTGAGGAGAGTCTTGAAGGCGTCTGCGAATGCACGCAGATCCTTTTCGCTCGCGTCGGCGGGCGGCGCTTGCACAGACTTCAGGTCGTCGCGCAACGTCGAGAGGCTTCGGTTCAGCTCAACGACGCGGACCCGTCGGCTCTGATTGACAGCCCATCGCGTGAGCCATTTCGACTCGGTCAGCTCGTCGATGAGCGATGCCAACATTTGTGGATCGTCTCTGAGCGGCGTCACTCCCTTGCTCGTCCGCGACGAGACGAGGTCGCGGAGCCGGCGCAGGTTGGTCAGGGGAATCGGCTGCAGGATGACGCTGTCGACGCGACGCTTGGATCTGTTGAAGTCGATCGACAGCAGCTCGAGCTCGGTCTCGAACTTCACGCCCCGCGATTTGAGGTGCGAGATCCAGGGGTCGAACCAGACCTCGTTCGTCGGACCGTTCAGGACGCGGTCGACGCTGGATAAGGTGTCGAACAGCGAACGGATGACGAGGCGACCGATGGTGTAGGCGCTTACCTCTTCTGCCTTCGCGGCTATGGACGTGCGGGTACTCGACCGGACCAGATCTCGGTAGGCGCGCGATCGTCCAGGCGCATCGCACTCGAGGAAGTCCCACCAGCTCACCTTCTCGAGATGCTCGACCCGCCTTTCATCTGACGACGCAGCGACTTCCATGACCTTCCGGAAGAACAGCGCCACCTCGCTGGCGGACAACCCGAGGCGAGTGAGCTCCGCGAAGAACTGAGTCGTGATCGCCACGTCCTCGGCGTTTCGCGGCACGCGCAGCGGCAGCGCACAAGAGCGTCGGGCAAGTCTGCATCTGGACGCCGGACAAGGATCTCGCGCAGTGCGTGGTGGGGGATCGGGTGGTGCAGATGGATCGGAGAAGCGGGCAGATTCGTGATGCTACCGGCGTCCAGGCGAAATTCGGCGTCGCCCCTGGGTACATCCCGGACTACCTCGCCCTGGTGGGTGACGCCGCGGACGGCTACCCCGGCATCCTGGGTTGCGGACCCAAGACCGCTGCGAAGCTCATCAACCGGCACGGCCCCCTCGAGCGGTTTCCGATCCACGTTCTCGAGCCGGAGAACCGCGCCCGCGCGCTCTTGTTCAAGCGGCTCGCCACTCTGCGAATCGACGCCCCGCTTTTCGCCGACGTCGAGCAGCTGCGGTGGAGCGGGGCGACGGCGTCTTTTGCGCCGGTGGCTCAGAGGATCGGCGATCCGCGCATCGCAGCGCGCGTCCGCGACCTGACGACGCGCCTCCAGTGGAACGGCGCACCCTAGTTTCGCAGCGGAAGCAGTGCGCGCAGCCGGCCCTCGCGCAGGTAGAGCCCTCCCCAGATCAGCGCACCGACGTAGGTCGGGAAGAGCACGTGGCTGAACAGTGGATTGCCCACCCGCACTTGGGTCGCGATCGCACCACCCAGGTAGCCTGTCAGCAGGATGGCGCCGAGAACGGACGACTGCGGAATCGCGTAGAGGATGACGCAGACCAGCAGGAGCGTCCCGATGCCGACCGCGATGTCCGGGGAGTAGCCCAGCTCACGGAACCCCTTCACGACGGCATCGATCTTCATCAGTTTGATGACGCTGTCGAAGAGCAGAAATAGTATCGGCACGGCGCTCATGATGCGCCCGGCCCAGAGCTGCTTGCTCGACGCTGGCGCCGTTGGCGTAGCTGCTTGCATGGTGTTTCCTCCGCGTTTGCCGAGCGTTCGCGACCCGGGTGAGTCCCGGGTCTACCCTTACGTCGAACGAGAGCTCGCGGAATCGACAGGCTACTGGTACTGGATGTAAGCCGGCTGGGGCGAGAGGGAAAGCACTTCGTCGAAGGTCATCATGGGCTTGTCGTTCTGGTAGAACAGCTTGAACCCGGTGAACTGCACCGGCTCCTTCACGATGAAGTCGCGGTACACGCTCCGCTTGAGCGGCCGGTCGCCGAAGCCGTCCATGTCGATCACCAGCTGGACCCGCGGGTCGAGCGCGATCCGGTCGTAGTGGGTCAGCATCCGCTGGGTGAACCGGTGCACGACCAGTACCTTGGGCGGCAGCTTGAGGCTGTCCACCAGCCCTCCCAGCGTCCGCATCGCGAAGTTCACGTCTTCCGCGTCCATCGTACCGATCCGCCGGCCGGGCGCGGTCTCGTCTTTCATCGAGAACTCGGGATCGAGCGCCAGGTGTACGTAGGGGCGTGCGAGATACGGCATCAGCCGGGGCAGCTCCTTCTGGACCGTGCTGTGGCCCACCTGCACGTCCAGGAACAGGAGCCACCCGTTCGACTCCGCCCAGCCCGCCACCTGATCGATCAGCGTGCTCGGCATCCGCAACCGGTGCATCCCGTCGCGCCCGGGCTGGCCCTGCGCAACCGTGGCGATGAGGTGGAGCGCGGGCTTCACCTTCAGGGTCGAATCCGCCGCGGCCCACGCGGCGGCGGTCGCACGGAGCTGCGCCATCATCGAGTCGGGCGGCAACGCTCCCAGCACGCCCATCCGCTTGGAGTAGGGATTCCCATAGAAGGCGATGATCCGGTACTCAGGCAGAATCGATCCGGGCAGCGGTGCCGGGCCGGCCGGCCAGCTGGGCGGTGTGTGCCCTCGGGAGAGTGCCCCGCTTGATGTCATCGCGGCCCGGGTCGTCCGGTCCGGCGGCATCGGCGTAGCCGGGTTGGCCGGAGCGGGCGCGCTCGTCCGAATCGGAGCGGGAGCCACGGGTAGGGGCGCGTCGCCGGCGACGGCCGGCTCCCGGAGCAGGGAGACGAGCCCGGCCACGGCCAGCGCGAGAATGCCCAGCCGGGTCGCACGGGACCGGAGGATGGCAGAAAATTGCACGGTACTCACCGACTCGAGTGGATAAGCCGTTTTGCGCTCTGCGCCCCGCTCGGGAATTCCGCCCGGCAGCGTCCCGGGCGGTGGCGCGCGTGCAGAGCGAAAAGGCAAGAACCTCGCCATGCGCCGGTGAGCGTCTGGCCAGTGGAGCCTGCCGATTCTTGCAGGTGGTCGGCGCCACCTCGCCCGCTCGAGCCCCGCCCGAGAAAGGCGCGAGGGGATCAGTCAGGCTGGGCGGATGGAGAGGGCGTGGTGGAACACGTTGCGGGGGTCCCAGCGGGCCTTGATGCGTTGCAGTCGGGGGTAATTGTCCTTGTAATACAGGGTAGGCCACGGCACGCCGGAGGTGTTCCACTCCGGGTCGGCGAGGTCCACATCGGGATGGTTGATGAAGGCCCCGTCACAGACGTCACCGGGCACGGGCACGCCGCCGGTGGCAGCGAACATCTCGCGGTAGAACGCGCGCACGTAGTCCGGCTTCCCCACGATTCGCTGGTTGAATCCCCGGGAGACCAGGTCGCGGTACCGCGGGTCGTCCGGTCCGATCCTGGCCGTCGGGATCGTCATGCTCGGCACTCGGCGGCGCGCTTGAGCAGCAGCTCGCGCTCCCGGGCGTTGCGCGTGAGCGATGCCGCGCGCTCGAACTCCGCCCGGGCTTCGTCGAAGCGGCCGAGCTTGAAGAGGAGGTCGCCGCGCACGCTCGGGAGGAGGTGGTAGCTCTTGAGCGACGGCTCCGCGGTCAGCGCATCGACCGCCTCGAGCCCCGCCGCTGGACCAGACGCCATCGCGACCGCCACCGCACGGTTCAGCTCTACGATGGGCGATGGGGTGACTCGGGCGAGCGCATCATAGAGCGTCACGATGCGACCCCAGTCGGTCTCCGCCGGGGTGCGCGCCCGCGCGTGGCAGGCGGCGATCGCGGCCTGCAACGCGTACGGCCCCCCGGCGCCGCCGAGCGCCTGGGCCCGCTCGAGCGCCGCGAGACCCCGGCGGATCAGGAGGTGATCCCAGCGCGCGCGGTCCTGATCGAGCAGCAGGACCGGCTCTCCCGACGGACCGATCCGCGCGCGCGAGCGCGACGCCTGAATCTCCATCAGCGCGACCAGGCCATGGACCTCCGGATCCTGCGGTGCGAGCTCGGCCAGGACACGCCCCAGCCGAAGCGCATCCTCGCAGAGCGCCGGCCGCATCCAGTCGTCGCCGGCGGTCGCCGTGTAGCCTTCGTTGAAGATGAGGTAGAGGACCCCGAGGACGGACGACAGGCGCGCCGTGAGCTCGGCGCCGCGAGGAACCTCGAAGGGGACGCGCGCCTCGCCCAGGGTCCGCTTGGCCCGGACGATTCGCTGCGCGACGGTCGCTTCAGGGACCAGGAACGCCCGTCCGATCTCCTCGGTCGTCAGTCCGCCGAGCAACCGAAGCGTGAGCGCCACCCGCGCCTCGGTCGAGAGCACTGGGTGACAGGCGGTGAACATGAGGCCGAGGAGGTCGTCGCCCACGGGATCGTCGATTGCAGCGTCGAGATCGGGCACTGCCATCTCCTGCCGGACCTCGAGCTCGTGGCCAAGCTGCTCATGCTTGCGCTCGAGCAGGGTTCTCCGGCGCAGCTGGTCGATAGCGCGATGCTTGGCGGTGGCCATGAGCCAGGCACCGGGCTTGTCCGGGATGCCCGACTCCGGCCACCGCTCGAGGGCAGCGACCAGGGCGTCCTGCGCGAGGTCTTCGGCCAGGCCCACGTCGCCCACCATACGGGTGAGACCGGCGATGAGCCTGGCCGACTCGATCCTCCAGACCGCGTCGATCGCGCGGTGGGCGTCGGGAGCCGTCACGGCTCCCAATCAGGCCGTGTCCCTCCGCTGTTGCAAGGCCGACGGGGGGCCGGCTAGTGCTTCGCGCTCGCCTCCGCGTGCCGGCGCTCCTCCGCCTTCCCGGACTCCGGACCTAGGGCCGGCGCATCGTGCATCAGGCGAATCTCCGACTCGCCTTCGCCCACCACGGTGAGGAACCGCTTGGCCAATTCGATCGCCTCCGCCTTCGACTTTGCCTGGACGATCGCGAAGCCGGCGACCAGCTCCTTGGCCTCGGTGAAGGGGCCGTCGGTCACGGTGAACTTCCCTCCATCGATCCGGACGCGCGCGCCCTTGGAGCTATGCTGCAGCCCATCGGTCGCGATCAGCACTCCGGCCTTCGCCATGTCACCGATCAACTGGCCCATGGCGGCGATTTCCTGCTGGCTCGGCGGAGCGTTGGTCTCCTTGCCGGGCTTGTAGAGCATCATGAAACGCATGGTCACGACTCCTCAGTGCTTTGGGTTCGGGGCCGTGGCGAGCCCCATCTCACGAAACCGGTCAACTGCCTCGCTGGGCCCGAAATCGTCCAGCTCGTACAGCTGGCGAATTTCGATCTCCCCTTCCTTATCGTCGCCGTGGGGAGCGGGGAAGCGCTTGGCCCACTCGAACGCCTCTTCCCTCGACTTCACCTGGATGATCGTGTAGCCGGCGATCAGCTCCTTCGTCTCGGCGAAGGGCCCGTCGACGAAGGTGCGCTTCCCCGCGGAGAACTTGATGCGCGCGCCCTTCGAGCTGGGCTGGAGCCCGGATGCATCCAGCAGCACGCCGGATTTCGCCAGCTCCTCGTGATAGGTTGCCATGGCGGCAAAGAGCCTCTCCTTCTCCGGCTCCTCCGGCCAGACGCCCGCTTCGCTGTCCCTGGTAGCCTTCACCATGATCATGAACCGCATGGTCGTGTCTCCCGTGACTATTGCTGCTTGCTGGACAGTTGGGCGCGCAGGCGCTCTTCCTGCTCCCGAAGCTCGGGCGTGAACGCGGGACCGAAATCCTCTGCCTCGAACACCTGGCGAATCTCGATCACGGACTCTCCGGGCATGGGGTTGGGGCAGCGTTTGACCCATTCGATCGCCTCCTCCTTCGACTTCACCTGCCACAGCCAGAATCCCGCGATCAGCTCCTTGGTTTCGGCGAACGGCCCGTCGATCACGGTCCGCTTCTCGCCGGAGAACTTGACCCGCGCGCCCTTCGAGCTCGGCTGGAGCCCCTCGCCCGCGAGCATCACGCCGGCCTTCACCAGCTCTTCGTTGAACTTCCCCATCGCGGCCAGCAGCTTCTCGTCGGGGAGCACTCCGGCCTCGGAGGCCTTGTCGGCTTTGACTAAGATCATGAACCGCATGGTCGTATCTCGCTCTGGTGTGAGGTTCGGAACTAGGGGTCCCGACCGGTCATTACCGGGGGACCCTCGGCTCTACTTAGACGTCGAATGAGGCGGGGAGAAATCGACACGTCGAGCGGGGTGTGGCGCCGGACTAGCCCCCGGCCATGGCCCCCACGACCAGGAAAGGCTCGCCCCCGGTCACGACCGGGTCAGGCAGCGGGGCGTCCGGCGATTCGTGGGACAGATCCTGCGCGCAGGCGAAGAACCTCACGAACGGCCGACGGCGTTGGGTGACGTGGTCGCGAATCGTCCCCCGCAGCATCGGATAGCACGCCTCCAGCGCGTCGAGGACGGAGCGCTGGGTAGCCTGACCCTCGACGGCGAGCTCCACCTCGCCGTCGAGATGCGCCAGGGTACGGAGGTGTTGCGGGAGCACGACCCGGATCATGTCAGCGTCTGCACTTCCACGGACAGGACGGCCGGCAGATCTCGCACTATGGGAGCCCAGCTGTCTCCGGCGTCGGCCGATGCATACACCTGCCCTCCGGTGGTGCCGAAGTACACCCCGCACGAATCGAGCGAATCCACCGCCATCGCGTCGCGCAGCACATTGACGTAGCAGTCGCGCTGCGGCAGGCCCTTGGTAAGCGCCTCCCACTCGCATCCGCCCGTACGACTGCGATACACTCGCAGTTTCCCCTCCGGCGGGTAGTGCTCCGAATCACTCTTGATCGGGACGACGTAGATCGTCTCCGGCTCGTGCGCGTGAACGTCGATCGGGAACCCGAAGTCGCTCGGCAAGTTGCCGCTGACCTCTTGCCATGAGTCGCCCGCGTTGTCGCTGCGCATGACGTCCCAGTGTTTCTGCATGAACAGCACGTCCGGACGCGACGGGTGCATCGCGATGCGGTGCACGCAGTGGCCGACCTCGGCATTGCGGTCGGGCAGCTCGGACGGGGCCTTGAGTCCGCAGTTCACCGGTCGCCACGTCCGGCCCGCGTCGTCCGACCGGAACGCGCCCGCGGCCGAGATGGCGACGAAGATCCGGTCCGGATGGCTGGGGTCGAGCAGGATCGTATGGAGGCACATTCCGCCCGCACCGGGCTGCCAGAGGTGGCCTTTCGCGCCCCGCAGTGCGGGGAGCTCCTGCCAGGTGTGCCCGCCGTCGGCCGAGCGGAACAAGGCTGCGTCTTCGACCCCGGCAAAGACGGTGTCCGGGTCGGTCAGCGAGGGCTCGAGGTGCCAGACCCGCTTGAACTCCCAGGGGTGCTGCGTTCCGTCGTACCACTGGTGGGTTCCCGGCACGCCGTCGTAGGCAAACTTGTTGTCCACCGATTCCCAGGTCTTACCAGCGTCGTTGGAACGCTGGATCACCTGCCCGAACCAGCCGCTCGTCTGCGAGGCGTAGAGCCGGCTCGGGTCCGCGGGCGAGCCTTTCAGGTGGTAGATCTCCCACCCCGCGAAATGGGGACCGCTGACATCCCACCGTTGGCGGGTTCCGTCCGCTGTAAGGATGAATGCGCCCTTGCGTGTGCCAACCAGTACCCGTACCCCGCTCATCGGTTCCTCCTTGCTGAGGTTTCCGCGCTCCCGACGGACTCTCAACCACTGTTGACGTGGAGAATGTTACCGTCGGGGTCCTTGAACCAGGCCGCCTTGAACGTGCCGACAAGATGCACATCACCCTGGCGGGTGAGGCCCGGCAGGTCGTAGTGCTCGAAGACGACTCCTTTAGCCTTGAGGGTTTTGACCACTTCGTCCAGCTCATCGCCCACCCCCCAGGTGGCGGAGGTGGCCTGGTTGGTGCCGGCGAACTTGGACTCGTAGACCAGGAGCGTGGACTGTCCGCTTCGATAGCGGAGCACGCTGCCCTGCTCTGAAGCGACCGGCTTGAAGCCCAGGACTCCCTCGTAGAATTGGCTGGCTGCTTTGGCATTCCTGACCGCGATGGTAGCGATGGCGTCCCTATTTGCCAACATACGTACCTCCTACCCGGCTTGGTTTCTTCGGGGGGGCGGCCGCTCCGGCCGCAACGCCGTCGGCTACCCTTGTCATACCGACCAGTCCGTATGTATAAATTTCCCCAAGTCGCGTCAAGGCCGGTTGACCCATGACGAGCAAGAGCCCCACTAGGCAACGGACCCGCCAGCCCGACGTCACCCGGGACAAACTCCTTACGGCCGCGTTCGAGGAGATCTACCGGCGGGGATTCCAGGCCGCGAGCCTCGATACCATCCTGGCCCACGCGGGCGTCACCAAGGGCGCGCTATACCACCACTTCCCCACCAAGGCGGCGCTGGGCTACGCCGTGGTGGACGAAGTCGTCAAGGGTCTGCTCCTGGAGCGGTGGCTGGGCCTGCTGAAGGAATCCACCGGGGATCCGGTGACGGCGCTGCAATCGGTCCTGCGTCACCGGGCCGCCCGGCTCACCCCCGGGGAGATCGAGCTCGGCTGCCCGCTCAACAATCTGGCCCAGGAGATGTCACCGCTCGACGAGGAGTTCAGGCGGCTGGTCAACGCGACATTCGAGAGCTGGAGGAAGGGATTCGCCCAGGCGCTGGAGCGGGGCCAGGCGGAGGGCACCGTACGGCAGGACGTGGATGCGAAGAAAGTGGCGGCCTTTGTCGTGGCCGCGGCGGAGGGCTCGTACGGCCTGGCCAAGGGGGCCCGGAGCGCCGCGATGCTGCGCTCCAATCTCGAGCTGCTCAGCACGTTCCTGGACAGCCTGCGGCCGGCTCGCAAAGGCCGGTAGCTCCCCTTCCAACCCAGCCCTATTGCGCGGGAAACCGCCCTCTTCCTTCTTACCTCTCACCTCTTACCAGCCTGGGGGTGGGGGATGTGGAAAGACTTCAAGGCGTTCCTCATGCGGGGGAACGTGCTGGATCTCGCCGTCGGCATCATCATCGGTGGGGCGTTCGGCACCATCGTCACCTCGCTGGTGAACGACGTCATCATGCCGCCGATCGGTCTCGCGCTCGGCAAAGTGGACTTCTCGAACCTCAAGCTGCTGCTCCAGGAGGGCCCCAAGGCGCCGCCGCCCTACGCCTCTGTCGCCGAGGCCAAGGCCGCGGGTGCGGTCACCATCAACTACGGGCTCTTCATCAACTCGCTCATCAGTTTCCTGATCGTCGGCTTCGCCGTCTTTCTCGTGGTTCGTCTCGCGGCTCGGCTCCAGCGACCCGATGCGGCGGCCACCCCCACAACCAAGCCGTGTCCGGCCTGCACGCTGGCCATCCCGCTGCAGGCGAAACGCTGTCCGCATTGCACCTCAGAGGTGTGACCCGGATCGGGGCTCGGTGGGTCCGGTCGTTAACGATATCTCGACCCGGAGCAGTCCATCATGTCCAGTGCCTCTCATCCCGCCCGCCCATCGGCGCGGCTCGCGCTGTTCGGCGGTGCGTTGGTTCTCCTCGCCGGGTGTGCCTCGGTCACGCCGATCGGCGAGCTGCTCGACAACTCGTCCAAGTACAACGGAAAAACGGTGCGCATCGAAGGCGAGGTGAAGGGCTCGGCCGGGGCACTCGGGCGAGGTGCCTACCAGGTGAACGACCGGACCGGAACCCTGACGGTCATCAGCGAGGTGGGCGATCCGCCCCGGACCGGGGCCAAGGTCGGGGTGAAGGGGGTATTCGAGGCGCTCGTTACCCTCGGCTCCAAGAGCCTTGCCGTGCTGCACGAGCAGAGCCGGTCCTGGCGCTGATTGCGTCCAGGAGCCCTATCACCGTAGGTGCGTAAGGAGGCGATCAGCACAGCTTGAAGGCCTAGGACCGCGAAGCGAAAGCTGCGCATCCGGGCGGCAATGCGGAACGCTGGTCGGTCGGTCACGTAAGCTCCTCTGATTCCATCAGAACGAGGTATGCCATTCTATGCTCGCGCCGGCCGGCGTGACCAGGAACCCGGGTGGCCGCAGCCCGAAGATTCGCCAGTGACCGTTGACCACCTTTGCTGTGAAAATGCCTAGCACCGCTCCCATCCCGGTGTCGCTCAACCAGTGGAGGTTGTCGTTGATGCGGGAGAACGCCGTGCCGCTGGCCGCGGTATAGAGCAAGACGTGGACGAGCGGGCTCTTGATGTCATCAGACAGCGAGGTGGCGACGGCGAACGCCGCGGTGACGTGACCGGAGGGCATCGAGCCCCGGATCTCGACCCCCGTTGAATCCTTGAGCGAGGCGAAAGGGTGGAACGAGTAGGCGTCGACCCCGGCGTTGGGTCGGGAGCGCCCAACGAGGTATTTCATCGCCTCCAGCTCGGCGCCCGAGAGCGCTACGGCGGCGACGAGCCGGGCGCCCGCCCGGCGGATGCCCGGCTTCCCCGTGACGAGGCCGATTCCCAGCACGCCGAGGCTGATGCCGGCGTAGTAGGGCACCTCGCCCTCCTGCCGAAAGACGCTGGCAATGTCGTCGGTGGTGTTCGAGCGGAGGTGGCGCTGGGTAAAGCGCTGGACCGGCTCGTCCAACAGCATGAGGGCTCCCACCCCACCCAGTGCCGCCGCGGCCTCGTACCAGCGGACCACGTGGGCGTGGGCGAGCACGCGTTCGCGCGCTGCCTTGATACCGGTGTCCGCGACCGCGCTGTCGGCAGCCGGCCGGCCCGAGACGGAATCCGGCCGCTGGGCCGCCAACGACCCGGAGAATAGGACCAGGGCGGCAAAGCC
>Ga0137403_10009058_pt1 | contig 11085 bp, 7 predicted proteins | sample CZOMad2_1_16fung_FD_122057 | JGI IMG/M metagenome (GOLD analysis project Ga0137403, IMG submission 122057) | Vadose zone soil fungal communities from Angelo Coast Range Reserve, California, USA - CZOMad2_1_16fungal (Hybrid Assembly) | ecosystem: Environmental > Terrestrial > Soil > Vadose zone...
GATCAGGAGCGCCCCGAGCAGCCACCCGGCCGGCTGCGCGCGCCAGCGCCAGGCGCCCGCGGCGAGCGTGCCGACGAGCAGCGCGCCGATCGCCACCTCCGGGTGCCAGACGTCGTCGTAGAACCAGAGGTCGTGGACGAATGCGGTCGAGTACGGCCAGACGTAGAGCCGCGCAATCGGCGCCGCGTTGCCGAGCTGCGAGAGCGCGAAGCTCGCCGGCGAGATGGGAGAGGTCGCCGAGAGCGGGAGCGCGTAGAAGCGGACCAGGCCGGCCGCCACCGCCACGAACGCGGCCGCCAGGAGCGCCGCCCGCTTCGACGCCAGGGCGGCCCAGCGGGTTGCGCGAACCTCCCACCAGAGGACGACGAGCGGGAAGACGATCAGGGTCTGCTTGCTGAGGACCGCGAGCGTGCCGAGCACGGCCAGGCAGGCGACCTGGCCGCGCCCGAGCGTCCCGTCGCGGCGCCAGCGGAGATGGAGGAGCAGGCCGAGCAGCATGAAGGTGCTCGCGAGGGAATAGTTCCGACCGAAGACCTGGCTCACGCACGCGGTCGCGAGCGGGTGGAGCGCGAACACGAGGCTCGCCACCAGCGGGGCGCGGAAGAACCCGTCGGCGAGCAGAAAGACGAGCACGGTGTTGACGCCGTGGATCGCCACGTTGGTCAGGTGAAACGCCCAGGGGCGGTCCCCGTGCAGCGCCCAGCCGAGCGCGTAGCTCAGCACGGAGAGCGGTCGGGCGACGAGGCCGCGCGGCCCGAGCATCCGGCTCGCGAACACGTCGAGGTCGCGCACCACCCGGTTGTGCTGGATGCCGGGGATCTCGGTGTACAGGTAGGGGATCGTGTACACCTGCCAGTGCACCAGCACGGAGAGCGCGACCACGGCCGCGCACGGGACCGCGCGCCGGCGGCCGCGACGGCCCTCAGCGCGCGGCATGCCCGCGCTTCACGCTCACCTCCCACGCCCGCAAGCGCGCGATCTCGGCGCGCTCGCGCTCGAGGCCGCACTCCTCGTCGAGCGCGTGCGCGAGGGGGAGCGGCGTGTTGTCGAGGCGAGGTGGCACGGGCAGCGGAACCGCGTGCCCGACGGGCTCGGCGAGTGCGGCGCGAAGCGACCGGCCGGTCGCGAGCCGTCTGCGGACCGCCTCCGCGCGCGCCGTCACGGCTCGCCACTCCGCCGCGTCGAGCAGCCCCGACACGTAGAACTGGTGGAGGACGCGGAACTGGATGTTCCACGCCCGGAGGAGGTTCGCGCCCCGGAGGTCACGTCTGGGGGCGGGGAGCAGCGCGGCGAGGAAGGTCGCCTCGAAGGCGTCGAGGTCGCCGGGCGCCTTGCCGAAGTACTGCGCGCTGGCCGGCTTCGCGCCCCAGATGCCGTCGCCCCATTCGACGACGTTCAGGTAGAGCTCGAGGATGCGTCGCTTCGAGAGCATGCGCTCCAGGCGGGGCGCGAGGAGGAGCTCGCGTGCCTTTCGCAGCGGCGTCGGCGACGGGTCGAGGAAGAGGTTGCGGGCGAGCTGCTGGGTGATGGTGCTGCCGCCAATCCGCGGCGCACCGCTCAAGGCGCGGCCCGCCGCCTTCTCGAGCTGCGCCCAGTCGATGCCGCCGTGACGGAAGAACCGCCCATCCTCCCCTTTGACGACCGCGCAGGCGAGCAGCGGCGTGATGGCGGAGAGGGGGACCCAGTCGACGGTGTACGCGTCGTCCGCGACGCCACGCTCGTGCGCCTGCAAGCGCATGTAGCGGGAGTGCGTCGGGTTCTCCTCGCGGAGGGCAGTCGGGTCTGGGAGCGTGGCGGCCAGGCCCGCGACGACGGCGGCGGTCGCGACCGCGACCACCGCCGAGCCGGCCAGCACGCGCCGCAGGAGCGCGAGCGGCCTCCACGCCCGTGGTCGTGCCCCGGCTGCATTCACGCCAAGCGCCGCCCCGGCTTCACCGGGGGCCGGCGCGCGCGACCATAGGATACGCCGCCAGGCACGGGCAAGGAGCGTGCCCGACGCTATAATCGGGGCCGATGCACGGACCCCGCGGAGTGCTCGTGGCGGTCGCGCTGGCGCTGGCGCTGTCCTGCCGGGCAGCGGATCCCGGCCACGCACGCTCGTCCACGATCGCCCGGGTGCTCCGCACGATCACCGCGCAGTACCCCAACCCGGTGAGCGTCTCTCCGGCAGGGGACCGCGTGCTCGTCAAGTCGATGCTCGCGGACCGGTTCGAGCTGGCGGTGCTCGAGCGGGGCAGCGGACACCGCATCGGGGCCGACCTCGCCGACGACACGCAGCTCGCGCCGGCCTGGCGCGCCGACGGGGCGGTGATTGCCTATTTCGCCGCGCACGCCGGACGGCTCCCCTACGAGCTGCGTCTGTGGGCGCTCGACGGCCGCCCGCGCGCCGTGCCCGCAGCGCGTACGCCGTTCGCAGCGCTGCGCTGGGCGCCCGCGGGCGCGCGGCTCGCCTACCTCGAGGGCGAGTTGCGCGCGGAGGCGCGCCGCCTCGTGGTGCTCGACACGGAGGCGACCGAGCCGGCGCCGCGGGTGGTCGTGCGGGCGGTGGCGCGGGGGGCGGCATTCGTGTGGGCGCCGGACGGGCAACGCCTCGCGACCGTCGGCGTGCACGACGAAGGAGCCGTGCTCGTCGTGCCGGCGGATGGCGGGTCGGAGAGGCGGCTCGAGGTCGTCCACGGCGGCCAGCTCCGGTCGCTCGCCTGGGCACCGGACGGCAGCGCGATCGTGACGGCCGCGCGGGCGCCACGCGCCGAGCGCTTCGCGCTCGCCGCCGTGCGTCTGGCCGACGGAGCCGTCCGCACGCTCGCGTCGGGGGCGGGCGACGTCTCGGCCCCGCTCTACCGTCCCGACGGGCGCGGCATCGTCTATCACCTGAACGAGGACGGCGAGGTGGCCGTGGTCGTGTGCGACCTCGATGGCGGGCGGGCACACGTCGTGAGCCCGCCCGGGGGCACCGCGGGGGTGACCGGCTTCTCTCCCGACGGCGCCGCGGCCTACGTCCTCCACGTCGGGCGCGGCACGCCGCCCGCGCTCTACGAGGTCTCGCTCGACGACGGCCGGCGTTCGCTGCTGTTCGCGGCGCATCCGGTCTCCGGGCTGGCGCTCGAGGGAGAGCGCATCGACGTGCCCGGGCCGGGCGGAGTGGTGCCCGCGTACCTGTGGCGCGCGCCAGACGGGGCGTCGTCGGCCGTGCCGGCCGCGGTGATCCGCGTCCATGGCGGGCCGGAGGCACAGTTCTTTCGCGTCTGGGAGGTCGGGACCGAGCTGCTCGCGAGCGCCGGGTACCATGTGATCGAGCTCAACTACCGCGGCTCGACCGGCTACGGCGCGACCTTCGAGCGCGATCCGGCGGGTCACGCGGGGCGGGTGGCGGACGTGCGGGCGGCGGGAGAGTGGGCCGTGCAGGCGCTCGGTGTCCCCTCGGCACGCGTGTTCCTCTTCGGGCAGAGCTACGGCGCCGCCGTCGCGGCCGAGGCGGCCGCGGCCGACGCGCGCGCCATCGGCGGCGTGGTCCTCGTCTCGCTCGTCGGTGAGGAGCCCCTTCGCCCGCGCCGGGAGGCCGCGCCGGCGCACGTGCTCGCCTTTCACGGCGAGAACGACTACCTCCTCTCGCCGGCCGAGGCGCGGCGCGTGATCACGGGCATCCTGGGCGAGCACACCTTCGAGCGCCCCACGGCGGGGTGGCGCGTCCTTGCGGACGAGCCGCACGCCTACACCCGGATGCGGAGCTGGGCGGAAGTCTACGCCGCGGTCCTCGAGCTGCTCGATGGACGCTGACCGCGCGCGCGGGACGTTGGTCCTCGGCCTCGCCCCCGTAGCGACGGCACTCGCGTTCTACCTACCCCTTGGCGGGCAGGGCGACGGCTTCGTGCTCCCCAAGGAGGCCGCGCTGGCGGTCGCCGCCGCGGCCGCGGCCTGGTTCACGCCCGCGCCCCGCCGCCTCGACCGGATCGACGGCGTGCTCCTCGGCTACTTCGGATGGGGGCTCGTGTCGCTCGCGGTCCGCGGGCGCGCCGCTGGGTTCGCGGCCGCGTGGCTCGTCCCCGAGCTCGGCGCGGCGCTGCTCTTCCTGGCGAGCCGCGCGGTCGACCAGCAGGGCAGGGCGGCGATCGTCGACGCGCTCGTCGTGGCCGGCACGCTCGTCGCGATCGGCGCGCTCGTCGAGGCGCTCGACGTCGGCGCGCCGTGGAGTGCGTATGGCCGCCCCGGCAGCACGCTCGGCAACCGTGACGCGATGGGTGCGTACGCGGCGATGTCCCTGCTGCTCGCCGCTGGCCGGACCGTGCAGCGGCCCGGTGTCCTTCGTGCCACGTCGGTGGCTCTGCTGACAACGGCGGTCATGCTGAGCCGCTGCCGCGCCGCCTGGCTGGCGCTGCTCGCGTGCGCCCCGGTCGGTATCGCGGCCATTGCGCGCGCGCGCCGGGAAGGGGCGGGACGCGGGGGGCTCGTGGCGGCCGGCGCGGTGGCGGCCGGGCTCGCGTGCGCGGCCCTCGTCCCGTGGCCCGGGCTCTTCTGGACCGACCCGGCGCCGATCCGCTCCTCCGCCGCGCGTCTCGTCGACGTCGCGACCGGCGCCGGCGCGGCCCGCATCCGCCAGCAGCGACTCGGGATCGCCGTGGTCGCGGCGAACCCGGTTCTCGGTGTGGGCCCGCGGCAGTGGAGCGACGCGGCGGCGCGGCTCGCGCACCGGGTTCCCGGGCTCCACGCCGCGCCATTCCCCCCGAGCGTGGGATTCGGCTCAGACGTGATCCACGTCGCGGCGGAGAGCGGGCTGCCGGCCCTGGCGCTCGGCCTCGCGCTCGGGTGCGGCATCCTCGCGCGGGCGCGGCGCGCGCCGGCGACGACAGGGCGCGGCCCGCTCGTGGCCCTCTGCTTCCTCGCCGCGCTCACGATCCTCGAAACTCCGCTCCGACGCCCCGAGATGCTGGCCGCGGCCGCCGTGCTCGCGGGTGCCGTGTGCCCGCGCGCCGATTCCGGCGAGTCGCCGCCGGCGTGGGCTCGCCCGCTCGGTCTGGCGCTGGGCAGCGCGCTCGTCGTGCTCGCGGTCGCGCGCCTCCACGCCGCCGCCTCGGCAGCCGACGATCCCGTGGCGGCTCTCCGCACGGCGCGCTGGCTCCCCGAGCGCGGCCGGGTGGCCGAGGCGCTGCACCGACTCATCGCGCGCGGGCACTGCAGGGAAGCCGAGGCTCCGCTCGCCGCGGCGCTCGCCGCCACGCCCCACCATCCCGGGCTCTGCCGGCTGGCCGCCACGTGCGCGCTCGCAGCCGGCGACCGCGCGCGGGCCCGCGCGGAGCTCACCCTCGCGCGCGGCATCGAGCCACACGACGCGGCGGTCCGCCGCGAGCTGGTCGAGGTCGAGCTGGGGCACGGCGCGTTCTTTCCCGATGACCGCCGAGCGTTCGGGGCGGCGCTCGTGGAAACGGCCCGCCGCGCCGGCTTGGAGGCCGGCATCCCGCCGACCGTTCTGCTGGGCCTGGCGTACGCGGACTCCCGCTTCACGCTCCGCGGTCCGGAGGGGGCTGCGCCGGCCTGGATCAGGTTGCGTACCTGGCGGGCGCCCCAGAGCCCGCTTGCGGCCTCGACGCTGCTCGGGCTCCCGGTGAGCGCGATCATCGACGATCCGCGGGTCGGGCTGCGCGCCGCCGCCGTACTGCTCGCCGACCTCGCGCGTCACGCCGGTGTCGGCGCGGGCGCGGCGCCGGAGGCCTGGCGTCCCGTGCTCGAGCGCTGGAACGCGACCGGCGATGCGGAGGCCGATCGCCTGTACGCCGATCAGGTGATGAAGCTCGCTGGCCCCGGCTTCGCCGGCCGGGCGGACGGCGAGCTGCCGATCGACGTGCCGGGGATTCCCGGCGGGGTCGACTCTGCCGCCCTGGAGGTGGCCCGTCCGCCGGAGGTCGAGGGAGCGGCCTTCGCCCGGTTCATCCCCGCCGTGGCGAGCACGCATGGCGCCACCGCCGGCACCCGACCCGTCCGCTACATCGTCCTCCACACGATGGAGAACGACCTCCCGACCGTGGTGCACCTCTTCCGTCGTGACGGCACGCCGGTCGGCGCACATTACCTCGTGCGCGCGAGCGACGGGCTCGTCGTGCAGATGGTCGACGAACGTGCGGTCGCGTTCCACGATGCGTGCTTCAACGCGCTGTCGATCGGCATCGAATACGAGGGGTACGCCGCGGCCGGGGATGTCTGGTTCGGGGATGCGCTCTACGCCGCGTCGGCGCGGCTGGTCCGCGACGTGGCGCGCCGCCACGCCGTGCCGCTCGATCGCGTGCACGTGCTCGGCCATGGCGAGAGTCCAGGCTGCTCCGCGCACACGGACCCCGGCCCCTTGTGGGACTGGGATCGCTTCATGCGGCTCGTCGCGGGACCGGGCTGACCGGGGCGAGGTGTCGTATTGGGACACTATCGGGCCGAGATTTTGCGTTGACGAACGCAGCATGGATGGCGGACAATGCGGCCGTGCAACGAACCCGCCCACCGGGGCCGTGAGACGAAGGAGGGTCTGTCATGCGGATCACGGCAAGCGCCGTTCTGGGGGCTGCCCTGCTGGCTGCGACCGTCCAGCTGGGCTTCGCCAAGTGCGGTGACGACCCGGGCGACGCCGCGAAGGTTCAAAACGCCCGCACCCAGGTCGCCAGCCAGTGCGACTGTGCGAATGCGCCCGACCACGGCACGTATGTGAGGTGCGCCGCCGACATCGCGAGCACGGACGCGGGGCTGGATCCGATGGATCCGAATTTTCTCCCGAGCAACTGCAAGGGGAAGGTCAAGAAGTGCGCGGCCAAGTCGACGTGCGGGAAGCTCGGCTTCGTCACCTGCTGCGTCACGAAAAACGGAGCGCCGGTGTGCAAGACCAAGAAGGACGCCGAGCACTGCACCGCGAAAAGCGGCACGGTGGGCAGCTGCCGGAGTTGCTGCGACTCCTGCGGCGGCGCCCAGTGCTTCGAGCCCTGCCTGGTGCCGGGCTCGGCCTGCAGCTCCGGGTCGAGCTGCTGCTCCGGGATCTGCGCGTCCGGCCTCGAGCCGGGTTTCTGCCAGTAGCGTCGCCCGCCCGCATCGCCCGTCGCTCCGCGCCCGCGTGACGGCGCGCGCATCGGTCCGCGATCCGACGGCGGAGGCGTTCGCCTTCGCCAGGGTCCTCGCGCGGCGCGAGTGAACGGGGCCGCCCGCGCGCCGAGCTCACCGTGTCGGTGCCGGACGCAATCCACGCGCGCGTCGCCGTAGTGGCTCCAGCGCTGGGGTGCGCTACCAGCCGTGCGGCTCCGGCCCGAGGATGCTCTCGAAGACGAAGTCGCCGACCTCGTCGCCGAGCGCCTGCCCGGCATCCTCGTCATAGCGGAAGTGCTGGCCCGCGTAGATACGGCTCGCTGCCGCCTCATCAGAGGCCTGGGAGAAGCTCTGGAAGCTCCGCACGATGCTCGGAAGGCTGGGATTCGTCAGGGAGAAGTCCAGGCGGTCGGTGCCGAAGAAATCGCGCAGGATGGCGGCGGCCGACTGGCTGATCTCGGCATGGGCGCCGGCGTAGCTCGGATCCAGTGCCGTCACCGCCAGCGGGGTCCAGTTGGGATCGCCCGTCGTGTCCGGGTTGCCGTCGTTGTCGCCCGCCTGGACCGCCGTGACAGGACGCCAGCGGTGGTACGCGTACTTGGAGTCGTAGAGCGCGATCACGCCGTCGGCCAGGCTCGTATCGAGCAGGGCGAACATGCGGGCGTTCTGCTCGAGGCTGTTGTCGAACGACATGCCCGCCGTCTGTGCGATCTGGTTCCACACGTTCTGCACGGGCGCCGCGCCCCAGAATCGGCCGATGTCCGTCTGGTCGGCGCTCCGTGTGGTGCTATTGATCTCGCCGAGCGACTTGATCTCGTTGAAGTCGGTCGTATAGCGCGGGCTGGTCACCGCCGGCGGGGGCGGCGGGCGGAACTGATCACCGGTCTCGAGCGCGAACGGCCGCACGTCGGGCCAGTTCGTGAAGACGGGCTGCTTGAAGTTCGGCGGCGTGAGCTGGTACTCGCCCGGCCCCGACTGCGGCACGAACACGGGCGGGGTGCTGTCCGACCCGTCGTTCGCGCGCGCGGCGAGGATGGCGTTGGCGGCCTCCTCCCCGATCCGGATCCCCTGGCGGACGTGCGCACCGCTCCCGATCTGGGACAGGGAGTCCTGGAACTTCGCGTCGATCACCGACTGCTGGCTCGGGAAGAGCGACAGCAGGGCGGTGTGCGCCGCCGCCGCCGCGGCGGCATCAGGTGACGCGCTACGCGGCGCGTGCAAGACGAGATACGGCGCGTGCCCGCCCCTGATTGCATTCACTGCGTCGTAGATCGCGAGGTGCACGATCGCCATGCTGCGAGTGGGATGGATAGTGGCCGGCTGGGCGCCCGGCGTCTGGAGGATCTGGAGCAGTGTGCGGTTCCACTGGATGACCTGATCAGGCTGGCTCGCATCACTCGAAGCACGGGCCGACCCGGTTCCTTGGAGCGAGAGACTGGCGCATAGAAGCGCGACGGTGAGCAACATCTTTGTCATGGGGCATCATCCTTCTTGTTGGAATGGGCGAACTAGCTAGCAGTCGCCGGTTAGGCTGCCTCTTGTCTCAGCGGTCGTCACCATCGCGGCCAGTAGAGGCCGGGACGGCGGGGCTCACGGGTACGCGTGTGCCGGTCAGAATCCAGGCGCGCTGGCTGGGTGCGAAGCGTGGCGCCAGCAACCCGTCGTTGATCTCCCGCGTCACGGCGAAGCGGTTGAATGCCGTCGCCGGGAGGAACAGGCGGGTGTTGTCCTGGAAGCCGTCCGATGCCGTGTCGATGTCGCCTTCGACGGCCGAGACGATGCCGTCGCCGTTCTGGTCCACTCGGGCGACCTCGGCCGCGTACGCATCGAACAGCCGGCGCTCCAGGTCCGTAACGCCCGGTTCGAACGACGCCGGTCTTTCATAGACATCCAGAAGGACTTCGTTGGCCAGGCCGCTGGGGATACCCCGCTGCCGGAACTCCCGCTGGGCATCGACGTCGCCATCGAACTTGTCGGGGTCTCTGGGCAGGTTCGGATTGTCGCCGAACACCGAAGCCATGTTGCTGATGCCGCGCGGTCCCGAGCCGGGCACGATCGACTGTAGCAAGCCGATCTCGCCGTCCTCGAACGAGTCAGCCGGCTGACCGAAGGCATCGGGGAAGCCACCCGTGAAGGGGAGTTCATAGAGAGGATGGATCCAGTTCGTTCCGAGGTAGTTGAACTCCCAGTAGGCATGCACGTCGCTCTGCTGCATCGCGTTGTATGCCCCCATGCTCTCTTGCAGGGGCACCACGTTCGTCTGCACGTCCGGAAAGTGATCCGAGGCATTCGGGAAGTGCACTGCCGAGCCGTCCGTGGTGAAGATATTCCCTGGAACGTCGTTCCCTGTGCCCATCGCCTGCAGCGCGGCCGCGTCGGCCGCCGTGATCGTGCCGAACGTCGCCGCACCCGTTCCGTCCGATCGAGGCGGAGCGATGTTCGGTACGGTGAGGTCGTGGATCATCCACCCCTCGTACCAGCCGCTCTCGTTGTTGATGACGAACAGCGGATCGATGTCGGTGAAGACATCGATGAAGGCGTTCGGATCGTTGGGATCGGTGGGCAGGCCAGGTTTCGGCTCGAGGACGACGCGGACCGTGCCGATCGTCGGAAGCCCGCAATTGGCCCCGGTGACCGACAGCTGCACGGCATCATTCACGCCCGGGATGCTCGTTGTGAACACGTTCGGTTCGAACCCGGTCGTATCGAGCAGGTAGTATTGGAAGAGTTGACTCGGTTGATCGGCCTCGGCGAATGTCTGCACGGGCAACACGCTATGGGGTCGCCCGGCCAGCTGAACGAGCCGCTCCTTCAGGGGTGCCGGCAGCTTGCGGATGTCATCCCGGTTGGCCACGGTTTCCATGTCGGAGGCTGCGCGAGGGTTGGGGTGGCAGGGCGGCGGCGGTTGCTCCGCGTGGGTCCGCCGAGGCGCCGGCTCATCCTTGGCGTGCGCGGGAAGGGTCGCGAGACTCATCGCCAACAAGGAAACCCAACCGATGACGGCTGCTACGGACTTCGTCATCACTTCATTCGATGGTCGTTCTGTCATATTTCTCCCTTCGAGACAGTTGTCGTTGTGCGGCGAACCGCTATCGCTAGTGCACTACACCGGCCGGTCGAATTCGGATTGGTGGGCTGAAACGCTCCGCGAGCCCACGACCGCTACACTCGCGTGCGATCAACGCCGCTGCCGTCACACGCTCGCCCGCGTGAAGGTCATCGATCTGAATTTCTGGGTCTCCAGCAGGCCGCCGCTGTGGCCGCCCTCTGTCTGCGAAGCGAACTGCCACCCAAAGCCTCTGCCTGCGAGCGTCGCCGCGAGCGCCTGCGGAGGGCACGCGGCGGGTGTCGTGGTGGCGGCAACCGCGATCAGCGCTGCGGATATCCGTGAGCTTCGTGCGGGGTATCTTTTCAAAAAGGCTTCGGTGCGCGCGGGTCCAAGCTCATTGTTCGCAGCCGAAGTCGGAGCACTTGCTCACCGGAGGGGTCGGCGACGTACCGGCATAGGTTACATGCGCAGCACCGAGAGCGAGCGCGAGGATGCCGAGCGCGAGACTCACGACTACAATTCGACGTTTGGTGGCACTCAGTGTCGCACGATCGTTTCTGGTTGCCATGATGTTCTTGGCCGTTCTCATTGTGGCTCTCCTATGGTTGCGGTTCTCAGCAGCTTCTACAGGGCTCTACACCGGCATCCATAGTTTGGATTGGTCCTCCGTGCGGCCGTTGTAGACGCACCGCCTGCGAGGAGAGCCCTTCATCAGCACTCCGTCGCGCGCCCGAAGCCCGCCACGGCTGCGAGCGGGTCTCAGGTCCGTGGGCTCGTGCGCCCGTCTGCGGCGCTCTCCTTGCGTCGCAGTGCGAGCCGCGCCTTCCACACCGGCACGCCTTGCCAGCACGCGGTCGCCCGGTATTTCATCCTGGGTGTCGCGGCCCGAGTGATGCGAAGACTTCCTGCATCAGCTCCTGAGCGGCGACCACGTTCGCCTGACCCCCAACGAGCTCGCCGTGGAGCTGGACCGGCTTGACCGG
>Ga0137403_10009061_pt1 | contig 11085 bp, 10 predicted proteins | sample CZOMad2_1_16fung_FD_122057 | JGI IMG/M metagenome (GOLD analysis project Ga0137403, IMG submission 122057) | Vadose zone soil fungal communities from Angelo Coast Range Reserve, California, USA - CZOMad2_1_16fungal (Hybrid Assembly) | ecosystem: Environmental > Terrestrial > Soil > Vadose zone...
CGTCGGAGGCGAAAAAGATCCCGTGTTCCTTGGCAATCTTGCCGATCTCTTGAATGGGATTGATGATGCCAATTTCGTTGTTGGCATACATGATGGTAATCAAGATTGTCTTGGGCGTGATGGCCTTGCGAACATCTTCCGGATTCACGCGGCCATCTTTGGCGACCGGCAGATAAGTGACTTCAAAACCGTCTTTTTCCAGGCGCTTGCAGGTATCGAGGACAGCTTTGTGCTCGATGGCCTGAGTGATGATGTGGTTGCCCTTTTCGCGGTACATCTCGGCGACGCCTTTGATCATCAAGTTGTCGCTTTCGGTGGCGCCGCTGGTGAAGATGATCTCTTTGGGCGTTGCGCCGATCAGAGAGGCGACTTGCGCGCGGGCATTTTCCACGGCTTCTTCGCCTGCCCAACCAAAGGGATGGTTGCGGCTGGCAGCATTGCCAAACTTCTCAGTGAAATAAGGCAGCATCGCCTGCACGACGCGCGGGTCAACCTGAGTGGTGGCGTGATTATCGAAATAAATTGGCAGCTTTACGGCCATAATCCTCTTCTCCTGTTGCAACCTCTACGCCCTGAGAGCCACGAGGGTCTGCTGCTCGTGCGGTTCATCACACATCTGGGCGATGGTGACGGTACTCAAAACGTTCATTACGCTTTCGTTCACGCGACGCAAAGGCTCGCGTACTGAACACTTGGATGACGCATCGCAATTTCCGTGACTTGTCACGCAAGAAGTAATCAGTACCGGGCCATCGATTGCAGTAATCACTTCCAGCGCGCTGATGCGATCCGGGTCTTTCGCCAACTGATAGCCGCCGGTGGAACCGTGCTTGGCGGCGACGAGCGCGTTCCGCGCCAACTTTTGCAAAACTTTCGCCATGAGTGTGGTCGAAATGCCATATTCCTCGGCGATTTCGTTGGCGCTGCAGGCGTGATTTTTGCTGCGATGCATCGCCAAATGCTTGACCGCAATCAAGCCGTAGTCTGCTTTTTTAGAAAGCTTAAACATCTATCTGCGTTGAGCCCTTGCCTACGCCCCCACGGGCATATGCGACTGAATCAGTCGGAATTGAGTTTATGGGATTTGTGCAGGAAAGTCAACCTCATATTTGCAGAATGATGGCTGTAAGGCCTTTACATTCATAGAGATATGGAGTTGCATTTCGATATTGGGTGCTTTGTAGAAAAAGACTTGGAAAGCGATTGTCCCTGCGGCGGAGGGGCAGGAGCATGGGAAACAGGCAGTCATTAAAGAGGATTCCAGTTTGCGCGGCTGAACGTCGACGTGGATGGCGGGAGAAATGTAAGACGCCGGGGATGTGCTACTCTGCCGCGTTCGACGACCAAGGGCCGGATGACAAATTGAGATTCCCGATCAAAGCGAAAAATGAGCGCGACTGCGTTGTGAGGATTGGATTCGTGGGATGGGTATTGGTGTTGCTATGCACTGTGGCCACTTCGGCGACATCTGAAAGCAACGCTGCACCAGGCGCGAGGGCCGGCCACGCACCCGCTGATCGCGCCAGGCAAAAGCGTGACGACGCAAAGCGCGCCAAGTCTCTGCCGAAAAGTTATGTGCTGGTGGGTGCGGGGGATATCGCCGGATGCTCATCGTTAGCGGGAGCGGCAGCAACCGCAAAGTTGATCGAGCAAATTCCCGGGACGGTGTTTGCGGCGGGAGATCTGGCCTACGACCGTGGGACGGTGGAGGAATTCAGCAAGTGTTACGACACGACCTGGGGGAAATTCAAGAACCGGACCCGGCCGACCCCTGGAAATCATGAATACAATTCGCCCGGAGGGCTGGCTTACTTCGCATATTGGGGCGAACTGGCGGGGCCGCGGGGCAAGGGATATTACAGCTACGACTTGGGAAAATGGCATGTGGTGGCGCTCAATACCAATTGCGATGCTCCAGGAGTTGGCGGATGTGGCGCCGGCTCCGAGCAGGAGAAATGGCTGAAGAGAGACTTGGCGCAACATGCGAAATCTTGCATTGTGGCGTACGGGCATCACGCACTTTTCAGCAGCGGACTATTCAAGCGGCATGCGTTGCATCCAGAGTTGCGCGATTTTTGGAGGGATTTGTACGCGGCTCATGCGGACTTAATGCTGGTGGGGCACGAACATTCCTATGAACGATTTGCGCCCCAGGATCCGGATGGACAGCCGGATCCTAAGAATGGGATTCGCGAAATTGTGGTGGGAACGGGTGGGCGGAGTCATGATCCGCTTGGGTTGGCGACCCTGAATAGCGAACAGAGGAATTCGGACACGTTTGGAGTGCTGAAACTGACGCTTTCGCCGGAGAAGTATACCTGGGAATTTATTCCCGTGAATGGTGAAGAGGGATATCACGATTCGGGCGAGGCGACTTGTCACAACGCAGCGCTGACGGCCAAGTAAACGGCGGGATGGCAGATGACTGCGTACTGCAGTGGCGTGGACGCAGAAACCGAATAGAGATTCCGCGCTTCGCTCGGAATGACGGTCGTTTCTTCAATTGCGACCATTGCCGGGCGCTCCACACTTGAATCGTCTAAGACGGCCCTAGGGTTTTGCGGGGGCGCAAGTGTTGGGTTGTGACGCGGCGTCGATTAGTTTTCTTAATGCGGCGGCGGGAATCAGGATGAGTTGCGCTTTTGGTTTGGCGGCTTCGGAGAGCACCGAATTCAATTGCGATTGCTGGTCGGTGGCCAGCGGTTTGCCGGTGGCGATTGCGTCGAGAGCGCGCAGGCCGACAGTGCCTATCGCAGAGAGATCGCGAGAAGTGAGTACGGCTTCCTGGGCAAGGGCGGATTTCAGCGCCAGCGTAGCGAAGGCCGCATCGTTTTGACTCCAGAGCGCGAGTTGCGTGCGCAATTCGTATGCCGTGGCTGTGTCACGGCAGGAAGCGGCGAGGAATTTGTCGACCAGTTCAGAAAAATGACGGCCCGCATCGCTTTCGAGGCTAACGGCATCCACCAATCGGCTGAGAGGGAGTTGGCTATTCGGCTCGACGGGCGCGGTTTGTTCGCGCGTGTAGTCTTTCACCGGTTCAACGACATCAGCTAGATTTCGCAACGCGGCAAATTCTTCCGGCGACGCGGGCCCAGCGATGCGCTGCAACATTTTGTGATAGTAGGAGCGATGCGTCAGCCCGAGCCACTCCAGGCGCGCGCTTTCGACATCGAGGCGCGAATACAATGTCAGCGCAGGGTCAGACCCTGAGACCCTGGAACTGGAATCGGTAACAGACTGCGGAGACCAGAAGCGTTCGGCAATGGCGGCATTGCGCGGCCAGATGCGGGAGTCGATATTTTCTGGATCAACATATTCCGACCACATGCAAGATTCGCCGCCGAGAATTAGTTTTTTCTGATCGTCGGTCAGGCCGGCGGCAGCGCCGCTCATGGGATCGACAGCATAGTGACGCGCGGCGCTCCAGCCGAGATCGAGATAGTAACCATTGGAAAGAATACCGTGATAACCCTGTTGCGCGGCCGCGGCCAGTGATTGTTGGCCGCGCCAGGATTGGATGACGATGTCTTTAGGCACGCCGGGAATGAAAACTTCATCCCACCCGACGACCGCCTTTCCGTGTTTGGTGACCAGCTTCTGTACGCGCTGGCTGAAATAGGCTTGCAAATCTTCGTTGGTTTTCAGATTGTGCGATTTCTTGAACTCTTGAATTTTCTTGTTGGCGTCCCATTCCTTGCCGTTTACTTCATCGCCGCCAATGTGGAAATAATTGTCTGGGAATAGCTTGGCCATTTCCGCGATCAGTTCATCGAGAAATTTGTAAGTGTCTTCGCGGGTGGGATCGATCGCGGGATCGAAAATTCCCCATCTACGCTCGACAGAGTATGGGCCCGATCCACTGGCGAGTTCGGGATAGCCGACAAACCAGGCAGTACTATGGCCGGGCATATCAAATTCGGGAACCACCCGGATGCCGCGGTCGCGCGCGTAGATGATGAAGTCGTGAATCTCTTCTTGTGTGTAGTACAGGCCGTCGGAGCCGAGTTCGTGCAGCTTTGGAAATTTCTTGCTTTCGACGCGGAAACCCTGATTTTCCGAGAGGTGCCAATGGAAAACGTTCATTTTGACGGCTTCCATGCCATCGAGATTGCGTTTTAGAACGCCGAGCGGGATGAAGTGGCGGCTGACGTCAATCATCAAGCCGCGCCACGGAAAACGCGGTTGGTCTTCAATCGTCACGGCGGGAGCAGCGAAACCGCCGGGCGTTACTTCGACAAGTTGCAGGAAGGTTTGCAGACCGCGCAGCACGCCAAGCGGATTTGCGGCGTTTAGTTTTGCGCCAGTTGCAGTGACTTCGAGCGAATAGGATTCGTCTTCGCCCAATTCCTGGATTTCCTTGCTGGCGTGATCGGTATGAACAACCAGCGTCGCTTTCGCGGCGTCGGACGAGGTTTTTGCGAAAAGCAAGGCGGTTTGCCGATGAAGTTGCGTCAGAAAACGTTCAGAGGCACGTTGCAACCGCGGCTCGGTGTGCCCGCTGAGTGCGACCGTAAAATTCGCGTCTATGCGAAGCGCTCCAGCAGTTTGTTTGATGTTGGCGGGCTGGGGCATCAAGTTCGATGGCAGCCGAGTTTGCGCCGAAGAGGGCGAAGCAAGAGCGGCGAGCGACAGGAATGGCAAGATTCCTAGTAGGTGCAGCGCAAGATTCGGGGCAATGAACTTCATGATGAGAACATCCTCCGCGGAAAGAATCGGCCGCGTGCTATGTAGCAGCGGAACGGCGATAGTGGCATACTCTCGGCAGAATGCGAAGCGCAAAATGGTGAGTCACGCATCAGAAGGCGAAGAGAGATTCCTTCCGACAAGGTCGGAACCTTCAGTCGCTTCGCTCGGAATGTCGGATTTTGCTTTCGTGGGAAATTTTGCGGTGGTGCGAATTCGACGGAGTGCATGCGTCAGGTTAACTTGTCACTACCTGCAAACAGATCGCGACGAGGCCAATGCGGCCGGTCGCGAGCGGTGCGGCCGGGCGCGTTTTGTGACGGCGCGATGGCTCGGCTGCGATAGACTTGCGTTACACTAGGGACGAATACCTCAGCCGATGAAAACTTCTATTGCCATTTATCCGGGGTCGTTTGATCCGGTTACGAACGGCCACCTCGATCTGATCGAGCGCGGCGAAAAGATGTTCGACCTGATTATTGTTGCGGTGCTGCAGAATACGGAAAAAACACCGCTCTTTTCGGTGAAGGAACGCGTGGAGATGTTGCGCGAAGTGACCAAACAGTGGAGCGCCGTTGAAGTGGATGTTTTTGGCGGACTGCTGGTGGACTACGCGCGTAAGCGCGGCGCGGGAGTGATTCTGCGCGGGATTCGCGCGGTGAGCGACTACGAATATGAATTGCAGATGGCCTTGATGAACCGGAAACTGGAGCCGCGCCTCGAGACGGTATTTATGCTGCCGGGCGTTTCGTACAGCTATTTGAGTTCGAAGCTGGTGCGGGAAATCGCGCAACTGGGTGCGCCGTTGACAGGCTTGGTGCCGGCGATTGTGGAAGAGCGCATGAAGGCGAAGATTTCTTGATGGATGTGTGGCCGGCGAAGAAGCAGAAAGACGGCGGGATTCGCGGCGCAGCCGAGGCGCAAAAACCGAAACCGCCGATATAGCTTGTTAGACAGGATGGCGACCTGAAGGTCGCCGCTGCAAAGAGGAGAAGCAGTGAAGCTTACCGATCGAATTAACCGAATACAGGTGTCGCCGACGGCGGCGGTGATAACGGCGGCGGAGCAGCTAAAAGCTAAAGGAGTGGACATCGCCGACTTCGGGCCGGGCGAGCCGGACTTTGCGACGCCGGATCACATCAAGCAGGCGGCCATTCAGGCTATTCATGACAACAAGACGAAATACACACCGACGGGGGGAATCATGCCGCTGCGCGAAGCGATTTGCGCCTGGCACAAACGGGAGCTGAAATCCAGCTACGAGCCGAAAGAATGCGTGGTCAGTGTCGGCGGAAAACATTCCATCTTTAATGTGGCCAGCGTATTGGTGCAGGCTGGCGATGAAGTGCTGATTCCCGCGCCTTACTGGGTAAGTTTTCCGGATATTATCAAGTTCACGGGCGCGACGCCGGTGTACGTACAGACGAATGTAGAAGATGGATTCGCGGTGCGCGCGGAAGCAATCGAAAAAGCCATCACTCCCAAGACGCGTTTGCTGATTTTGAATTCGCCGAGCAATCCGAGTGGCGGAGTTACTCCGCCGGACGAGTACGAAAAAATATTGGCGGTCTGCAAGAAAAATAATGTGTGGTTGATGGGCGATGAGTGTTATTCGCACTTTACGTATGAGCCGCACAAACCGTATTCGATCGCGTGCGCTGCCGGTTCGAAGGAAAACGTGATTATTATCGGATCGGTTTCGAAGACGTTCGCGATGACCGGCTGGCGTATTGGATATACGCTGGGCCCCGCTGAACTGATACAGGCGCTGGTGAAATTGCAGAGCCAGTCCACTTCGAATGCTACCTCGATTGCGCAATACGCCGCGCTGGCCGCGATGACCGGCACCATGGACACGGTTCCGGTGATGCTCGGGGAATACGCAAAACGCCGCAAGCGCATTGTGGAAGGGCTGAACGCGATTCCTGGCATCAAATGCCAGCAGCCGGGCGGCGCATTTTATGCGTTCCCTGATGTGTCCGAGCACTTGAGCGGGCCGCGCGCCATTGCTAAGGACACCACGGAATTGGCGGCACTGCTGTTGGAGAGAGCGCGCGTAGCGCTGGTGGGGGGTGACGCGTTTGGCGCACCGGGTTACTTGCGGCTGTCGTACGCGACCTCGATCGAACGGATTGAAGAAGGGCTGCGGCGGTTGGACAAGTTCTTTTCGCGAGCAGAGGCTGCCGCTTAATTCGTGAGACCCGCCCCGTTTCGCATCGTGCCTGCATTTCATCCCAGGATTTGGGGTGAACGTTCGCTTGCGCCGATTTTTCCCGAGAAAACAAATCTTTCAGAAAAAATTGGCGAAGTGTGGCTGACCGATGTCCAATGCCCGATTGCAAGCGGTCCGTTCGCCACACAAACTTTGCAGGAAGCCTGGCCAAAAATTCCCGTGGAGTGGCGCGGCCCGCGCTGCGCCGAGATGCAGGATTTTCCGCTGCTCTTAAAGTTCATTTTCCCGACCGATAAACTTTCCATCCAGGTACATCCTGATGACGACTACGCGCGCGTCCATGAGGCCTCCTCGGGGGGCCGAGGAAAAACCGAGATGTGGCACATCGTTTCCGCGAAGCCTGGCGCCGAACTTCTATTGGGATTGAAGTCCGGAGTCACAAAAAAAGAATTTTCTGCCGCAATTGGTTCGAAATCGCTCGAGGATTTGTTTCAAGTGCAGCGGGTCGAAGAGCGGCAAACCTATTTTATTGCAGCGCGAATTCCACACTCGATTGGCGCCGGAATGGTGGTATTCGAAGTGCAACAGTATTCCGACCTTACGTACCGTGTTTATGATTACGGCCGTCGCAATGCACAGGGACAGCCGCGCCAACTGCATATCGACAAAGCGATGGATGTGATTCAATTTGGCGGTCCGAAAATCGACAGGGTGCGTCCCTTGCAGTGGGCGTCGCAAAAGATGGAGATTGCGCTGCTGATGGCCTGCAAATACTTTGCGACAGAAAGATGGCGTATTGCGGAATTGTTCACGGCGCGGCCGAAAACCGATGCTTTCAATCTTCTGGTGTTTCTTTCTGGAAGCGGCACGATGCGCTGGGATGGCGGGAAAACTCAATACTGGCCTGGAGAGTGCTGGTTCATGCCCGCGTCCCTAGAAAGCTATGAATTACTTCCGGAAGATGAGACTTCCTTGATTCGTACGTTCGTGCCGGACCTGAATGCCTTGCGTAGCAATTTGCGTATGCTAGGAATTGCTGACGGCAAAATTTCTGACTTGATCTTCGAGTGACGCCGATGCCAACCGAAAAACTTCCGGTGCATGCAGTCATCCTGGCAGGCGGGCGCGGTACCCGCTTCTGGCCGCGCAGTCGCACGCGAACTCCCAAACAACTGCTGAACATCGTTGGCAAAGGAACGATGTTGGAGCAAACGGTTGCTAGACTTCGCCCGCTGGTTCCGGCGGCAGGCATCTGGACGGTAACCAACGCCGAACAAGAATCGGCGGTGCGCAAACAGCTGCCCCAGGCATCGCGGGCGCGAGTGCTCGTGGAGCCGGTGGGGCGCAACACGGCGGCGGCCATCGCGCTGGCAGCGTTTCACATTCAACACTTCGCAAAAGGCGATGCGCTGATGGCAGTGCTTCCGGCGGACCATTACATCGCACAGACCAGCAAGTATCAGAAAATTGTCGCCGCAGCATTGCACGCCGCGCGCGAGGCTGGCCGCATGGTGGTGCTGGGAATCCCGCCGACGCGGCCCGAAACGGGTTTCGGTTATATCGAGAGCATGTGGGCGGCGATCGGCTCAAACGAAATTCCGGTTCATGCAGTACGCAGATTCGCGGAAAAGCCCGCGCTCGAAACCGCTAAAGAATACTTGGCATCCGGAAATTATCAGTGGAACGCGGGCATGTTTTTCTGGCGGGTGTCAACGATACTCGATGAGTTGAAGAAACATCTGCCGCAGACGTTTGATGTTTTGCAGGAATTGGCAGCGCATATCGGAACGGGCAAATATGCAACGCAACTTCGCAGGGTCTACCCCAAGCTGGAGAATATTTCGGTGGACTACGCCATTCTGGAACGCGCAACCTCAGCGGCGGCCAAACCGCAAGTTTTTGTGATCCCCGCGGAGGTTGGTTGGAGCGACATCGGTTCCTGGGAAGCGGTTTATGAACTGCTAGCGAGATCTTTCGGCGAAAATATTTATGGGAACGCCGGACATTTTATCGAGTCCAGTGGCAATTTCGTTTCGAGCCCAGGAAAGTTCATCGCTGCGATCGGCGTCCATAACCTGGTGATTGTGGAAACGCCCGACGCGCTACTGATTTGCCCTCGCGATCGCGCGCAGGACGTCGGCAAAATCGTAAAATGGCTGGAAGAACGAAAATTGCAGAATTTACTGTAAACGGTGCGCCCACCCTATGAGCGTAACTGCCAGTTTTGACAGGCCAATCCGGCTGTTTCCTGCTTGCAGGCCTCGCGTATACTTATCTGAAATGGCGGCGATAAAGTTTGGCACCGACGGCTGGCGCGGCATTATTGCCGAAGATTTTACCTTTGCGAATGCGCGCACGGTGGCCGAGGCAATTGCGCGCTACGTCGTGCGCGGTGAAGACGCGCGAAAAGGCGTGATCGTCGGTTATGATCACCGCTACGCGTCCGACACTGTGGCACGTCGCGTGGCCGAAACTTTTTCTTCAACTGGCACGCCGGTGTGGCTCACCAACCGGCCTTGCCCAACTCCTGCGGTTTCCTATCTGGTGCGCGAACGGGCTGCGGCTGGCGGTGTAGTTGTTACTGCGAGCCACAATCCTTACCAATGGAACGGAATCAAATACAAGGCCAGCTACGGCAGTAGCGCGCTGCCGTCCATCGTTGCACAAATTGAGGATGAGCTGCATTTTGTCGAATCCAGTAATCTTGCACCGCTGCCTGCCCGCCCCGAGCTGATTCACGCGCTTGATCCCCGCAAGCCATATCTCGACGCACTGGAAAAACTGGTGGACTGGGAACGCATCCGGAAATCGCAATTGCGGTTTGTGTTCGACGCGATGCATGGATCCGCCGCGGGACTGCTTCCAGAACTTTTTCTGCGTCACGCGATTGTATGCGACGAAATTCGCGGCACACGCGATCCTCGTTTTGCTGGGGCGCATCCGGAACCGATCGAACCGCACATTGCTCCGTTGCAGCGGGTTGTCACGACCGGCAAATACGATGCCGGGTTTGCCGCCGATGGCGATGGTGATCGCATCGGGGCCGTAGACCGCTCCGGCGCGTTCGTAAATCCACACCAGATCTTTTCGCTGCTGGTATGGCACCTCGCCGGAATGCGGAGTCTTCCCGGAGAGATTGCGAAAACATTTTCGGTTACAAAACTGATCGACAAACTCGCGGCCAAACTTGGACGCAAAGTGCATGAAGTTCCGATTGGTTTCAAGTACATCTGCGAATTAATGCTGGAACGGAATATTCTGATTGGCGGCGAAGAGAGCGGCGGCATTGGTACCAGTCTTTATCTGCCGGAACGCGACGCCACGGTTTCGGCGCTGTTCCTCGCGGAATTGATGGCGTGGCATGGTAAGTCGCTCGGTGAACTGCTCGACGCTCTGCAGCAGGAATTCGGCGAACATCATTACGGCCGGTTGGACCTGGAGGTGACGGCACAACAAAAAACTTGGGCCCTGGCGTGGTTTTCGGACGGCGATGCCAGCAAGATTCTGGAATGGCCGGTGGTTCGCCGCGAAACCATGGACGGCATCAAGCTTTATCTTGGCGAAATCGGCTGGGTGATGGTGCGCGCTTCCGGCACAGAAAATCTTCTGCGCGTATATGCGGAAACATCGGAGAAAGAAGCGACGCGACGGGTCTTGAAGGCGGTAGGCGAACGGATTCTCAGGCTATAAAAGAAAGGCCAATCCTATGCATACGATCAACATCGAGCAGAAGTTTTCGCAGTTCAACGAAATGTGGAGCCCGAAAATCTTGGGTGAAGTGAACGACAGCTACATCAAGGCTGTGAAGTTCATCGGTGAATTCGTGTGGCATCACCACGACCACGAGGACGAAATGTTCCTGGTGATCCAGGGCAAGTTGCGGATGAAATTCCGGGACCACGAAGAAATTGTGAGACCGGGCGAGTTCATCATCGTGCCGCGCGGTGTGGAACACCTTCCGGTCTCCGATGAAGAGACACAAGTTCTTCTTTTTGAGCCAAAGACCACACTGAACACCGGAAATATCAAAAATGAAAGGACGCTCGCGCAACTGGAAACGCTATAATCCAGTTTTGCGGCCCACGCCATGAGTCACCGCTTCTACACCCTCGATGTCTTTACGACCACGCGCTTCGAAGGAAATCCATTGGCCGTTTTTACCGATGGCGATGGGCTTTCGCAAAATGCCATGCAGGCGATCGCGCGTGAGATGAATCTTTCAGAAACAG
>Ga0137403_10009062_pt1 | contig 11085 bp, 10 predicted proteins | sample CZOMad2_1_16fung_FD_122057 | JGI IMG/M metagenome (GOLD analysis project Ga0137403, IMG submission 122057) | Vadose zone soil fungal communities from Angelo Coast Range Reserve, California, USA - CZOMad2_1_16fungal (Hybrid Assembly) | ecosystem: Environmental > Terrestrial > Soil > Vadose zone...
ACCAGATAAACCGTATCGAGATCGTTTGGGTCAAAAGCGTGCCGGATTAACAACTTGTTCGCGAAATCGCTTTGCAGCGATGCGAATCGAAAACGGTCCCGTTTGTCTTGCTTCAATACAAATTGGACCAGCCGATTGCAAAGGCCACAAACGCCGTCGTAGAGGATTATTGGATTGGATTTAGCTTCAAACAAAGTGAAGTGATGTAGAGCTTCAGCGCAGTCTGGCGAACATCCCTCGACGAGCTCAACGCCTTACTTGAATTGCGTCATTTGAATTCGAAAGACTTGATGTAGTCAGTGAAAGCCTGGTCCCAACGGCTGACAGTCTTTTGCGGTCCAGTCAACTTAACAAAGTAAGAACCCTTTGGTGTTTCAATGATGGCGGCCCGCAAACGATAGTTTGACATGTCGGCCGGAGTCGCGCTGGGCGTAGCTCCCTGCGATGCCATCCCGCCGTTGTATTTACCCAGGACATCAACAGTCGTAACCGGCATGCTGTTGACCGTCAGCTTTTCTATCTGTGCCTTTTCTTTTGAGGGACTGCCGTCTGGCTGTTGCATCTGATTGAGCCACCGGTCGATGTTGGCCTGGGCCGAACCGCCCTGGCCCTGACCAAAGTAATAAAGCACGAGTTCTGCATCGGCGCTGTCGCCGTCAGCCTTTGGCAATTTGTATTGCGCTACGCGCATGTTGGAATTTGGCCTTTCTACTTGCCAACCCTCGGGCACCTTGTAACGCAACTCGCCCGTCGCTTGAGAAGCCTTATTGCCCGGGGCGGTCGCTACAGAATTCTTCCCACAAGCGCCGCAAACAAGCGCGAGGACCACCAAAAGAATTATTGTTTTCATGCTGTTATCAATTTAAGCCCAACGTGCAGATCAAGTAAATGCAGGATGCCGATTTTTCACTGCGTACGCCGCCTCTGACCTTCGCGTTGTTAAACCTTTACTCACGGCTCCGGCGTCGAAAGTAAGAATACGGCGAAGGATGCCAACCAGTGTTCTCCGGCGTAGTCGCCGCTGGCCACATGGGCCAGCGCGTCCGCGGCGTGCGCTCGTGCCGACCCAGCCAGAATGCGCCGTGCCGGAGCGGTTTTGGATAGTGCAGCGGCGACGCTGCGCATGCACCAGGCGCGACTCAGATTCAGACCATCCAGATGGACAAGTTTCGGATCGCTTCGATCAGTAACAACCGCAGGTCGCAACAAGCTCTTGAATCGCAGCGTTGTTAGTTGTGGCAGGAAGCGGCGGAACCAATTGCGAAACTCAGTGGGTGCCATCACACGCCGCATGAGGTCAGCCTCCATCAAAGCCGGTGAAAAGAAATCTTCGCCGCCAGGCTCCCAGTTACCGGGATAGTCGACGTCCTTTCCAAAGTATGTGCGACTCCGTTCGGCAATCAGCGCCTCGAGTTTTTCATTTCCAATTGTTTTCGCGAAATCAAATGCAAAGGCCAAACCAAAAGCCGTGTTGGGATGAACGCCGGTACGAATCGGATAAGTTTGCTTCGGCAGGAACAAAAGGTACTGATTTACCAGGGCGTCAGCGAGCGGCTGAAGGTTTCTCGACCACTGTTTGCCATCACTGTCGTTCCACAGGGACAGTTCTTCGGCCAGCTTCAAGAGCCAGGCCCAGCCGTAGGTGCGTTCAAACGATTGCCGGTTCGGCTGCTTCAAATATGCAACCTCGCCGGCAATGTTTTCGGCCTTCAAATTTGAGCCCAGCGCTTTGTGTATTTGCGCAGCTTCGGGAAGGTTCGGAAAAATTCGCAGCAGTCGCACCAGCATCCAATGGCCATGAACTGAAGAGTGCCAGTCGAAACAACCGTAAAAAGCGGGATGGAGCTTCTTTGGAGTCTCGACGTCGCGGCCGTCATTCATCACGTGTTCTGGTTTGTTTGGATATTCCCGGGAGATGCACTTCAAAGCGAGGCTCGCGAAGTGCGACGCCTGAGATTTATTTAGCGCGACAGTTGGCAACTTCTGATTCATTTGCGCCTTTGTCGAGACTGCGCCAAGGGCAAAGATTGCGAGGGCGAAAATGGTTGCGAATATTTGCTTCGACACTACTCCTCCTGATGTCTGGACACGGTAAATACATATGGACAGGATTTACAAAATTAACAAAATACCCGTGTGACCGTTTTGTTCTAAAATCTTGTAAATCATGTCTGGCCTAACTTTCAGTATCGATGCGATGGACGGCCAATATGAATATGCGGACCGGTGGCTGTTCCGGGTATTGCCTGACGAAACGCCAAAAAAGGAATTCCGTTGTTTCGCAAAAAGTTCAGCAAAGCTTGTCCTTCGGCGCCGTCCGGATGAAGTGAAATATCCATCGCATTGTGATGATCCAGGCGCCAACGATCGTGGATCGAACCCTGCCCGAGAACTGCGATAGGCAGCGGCTTTTTAAAAGCATCCAGGAAAAACCGCTGCACTTTCCACGCATCCGTTAAGGCCCACGACGCGCCGCCATTGTAACGAATATAGGCCGCAGTTCTCAGGAGTGAGCCCTTTGCCATTGGCTTGCTTTTGGCGAGCGACTTTGCCGCCTCAGCCTCAACCAATGTGTCCGCGATCTGCGCGTCAGCGCTGTTCATTCGTTGTTTAGTCTCAGTCACTCTGTCGTTAGCTTCGGCCAGCAATCGTTCGTTGGCCGCAACCTCATTTTTGGAAACCAATCCTTGCGCGAATAATTCCCTTGACTGACTTAAACGGGTTTCCGCTGTGGCCATATTCTTTTCGTAGCTGGCCAAAAGCTTTTCCAAACTGGCTTTGTAGTCGTTTGTTGCCTTGATGAATTCCTCTCGCAATCTTGTTAGTTCATCGACTGGCTTGGCCGACGCCAGCTTCGCTTTTGCCGCCTTTTTTTTCTGTGCTGCCACTGGCAAAGCGCCAAGCATGAACAGAGCGATAACGATCAGTGCACAGGGCGCTGCACTAATCATGAACTTTGGGCGCCCATTGCCGCCGCAGTTAACCGATACGTCCATGATGGCTATGTGTTTTTCTCCAGCTCGGAATTAATTTCTCCGCCGATCAGAATTGCCAGCCCGGTAAAGTAGAACCATAACATCAGAATGATTAGCGCGCCGAGCGAGCCGTACGTAACACTGTAGGAGTTAAAAAAGTGGAGGTAGACTCGGAATCCAAACGAGACGAGCAGCCAAAGCGCCACAGCGGTCACCGTTCCCAAACCCCACCAATTCCGTTTGCGCCTACCGTCGGGCGCGAAATAGTAAATAAGATCAAAAGTCAACAAGATAAAAAAGAGCGCGATGGGAAACTGTAAGATCTTCCAAACGATAGTAAAAGCATTGCTGAAACCGAAGTGGCTGGCGAGTGCTCCACCAAGATGTCCACCATACAAAACGATGGCCAGGGCTGCGACAATCATGATCGATAGCGTGACAGTCAAAAAGATCGACACCAGCCTCACCTTCCACCACGGCCGGCGTTCCTTTACGCCGTAAGCTACGTTGAGCGTGTCGCTGATTGCGCCCATTCCGTTTGACGCCGCCCAGAGTGCTGCCAGTAAACCCAATGACAGCTTGCCGCCGCCGGCCGACTGACTGATCTCGTCCAGCGTCGTATGGACCAGCGTAACGGCCGAATATGGCATCACCGTCGCCAGATAGGTGAGCAACTTGTTGCGCAGGTCGGAACCCGCCTGCGCGAAATAACCAAGCAACGTTACGAGAAAAAGCAAAAGCGGAAAAAGCGCCAGCAGGAAATAGTAGGAGAGCTGTGCAGCGCGGCCGAATATGTCGTGATCAGATATGCGCGTCCATAAGTGGGCGCTGAAGTTTTTCAAACGCACAACGAACCATCCCCCGGAGGATGTTTATCACTTCATGTGGACGCACCGATTCTAGCACGCTGCCCTTGCTCACAATCGAACCCCAAACAGGAGGATATAGGTTGGAAGGGGGGTGGTAACTCTTGAATACTGACGTGAGGCCGGCCAATTATTTAACCATCGTACCAGTGCGGCTCCAGCGAGTGTTGTTGACAAAGTCCAGAATGAAATTGCCGCTCGATGGCGCGCTCTCGTCATAAGACCAATAGACAAACATAGCGCGGCCGATAACCAGTTCCCGCGGTACAAAACCCCAGTAGCGGCTGTCTTCGCTGTTGTTGCGATTGTCGCCCATGACAAAATACTTGCCAGCCGGAATAACGATTTCCTTGCCGTCGCCTTCTAGTTTGAAGATTGGATAGTCCTCTTCAACGAAATCAGGATTGTAGTAGACATCATAAGCTTCGCCAGGCTTGCGCGTGGATGCGCTCTTGAGGTTGAGCGGCGCTTTGTCGTTGTTATCAACTGCTTCGATTTGATGTTCCGGCAAGGGCTTGCCATTGATAATCAGATTTCTGCCTTCCATGCGGATATGATCTCCGGGAAGACCGATGACTCTTTTTACGTAGTTCGTCGTGATTGGTTTATTGTCAGGTCGGTCATCACGCCGCGGATCGTAACGATTGCCGGGATACTTAAAGACGATAATGTCTCCACGCCGTATCTCGCGTTGCGGCAGAAACGGCAGCGACATGCCGGGCGCAAAGATGAATTTGTTAACCAGCAGATGATCGCCGATTGTTATGGTGTTTTGCATGGACCCGGTTGGCACTTTCACTGCCTGGACAATGAAAGTCATGCCGAACAACGCCATGATCACCGTAACAACCGCTGACTCAAAATATTCGCGCCAAACGGATTTCGGCGGACCTTTGGGTTTGGTTTCTGCCGGCTGTTCGCCGTGACCGTTGCGATGGAAGATCTTTGAGAATGAAAACGGCGTTGCTGCCGTCTTCGTTTCGACGCCGCTCGCTTTGATGCGACCGCTGGAAGGGTTACTACTCATCTACGAGATCATCCTAGATACGTTGTGTGCCGTGGTCAAGTGCGCCTTGCTAATGTTCTTTCGCCGCTGAAATGGTTTGCGATCCCTAAAGGCGAAGGGGCCGCATCATAAAGACTAGCTCAACCTTCGCTCGCTGGCGCCGGCGCTTCTGCAGCGAGTTAAGCTTTGCTCAAGTCGCTTTGCATGGCTGCCAGTGCTTGCTTCGCCGCCGCGGTTTCTGCTGCCTTTATGGAGCGGCCTTCGGCTCGAACGTTGCCACCATCCCAACTTACTTCGACATGAAATGTGCGTTTATGTGGTGGTCCCAGCGCTTCCACGACCGAGTATCGCGGTGCAGCGCGTCGCTCGGCTTGAAGTTTCTCCTGCAACATCGTTTTGTAATCAGCCAGGGCAGCAGTTCTCGGCGTTACTACTCGCAGCTCTTCACCGATTGCCAGCCGCACAAAATCAGTCGCAGCAGTCAATCCGCCATCGAGAAAGATTGCGCCAGCCAACGCTTCCAGGACATCTGCGAGCAACGCATCTTTACGGCGCCCGCCACTTTTTTCTTCACCACGACCAAACTTTAGAAAATCGCCGAGCTGCAAGCGTGAAGAAGCCGTGGCCAGTGTCGGCGCACTTACCAGGCTGTGCTTCATTCGGGACAACTCGCCTTCTGTCACTTCGGGATAAGCCTTGCACAAATAATCAGCCACGATTAGTCCCAGCACCGAATCTCCCAGGAACTCCAGCGATTCATTATGGAGGCGTCGGGCTTCGTCTTCAGCGCCAGGAGCTACCTGTTCATGCGCCCACGATCGATGAGTGACGGCCCGCTCGAGTAGCGCGCGATTCTGAAACTTGTATGACAGGATGGTTTCCAACAAATCCAGGTCGGGAAGTGTTTGCGGTTTCTTTTCAGTAACTCGGGCCATAAACAAAGCCGGAAGCCTCGTCGACGTTAGACAAGCTTCCGGCGTTTTCGGAATGGGCTCTCCTGAAGATTTCAGTGACGTCCGTGATTGTTGCGCTTCTTAGGTTTAGCGGCAGACGCTGTCTTGTTAGATGTCGCGGTCGTAGCGGCAGGGCTGACCGATGTCGCCGCTGTTTTTGTTCCCGACGACGCGGATGCGCCACTCGAAGAATTGGCCGACGCCGTGCCTGGGTTTCCCGAAGTTGGAGTTGTCGCTGCGGGCGTCGATGCCGGCAACGTCGTGATAGGCGTTGGCAGCGGTGGCAGCGGCTTGGAGAGTACGCTGGCAATCATTTCGTTTAGCCCGGCGTCAGATTGATTGTGGCGATACTTGTACCAGGTGCTCAACGCTTCCAGCCAATCTTTCTTGTTGGCCTGATACTTCGCATCGTTGCCGGCGAGTGCGACGGCGCGTGCGTAGGCATCAATCATCCGATCGATAACCTGATTAATGTTCTCGAGCGCCAACTTGCTCTCTGTTGTTTCGTCTTTTCCGGCAAACCTGGTTTTGTAATCCGCCGACAGGGTGGCGTAGGAACCACTCTCATAAGAAGCACCGATGAAATAGTAGTTCCACGGATCCTTTTTGAGATCGGTTTCCATTTGCACTGATTTGATCAAGGCGTTAAGAGCTTCCGTAGGATTGGTTTTAACCGCCTGGCGTCCGACAACATTGTAAAGATAGGCCAGCGTTTCTTCTTTAGACTTGAATGGCGCCCAGCTTTCCGGTGCTTTGCCTCCCTCGATGAGCTGAATGGCTTTCTTCGAATACGTCACCGCGTCGGAATTCAGACTTTCATTCTTCAATGCTATGGCAGCCAGATAACTGCCCCAACCCATATCGATTACGACTCGTACATTCTCCGGGTCCTCGGCCAGAATTTCTTTGCCCAGTCCGAGCGCTTCCGTGTACTTCTTATCGTTATAGAGCAATGGCTGGAATCTTCCGCGACGAGCCTCTTTGTCGTAGGCTGCCATCCACTTCTTCAGGTAGGTGGGAATTGGTCCCTCTTCCTGAGGACAAGCTGCCAAATACTTCTTGCCAGCTTCGGCTGCCTTGGCCGGGTCAGTAGTCCGAAACTTTGTGAAGTCAGCATACCAGGCGGCCTTGCTTTCATCCGTGCATTGGCCTTGTGCCGCCGCAGGCGCGGGCGTCTGGGCTTTCGTTTGGGCTTTCGTTTCAGTATTGGTTGTTAATACCGTTGCAGCCATCACCGCCAGGCCCGAGTAAATGGCTAGTAACCTAATAATCTTTTTCATCAGTCGTCAGAACCTCCAAGCTCTTTTATACCGCTGCCCTGGCAGATACAATTCGCATGCCGCATTGGGCTACACTAAGATGCGTGCTTCCAAAAACCAGTTGCCGATCCGCTTGTCAAGAGGGAACGACAATGACGTGGAATCGATAGAGTCTTAAAAAACAACGTCCGCAATATTCCTGCAACTCTCGCAGACCTGTCAAGGCTGGAGGCGCGTCCGAAAACATTCAGTAATGTCTCGTAAAAGACCACCGCGCCGGCAGTCGTCATAGGACCTACCGGCGCAGTTGTTTTTCCAGGATAAGTGTCCAGTGATTACGGTCGCGGCGATTGAGCCCTTCGCAGCCGATCATCAGGTTGTTTCGCAGTCTTGGCAGCGTCCTTCCCAGTGGTTGGAGATTTGGAACCTGTCGCATTTGAGGTTTGAACGTTACGAGATGGTATTGGCATTAGCACGGTTTTCACGCTATTGCGCAGTGCCGGACTAACCAGCGGCACCCGCGTCGTGGCAGGCACTCCTGCAGCTTTGGCATTGATCGAGGTCTCCGCGTTGTCCCCAGTCTCTGGCTGTGCGCTAGCCACGTCATCCTCGTTCTCTTCATCATCCGGTGTCGAAGCGATCTGTAAATGTATGGGAGTGCCAAAGCGGCGGCTCAGATCACGATAGATTTGCCCGGCGACCGCCGCAGGTACGTGCCGGTGAGCATCGGTTCCGCGGGTGATGACGACGACCGCCAGTTTTGGATTGGCCAGCGGAGCATAGGAAGTAAACAAGCCTACCCAACTTCCTTCTCCACCATTACAGGTGCCAGTCTTTCCGGCGACGGTTTGCGTTGGGTTGTATGCACGACGTCCCGAGCCGTAATTCACTGCGCCCACCATGCCGGGGATCATGCGTTGCCAAACGGCGCTGTCAATGTTCAGTTTGCGTCGCACCTTTGCTTTGAAGCGCCCCGCTTCTTGTGCGTTACGGGGAATTTGAGGTTCATAGAGTTTCCCTCCATTTGCCATGGCAGAAACAAGACTGCCAAGTTGCAGCGGCGTAACTTCAAATCCATCCGCATAGGAAAACATGCGTCGGACACTGAAGCCAGGTTTCATTTCGGGCAGCCGGCCGGGATACTCGAAAGGAACATTCAGGCCAGTTTTTTCCCCAAGGCCTAACTCGCGCGCGTAATGAACCATCTTGTCAAAACCAAGACTGCTGCCAACATGTTCAAAATAGGAGTTGTCGGAGTGAGCAAGTGCCGCAGTGAGATCCATGCGCGGTCGATCGTAAGCCAGCGCCAACTCTGACGGCGGAATGATGTTTTCTGAGAGACCGGCCACGCCCGTCACCAACTTTATCGTCGAGCACGGCTTGAAACCCCGACGCAGGGCCCATTCCTGATTAACTATCGAATAAACCTTGCCATTCATCGGGTCCATCACCACAACTGTACCTGCGTGGTTTCCCAGAGCGTTGACCGCAACGCGACGCACTTCCGGATCTTCTCCGATTGTGTTGTCACGGGCGATCATAGTCTGCACTTCGTTACGGAGGGCATCATCGATCGCACGCTGCCGCGCGATTGCCGCCAGGCGGGCTGCTTCCGCACGACGTCGTGCTTCCATGATTTCGCGTCGGTGTTGAGCTTCTATGCGACGCAGCTCGGCGACTCGTTCCCGTCTGCTCAATGGCCGGCGTAGTTTGCGCTCCAGCGATTTGAGTGACGCCGCTTGTTCGCGGGCCGCCTCGCGACGTAGTTCGCGCTTAGAAAGTTTTGATTTCGCAGCACGTCCGCCGCGTCTTGAGTCTCGGGCAGACAGCCGTTCCTCGCGCCTGGCCGCACGGCGTTCTTTGGCCGACAGCTTTCGGCCTCTTTCGTTTCTGCCTCTTTCGACCCGCGCTACCTTGCGACGGGGAGCATCGGCATGGCGTTTCTTGGCAAGAACCGAGGATTGGAATGGGAGAAGGAGGAGAACGAAAAGTATAAGTACGATATTAAGGATGCGGGGGTGTCTGTTAATCAAAGTCATCGAGGGTAGTTCACCTTTCCTGGGGATATTGCTGTTTGCTCACTTTGGTGAGCCTAGCCGAAACTCGAGCCGCCTGCTCCAATTAACTAGGCCAGGGCAGAAACCTTGAACCTGAGTGCGAAATGCGTCTGCCGAGTCTTAAGAGTTTCCAAAACGCTCTCCTAAACTTCCGTTTCCAAATGGACCTTCGGCCCTTTTACGTTGAGGCGGGAGAATTCCCTGAATTGGCGGTCCCTGGGGACACTGATTCGAGACCGGGCCAAATATACCATCACGATCCTTGAGCCGCAACACAAAAGTAAGCTTTTGTACACAACTCGTCATATTGAATTGCAAGTTTGGGCCCGTGTAACTGTTCGCGACAGTCCTTACAACGTATAAACTACTAACTTCGTCAAAACTCTATGAGAACACCCCAGATTCTGAACAGTTTCCGCGCGCGCCTTATTCTCTTGCTGGTCGTGTTACTTGGGCTGACGCTCGGTGTGCAGTACTACGTCAACGTCCGTTCGGTACGGCGTAACGCCCACATGCTGGTCGAACAGGAACAGGCAATTATGGCGGGCGTCGCACTGGGAGTTAACAGTATTTCAAGTGGCGAGTACCTTGATAAGATGCAGAAAGAGGCCAAGCAGCCCCTTCTCGACCAGCAGGCCGGACGGGTAAAAAACGTTCTTGTTGTTGATAGTGATGGAAATGTCCAGGACAGTCTGAACGGCGACTATGCGCCCACCACGAACGCCGACGGCTCAACGCATTACGTGCGAGTTAAAGATGTTAACTTGCCGCCGCTAAACAGCGCCGTTGAACTTGCCGAGAGCCCACCCTTACCCGAAGGGATGAGCGTCGCCACGCAATTGATAGCCGGAGATCCCGGGGCCTTTTACTTTCCTGTAGAGACGACGAAGGGCCGGTGGTACATCATCGTGGTGCTTGGTTCAGCAAACACGCTCACAAACATTCTCGAGCGCCAGGCCTCGCGCTCTGCTTCCTATACACTGATGCTGTTACTTGCGACCACCCTGGTCACAGGCTTGTTTGTATGGCGTTTCACGCGACCGATTAAGCATCTGTCGCTGGCGGCGCGCAGGGTTGCCAGCGGTGACTTTGACGTGCGGGTGCCGGCTGCGCGCAACGATGAAATGGGAGCGCTAGCTTCCGCCTTCAATGATATGACCGCCAGGCTGGGCCGCGCTCGCGAGATCGAGTTGCAACTTCACCAGGTTGAAAAGGCAGCCGTGGTTGGCCGGCTTGCGGCAGCAATCGCCCATGAGATTCGCAACCCACTTAATTACATAAACCTCACGTTGGACCACCTGCGTTCATCATTCGCGCCTCAGGACGAGGGTAAGCGAGAGACTTTCGAACGACTGGCCCTGCAACTAAAGTCGGAGGTCGGTCGCATCAATCGCCACATTACGGATTTTCTTAAGTATTCGCGGCCGTCAGCGTTGGAACTACAATCGCTTGATCTGCGCGCTCACCGGGGTCCAGGCCGGGTCGGTGAACCGCGCCACCAGGATGTCCCCCTCGCTCAGCTCGGCGTCCTGCGGCCGGTGGACGACGCGCGCACGGCCCTGGGCGACTCCGGCTGAGACCGGGAAGCCCGTCAGCACGCCGTCCGCGCCGTGCGCCACCCGGGTGCCGGTGATGATCTCGCCCTCGCTGGTGAAGAATCGCGGCGGGGTCAGCTTCTGATTCGCCGCGTGCTCGGCCGCGCGGGAGGCGACGAGCTCGGCCAGTGCGTCGGGCCTCCAGCCGTCGAGGAGCCGCCGCAGCTCGTCGAGCGCGAGGTAGTCGGCGTCCGCGGGCGCAGCCAGGATTCCGGCCTCGACGAGCGTGTCGACCTCCGCGCGGATCGCCCTGCGGTAGATGTCGAAGATGTTCACGCTCAGGAACTTCTGGTGCTCGCGCAGCCCCATCAGGGTGCGATAGACCCGGATGAGCCGCGAGACGGCCGCGGCCTTGATCCGGCCCAGGCGCTTCG
>Ga0137403_10009064_pt1 | contig 11083 bp, 11 predicted proteins | sample CZOMad2_1_16fung_FD_122057 | JGI IMG/M metagenome (GOLD analysis project Ga0137403, IMG submission 122057) | Vadose zone soil fungal communities from Angelo Coast Range Reserve, California, USA - CZOMad2_1_16fungal (Hybrid Assembly) | ecosystem: Environmental > Terrestrial > Soil > Vadose zone...
AACGCGAGGCTTCTTGGTGCCAAAGATCTGGCGCGAGTATATCTCGCCCATGATGGCGAACTGTTCCAGGTTGTGCGGCTTGGCGTCGACGTTGGCGCCCACGTCCACCATCACAGAAACAGTTCCGGCCTGCGTTGGGAAAACCGCCGCGATCGCCGGGCGATCGACTCCGGGCAGAGTGCCGAGCACCATCTTCGCGGTGGCCATCATGGCGCCGGTGTTGCCGGCGCTGACGAATCCGGCGGCGCGGCCTTCGCGTACCAATCGGAGGCCTACGCGCATGGTGGAATCGCGCTTGCTGCGGACGGCGGTCGCCGCCTTTTCGTCCATGCTGATGACTTGGGTGGCGTTGACGATCTGAATGGGAAGCTTCGCCGCCGAAGGATGCAGCGTCAGCTCATCGCGTAGCTGCGCTTCTGGACCGACCAGGATCACGTGGGCCAGTCCCAGACGAGCGGCCTGGATGGCGCCTTCGACCTCAGGTTTGGGCGCACGGTCCGAGCCCATCGCGTCGACCACGATGGTGACCGGATCGCCCTTGCCGCGCAGCAGGTTCTCGGAAGAAAAAGCCGCCCGCGCAAGCGCGCTCAGGCGGCTATCCATCATGCGCGAGAGGCCCTTTTTTTTGCGGGCGCGGCGAGCGTTATGCAAGAGCGGACCGTCCTTTGGGGAGAGCCGACGGACTACTTGGTTTCGACCGAAAGAACTTCGCGGCCCTTATACTGCCCACACTTCGGGCAAGCGCGGTGCGGCATCTTGCGCTCGTGACAGTTCGGACACTCGGAGAGCGATTGGCCGGTGAGGTGGTCATGCGCGCGCCGGGTCGAGGTGCGCCGCTTGGAGTGACGTCGTTTAGGATTTGCCATTTCAAAACCTCTTCTATATCGAGCTATCAGCTCGATCAAATTCATTGCTTCAACTTGCCTTTGATACTTTCCAGTGCTGCCCAGCGCGGGTCGCTTACTTTTACCTCGCACTTACAGGAGGCCTGGTTCAAATTCTTGCCGCACTGCGGGCACAGCCCTTTGCAGTCTTCGCGGCACAACATCTTAGCCGGTAATGCCAGCAGGACTTGTTCCTTCAGCACGTCTTCCAGCTGGATGCCATCACCTTGATAAAAACCGATCTCAGTCTCAGCCTCCGAGATCGCTGCTTCGTCAGGATGCGAATCCGCGTTGATGGGCCGATAGAGCAGGTCGAAATCGCTCTTCACATCGTACTGCACCGGCTCCACGCAACGTGCGCAGGGCAACTCGACTGCCGTCGCCAGCTTTCCGCGCAGGCGAATGTCGGGAATGCGCCGCTGCCCCTCGATCTCTTCCACCAAGTCAGCCTGGCCCTTGGCATGGAGCGGAGTGCGCTGGATCGCGTCCGTGCCCAAGTCCAGGATTCCCGGCTGGAATTCCTGATCAAAATGCAGGGGCCGGAGCTCCAAATCGCGAACCGTGATCAGCATCTCGGACTCCGGAGGGAACTACGAGGAGTGGAACGCCGCCAGGCCGGCTCTCCGCGCACATGCACGCTGCCAGAGGCGGACCTGCTGATGCGGGCAAAATTCAAGGATAAAGGTGATTTGGCGGGGGTGTCAAGTCGCTGTGGGGAAAGGGCTTGAGGGGCGCTATGCGCGCCCCTCGATTCCCTTAGACGTTGCCGGATTCGGTGCCGGTGCGGCGCTGCTCAGTCGCCGCCTCGGCGCCGCTGCGGATGGCCGAGATGCCGCTGCGTACCCGGTCGCGGCCCTCCTCATACTTCTCGCGAGCCTGGTCCGTCAGGTCGCCGACGCGCTGCGAGATGTTGTCGCGGGTCTCCTCGCCGCTCATGGGCGCGAACAAGATCCCTAATCCCACTCCTAATCCCAATCCAAACAGAAAACCTTTCATGCCGTTCCTCCTTGTAAGAATTCCGCGAAATTTTGATCGATCGCTCGTGTGTAAGAGAGATGCGAAGTAGCGCGGCAGGTTTGCCGCCCGCCAGTGCGGAACGAGAGCTCCAGATTTTTGTGTGAGTGCTACAGGGTCACTGCGGCTTCTTGGTGGAGGCCAATCTCTCGCCTGCGATCTGAGCAGCCACGGATTTCGGGTCGGCCTTTTGGATGCTTTCGTACAGCTTGACCGCTTCGGCCGGCTGGGTGATCTCGTACACGCCCGCCAGCTCCAGTTGCGCCGTTCCCTTGGGAACGGTGTCGGTGGGCTTCTCGGCTAAGTCCTTGTAGATCTGGATGGCGTCAGAGTTCCTGCCCATGTTGCGGTAGAGGGAAGCCAGCGCAAACTGTGCGAGAGAAGCCGAATTTCGATTGCGCGACGCAATCAGCGACTTCAACTCCGATTCCGCGGCAGCATTGTCTCCGGCATCGATGGCGGCAGTAGCCGCCATATAGCGGCTGTAACTTCCGGCAGAGGTGTAGCGATAGTGATCGGCAATGGAGAGAAACTTCTTGCGCGCCGCCGTGGCACGGTCCTTGATCGAGGTGAAGGTCTCAGTGCCAGGGGCGACCGGCTGACCGGCGGTCACGATGGGCGCGCCCAAAGTGTGCAAGGCCTGTCCGACTTCCAGGCTGGCCTTGTCGTTCTGGTGCTGGATGTAGGCCCATCCGCCGACAGCAGCGGCGATCACCGCCACGAGCGCGATAACGCTGATGACGAGGGTGCGGCGGTGCTCTTCCGTCCAGTGAACGGCTTCTGCCGCGCTGGCTTTGAATCTGTCTTCTTTCAGTTGTCGTTTGGTATAGCCGGGCACGCGAGATTCCTTACTGCTTCAGCGAGAGATAGGAAAACATTGAGTTTAGCACAGCCGATTGACTGCCGATTTGCTCCTGAAGCTGAGACGCACGCTTCTGCTGTTCGCTTTGATTATCTCGTCTCATAACGTCATAAACGGGGTAACGCGACCTGCGCCTCGACCGTTAGTCGTCGCATTCGCAATTCATGGTGATGCAAGGTTCATATGTACTCTGCAACAGACTTAGACCCAGAGCGCATGAACAGCCATGCCCGCCCGATTATCTCCGAGTGATCTCGGTCAGGCTTTGGGTCCAACTCCTCGCGCGCGCGCCAACGTGCAAAGCTCATGGGTTTTCCTCCGTGCCCCGCTGTTTCCTCTGTGGTAAGAGCTTTTGATTTCCGCGAACGAGCCAATACGCCAAGGTCAACACCGCCATATATGGAATCCCGCTAACGATAGCGATGCGCAGCCGTGGCACCCACCACGTCGAGAGCATCACCGCCGTGATCGCCAGCAATGCTACCCAAGATGCCGCTGCTCCACCCGGCGCGCGAAATGCGAGGCTATCCACGTCGAGCCGCGACATCCGCCCCCGCATTGCTATGTGCGCTGCGAGCGTCATCGCCCAGCCCAGCATTCCGCCGAACAGAGAGACGCCGATGATGTAGAGGTACGCTCCTTCCGGCAGTTTGTACTGCACCACTACGGCCACGGCTGCGCCTGCTGCCGAGGCCAATACCGCCCAACGCGGCACGCCATTCGGTGCCAGCTCTTGCAGCTTGCGCGGCGCGAATCCCGATTGTGAAAGCGAGTACAGCATGCGACTGCATATATATAAGGTAGCGACCGATCCCGAGAGCGCCGCCGTGAGGGCCACAAAGTTCATCACGCCGGAAGCAGCCTTCAGGTGCGCGAACTCAAACACCGTCACAAAGGGACTCTCCTTCACTCCAACGAGATTCCACGGCACCACGCCGACCAGCACCGCCGTCGCGCCGATGTAGACAAACGCCAGCAGCCCGAACGCCATGTACGTCCCGCGCTTGATTGCTTGCACATCTTTGGCTTCGCCTGAACTCGCCGATAGCAGCTCGATGCCTAAGAAGCTGAACAGCGCGAAGCCCAGCGCCAGCCACATTCCAGCTTGTCCATTGGGAAACCATCCGGCGCTCGCCAGATATTGCGGCTCGGTCTTGCCGCCGATCAACAGCCCCGCGCCCACCAGGACGAACGCGAAGATGGTCACCACCTTGATCATCGCGAACCATGTTTCAAAGCTGCCCAGGCTGCCGACCGAAAGCAGATTCACCGCCAGGATCCCGCTGGTGAATACCACGATCCACAGCACCGCCGGCACCCCGGGATACCAATGGTTCATGTAAGTCGCGGCCGCAACCTGCTCCGCACCCACTGAGAGCACGATGGAGATCCAATATCCGTAGCGGGTAACGAACCCCGCCCACGGACCGAGGTAAAGCTCCGCCGCCACGCCAAACGATCCCGCCTCAGGATGCCGCGCCGAGACCTCGCCCAGCGCCATGGTCACGATGAACGCGATCACCGCCCCGATCAGGTAGGTAAAGATGATGGCTGGCCCGGCGACTGACACCGCCGCCCCAGACCCCAGCAGCAGCCCGGTGCCGATGGAGCCTCCGACCGCCACCATGGCCATGGCCCCGGCGCCTAAGCGGCGATGCAATTTCGCGTCTTTTTCCCGATCGCTCATGAAGGGAAACATCCTACACGTAGAGACGCGGCCTCCCGCTTCCTGTTCTTGCACTTTAGTCACGTTTACCGACTCAACTCCTCGTTGCCCGCGCCGTAATTCCCGCATACAATGAACCAGCCTTACCCCCAGCTATCGGTCCAGCTTCCATGTCTGACGTCGCCAAGCGTCTCGAAAAAGCCGACAAGTATCTACAAAAGGGCAAGATAGAAGATGCCCTTGAGGAATTGCTGCGCGCCAACCACGACGATCCCAGCAATGAGCAGGTGGCGCAGAAAGCCGCTGACCTTTGCGTTTCGCTGAACCGAAACCAGGACGCCACCCGTCTGCTAGCTTTCCTTTTTGACCAGCAGGCCGGCTTGGGTGACATGGCGAAAGCCAATATCACCTACAAAAAGCTGCAGCGTTTCACTACTCCGACGCCCGACCAAACCTATCGTTGGGCGCAATTCACCGAAAAGACCAATAAGAAGGAAGCCCTCGAGGCCTACCACTCTTCGCTCGATGGATTCATGAAGTCAGGCCGCAAGCCGGAAGCGCTGGCCGTCCTGAAAAAGTTGGTTGCGCTGGAACCGACTTCTGACCTTTACCAGCGCCAGGGAGCGCTCGCGGCAGAGCTGAACGACGGCAAAACCGCCGCCGCCGCCTATTTTCAAGTTGGCAAGATCGAGGTCGAGAACCAGCGCGACGGTTTCGCGTGGTTCCAGCAAGCCAGCGCGCACGATTCCAGCAACAGCGAAGTGGCCGTGGCTTATGCCTGGTCGCTGCTGCATCACAACGATCCCTCGACCGCCCTCGCCATCATTGAGCCATTCGCCAAAATGCGTGACGCGGGCCCTGAACGCCGCGAAGCCTATGGCCGCTCACTCATGGCTTTGAAGCGCGCCAAAGAAGCCGAGCCGCTCATCTGGGAGCTGTTCCTCAAAGACCCCAATCAGATCGACGAAGTCCTCATCCTGATCGGCACCCTGATCGACACTCAGGAATATCACCACGCACTCGAAGTCGCGCAGCGGCTTGACGCGAACGAGGAAAAAACCGGGCGCCGCAGGGAATTCGTTAATCAATTGAAGGCAGTTGTCGACGCGCACCCGCCTAACGCAGAGTTCCTCGAGTACATGGTCGCGCTCTACAACGCCAGCAACCGCGAACACGATTATTGCGACGCGCTCTCGAAGCTCTTTGAGCTTTACTACGCGGCGGGAAATTACTTGAAGGCGGGCGACTCGCTCGATGCCGCCGCCGAGGTCGACCCGTACGAGAAGGGACATCAGAAGCGCCTCGAGATGCTGAAGGGCAAGATCGACGGCAACCGCTTCCGCGCCATCGCCAACCGCTTCAGCGGCACAGCGAAGGCAGGGAATGCGGAAGAGCGGGCCGAGATGCCGGCCGACGCCGGCGAACCTACCATCCTCGAAGATTTCATGCTGCAGGCCGAGATTTTCTTGCAGTACAGCATGCGCTCGAAGGCGGTGGAGCGGCTGGAGCGGGTAAGCAAACTTTTCCCGCGTGAAGAAGAGAAGAACGAGAAGCTGCGCGGCCTCTACATGAGCGCCGGGTTCATGCCCAAGTATGCCGACGGCGGGTCATCGGCGGGGGCACCCAACACTTCACAGGTCAATATGCGCACCGTTCCTACGCCGGCTGGAGGCATAGCGCAGCCCACGGCAATGTTCAATTCGCCGGCCGCCCGTTCCGTGCCGACTCCGCCGCCGGGGGGTGCGCACGACGAGAATGGCGTCGACAACATCGCGCGCGTGACCGAGATCACGCGCAACATCTATCGTCAGGCCAACGTCAAGGGCGTGCTCTTCGCCGCCGTCAACGACATCGGCCGCCACTGGAACGCCTCGCGCTGCATCGCCGGATTGTGCACCCCCGGCAAGCCGCCGTCAGCGGCGCTCGAATATTGCGCGCCCGGCATCAAGCAGTCTGACGTCATGGCCATCGTAAAGCTCATTGGTGTCATGCAGCAGCTGGCGGTCACGCACGGCACGGTGTCGATCCAAAACGCGAAGACCGCCGCCGAACTCAACCCCATTCGTCCGTTCGTCGAGTCATTGCAAGTAGAGTCGCTCCTGGCGGTTCCACTCGCGGACGGAGAAGACCATCAGGGCATCCTGATCCTTCAGCAGTGCGGCGCACCGCGCGCCTGGCGCCCTACCGATTCGCTGGTGTTGAAGACCATTGCTGACCAGATGGTGCTCGCCGTCAACAACTCCAAGCTGCGCAATCTGATGAAGACGCTCGCCGTTACCGACGAAAAATCTGGCCTTCTCAAGCGCGCCTCTTATATTGATGTCCTGCTCTCGGAAGCCCGCCGCGCTTTGGAGCAGAATTCCACCGCCAGCGTGATGCTGCTGCACTTCGGAAAAGCTTCAGCTTTGGTGAAGGAGATCGGCGAAGCCGCGGTTGAGACCATGATGCAGCAGATCGGCCAGATCGTCTGTTCGCACATCCGCCAGAACGACGTAGCTGTGCGCTACGAACTCACCACCATCGCCGTCGTGCTCGCGGATACGAATGATAAAAATGCATTCTTCGTTGTCGATAAGCTCCGCAAAGTCCTGACCGCGACCAAAGTCCCGGGCAAAGACCGTCCAGTGCCCATGACGGTCGGGATCGCCGAAGCGGTCGTGCAGTCGAAGTTCGACCCCATCGACATCGTGACTGAGGTCATCAACCGCGCCGAACACGCCCTCGAGGCCGCCAAGGCCGAAGGTCCTAACAAGGCCCAGTCGGTCGCGCCTATCCTCGAAGCCGCCGCAGTAGCGTAGACTCGCTCCAAAAAACAAACCCTCGGCTGCCTGCCGAGGGCTTAACTTTCATTCGAAGCTGCTGACCTAAACGACTGTCCTGCGCCCGGTGATCAGGTTGAACAGTAGTGCGATCACGGCAAGTACCAGCAGAATGTGGATCAGTGATCCGCCCACGTGGAACGAGAAGCCCAGTAGCCAGAGCACCAGCAGAATCGCGAAGATTGTCCAAAGCATCAATTCACCCCTATGCCGGAATCCCGGCCTGTTCTGTTGGATTCGGGGCTGCTGCGTCGTGATGCCTTAGTAGTTAGCCCAAATACCTTAGTCCTAAGGGCTAAAAATCCTTCGTTGTTATTGAGATACCTCCGTGTAACTTGACCCGGTAGTTCCCGGCGGAGTCGGTGGTGTCGAGGGATTGTAGACCGCAGTCTTCGCCGGCAAGATCTGCCCGATTGTGTACTGACTAACGTACTTGCCCGAGGTTGCGAGCACTTCGTACGTTCCACTCTGTGGGCCGCCTAGACCGTTACCAAACACCTGGAAAGGCGCGGAGCCGGGATTACCGCCCAGGCTCGGATCTTGCAAAGCTGGCACCAGAAACCTTCCCGTGCCGGTACTGCGAAAGATGATCTGGTCGCCATTCGTATCCGTGATTCCTACCCGGTCGTTGTAGTTGTAGTTCGGAAAAGAAGTGATGATCCACTGAAAGTTCACGATTGTGACGCCGGTGATGTCACCTGTGGCCACACCCGTTTTGGCCCCGAGTCCGGTGCCGGGATCGAACGACACGATCTTTTCGTGTTGCGTGAAGGCGATCTTTGCTTTGCCGGCATGAACTGACGGCGCGTTGAACGACATCACCAGCGCCGCGATCGCGATCATGCACACCAGGGCCGCGAGGGTTCTTTTGCTAGACATATGCTCTCCTGCCCATGCTTGTTTTTTATGGGGCGCGAAGTATAGCAAGCTTCCTCACCACTGGCCACTGAACACTAGCCACTGCTAAACTAGAGTGTTTGACCCCTCATCATGAAGATCACTGATATAGCGATAGTCAACGGCGCCCGCACCCCCATGGGGCGCTACTGTGAAAAGCTGCGCGACTTTACCCCCATGGAGCTTGGGGCCATCGCCGGCAAAGAGGCCATCAAGCGAGCGGGCGTCGAAGCCAAAGACATCGACCACGTCGTCTACGGACACGCCCAGCAGACCTCGTCCGACTCGCATTACGGCGCGCGCCACGTCGGCCTGCTCGCGGGAGTTCCCATCGAGACACCTGCACTCACCGTGAACCGCCTGTGCGGTTCTGGCATGCAGTCCATCGTGACCGCGGCGCAAATGATCCAGCTCGGGGAAGCCAAGACGGTGCTCGCCGGCGGCATGGAATCGATGTCGCAGGCGCCGTTTGTTGTCCGTGGGGCGCGCTGGGGCATCGGCCTCGGACAGGGCAAGCTGGAAGATTCCCTCATGCAGGGCCTGCTCGATACGCAATGTGGCATGTATATGGCTCAGACCGCCGAAGAATATTCGCGCCAGCAGTCGATCACCCGCCAGCAGATGGACGAGTTCTCTCTGCTCTCGCAGAAGCGCGCCGCCGACGCGCAGCAATCCTGCCGCCTCTCGGAAGAGATCACGCCGGTTGCGTTGAAAGATCGCAAGGGCAAGCCTACCGGTGAGATGTTCGAGAAAGACGATCACCTTCGCCCGCAGACCACGCTGGAAGGTCTCGCGAAACTCCCGCCCGCCTTTGGTAAAGACGGCCTGGTCACCGCCGGCAACGCCAGCGGCATCGTCGATGGTGGCGCTGCCGTCCTCCTTATGCCACTCGCCGACGCGGAAAAGCGTGGACTAAAACCGATGGGCCGCCTGGTGAACTGGGGCATCGCCGGCGTCGACCCCAAGATCATGGGCTCGGGCCCCGTGCCTGCGACGCGCAAAGCCCTCGAGCGCGCCGGACTGAAGCTTTCAGACATCGATCTGATCGAGGTGAACGAGGCCTTCGCCGGCCAGTATCTCGCTGTGGAAAAAGAATTGGGCCTCGACCGCGAAAAGACGAATGTGAACGGCGGGGCGGTAGCTTTGGGGCATCCTCTCGGCGCTACCGGAACGAGACTAGTGATTACCCTCTTGTACGAATTGAAGCGCCGCTCTCGTCGGTATGGCTTAGCCACGGCCTGTATTGGAGGAGGTCAAGGGATAGCCGTTATCGTCGAAAGCCTCGCTTCATGAAATGGAAGTACATATTGGTAGTGGGCTTTTCAATCGCACTCAGCATAGTGTTGTTTAAGACATTTCAGGCGCACGAAGCGCCGGTTTTGTTTCACCTGCAAAGCGTCGGCATTTTTGCTTCTCTTGCCTTTTTTGGCTTGCACGAAGGTGGGCCATGGTTCTCGGTTCTTTGGATTTTCACAAATGCGCTTGTGTATTCAGTGGCACTTATTCTGCTGCTTGGGATATGGAATCGGATAAAAAGAGGCGCGGAAGGCTCGCACCCTCCCAAGGGCTAATTGAATTCTGATTGAGCTCAGTGCCTCCGTGGTGAATGGTTTCTGTTTTTGATCCGCAATCATCCGCGTAATCCACGTGAAAGGAATTTCTAAGAAATGGCTATCAAGAAAGTTGGAGTTCTCGGCTGCGGTCTGATGGGGTCTGGCATCGCCCAGGTCTCGGCCATGGCCGGATATGACGTCATCGTCCTCGAAGCCGATCAGAAGTTCATTGACAAAGGCTTTGCCGGCATCGAGAAATCGCTCGCCAAGCTGGCGGAGAAGCCGGTAGAAAAGGGCGGTATCACAGCCGAACAAAAAGACGCAGCCCGCGCTCGCCTTAAGGGCACGCTCAATAATAAAGACCTCGCCGACTGCGACCTCATCATCGAGGCCATCATCGAGAATCCGGAGATCAAGAAGAAGACCTTCGCCGAGCTCGATGCCATCGTGAAGAAGGACGCCATCTTCGCCACCAACACCTCTTCGATCTGCGTCACCGAACTCGCTGCCGCTACCAAGCGTCCCGACCGCTTCATAGGCCTGCACTTTTTCAATCCGGTGCCGCTGATGAAACTGGTCGAAGTGGTGAAGACCATCGCCACGGCCGACTCCGTCATGGACGAAGCCTACGAGTTTGGCAAAAAAGTCGGCAAGGTCCCCGTTCGCACCAGCGACAAGACCGGCTTCATCGTCAATCGCCTACTGGTGCCTTATCTTCTCGATGCCATCCGCGCCTACGAAGAAGGCGCGGGCTCGATCCCCGACATCGATAACGCCATGAAGCTTGGTTGCGGATATCCGATGGGCCCGTTCACGCTGCTCGACTTCGTCGGCCTCGACACCACCTACTACATCACGCACGTGATGTTCGATGAGTTCAAGGAGCGCCGCTTTGCCTCACCCGCGCTGTTGCGGAGACTAGTCCTGGCTGGATGGTTTGGCAGAAAAACAGGGAAAGGTTTCTACGATTATTCGGACCCGGCAAATCCGCGCGCTATGGAATTCTGATTCACATCCCGACGGGTTGCGCAGCAACCCTGGAGGGATCCCTTTAGCTTGCTATGCAGCCACGCCGTAACCGACGATTTTTCTACGTTTATATTCTGGCGAGCTTTAGTGGCACGCTATATGTTGGGCTGACGGATGATTTGCGAAAAAGAGTTTACGAACACAGACTCGGAATCGTTGACGGGTTCACAAAGAAGTACGAGGTCAATCGGCTGATGTATTTTGAAACACTTCGAGATCAGAAGTTCGCTGAAGCTAGAGAGAAGCAGATCAAGAAATTTAGACGAGAAAAGAAGATTGCACTATTTGAGAAGACAAATCCTAAATGGAAGGATCTGAGCGAGACAAAGGGATTCCTCACTCCGCTCGGAATGACAGAT
>Ga0137403_10009065_pt1 | contig 11083 bp, 7 predicted proteins | sample CZOMad2_1_16fung_FD_122057 | JGI IMG/M metagenome (GOLD analysis project Ga0137403, IMG submission 122057) | Vadose zone soil fungal communities from Angelo Coast Range Reserve, California, USA - CZOMad2_1_16fungal (Hybrid Assembly) | ecosystem: Environmental > Terrestrial > Soil > Vadose zone...
TTGAAGTAATAAATCATCGCGTTGTTTAGGATCAGGTCGAGCCCGAAGGTCAGCGTCAGGGTCACCAGCACCGGCGCGCTGATAACGCGGTTGAGCAACAGCCGCTGCAGCAGATAGCCGAACGCGAAAAACAGCGGCGCCGCGATCACCAGCGCATACCACGGCGAGATCCCGAGCCATTGATAGGCGCCCCAGGCCAGATAAGCGCCGAGCACGATGAAGGAGCCGTGGATCAGGTTGATGACGTTGAGCACGCCCCACACCAGCGAAAAGCCGATCGCGATACACGCATAAAGGCAGCCGAGAACCAGCGCGTTGATCAGGATCTGGGCTGCGTGCATGTGGGGTGACTTATGCCGCTCTTTGGTTTCAAAGACGATGTATCGAATATTTCTCCGTCATTGCGAGGAGCGAAGCGACGAAGCAATCCAGATTATCCTGGATTGCTTCGCTGCGCTCGCAATGACGATCCTTCGAAATTGGACGCCGTTTAATCCACGCCAATCTTCAAATCACCCTGCTTGATCGCCTGCGGGAACAGCACGACGGGCTTGGCGCCCTGGATCTGAAACACAGGTGGATCCAGCGAATTGATCTGGCCGTTGGCGCCGAACTTCACGGGCCCGAAGAACGTCACGACGTCGAGCTTCGCGAGTTCGTCGCGTACCTTGTCGCGATCGAGCGAGCCGGCCTTTTCGATCGCCATCTGGAACAGCGCGCCACACAGCGCCGCCGACGCCTGCCCGTAGTCCGGCTCGCTGTTGTATTTCGCCTTGTAGAGCTTCACGAAGTTGGCGGTCGAACCGAAAATGTCCTTGCCTTCATACTGCTCGGCCGGATGCCACCAGGACGCGCTGCTGATGTTTTCGGCGCTCTCGCCGGCGGATTCGATGAAGTCCTGATAGGCGGGACCGGCGATCATGGTCATCACCGCCTCCTTCATCTGCTGGTCAACCATCTGCTTGCGAACCAGGAGGAGATCATTGATGTAGCCGGTGATGAAGATCCATTGCGGCGCGAGCGACTTGATCTGCGAGAGCGCGGCCGAATGATCGAGCGTGCCGATGGCATATTTCTCGAAGTAGACGACCTCGATGCCGTTCGCCTTCGCCGATTTCTCCATCTCCTGCGCGATCGCCAGCGGAAACAGATCGTTGCGCGCGAGAATGGCGACTTTCTTGACGTCGGGCAGCTTGGCCTTAATGATCTGCGTGAGCGGCGTCGTCAGCGTGTCGTTGGGAGTGAAGGTCCCGAACAGATATTTGTAGCCCTGGTCGTAAACCTGCACTGACGACGCGGTGGCCGCCAGCGTCGGAACCTTGTACTTCTCGGACACCGTGCTAGCCGCCTTCGCGGCACCGGACCCGAATGGACCGAACATGAAGTTGATATTGTCCTGGGTGATCATCTGTTCGGTGGCCTGCACAGCGCGCGGCGTATTGGATTGATAGTCCGTGTAGACGATCTCGACTTTGTAGGTCTTGCCGCCGACGGAAATGCCACCCGCTTTGTTGGCCTGCTCGGCCCAGAGGTCGTAACCCTGCTGCTGCTTGATCGCCTCCGGTGCGAGCGGCCCCGTCATCGGCAGCGGAGCCCCGAAGCGGATGACGTCTTCCGCGGAAGCTGTCGCCATCTGTGCGTCCGATCCGGCCACGACCGCCGACAGAGCGAGCAATAAGCGGGCGGATCGCGCGACCCATGACTGAATCATCAAGAACTCTCCATTTTGCTTTCAGGCAGAGCGACAAAATCATGGCAAATCCAACGTTCGAATAAAAGCATTGAAATTAGGCGCTTTAGGTCGAATAATTCGAACGCTAGTCAGTGCTTGCCGAGTTCTTGGGCAAAAAGGCTTAGGCAATCCGTCGCGAGGTTCAGCGCATGATCGAGTCGGCCGCCGTCAGATATTTCCGGGAAGTCACCGAATGCGGCTCGATCAAGCAGGCGGCTGCATCGCTGCGGATCGCGCCCAGCGCCATCAGCCGGCAGGTGCAGGCCATCGAGGACGAGCTGTCGGTCAAGCTGTTCGAGCGCGGCGCGCGGGGAATGGTCCTGACCGACGCCGGCCACCTGCTCTACCGCTACGCGGTCGAAAACCGCAACCAGCTCGACGGCATCCGCGCCAAGGTGCAGGAATTCGACACGCTGCGCCGCGGGCAGGTCAAGATCGCGACCGTCGAAGGAATGCTAGCGAATTTCCTGTCTAATTTTGTCGTCGATCTCGCCAGCGATTATCCGGGCATCTCGATCTCCATCACGGTGGTGGGCTCGCGGGACGTCGCGGAGATGGTCGGGCATAACGACGTCGATCTCGGCCTAGTGTTCGGCCGCGCACCGCGGCGGGACCTGATCGAATTGGCGCGGATGCGGCAATCGCTGTGCCTGATCGTCTCTCCCCGCCATCCCCTGGCGGCCAGAGACAGTTGCACGGTCAAGGATCTCGCGGGCCTGCGGGTCGTGGTGCCCGATCCTTCCTTTGGAATCCGGCAGGAGATCGACCGGGCTTGCGCACAGGCCAAGGTGCGGCTTGAAGTTTGCAACGAGACCAATTCGCTCGCCTTCGCGCAGACGCTTGCCGCGCGGACCGATCTTGCGACCTTTCTCCCGCGGGATACGGCGATGCCCTCGCTGGACGCGGGACTGCTGGTGGCCATCCCGCTGCGCGACCAGCGCCTGGAAGCAACGCAGGTGACGCTCGTCCAACTGGCCACGCGAAACACGTCGCCGTCCTGCCGGCTCGTGGCCGATCTTCTCGTGATGCGAATGCGAAATGTCAGGAGCTGAACTGAGGAGCCATCACAAGCTATCGAGCCCGCACCATTTCGCGACGAAGAGCGCAATGCTGAGCGTCGTCTTCCGAACGCTTTCAAGATCGACGCGCTCGTTGAAGGCGTGCGGCCCGATCCCGTAATGGCCATAGCACAGCGCCGGAATGCCGTAATCGACGTTGTAATAGCGCGTGTCGTTCACGGCGGTGCCAACCACAGATTCGAGAGGCGCGTGAAACACCGTCTGATGCGCATCGCTGAGCACGCGCTCCGCGTCGCTGCCCGGCTCGCACACGGACGGATCGGCCTGGAATCCGCTCCAGATCAGCTCGGCCGGATTGCTCGCAAGAAAACTGTCGTTCTTCTGGGCTTCCGCAAGGCATGCCTCGATGCCGCGCATCGCCTCTTGCGGCGTGGTTCCCGGCAACAAGCCGAGCCGGCAATCCAACTCGCACCACGCGGCTGTCGAGCTCGCCCAATCGCCGCCCTTGATGATGCCGACATTGAACTTGATCGGCGACTTGACGCCTGCGAACCAGGGATGATCGGCGGCCTTGTCGTTCAGCGCCTTGGTGTAGTGCTGGAAGGCGCGCGCCAAGTGCATCGCCGAGAGGATCGCGCTAGTGCCGGTCTCCGAATAGGCCACGTGCACCGGCGTGCCCCGCACGCGCAGCCGGAACCAGATCGCTCCCACCTGCGCGCGCACTAATTTGTGGCCGATCGGTTCGGGAATGAGACAGGCGTCGGCGCGATAGCCGCGCATCAGGGTGGATAGCGCGCCGTTGCCGGTGCTCTCTTCTTCGGTCACGGTCTCCAGATGGATGCGGCCCTGCGGCGCGTAGCCCGCGCTGCGGATCGCATCGAGCGCATAGATCATTGCGGCGACGCCGGCCTTCATGTCCTGCGCCCCTCGCCCGATCATCCAGCCGTCGCGCACCGTCGCGGCATAGGGCGGCGCGTCCCAGAGATCGGCAGGGCCTTCCGGCACGACATCGATATGGCCTTGCAGAATGAGGCTCCGCCCCTTGCCACCCCGATCGGAGGTCGCGACAACCTGCTTGGAGCCGGCCAGATCGATGCCGTCCATCGGTGCGGCCTTGGGATGGCTCATCAGGTCGACGTCCGCGAGGCTGAACCTATCGACTCTGTATCCCCGCTCGGCCAAGCACTCGGCCATCCAGTCTTGCAGAGGCGCCTCCTGCCCGCGCAGGCTCCGGAATCGCACCATGCGGGCAAGGAAGGTCACCTCATCGTTGAAATTGCGATCGACGGCAGCGCGCAACTTTTCGGCGATCTCGTCCGTTTTCGCCAATGTCTCGGCTTGCAACATTCGACCTCCCGTTCGGGAAGTAAGATAGCCTGCAAATTTAGCGCCATTGCCATCGCCGGGTGTCGGTCGGTCGCCGGGTCCGGCACAATGTGTCAGCCCCGCGCCGGGGTGGGCCTGATCACCAATCGCTCTGCCAGACGTCCGCCAACGCTCGCGTTAGGCAGCTCCTACCCGGCCGGCAGGTCAGAAGGACTGTCCTATCGGAAGGTAATATAAGCTCGTCCTGGCGACCGCCGCGTCCTGCGCATTGCTCGTAATGGCTCCATCTGTCTAATATCGATAGCATCTCGCGAGGCCGGATAGGGATCTGACGCAGTGAGGACAAACGTCATGCCACGCGACGGATATCTCCGCTATGAGCCTTCCATCGAGCAACCGCGTCCGGATGAGGCGGAAACAATCAAGGCAATTGTCGCTTCGATCGAACGGACCAACGCAGCAAGTTTCGCCGCTCGCCACCACGCGATCCGCCAGCAACACGCCAAAGGCCAGGGATTCTTGAAAGGCGAACTCACTGTCTATGACGGTCTGCCCAATCATCTGCGCCAGGGGATGTTTGCCGCGGCGGGCAGCTATCCGATCATAGTCCGCCTCTCCACCGCCTTTGGCGATATTCGAAGTGACCGCATCCGTGTCCCGCGAGGGATGGCCATCAAGGTATTGGGCGTGAGCGGCCCCAAAGCGCTACCCGAGGACAGCTCGACCAATCAGGACTTCCTCCTCGTCAATCACAAGAGCTATTTTTCCGATGCCGCCGCTTATCTAAGCGCACAGCGTAGTTTTGAATGGCAGCCGGTAACGCCGGATTTCGCACTCAGGGCGTTTGGACTTCTGGCACGCAGCGCCGTCAATCTGTCCCACAGTACCGGATTCCCTGTTCCAATGGTCCTGAACGCGCTCGGTGACGCTGGCAACAACATCCTCGGAGAAAGTTTTTATTCCCAGGGGGCGCTTCGTTTTGGCGAATACGTCGCGAGGTTCTCCGCCGTCCCCGTCTCGGAGTCGCTTCTTAGGCTCACGGGCAAGCCCGCCTACCAGGATGACAATACCTTGCTTCAATCGGTCGTTGAGTTTTTCCGCGAAAACTCGGCCGAATACGAACTGCGCGCCCAGCTCTGTACAAATTTGCAGCAAACCCCGGTCGAGGATGCCTCGATCGATTGGCCTGAGGACATTTCGCCGCCTTGGCGTCTAGCGCGACTCACGTTTCCGTCTCAAGCGGCCGACAGCCCAGCGCGTCGCGTCTATTCAGACGAGATCCTGTCGTTCGATCCATGGCGATGCCTTCTTGATCATCAACCGCTGGGCTCCATCATGCGCCTGCGCAAGGAAGCGTATCGCACATCTCGCACTTTTCGCCATGAAAACAACAAGCCGCCTATAGAAGAGCCCCAGGATATCTCTGACATCTCTGACTTTCCAGATTAGCTCAGGATGCCTCGCCCGGGCTTTTCGCGATTTATCTGCGGCTCCACCTCGGCTCGTGCAAAAAAAGCGGCAGATCGCAAAGGGTCACTTGGCTCTAATGAATTTGCCAGCGATTTCACGGCCTGGTCCGAACGGCATCGGTACTCCACCGCTTTCCGGGTGTCTCCGACACCCGCATGGAAATTCGCCGCCGTGGCGTAGATTCTCCACGCTGCAGGCGGCAGCTTGGCATTGCCAACAATGGAGATGGCCTCGGACAAATGAGTTCTTGCCTCCTGCGGCTTTCCGGCTGCCATCGCGACTTTGGCCATTGCGTCGTGGGAAAGCGCGAGAAAGGGACGGTCGGGCGCGGCCGCCGTAACCTCATGGAGCCGGGCCGCGGCTTTTTGCGCCTGATCGAGGTCTCCGGCCGCAAGCCAATAGTCGCAACGGCTCAGGAGATATTGCGGAACCACCAGCGATTCCATCGCGACCCCGTCAATCTCAATGCGCCGCTCGATCGCGTCGAGATGCTCGCGTGCCAAAGGCAAATTGCGAAGCCCGACATATGCCCTCACCAGCAGGCTCCTGCCGACAAAGAAATTGAACGGATTAGCTTCGACGGTCGGATTGAGTGTTTCCTCCGCGCGCCTTGCGGCGCCCTCGAAATCCTGCGCCTCGGCGTGCAGCCATCCGATTGTAAGTTCGCACAATGCGCTGGCTTGCGGATTCATGTTTCGCACTGTGATGGCCAGCGCAGCAGCGACGGTCTCGCGAACTTTGCCCCATTCCCCGATATACAAAAGTGCAAATGCCTCGATCGTGTTGTACAGAACGAAGAGATATACATCGCCGACCATACGGGCCAATTCCCGGCCTCTTGTGGTCGCCTCGCAGCACGCCGTATAGTTCGAACTCAGGAAACTGAGCACGCTCCCCATCGAGCAGCGTCTCATCAACATGCTAAGGTCCTGGGATTCGGCAATCAGCCTCGCTGCATGGCGGCAAAATTCCGCATCATCCGCCCGCCAGCCCCGCAACATGAGGTTCAGGTTGGCGACGTTGCCTTGGACCAGCGCACAGAATTCCGGGTCGTTGATTGCGCGGCTTTTCACCAACGCCTGCTCCGCGAGGGGCAGGGATTGCCGGCGATCAACGTAGAGGCAAAATCGGCTGAGATCGACAAGCCCGTTGACTTCCTCCCGAAGATGTCCGGTCTCGACCGCATGGGCCACCATGGCGGCCAGATCTTCGAGCGAACGGACAAATTCGCCGCCGGCGCGCCACGCCCAGGCTCTCTGAAGAAGAAGCTTCAAACGCACCATCGGTTGCGGTTCAGCAGGCAGGTGAGTCACAAGTTCAAGCGCCCGGCTCAGATAGCTAGCGGCTTCCCGCGTGCTGAACCGCCGCGCCGAACTTTCAGCGGCCAGGCTCAGGTAACGCACGGCCTTGGCGAAGTCGTGCCCAAGCTCGAAATGAAGCGCGAGCACGGAAGCCACTTCGGAAGATCGGGATCCGTATCCGCGTTCGATACTTTCGCCCACCCGCCGGTGGGTATTCACCCCACGCGCCGGCGCAAGTCGCTGATACAGGACCTCCTGGTAAAGCGCATGTTGGAAGGTGTAGCAGCCGGAAACGTCCCCGTTTGGCCAGTGGGTCATGCCGGCCGAGGTGACCACGCGGCCCGTTCGCGCCAATTCCTCGCAAAGCTGTTCGACGTCCAGGACGTTGCGATCCAGTGCCCCGGCGACCACCAGCGCCGAGAACTCCGCGCCCGCCGCGCTTGCGATTTCGAGCAGGCCGCGCTCGTCAACCGTAAGGTGATCGATTTGCCGCGTGATCATCTCACGCAAATCGCGCGGCATGCTGTCGTGCGAAATCGCGTCCTCAGGACCTAGTCGCCACCGTCCATCGACCTCGACGATCGTCCCCTGTGCCACGAGGTGATCGACGAGAGAGACGACGAACAGCGGCTGTCCACCGGTTCGCGCGAAGACCCGCTCCGCCAACGCCTCGGCCAGGTCAGCCGAGTCGAAACGCAGATCCAGATAGTGCTCGACTTCCGTTCTTGTCAGCCGATCGAGCGCAACCTCTATGCATCGCCCATGGATCTGTAGATCCTGGTGAACGGTCCGTATGGGATGCCCCCCGGCTGCGACATCCACCGGCCGATACGTGGCAAGGATAAGTATGGCCGACTTTCGATCTCGCCGCGCAATGCGCGACAGGGCATCCACCGTGGCAAAATCACTCCAATGAAGATCTTCGAGAATAATGATCCAAGGCCGCTTGACCGTCAGGCTCTCAATGAGATCGCCAAACTCACGAAGCATACGCTCCCGTGTGGCTCCGAAGACCTCATGTTGGAGTGCAGCACGATCCTCTTCGCGAAGAAATCCCGGCATCTGCGCCAACCAAGTTGGCGCATGATCGCGAAGCGACTTCAGCAGGAACGTTCCGTCGGGTCCGCGGCATAGTTCCTGGAGCGCCTCGATCAGCGGCAGGAACGCTTCATGGGTTCCGAACAATTCGTTGCAACCACTACGCAGCACCCCCACGCCTTGCTGTTGCAGCCGTTCCATCGCCATTTGGACGAACGTCGTCTTGCCTATCCCGGCCTCGCCGGTAACGAAAACGACTTGACGGTGTCCGGCCAGGACGTGCTCCAGGACGTTTTTCAAGACTTCGAGCGGAGCAGCCCGTCCGACCCGCCAACGGCTGCGGGGATCGGCCATCGCGACTGAAGCGGACGCTTCCTGCTCCGGCGGTTGCTCCACAGCGGAAGATCGAGCCACGGTGACGGGTGCGACAAATCGATATCCGCGCCGCGTGACGGTCTCGATGTAATGAGGCGCGAGCCTGTCGTCGCCTAATGCGGAACGTAGCGCATTCATCGCCACGGTCAGGCTTGACTCGCTGACATGCAGATCCGACCAGACGGCGCTCAGCAACTCGTCCTTCGTCACCAACTCTCCGGGACGCTCGACCAGGCAGCACAACACTTCGAAGGGTTTCGGCGCCAGCACGACGCGGTCCTGTCCCCTCCATAGCAGAGCGTTGACCCGATCAAGCCGAAACCGGCCAAAGGCAAACTCGCCTGTACTCACGGCTGCAACCCTCACAGTCCGGAATACCTCCAATCATAAGAGAAAGCTAAGCGAAATGTAAGGGCGTCCTAAGGACGCGGGGGGCGCGCAAGCAATAGCGTCCGGCATCGAGCACCGTCAGTACGGCGACATAGGCGCCGAGGAGCAGGATCATGCCGGATTCCGCCCATCGAGGAAACGACGAGCCAATCGCTGCCGCTGTGGGAGAATGCGCAGCGTTGATCGAATTACGGGAGCCGCTCGCCGACGAGACCAGTATTATCATCTTGCGGGATCTATCGCTTCGAGAGGGTTTCGACGACGACGGGGAATATGCCGAGAGGATCCGTGACGACGCGCCGGCTGAGGAGGACCACCCTCATGCATCAAGGTGCGAGACATGCTTCCTTGCCAAAGTTCTGTGTTTCGCGGGAGCTGTCGTCGGATTCCTGATGGGTGGTCCGGTGGGCGCCGCGTTCGGCTCAGCCGTTGGAGAATTGTCAGGCGATATCGCCACCGGGCGAGCCAACATGATCTGGCCGAAGCTTGGACGCGTATTCTTCTATCCGAAAAGCAGCGATCACGAAGACGATGCTTGTGATCGTGGCAGCTATCCCTGCCATGATGCCGCACGAGATCGATGCAAAGGCCAGCGGAACGCTGACTCGTGAACGGGAGCCCGCGAGCGCTACTCCTGTTGTTCGGCAACGGATGACGAGCATGCCGGCACGATGGGAGAAATGCAGCTATTTCTTCTTGCGCGACAGGAAGGCCTTGAACGCCGCGACCACCGAGGGCGAGCTCATCCGTTCACGGAACAGGTGCTCCTCATGCCCCATTCGGCGGAGCAGATCCTCGGTTGGCAGCTTCAACAGTTTCCGGGAAATCACGACCGCTTCCGCCGGCAGCGCGCAAATCTCACGCGCGACCTTCTGCGCTTCGATGAGGGCGTGGCCAGGCGCGACAATGACATTGACCAAACCGGCATCGCGGGCGTCCGCGGCGCTCATGGGCCGCCCCATCACCAGCATCGAGAAGGCGCGCTGGTGACCGGCCATGAGCGGCAGCAACAGGCTGGAGGCTCCTTCAGGCACCAGGCCGTACTGGACGAAGGGAGACAGGAACGACGACGTGGTGCCGGCGATCACGTAGTCGCAGTGCAACGCGATCGTCGCACCGATGCCGACGGCAACCCCATCCACGGCGGCAACGATCGGCTTCTTGCTGTTGACCAGCGCGCGCAGGAAGACGATGGAGCTTCTCGGCTTGGCCTCGTCGGGCTTGACTGTCGCCTCTTCCACGAAATCGCGGATGTCCTCGCCGGCGGTGAACACACCGGAACGGCCGGTCAGAATGAGACAGCGAATATCGGGATTTGATTGCGCCGAATTGATCGCATCGCTCATGGCGAGGAACATCTCGTCGTTCAACGCATTCTTTTTCTCCGGCCGCCGCATGACGATGGTGCGCGCTGACTCCTCGTCCGAGACAATGATGTGACCAGTCATGGTTTCCTCGCCAAGCGCCCATGAACAGCCCTCGCCCGCGCGAATTGCGGTGCCCGGGCTCACTCGATCGACCCCGAATCGTCTTCGAAAAGAGTCGGCAACCCACCCCTCTGTTAAAGCACCGGGGCTGCCACGGGAAGGTCGCCGGGGGCATGGCAGTCACAATCAGGGCGACAACCTTAACAATAGTCGAATTGGCCTATTGACCTGAGGGTGTGCGCAGCCCGTGCCAGGCATCCCGCACCTGGTGGTAATGAAGGTCCGGAAGGTAGTCGGGGGTGTTGAGATTGAGGGTATGCACGTCAAGTCGTCCGACCGCACTCAACAGCGTATAGGACGCAATGATCCGGTCGCGCTGGGCCATGATCTGCCTGGAGCGGGCGTTCGTCAGGTCCTGCTGCGCATTGAGGACGTCGATCGTGGTGCGCTGCCCCCCTTGCGCCTCGCGCCGCACCCCCTGCAGCGCCACGTCCGCCGCGCGCACTTCCGACTCCGCGGCGTTGAGCGCGATCTTGGTGCCTTCGTTGGAGATCCAGGCGCTGACGACCGCGGTGCGCGATTGATTCCTGACCTGTTCGAGCACCAGGCGGCTCTGCGAGGCGACCTCCTTGGCCTGGCGCGTCTGCGAGGCAGCGGTCCCACCGTCATAGATCGGGACGTTGACCTGCCCCAGAACCGAGGCCTGATCGGTTGCCGCCGTGGTCAGGCTCGAATCGGTCTGGACCGACCGGCTGGCGCTGGCCTGAACCGAGACTTGCGGCAACAGGCTGCCTTCCGCCAGTTTGATCGAGGTCTGAGCAACGTCGACGTCGTAACCGGCGCCGAGGGTCGCCGGGTGCTCGTGGTTGGCGGTGTCGATGGCCGCGGTTTGCGTGACTGGCGCCAAGCGGTCGACCGGGCTCGCCGCCGTCAGCTCTGAAGGCGCTGCACCAATGACTTGGGTGTAGAGTTCCTTGCTGATGCCAAGCGCGACTTCCGCAGCGT
>Ga0137403_10009066_pt1 | contig 11081 bp, 9 predicted proteins | sample CZOMad2_1_16fung_FD_122057 | JGI IMG/M metagenome (GOLD analysis project Ga0137403, IMG submission 122057) | Vadose zone soil fungal communities from Angelo Coast Range Reserve, California, USA - CZOMad2_1_16fungal (Hybrid Assembly) | ecosystem: Environmental > Terrestrial > Soil > Vadose zone...
AGGCCTCCCGCATTTTCGCCACGCTCAGACCATGGTCGGGTTGGCATCGCTGCATATGGCTAAGAGCCCGTTGTGCTGCAGTAGTTGCGCTGTCCTTCGGATTACGGCGAACGGCAAATTAGCGCGTTCTGCAATATCAAGCAGCGAATGCAATCCATCGGAAAGGTTGAGAATCCACAGCATCGCCATGTTGGCGGCTGCCGCGTTCTTGTCGCCCCCGACCATTCCATAAAGTCCACGCCGTCCCAATTGCGGTTCGCATTTTGGCATTGTGCTGCAATACACCGCGTCATTTTCCACTACATCGAGTGTCTCGGCGATCAGGCGGTAAGACAGGGCCAGGTTATTGGGCGCTATGAAATCGAGATTGTCAGCCGACGTGTGATATTGGGGAATTTCTCCGAACTTGCTGCGCTGGAAGAGACCCACCGGCAGGTTGAACCCCGGCGAGCAATACTGGCGCTCATCGTAGCCGTATGGAGAAAAATCAAGAACCGTCGGCGTCAGCCCGGAGTGACGAATGGTGTGGACAACCGCCCGATCTATCGTGGTACTGCCACGTCGGCTTTTCTTGTAGGTTGGGCCGCCGCCGTCTCCGACCATGGAAATGATCAGCCCATGCTTGATGCGTTGGCTGTGCTCCTCATTGCGCGCGAGCCATGTAATCGCACCGATCGTACCCGGTGCAAACAGGAAGCGGTAACTGTATCGCGTCCGTAAGCCCGCCATCCGCTTCGCAAGGTGCGTGAGCAGCGCCACGCCCGAACAGTTGTCGTTGGCGAGCGAGGGGTGGCAGACGTGGGCCGAAAGTAGAAACTCTTCCTCGGTTTCGCCCTGATGCAGATACTCCCCGTATGTCAGGTATCCGTCGGTAAGGCTCGAGTCGATGAATACCTCATAGGTTTCGTCTCGGAGGCTTTCCAACAGACGATGGGGCATGCAGAATGCCCAGTCCTCGGCGTAATAGGAAGTTCGATAGGGGATCAGGTCGGGCTGATCGGGCAACGTATAGACGTGCTGCTTGAGCTGAGCTAGCGAGATTCGCTGTTGCACCGGCACGCTATAGCTCATGACGTGCAGATTTGACTGAGCAAAGTCGAGGACCTTTTCGCCCCGCTCGTTCCTGATATACGCTTCGCGAATATTCCACTCGCGCGGAATGACCCAATCGAAGACTGCGGTCCCCGTCGGCACCTCGTGAACCTCAAGCTTGATGTGCGCGCCTATCGCCCGCAACGTCTCCCGGACGCCACGACCGGTGATACTGCGGCAAATCGGGTATATCTCGGCGACAAAGGCGAAGATTTCCTCGCCGATGTCCTCCGTGACGAGTTGCTCGTGAAGAAATCCGCCATTATTCATGATGTCGCTTGGAGCTGAGGCTGCGAGCAGCGCAACCCGGGATCAAGGACCCCTTCCGCCAACAGCTTGTTAATGTGGCCGATCCGTTGGTATCGCGGCCCTTCAAACTCGTCCAAGGTCAGATCCGACGAACGATACGCCTTGTAAAGCTGTTCGGCGCCCAGACGCGCGTCCCACTGCGGCTTGAACGCCGGTAGCCGGCGACGAATCTTTTCGAAGCTCACGCGGTACGACCGTTTGTCGGGGCTGGCATCGTCCGCAAACTCGACCGTGCAGTTGGGCACGACACCGGCGACGATCTCAGCCAGGTCTCGAATGCGATAATTGTGGGCGGTCTGACCGACGTTGAAGGCTTCATTGAATACCTGATCGGCGGGCGCCTCGAGTGCAGCGATGAACGCTCGAGAAATATCTTCAATGTGAACGATCGGGCGCCATGGCGTGCCGTCCGACTTCAAGTGGATTTTCCCGGTGGTGAAGGCCCACGCAACAAGATTGTTCAAGACAATGTCGAAGCGCTGCCGCGGCGACAGCCCATAGGCTGTTGCGGGCCGCAAATAGACGGGGCAGAAGCCATCGCCCGCCAAGCGGGAGATGTCGCGCTCCGACATCACTTTCGACTCGCCGTAGGCGGTCACGGGATTGAGCGCACCGGTCTCGTCAATCATTTCCTCGCCAGCCTGCCCATAATTGCTGCAGGATGAGGCAAGCACAAAGCGGCGGACGCCTGCTCGCTTGGCCAGCTCAGCTATCCGCACACTGGCTCGGTGATTGATCTCGTCGGTGAGGCCCGGCTTAAGATTGCCAAGCGGATCATTCGAAAGCGCCGCCAAATGCAGGACTGCATCGAAGCCAGCGAGGTCGGCGGCCTCGACGTCGCGAACATCCTTGCGGATCGTCGCGACCTCGCAAATTTCACCGCCTGCGGCATACGTGCAGCGGGAATACAGATCGCTGTCGAGTCCAGTCACTTTGTGCCCTGCATTGACCAGCATGGGTGTCAAAACAGTACCAATGTAACCAAGGTGTCCAGTTACAAGAACGAGCATGAGTTTTCTCCGGGGTCTTATTTGACGAGCTATTTGGTTAGTTGAATGACGTTCCGTTCAAGAGGCGAGATTCACGTTTGGCTGTCGATATTCTGGTTAGTGTTCATCAAAGACCTCTCCAGCGAGCCCTCGGGCATAACACATTCCACTCCAGTCGGCTGCGGCGGAGCGTTTAGATCGATCCAACGAGATCAGTCAGATAGGCTCCATAACCGCTCTTCTCCAACGGCTTTGCCAGATCGATCAGCTGTTCGCGATCGATAAAGCCTTGTCGGAAGGCGATCTCCTCAAGGCACGCAACCTTCATGCCCTGCCTCGTTTCAAGTGTCTGGACGAAACTTGCGGCGTCGATCAGCGACTGAAAGGTCCCTGTATCGAGCCACGCAAATCCTCGTCCCATTCGCTCCACGTGAAGTGCGCCGGCAGATAGATAACAGGTCTGCAAATCGGTTATCTCCAGTTCTCCCCGCGCCGACGGCCTGACCTGTGACGCATAGCGCACGACATCGTTGTCAAAGAAGTACAGCCCTGTGATCGCCCAGTTCGAACTGGGGTGCGCCGGCTTCTCTTCTATGCTCACCGCCCTGTTGTTCTCGTCGAATGTGACGACGCCGTACCGTTCGGGATCGCTGACGTGATACGCGAAGACCGTCGCTCCCTGCTGGTTCGCAGCGGCCTTGGCGAGGAGCTCGGGTAGTCCGTGACCGAAGAAGATGTTGTCGCCCAGCACCATGGCAACGCGATCGGTCCCAATAAAGTCGGCCCCGATAATGAAGGCTTCGGCAAGCCCACGAGGTTTGGGCTGCTCTGCATAAGTGAGACGAATGCCCCACTGGCTGCCATCGCCGAGCAGCCGTTCGAACTGGCAACGATCCATTGGCGTCGTGATGATGAGAATGTCGCGAATACCTGCCAACATCAAAGTCGACAGCGGGTAATAAATCATCGGCTTGTCGTAGATCGGCAGCAACTGCTTGCTCACCCCTCGTGTGATCGGATAGAGCCTCGTTCCACTGCCGCCCGCGAGTACTATCCCCTTCAGCATGCGGACAATTCCTTCGCCATCTCTAATTGGTCGAGGCACGCTTCAAGGGAAGACCGCCAGGGAGCAAGCCGAACACCAAAGACGCGCTCCGCCTTGGACGATTCGAGACACGAATTCTTCGGACGGCGAGCTGGAGTTGGATACTCTGCCGTCGTGATGGCCTGCAATCTGGGGACACGTCGCCCGCGGCGGGCGAGGCTCGCGAAGATGGCAGCCGTAAATCCGTGCCAACTCGTTTCACCGTCACCAGCGAGGTGGTAAATTCCGGCATCATCACAGCCGTTGGGCGACCGAAGCCGTTCGACGATCGCCAGGATGGCCGCAGCCAGATTTGCAGCGGACGTCGGCGTCCCGCGCTGGTCGTCTACAACCCTCACCACGGGTTGCGTCTCGGACAGCCGCAGCATGGTACGCACGAAATTATTGCCGTAGGGGCTGTAGACCCATGAGGTGCGTATCACGGCGGCGCCCGGACAGGCCTTAAGCACCGCTGTTTCGCTCGCAAGTTTCGAAGCGCCATAAACATTCAGCGGAGCCGGAACGTCGTCTTCGCGATACGGCGACCGCTTGTTGCCGTCGAAAACGAAGTCGGTCGAGATGTGGATGAAGGGGATGCCACGCCGTGCTGCCGCATCGGCAAGCAGCGCTGCTCCTCCGCAATTAACGGCAAACGCGCGTTCTGGTTCCGCTTCAGCCCGATCGACCGCTGTATAGGCCGCCGCATTGACGATTGCCGACGGTTCGACCGCGGCCAGCACGCGATCGATCCCCTCCCCGTTTTCAAGATCCAGTTCGGGCCGGCCGACTGCTACCATCGGCACATCGCTCAAGACGGCCGAGTCACGAAGACACCGAGCCAGCTGACCGCTCTTGCCCGCAACGAGGATCGGTCTTTCTGCCATTTTTGATCTCAATGCTGCATTTCAGGAAGCCCGAGGCGCGCTCCGCCATAAACATTGAGGCGCGGCGCTTCCCACCATGCGCGACTTTCAAGATACCACTGCACCGTTTGCGCGATGCCTTCTTCGAAGGTCCTGCTGGCCTTCCATCCAAGTTCCCGATTCGCCTTTGATGCATCGATCGCGTAGCGCAGATCGTGTCCGGGCCGATCGTCTACAAACGTGATGAGCGATCGCCTCGTTGCCGGCCCTGGCACTATCTGGTCGAGAACGTCGCAAATAAGTTCGACGACATCGAGGTTACTTCGCTCGCTGTTGCCGCCGAAATTGTACTTCTCTCCCGGCCGTCCCTGTGTCAACAGACTTATGAGACCCTCTGCATGATCGTCGACATACAGCCAATCACGTACGTTGGAACCGTTGCCGTACACCGGCAGCGGTTTACCCTCGATCGCGTTCAGGATGATCAATGGAATGAGTTTCTCGGGAAATTGGTAAGGACCATAATTGTTCGAGCAATTTGAAATGATGACCGGCAGGTCATATGTCTTGAACCAGGCATGCGCGAGATGGTCGGAAGCCGCCTTGCTGGCCGAATAAGGCGAGCTCGGCCGATAGGGTGTCTCTTCACAAAACAGACCGGCCGCGCCAAGCGAGCCATAGACTTCATCGGTAGAGACATGGACAAAGCGAAACCGGCTCCGTCTTTCGGGCGTCAGGCGGTCGTAGTAGTTTCGCGCCGCCTCCAGCAAGTTGCATGTTCCGACGACGTTCGTGTTGATGAAGGTCGACGGACCGGTGATCGAACGATCGACATGACTTTCGGCTGCGAGATGAATTATTGCATCCGGCTCATACTTCGCGAAAACATGGTCCACACCTGCACGGTCGCAGATGTCCACCTGCTCGAACGCATAGGCCGGCTCTGCGGCGAGCGAATCCAGCGAGCGAAGATTGGCCGCGTAAGTAAGCTTGTCGACGTTGACGACGGCAGTTCTGTGGTCCAGCACCAGGCGACGGCAGACCGCTGAACCGATGAAGCCTGCGCCACCTGTCACCAACACGCGCATCAGGCCACTCTCGCTTATCATTCGAAGACTGGGGTGAGATCGGCGAGCATCGGCAGTCCGCGATCCTTCTCGGACAAAATCACCTCTGCTGAAGCAACAGGCCATTCAATCCGCAATTGGGGATCGGCCCAGTTGACCCCACCGTCATGAGCGGCCGAATAAACCTGATCGACCTTGTAGAAAACGACCGTATCGGGCTCGAGCGTGCAAAACCCATGGGCAAAGCCGGTCGGAATGAGGAGTTGCTCGTTGCCCTCACTGCTCAGCTCTATGGCAATATGCCTGCCGAAGCTTGGTGACGAACGGCGAAGATCGACAGCCACATCGAAAATGCGCCCGCGCAGCACACGAACAAGCTTCGTCTGAGCGAAAGGCGGACGTTGAAAGTGCAAGCCGCGAACGGTTCCTGGCCGATCGGAACTCGACTGATTGTCCTGGAGAAAATCGCTAGCCAGCCCGTGCGCGGCAAAGTCCGCTCGCTGGAACGTCTCGCAAAAGTATCCTCTCGCGTCGGAAAATCGCGGTGTCCTGATCAGTTTGACATCAGGAATTGCCAAAGAATGCACGTCCAGCTGCATCCGCCTTCCCTTGCCGTCGATGCGCAGAAAGTGCCTGTCTTCGCCGCGGAGGAGCTCGGAAGTTTCAGGCAGCAAATCCATCGTCAAGCCTCGGTCCAACGCAATTTCAATGGCAGCCCGGTCCATGTCCGCACGGCAAAGATAACCTTATCGAAGAACTTGAATTAAATTCCTCGCCACTTCCTGAATAATCCGTTCCCGGCGGTGGATGGGCCACGAATCCCGCTTATGCATGTCCGGCAAATGCCGATTAATTTCAACGCATTCTGCCAAAAATGCTGCAGCGTCAAGCCATCTACGTTATTCACGTTAATTTTAAACCACTACCATTTAATTATATCAACCACTTTCTTTGTCAGAGGTATTAGTATTAAATACAGGCAAGTCTTAATTGACCGACGCAGGAACCTCACCGGTTCCGACATCGCAATATAAAGCCATATAAACTTGTCGTATTTTCGCAGGTAGCCGGGCGGTTCGGAAATCCGCAATGCAAGTAGGTCTTCTCGATGCTTCAGAGCAACATCCTACAGAATGACAGGACGCGCGCGTTGCAGGACAGCGTCATGACGCGGGAGCAACCTGAGGAAAATGGCCTTGGCGAACTCGTCAACTTCGCACTGGGATTCCTGAGGCGACAATATTCGGTGATTATTTTCACCGCTGTGCTCGCGTTGTCGGTGAGCGCAATCTATCTCCGGATCACGCCGCCCACATACACTGCGCAAGTCAGAGTCCTGTTCGGGAATCCAAAGGCTCAATTCGTTCAGCAACAGTCCTTGCTGGCCGCCGAAGCGCCGATTGATACCACGCAGCTCGAATCGCAGATGCAGATATTGAAATCGAAGGCCCTTGCAACGTCGGTCATCAATCAGCTCAAGCTTGTTGATGATCCAGATTTCAAGGATTCAGGTCGATCAGTGCGTTCGGTCTGGCAGCGCATTCGGGGATGGTTCGGCGGCATGCCCCCGGATCGTCAGATGAGCCAAGACAGGCAAATGGATGAGATAGCTACCGCATTTGACGACCGACTGTCGGCCGTCCGGCTTGGTTTCAGCAGCGTGATCGAAATCAGCTTTAGCGCCAGCAGCGCAGAACGAGCCGCGGAGATCGCGAATGCAATTGCCAATGCCTATATCGTTGACCAGCTCAACGCAAAATTCGATGCCAGTCGCGCGGCAACGGCCTGGCTGCAGGACCGCCTGACGGAGTTGGGGCGGCAGGCCCTGACGGCCGAACGCGCGCTCAATGCCTTTAAGTCCCAGAACAATATTGTTGCTGCTGGCGGAAAGCTCATGGACGAGCAGCAAGTGACCGAGCTTAATAGTCGGCTGGTCGCTGCCCGCGCCCAGACGTCCGAGGCGTTGGCACGGCTGAACCAGTTGGAAACCATACTTGCCTCGAATTCGGCAGACTCGGCGTCGATCGGCAGCCTTGATGCATCGGGGTCGGAGGCCCTGAGCAATCCGATCATCAATAACCTTCGCCAGCAGTATCTCGAAAACGCCAGGCGAGAAGTCGAGTATTCAGGTCGGCTTGGCAAGGATCATTTGGCTGTCGTCAATCTGCGCACCCAGATGAGAGGTATCCGGGCATCGATATTGGACGAGGTGCGTCGGCTCGCCGAGACCAGCAGGAGCGATTTCGAGGTAGCCAAGCAGCGACAGGAAGAGATCGAAAAGCAGCTGGCGCTGGCCGTATCACAATCGCGAACGACGAATTCAGCCGAACCGGCGATGCGCGAGCTGGAGACCAGCGCCAAGGGATATCGCAATCTCTATGAGACCTTCCTGCAGCGGTACATGGGATCGGTTCAGCAGGAATCATTTCCCATATCGGAGGCGCGGGTGATCTCGCCTGCCGCGCCCCCGGTAAACAAGAGCAAACCCAAGACCGGAATGATAGTGGCGCTGGGCATCTTCGGCGGGATTGCGCTGGGCATAGCACTTGGATTTCTCAGAGACATTATGGACCGCGTTTTTCGAACCTCGGCGCAGGTCGAATCGACATTGAATCTGTCCTGTTTGTCGATGGTGCCCCTGCTGAAAGATACCAAGCAAAAAAAGCCCCCGCCTCTCGCCGCTGTTCAAGGCGACAGGGAACTCGCCCAAAGAACACTTTCCAGAAGTTCGGGAATGTATTGGGCCGCCACCGCGATGCCGTTGTCCCGGTTTGCAGAATCGATTCGCTCCATAAAACTCGCGATCGATTTGAATCCGACGAAAACCTCAAACAAGATTGTCGGCATCACCTCGGCCCTTCCCAATGAGGGAAAATCCACCATCGCTGCTTCGCTGGCCCAGCTCATTGCTCATGCTGGCAAACGGGTCATCATCGTCGACTGCGATCTCAGGAACCCGTCCCTGTCCGCCAATCTTGCACCGAATGCAACCGCCGGCATCATCGATGTTTTATCCGGCGCTCGGTCTCTGGAAGAAGCGATCTGGAGGGACCCAAGGACAAATCTGGCCTTCCTGCCGTCAGCGAAGAAAACCCCGCTTTTTCATACCAGCGAAATCCTGTCTTCGGAGCAAACAGGGAAACTGTTCGACAAATTACGGGCGTCCTATGACTACGTTATAGTCGATCTTCCTCCGCTCGCACCTATCGTCGATGTCCGCGCGACAACGCCGCTGATCGACTGCTTCATTCTGGTCGTCGAATGGGGGCGAACGAGAACCGACGTAGTCCAGCACGCGCTTCATACCGCTCCAAACGTGTACGAGGCCTTGATCGGTACGGTGCTCAACAAGACCGACATGCGGGCAATGAAACGCTACGACAGTTATCTCAACGACTATTACAACAACGAGCATTATACCCGTTACGGCCAGGTAGCGGCAGAATGATGTCGCCTGATGATCGCAGCTTTCATCATGTTGACCTCGCTGATCGCGCTCTTGCCCGCGCTTGTGATGGTCGACGGCATCCTTGCCACCGGAGTGGTTTCAGCAGTTGTCGCGATTGCAATGGTGACGGTAGTGCTCGCGCTGGACACCAGTGGACTTAATCGCTTCTCCCGGCTGCTGGGACCAACCGCTTTCATTGTGATGTTTATTCCCTGCTTGTGGATGCTGTTGCAGGTCCTCCCGATTTCGATCCGCTCTCTGGCCAACCCGGTCTGGGTGAGCGCAGCCACGGCTTTGGACCAGCCGTTCGTTGGGGCCATAAGTCTGGACATCAGCGCAACGTTACTTTCTCTCGCCCGCTATTGCGCCATTCTAGCCGCCGCTTTCGTCACCGCCACTGTCACTCTCGACAAGCAGCGCGCGGAAAGCGTTCTATCCCTGCTGACGGGTATCGCCGCGCTGATTGCAGCAGAACTGATCGGATACGATCTCGGCTATTTGCGTTTGCCCGGTTACGAACACCTGGGTGATCGCGCAGACGCGATGATTATCGCTATCATCGGATTCATTCTGTCCTGTGCGACAACGATCCGCACCTACGAACACCTTGACGGCAAAAAACATCGAAAATCACGAATGATGGCGATAGTCGCGGCTTCGGCGTCAATGGCGGCTCTTTTCATATGTCTGTCTGCAATCCTGATCAGCGGCGACCCGGTTTCGTTTCTTGCCGCCCTGTTCGGCGCCGGAATTCTCATCGCTGTGTTGGCCATCCGCAGATGGCGGCTTGGTCCATTGGGACAGGCGGGGATAGCCGCGCTTGCAGCGGTCGCAGTGTTTGGATTCTTCGCAGCCGTGCCCGCAAAGAAAGACGCGGATCCGACACTTGCATTGTCGACGCAAGGTCAGATTTCCTCGATCGAGCGAATGCTGTCCGATGCGAAATGGGGGGGATCAGGCGCCGGATCATTCGAAGCTCTCTTGCCCATCTATCGAGACACCGCGGATTCGTTCGAAATTCCCACTGCCGCGGCGATCATCGCAATAGAGATGGGGCGACCATTCCTTTGGACATGCGTTATTGTCGCCCTGATGGGCGCGTCGACGCTTTTCAGACGAGCTCTCCTGCGCGGTCGTGACTATGTTTATTCGAGCGCTGGAGCGGGTTGCATCATCGCGCTTCTTATCTCGTTGTTCGCGAACGACGGCATTCTAGGATTGACCCCATCGCTGATGATCAGCGTCGTGTGCGGGTTGGCCTTCGCTCAAAGCAAAAGTGCGAGCAACAGAAATTTGGATCTGTCCGAGAAGTTGTACAGCATCCGAAACAGAACGAACGACGCGCCGCGGCTGAGGGTTCTCGATGGATCCTAACACCTCCACCAAGACATGGCTCCGCGTCGCACTGACCTTATTCGGTGTTTTTCTATCTGCGCAAGCTGCGTGGATCTTGCTGGCCGAGCGACACCGACTGAACCACATTCGGCTTCCTGTCGACGAGAAGACCGCCACGATAGCGTTCGCCGAACAGGACAAGATCAAGCAGGCGGCATCGCTCGCGGTTGTGCGAGGTGATCTATGGGCAGAAAGCGCGTTTACGTATGGCAGCCAGCTCTGGATCGATCGGGCGATATGGCTGAATGCCGGCGACCAGCTCAACACGGAGGCACTAAAAACTTTGACCCGGGCCCTGCGATACTCACCGCATCGCGGAGACGTCTGGCTCATGTTTGCGGCCTTGGCAAATAAATACAAATGGTCAGGATATCAGCCGGGCCTGTTGCTCAAGATGTCCTATTACACGGCACCGAACGAACTTGCCCTGCTTCCGCTGCGTCTGGACGTCTCGCTTCATGCCAAGGGAGTGATCGACGACGCTGAGCTAAAGGACATGGTCAGGCGAGACATCAGCGTCATTCTCACCCGCGCGCCTGCCCTGAAGCCGGCGCTTGTCGCTGCCTACAGGTCAGCCTTGCCGCAAGGCAAAGTCTTCGCTGAACGCGTGATTTCCGAGATCGATCCGGGCTATCTCGGCGTCGTCCGCGCCGGATATCCGTGAGCTTGCCGCACCCGCGCACGTGAAACGCGCCCTCCTCCTCCACCATCGGTCTCAGCTAAATACCAGAGCATGATCCGGAAAAGCATGCACTTGGACCACGACCCGATGGGTGGGTACCGGTTTTCCCTCGGGACAAACGCGAAGCGTCTGCCCGGAGATCATGTTCAAAC
>Ga0137403_10009067_pt1 | contig 11081 bp, 11 predicted proteins | sample CZOMad2_1_16fung_FD_122057 | JGI IMG/M metagenome (GOLD analysis project Ga0137403, IMG submission 122057) | Vadose zone soil fungal communities from Angelo Coast Range Reserve, California, USA - CZOMad2_1_16fungal (Hybrid Assembly) | ecosystem: Environmental > Terrestrial > Soil > Vadose zone...
ACAACGGCCTGAAGTATTTCGAGAAGCCGCCGTTCCATCTGTGGATGACCGCACTGTCCTACCACGCGTTCGGCGTGGGCGAATGGCAGGCGCGTCTGTGGGTGGCGCTCAGCGGAGCCATCGGCTTGCTGATGACGATGTGGGCCGCACGCCGCTGGTTCGGGGTACGTGTTGCCGTGCTCACGGGGCTGGTGCTGCTGGCCACGCCGATGTGGAATCTCGCCAGCCACTTCAATTCACTGGACATGAGCATCTCCGGGGCCTTGGCCTGTGTGCTGGCCGGGATGCTGATGGCGCAGCACCCCGAGGCCACTCCGAAATCCCGCCGCGCCTGGATGTGGTTTGCCTGGGGCGCCATCGGCGTGGCGGTGCTGACCAAAGGGCTGATCGGCATCGTGTTGCCGGGCCTGGTGTTGGTCTGCTACACGCTGGCGGCCCGCGACTGGGTCTTGTGGCGTCGGCTGCACATCGTCAGCGGTGCGCTGCTGATGCTGGCGATCAGCGCACCGTGGTTCGTGCTGGTGTCCTCGCGCAATCCCGAGTTCTTGCCGTTCTTTTTTATCCACGAGCATTGGGAGCGATACACCACGACGATTCACCAGCGCGGCGCTCCGGTGTGGTACTTCGTGCCCCAGCTGCTGGCTGATTTTCTGCCCTGGATCGGGCTTTGCGTCGGGATCGGCGCCGTGCTGCGCCTGGAGGCCCGGCGCGAAGGCTTCCGACCGGCCCTGCTGCTGGCGATCTGGGCCGGCGCCATCTTCGCCTTCTTCAGCCTCTCGCACTCCAAGCTGCCCGGCTACATCGTGCCGATTTTTCCGGCGCTGGCCATCCTCGCTGCCTTGGCGCTGGACCGGCTGGACCTGCGCCGTTGGAACCGGCAGCTCGTGGCCATGTTGTGTCTGGCCGTGCTGGGCTTGCTGGCGTGCGCCTGGGTCGGTGGCCCGGGTGCGAGTGCCACGCAAAACGCTGTGTCGGGGCGCTACGCGTGGTGGCTGGTCGCCGCGTGCGCCCTGGCCGTGGCCGGCCTGGTCGCGGCTCGCGCCGTCAATCGCGCCGGCCATCTGTTGCCGAGCATCGCCGTCTACTCGCTGACGCTGTTCGCGGCCACCACGCTGGGCCTGCTGGCCCACGAGACTGTCGGCCGCGGCACCTCCGGCATCGCGCTGGTGGCGCCCATGCGCGCCGTGCTCACGCCCGAGATGCCGATCTACTCGGTGCAAAAGCTGGACCACACGCTGCCGTTTTATCTGCAGCGCACGACCATCATGGTGGAAGCACCCGATGAGCTGGAATTCGGCACGCAGCAGGAGCCGCAAAAATGGCTGCCGACGCTGGACGCCTTCTTGGCCGAATGGTCTTCCGGCCGCCGCGCCATGGCGATCATGTCGCCGGGCACCTATGCGTCGCTGCGCCGTCAGAACGTGATCATGTTCCCTCTGGTACAAGACGCTCGGCGCGTGGCCGTCACCAACTTTGCATGGGCGCCTCAATGAGTCTGTCGACCTTTCTTTTCATCGTGACGGGGGTGATCCTCAATGCCGGCGCTCAGCTGCTGCTGAAAGCCGGTGTGAACCCGCTGGGGCCGATCACCATCAGCGCGGCGACCTTGCTCCCCACCGCCATGAAGGTCTTGAGCCAATGGCCAATCATCGCCGGGCTGAGCTGTTATGTGCTCAGCGTCGGCGTGTGGATCGTCGGGCTGTCACGTGCCGACGTGTCGCTGGCCTATCCGATGCTGTCGCTGGGTTATGTCGTCAATGCGGCGGCGGCATGGTGGCTGTTCGGCGAAGCGCTGGGACCCCTGCGATTGTTCGGCCTGCTGCTGATCCTGGCAGGTGTCTTCGTGATGTCACGCACCTGAACACTCTTGTTTCGACACCTGCGCCCATGTCTGCCCTTGCGTTCCTGCCCTTCACCCGCCCCGACATCGATGCCGACACGATTGCCGAAGTCGGCCGCGTGCTGGCATCGGGCTGGATCACCTCGGGCCCCAAGATGCTGGCTTTTGAAGCGCAGCTGTCGGGTCTGTTCGGCGGGCGGCCGGTGCGTGCGTTTGCCAACGGCACGGCCACCATGGAAGCGGCGCTGCGGCTGGCCGACATCGGGCCCGGCGACGAGGTCATCACCACCGCCATCACCTGGGTGGCCACCGCCAATGTCATCGTGGCAGTCGGCGCGCGGCCGGTGTTTGTCGACGTGGACCGGCGCACCCGAAACATCGACCTGGACGCGGTCGAGGCGGCCATCACGCCGCGCACGCGGGCCATCATGCCGGTGTACCTGGCCGGCCTGCCGGTGGACATGGACCGGCTCTACAGCATTGCGCGGCAACACGGGCTGCGCGTCATCGAGGACGCGGCCCAAGCCATCGACTCGCGCTGGAACGGCCAGCGCATCGGCAGCTTTGGCGATCTCGTCAGCTTCAGCTTCCAGGCCAACAAGAACATCACCTGTGCCGAAGGCGGCTGCCTGGTCTTGAACTCGTCCGCCGAGGCCGATCTGGCAGAACGGCTGCGCTTGCAGGGCGTCGTGCGCTCGGGCCTGGACGGCATGGATGTCGAAACGCCGGGCGGCAAGTCCAACCTCACCGACATCAATGCCACGATCGGCCTCGGGCAACTGGCCAAACTGCCCGACGTGACCCGGCGCCGCGCCGAACTGGCCCAGACCTACTTCGAATGCGCCGCACAGGCCGGGCTGGAGGCGCTGGGCATCGAGCTTCCGCCGCCCATCAACACGGCCGGCGCCATCACCAACTGGCACATGTTTCAGGTACTGCTGCCTGCCGAGCGCCTGCGCGGAGGCCGGGCCGCGGTGATGCAGGCGCTGCGCGACGCGGGCATCGGCGCCGGCGTGCACTACCCTGCCGTCCACCTGTTCTCCTACTACCGTTCGCTCGGCTGGCGCGATGGCATGCTGCCGAACGCGGAACGCCTGGGGCGCACCATCCTCACCCTCCCTTTGTTCCCGGCCATGGGTTCGAGCGACGTCGAACGCGTGTGCCTCAGCCTCGCCGAATCATGCAAGCGTCTCCTCCCATGAACCTGCCCACTGTTTCGGTCGTGATCCCCGTCTACAACGAGGAAGACGTCCTGCAAGCCTTGTTCGACCGCCTCTACCCGGTGCTCGACGCGCTGGGCGAGCGCTACGAAATCATCTTCGTCAACGATGGCAGCCGCGACCGCTCTGCCCAACTGCTGGCGGCGCAGTTTCACAAGCGGCCCGATGTGACCCGCGTGGTCTTGTTCAACGGCAATTTCGGCCAGCACATGGCGATCCTGGCCGGCTTCGAGCATGTGCGCGGCGACATCGCGATCACGCTCGATGCCGATCTGCAAAATCCCCCCGAGGAGATTCCCAGGCTGATCGCCGAGGTGCGCGCCGGCCACGACTATGTGGGCACGATCCGGCGGCAGCGCAACGACACCGCGTTCCGACGCGTCGCGTCGCGCCTGATGAACGGGTTGCGCGAGCGCATCACGCGCATCCAGATGACCGACCAGGGCTGCATGCTGCGCGCCTACGACCGCGCGCTGGTCGAGACCTTGAATGCCTGCCGCGAGGTCAACACCTTCATCCCGGCCCTGGCCTATAGCTTTGCAGCCACCCCGACGGAGATCGAGGTCGAGCACGAGCCGCGCCACGCAGGGGAATCGAAGTATTCGCTGTACCAGCTGATCCGCCTGAACTTCGACCTCGTCACCGGCTTTTCGATCATGCCGCTGCAGTGGTTTTCGCTGGTCGGGACGCTGTTGTCGCTGTTCTCGGGCGTCTTGTTCATCGTGCTGCTGGTCAGACGCTTTCTGCTGGGCGCCGAAGTCGAAGGGGTGTTCACGCTGTTTGCGCTGCAGTTCTTTCTCACCGGCATCATGCTGTTCGGTGTCGGCCTGATGGGCGAATACGTCGGCCGCATTCAGCAAGAGGTGCGCAATCGCCCTCGCTACCGGATCAACGCCGTACTTGAAGCGCCTGTCGCGGCTTCTCACGAGGTGGCTGTGTGAGAGCGGTTGTCTTCGCTTATTCGAATGTCGGCGACCGCTGCCTGCGCGTGCTGCGGGCGCGCGGCGTCGAGGTGCCGCTGGTGGTGACGCATCGCGACCATCCCGGAGAAACGCTGTGGTTCCGGCGCGTGGCGGACACCGCAGCCGAACTGGGCCTGCCGGTCGTGTACGGAGACGACCCGAGCGCTCCCGAGCTGGCGGCAGCGGTGGCGCAAGCGCGGCCGGAGGTGATCTTCTCGTTCTACTTCCGCTCGATGATTCCGCTCGGCGTTCTGCAACTGGCGCCCGGCGGGGCCTACAACATGCACGGCTCGCTGCTGCCCAAATACCGCGGCCGCGCGCCCACCAACTGGGCGGTGCTGCACGGCGAAACCGAGACCGGCGCCACGCTGCACGAGATGCTGGCCAAACCCGACGCCGGCCGCATCGTCGACCAGAGTGCGGTGCCGATCCTGCCCGACGACACCGCCGCGCAGGTGTTCGACAAGGTCACGGTCGCGGCCGAGCAGGTGCTGTGGCGCAGCCTGCCCGCGATGATGGCCGGGCAGACGCCGCGCCTGCCGAACGACTTGTCGGCCGGCAGCTATTACTCGGCGCGCAAGCCGGAAGACGGGCGCATCGACTGGTCGCAACCTGCGGCCAAGGTCTACAACCTGATCCGGGCCGTGGCGCCGCCCTATCCCGGCGCCTTCACCGACATCGCCGGCAGGCGGCTGGTGATCGCGGCGGCACGGCTGATCCCCGCCGCTTCAAAGCCAGACACACCTGAACCAGGCGGGCGCGGTTTGCAGGTCTTCGACGGCCGCATCGTCGCGCTGTGCGGCGACGCTGGCATGATTGGCGTTTCCTTGCTTCTCTCGGGTTCATCGCCCGTCGACGCCCCGTCCCTCAGCGCCCTCCTCGCTGCGCACCACTCCAAGCCAAACGCATGAAAAAAATCCTCATCCTGGGCGTCAACGGCTTCATCGGCCATCACCTGACGCAACGCATTCTCGAGACCACCGACTGGGACGTCTACGGCATGGACTTGTCGTCCAACCGGCTGGGCGACCTGATCTCGCACCCGCGCATGCATTTCTTCGAGGGCGACATCACCATCAACAAGGAATGGATCGAATACCACATCCGAAAATGCGACGTCATCCTGCCGCTGGTGGCGATCGCCACGCCGGCCACCTATGTGCGTGAGCCGCTGCGCGTGTTCGAACTCGACTTCGAGGCCAACCTGCCCATCGTGCGCGCGGCCGTCAAGTACAAGAAGCACCTGGTCTTTCCGTCGACCTCGGAGGTGTATGGCATGTGCCCCGACGCCGAGTTCGACCCGGACACCTCCACGCTGGTCTACGGGCCCATCAACATGCCGCGCTGGATCTACGCCTGCTCCAAACAGCTGATGGACCGCGTGATCGCCGCCTACGGCATGGAGCAGGGGCTCAACTACACCTTGTTCCGTCCGTTCAACTGGATCGGTTCGGGCCTCGATTCGCTGTTCGATTCCAAGGAAGGGTCGTCGCGGGTGGTGACCCAGTTTCTCGGCCAGCTGGTGCGCGGCGAGCCGATCCATCTGGTCGACGGCGGCCAGCAAAGGCGCGCCTTTGCCGATATCTCCGATGGCGTCGACGCGCTGATGCGCATCATCGCCAACCAGAACGGCGTGGCCAGCGGCCGCATCTACAACGTCGGCAATCCGGCCAACCACCACTCGGTTCGCGAACTCGCCGAAATGATGCTGAAGATGGCGGCCGAGTATCCCGAGTACGCAGCCGCGGCCAGCCGTTGCCGCATCGTCGAAACTTCGGCCGGCGAGTTCTACGGCAAGGGCTATCAGGACGTGCAGAACCGCCTGCCGAAAATCACCGCAACGACGCAAGAGCTGGGTTGGAAGCCGACGGTCAGCATGGAAACCTCGCTGCGCCGCATCTTCGAGTCGTACCGCACCAAGGTGGCGGAAGCGCACTCGCTGCTCGAAAAGGCCGACAGCGCGCACTGAGGCCACCGTCTTGGCCCGCATCGCGCTCAAGGTCGACGTCGACACCCTGCGCGGCACGCGCGAGGGCATTCCAAACCTGCTTCGGGCGCTGCGGCGCCATGGCGTCCGCGCCACGTTCCTGTTCAGCCTGGGGCCCGACCACACCGGCTGGGCCTTGCGACGCGTGTTTCGGCCCGGCTTTCTGTCCAAGGTGTCGCGAACGTCGGTGCTCAAGCACTACGGCCTGCGCACGCTGATGTACGGCGTGCTGCTGCCGGCACCCGACATCGGAAAGATCGCCGCGGCCGACATGCTCGCTGCCCGAGACGCAGGCCACGAATGCGGCATCCACACCTGGGACCACGTGGTGTGGCAAGACGGCGTGCGAACGCGCGATGACACCTGGACGCGCCGGCAGATGGGCCTGGCCTTCGATCGCTTCTGCGACCTCTTCGGCGAGCGGCCGGCAACGCATGGTGCCGCCGGCTGGCAGATGAACGAAAGCGCATTCCGGCAGATCGACGATTGGGGCATGGCGTATGCGTCCGACGGTCGCGGCGCGCACCCCTATGTGGCGAGTGCCAATGGCCGGGCGTTCAAGCACATCCAATTGCCGACCAGCCTGCCGACGCTCGATGAACTGGTGGGCAGCGACGGCATCGACAACCACAACGTAGCGCGCTCGGTGTTGGCCCTGACCGAGAACGACCAGAACCACGTGTTCACACTGCACGCAGAACTCGAAGGCGGTCTTCTCGCCCCGGCGTTCGATGCCCTGCTGTCCGGCTGGAAGGCGCAAGGGCACGAACTGGTGTCGCTTGCCGTACTGCACCGTCACACCGACCCCGCCATGCTGCCCGTCCTGCCGCTGACCTGGGGCGAAGTGCCGGGGCGCAGCGGTTCATTGATCGTGGCGCCGACGCTGCGGCTGCCCTGAACCGGGGCCGTTGCCTGGGTCGATCAGGCCCGCCGTGTGCCGTCGTCAACGATGGTCTCGCCATCTTCCTTGGCAAACGGTGCCACTTTGGGAACGGGCAGCAACTCCAGGACGGCTTCGGACGGGCGGCACAGCTTGGTCCCGAGCGGCGTCACCACGATGGGCCGGTTGATCAGTATCGGGTGCTGGACCATGAAGTCCAGCAACTGCCCGTCGGACCATTTCGGGTCGCCGAGCTGCAGCTCGGCGTAGGGCGTGCCTTTTTCGCGCAGCAGACCGCGCACGTCCATGCCCATCGCGCGCACCAGGTGCCGGAGCGTTTCTTTCGATGGCGGCGTCTTCAGGTATTCGATGACGCTCGGCTGCAGGCCGGCATGGCGCAGCAAGGCCAGCGTATTGCGCGATGTGCCGCAGGCGGGGTTGTGATAGATCGAAACCTCAGGCATGGCGGGGCAGTGTGTCGTGGCTCAAAGCGGCATCGGAACTGGATTCTGGCGCAACGGTCGACCCACTCAAAGCCTTGTGGATCACCAACGCGATGCCGGCCCCCGCAAGTTCAGCCGCCATGAACGCTGGAACGCTGACCGGCGCGATGCCGGCAAAACTGTTGCTGAACATGCGCCCGAGCACGGCTGCGGGGTTGGCGAACGAGGTCGATGCCGTGAACCAGTAGGCCGCGCCAATGAACGCGGCGACCATCGGCGCGACCCGGGCCGCAGGTGCGCGCAGAACGATCAGGATCAGGCAAGCCGTCGCCACGGCTTCTGCGATCCATTGGCCCGATCCACTGCGTACCTTGACGGACAACTGAAAAATGCTCAGGTCGAACATGGCGTGGGCCAAGCATGCGCCCAGCACGGCACCGGTCATTTGTGCAAAGACGTAAGGGACCAGCCAAGCGCGCGGCATGCCGCCGCGCAGCGCCATCACCAGCGACACGGCCGGGTTGAAGTGCGCCCCGCTGACCGGCCCGAACAATTCGATCAGCACGTACAGGCCCCCTACCGTGGCCAATGCATTGGCCAGCAGCGCAATGGCCAGGTTGCCGTTGGACAGGCGTTCGGCCATGATGCCGGACCCGATGACGATGGCCAGCAGCAGCGCAGAGCCCAGCGCTTCGGCGAGAAGTTTTTGCGCAAGATGGATTCGCATGGGCCGTGTCAGCAGGCGCATGGTGCCGCAGACTTTGCGACAGCGCAGTCGGCTCCCTGGCAGCAGTTTTCCGTCAGGTACATCAGCAGCGCATTCATTTGACCGAAGGCGGCCCGATAGACGATGTTTCGACTGGCACGCTCCTGCGTCAACAGCCCCGCATGGGTCAGTTCCTTGAGGTGAAACGACAGCGTGTTGGCAGGAATGGCCAGGCCTTCGGCCATGGTGCCGGGCGTCAAGCCTTGCTGGCCGGCCACGACCAGCGCGCGAAACACGCGCAGCCGCACCGGCTGCGCCAGCGCGGCAAGCGAACGCACGACCTTTTCTTCATCCATATTTCTATTATTATGGAATGATTGATTTTGGGCAATCTTCTTTTCCCCGTCTTGGCCCTAGTTCGGATGGCACGCGCAAACGTGCTCGGACGGCGCGGACATGAACGACTCGATGATCGCGCACGAGCGATCGCCGCTCGCGCCCTTGCATTCATTGCGCAGGGCCACCAGTTGGTGTTCCAGCGCCTTCAGCGTCTCGATCTGCTGGCGAACGCGAACCAGATGCTGGTCCAGCAGCGCATCGACCTCATGGCACGACTGCCGCGGCGACTCGGCATAGCCCAGCAGCCGCTTGACCTCGGCCAGCGGAATGTCGAGCAAGCGGCAGTGGCGAATGAACTGCAGGCGGGTCGCGTGCTTGTCCTGGTAGTGCCGGTAGCCGGACGCATCTCTGGACGGGGCTTCCAGCAGGCCTTCCCGCTCGTAGTAACGGATGGTCTGCACGTCGCAGGCCGCAGTGCTCGCCAGTTCACCGATCTTCATCGCTTCGTCCTTCCGAATACCCAGGGTCATTGACTCTGTAGCGACTATAGGGTTTTCAATCGGCAGCTTCTCGACTTCTGCGTGCTCACCATGTCGGCTTCATGCTGTTCGTCCCCCGCCCCTTCGGCAGACCCTTTGTACCGGCGTGCCTTGTGGATTGCGCTGTGGGTCAACGCGTTGATGTTCGTGGTCGAGACCGCGGCCAGCTGGCGTTCGGGGTCGGTGTCCTTGCTGGCCGATGCCATCGATTTCTTCGGTGACGCGGCCAACTACGGCCTGTCGCTCGCGGTCCTGTCCATGGCGCAGCACGTGCGCTCGCGCGCTGCCCTCTTCAAGGCCGCCTGCATGGCGGGCTTCGGCGCACTCGTGCTGGCACGCGCCGGCTGGTCGCTGCACACCGGGGCGACGCCAGAGCCCGGCACCATGGGCATCGTGGCCACGGCGGCGCTGGCGGCCAACCTCGGTGTGGCGTGGCTGCTGTACCGGCATCGCGAAGGCGACGCCAACATGCGCTCGGTGTGGATCTGCTCGCGCAACGACGCGATCGGCAACGTGGCCGTGGGCTTTGCCGCGCTCGGCGTGTTCGGCACCGGCAGCGCCTGGCCCGACTTGGCCGTGGCGGCGTTGATGGCGGTTCTGGCGCTCACGGGCGCCGTGTCGGTGCTGCGCCATGCGAACGACGAGTTGCGCCAGGAGCACTCGCACGCGCATTGACGCGCGCCCTGGGTCAGCGGCCGACGGCAATCGCCCGCGCGATGCGATGACGCGGCACCTGGGTTTTGGGAACCGCCGTGTTGAACCAGCTGCGCACGTCCTCTTCGACGCCGATGCCGTGCATGAAGTTGTAGAGCGCCTTCTTCAACCCGATGCCCAGCAGGTCGTGGTCCACGCCGGTCGGGTCGATGAAGCCGATGTCGTTCTTGGCAAACGTCACTGCCGGCAACGGCAACAAGGTCACGCCGTACTCCGCCGGATTTTTGCCCACCGGCGAGTGCACGGTACAGGCAAAGCGGTGAAAGAAGCCCGACTGGATGCAGCCGGCTTCGAACAGCTGCCGCACGTACTCCAGCGCATCGACCGTGTCTTGCACGGTCTGCGTCGGAAAGCCGTACATCAGGTAGGCATGAACCAGGATGCCGGCGTCGGAGAACGACCGCGTCACGCGCGCCACCTGTTCGACCGACACGCCCTTCTTCATCAGCGACAGCAGGCGGTCGGATGCGACCTCGAGCCCACCGGAAATCGCGATGCAGCCGCTGTCGGCCAGTTGCTGGCACAGCGCGGGACTGAAGGATTTTTCAAAGCGGATGTTGCCCCACCAGGACACCGACAGCCGGCGCCGCTGCAGCTCGGCGGCCAGCGCCTTCAAGGCCTTGGGCGGCGCCGCTTCGTCGACGAAGTGAAACCCGGTCTGGCCGGTCTCTTGCACGATGGCTTGCATGCGGTCGACCAGCGTGACGGCCGAGGCGGCGTCGTAGCGCGAGATGTAGTCGAGGCTGACGTCGCAGAAGCTGCACTTCTTCCAGTAGCAGCCGTGTGCGACGGTGAGCTTGTTCCAGCGCCCGTCGGACCACAGCCGGTGCATGGGGTTGAGCATGTCGAGCAGCGACAGGTAGTGGTCAAGGGGCAAGCCGTCCCAGGTCGGCGTGCCGACATCGGCGAAGGCGATGTCCGGTTCGACCAGGTTGACGTAGCGCACGGCAGATGTGCCAGCCTCGCGCACGAAGGTGCGAACCAGGCGGCTTTGCGAACGTTTTCCGCTCAGGTGATCGAGCAAGGCCAGCAACGGCCGCTCGCCGGCATCGAGCGTGACATAGTCGAAATGGTCGAACACCCGCGGTTCGCTGAGTTCGCGCAGTTCGGTGTTGACGAAACCGCCGCCCAGCGCCGTGACGATGGCAGGGTCCAGTTGCTTGATGCTTTGCGCGATTCGAAATGCCGCGTAAACCGCTCCCGGGAACGGCACGGACAGCAGCACGACCGTCGGCCGGTGCTTGGCGATGGCTTGCAGCGTCAGGTCGCGCAGTGTGCTGTCGACCAGGTTCAGTGGCGCCGCCAAGGCCTCGGCCAGCGGATCGAAGCTCGGCTGGCTTTGCGCCAGCGATTCGGCGTAGCGCACGAACTCGAAGCGCGGGTCGACCGCATCGCGCAGCACATCGGAGATGTCGTTCAGGTACAGCGTGGCCAGGTGACGCGCACGGTCT
>Ga0137403_10009068_pt1 | contig 11079 bp, 10 predicted proteins | sample CZOMad2_1_16fung_FD_122057 | JGI IMG/M metagenome (GOLD analysis project Ga0137403, IMG submission 122057) | Vadose zone soil fungal communities from Angelo Coast Range Reserve, California, USA - CZOMad2_1_16fungal (Hybrid Assembly) | ecosystem: Environmental > Terrestrial > Soil > Vadose zone...
AATGCACCCAAAAGATCTGATGAAGCCTGACCTGTTCAGCGCAATCGTGCTGCTGGGTAGCGGCGGGCTGATACTCGTTTCACTGTTGTTAATCGTAGCGGCTGCGCTGACACGAGCGTGACCGCGATCCAGCGTCTCTGGAGGACTTATGCCACCAACCGTTCAAGTCGGCGCCATTTTGATCGAACAGTGGCCACTGATGAATCAAGTCCTGGGCCTGGAGAGCGAACCCTATTCAGGGAACTGGAGCCTTGTTAAGGTGCTGGACGGCTCCGCTCTTGATCGCAAAATCCGCGCCTCGGGATGGAACTTGTTTTTCATGGCTGCAGAAGTAAAGACAATGTTCTTTGGTGCTCTTGGAGCGAAGAAGATCGAGAATGCACTGAAACGGATTCTAGAGAAGGTAAAGCAGCAACACTTCAATGGCCTTGAGGTGACGGAGATCGTGGCGAAGCGTTTTCTAGGTGTGCCCTACACCATCGTGTCGGCACACTCTCGCCATATCCAGCAAAGCTGCTACCTGGATGGCGACGAGACGCGGCGGGATTCCCGGCACAACGCAGAATGGGCCAAAGGTTGACCTGTTCCCCTCGGGAGCGGGGTTACTAGTTGGCTGGGCTGATTGGCGTTAATGCCCAGTTACTTTTCCGAAGCCGCCAGGCGCCGATCTCGATGCGGATCCGTGCGCGGTTGGCCAGTGCTAAGCTCGCATTTCTCTCCCGGCTTAGCCCCACAAGTGGGGCAACGAACCTCCATAGCCAGTTTCTGTTTCGCTTTCATGGCTCCATGATGCACGGGTGCCCGTCCCCAGGCTGATCAATTGTGACCAGTGGACGCGAAAAAATTTACCTGCCTCGATTTTTCTTGTCCACGCAGAGCGGAGGAGCCGGCAACTCACTCGTAGAGCGTAAGCCTCGTACAGGACTCTTTACCCAGATGATCGCGGTGTACGGCTTTCTAAGGGCTTAAGGGAGAAGAAAAACATCAGAGTGGTGATGACCGGTACGGGAATCCCACGTCGGAGAATGTAACCCGCCCGAAGAAGGGATTCCCTGTACCGTGCTGACATGAAAGCGTGCTCCGCCGCATTGATAATTGACAAATGTGGCGGAACGAAACCGCTGCCGCTCCTACTGCGGCGGCGGCTGTTCCTCCCGCTTTTTTTGTTCCTCCCGGCTTTCTCTTCTTTCGTCAGCGGCCGCTTCTGTTTCGCCTCGGGTGGCTGGTCTTTTGGCCGTTCGCTCGGTTGTGCACTCGGTGGCCGATCCGGCCGCTGTTGATTCGCTTGCCGTTGGCGGGCCTGATCGGGTTGCTGTTGCTCTGCCTGCCGTTGGCGGGCCTTTTCCGCTTGCTGCTGATCGGCTTGCCGTTGGCGAGCCTGATCCGCCTGCTGCTGATCGGTTTGCCGTTGGCGGGCCCTTTCCGCTTGCTGCTGATCGGCTTGTCGTTGGCGAGCCTGATCCGCCTGCTGCTGATCGGCCTCCCGTTGGCGAGCCTTTTCCGCTTGCTGCTGATCGGCTTGTCGTTGACGAGCCTGATCCGCCTGCTGTTGATCGGCCTGTCGCTGGCGAGCCTTTTCTTCCTGCTGTTGTTGATCCGCTTGCCGTTGCCGAGATTGATCAGCTTGCTGTTGATCGGCTTGCCGTTGGCGAGTCTGATCAGCCTGCTGTTGATCGGCTTGTCGCTGACGAGCCTTTTCCTCTTGTTGTTGCTGTTGATCGGCTTGTCGCTGGCGAGCCTTTTCCTCCTGTTGTTGCTGTTGAGCTCCTTGCTGGTCGCGAGCTTTATTCTGTTGTTGCTGCCGGGTTGCCTCTTGTTCGCGAGCCTTGTCCGCCTGCTGCTGTTGACGAGTCTGATCCGCCTGCTGCTGAGCCGAAGGTGGCCGGTCATTGCGACCCGGCTGAGGCCTCTGGCCTGGCGCGTTCGCCTCTGGGGCGTTGCCCGGCTTGTTCGCCGTGTTCGATGGCGGCGCATTAGCCGGCTGCCTTGAGTTACCCACATCCGGCTGTCCGCTCGGGCGCTTCTCGTTCGGGCGGTTGATATTCGGCGTCGCGGGTTTTCCCGGAGGCGCCTGCCTCACTTGTGGCCGCTCTGCCGCAACTCGCGCGGGACGCAAAGTCTCGACTTCACGACGTGCGAGCGGCTGGCCGGGGTGCGCTTCGAGCGCTTTCTGTTGCTTTTCAAACGACACCGGGGGCGGGGGCGGCGGCGCTTTTGCAACTACCGATCGCTGCGCAACCGCTGCCGGCGGGCGTGCCACACGATTGCCAGCCGTAGCTGCAGGTCCAAGAACACTGTTTCTGGTAGGAACCACCGCCGCCCTGCGAGTGATGGGCGCTGCGGCAATTTGCTGCTGATTCACGGCAACCACGGCTCTGGCCACCGGCTGCGCACTGGTAAAGGTATTTTGCGGGACTGCGGTAACCCCGCCCGGCACCGTCCTGTTAACGTAGGTAATACGTGTGTTAGTGACGTTGTTATTGATAATCTGGGTGTTGTAGACGTTTGTGATGGTAGTGGTATTGACAGTCGTATTACTTATATTCACGCGATCCACATATGCGCGGCTCACGTTATACGAAGGCACATAGACTTCCCTTGGGCCTAACGGGAACCATCCCACGTTGATGCCGAAACCGCCGCCGCCTCCGCCACCAATAAAGACCACCAACGCGGGCGCATAGACGGGCCGAACTTCTCTCGGTCCGGGCACCCAACACCAGCGTCCGCGGAGAGATACCCAGCGGCCATAGTGGTACGGTGCATAACCCCAGGGCTCGTCGTCGACCCAGGTCCATCCCCACGGCGAAATCCAGGCCCAATGGCCCTCTCGATAGGGGGCCCAGCCGGAACGAACTCTCGTAGGTACCCAGACATTGCCATATTCCCGATCGTAGTTCCAGGAACCGTAGTCGTCCAGGTCTTCATAGCCGACGACATCGGGCGAAACGTAACGTGCCGATCGCGATCCGTCATAGCGACGATCGCGGTCGTCGCCCCAATTGTCGAAGTCATCACGGTCGCTCGCGTCGTAAATATCCGCGTAGAGTGAATCGGTGCCGGTGAAAGTACCGCTCTGCCCGGAACGCATGGTATAGGTCTGGCCGCCTCCGGTCGCTTCGCCTTCGCCGCTACGCACGATCACGTACGTGGTATTTCCATCTACGCTGGCCTGAATGCGGTATCGGCCCGGACGCAGGATGGAAAATGCCTGATTGGGCGTGTCCACTTCAAAAATTTCGTCGTTGTCGAGACGACGCACGCGAATATCAAGCGTTCCTTCCGTAAGTTCGATCTGAACCGTGCGGTCGTCCAGATTGAGGAAGGAAAAACCAGTGTTGTCGTTCAGGCGGATCGTCGCCGCACCAGTATGCAATTCTGCGCGCGAACCCTGGTCGGCCCAGAGCCTGTCGCCGGTCGTGACGGGACGGTTGGTAAATGCCTGCACCCAATCCTGTTCACCGGCTGGTTCGAACGAAACCGAACCCTGTATATAGTTCAGCCGCGCCACGCGTCCTGGCGGGTCGTCATCATCCGCAATAGCTGCTTGCGGGAGCGCTAACATTGCCAACGCGACCGCGAGCAGCGCAATCATCCAACTCAGTCTCTTCTCTTGTTTTGTAGTCATAGGGTTGATCTCTCTTTTCCCGGGACCCAAGCCTCCCGGAACGGTTTTTGGGGGGATACCGCGCACCTCATGCCGATGGTTCTGCCCCGAATACCCCATCGCAGTGCTTCTAGGACGAAGAATGTACGGGCGCGAATGAACACCTGATGTTCCCAGGCATCCGTGCCTCAAGGCAGATCGTCGGCGGTCCCATTTGGGCAGAACACCGCTCTCTCGAGACACGTACAGATTGGCTCACCGAGCTCTGCAATGCTGTGCAGAATAGCTCAGTCATTCGGAAATGTCCGCTTGTACGCCTCCCCTAATTAGCAACTCACGATTGGCGCGCCCCGCAGCCATCCGGGGTCTGACGATCGATCCGGCGGCCGCACTTCCTCTTTTATTTTGGATGTCCTGTTGTCGGTGCTGGTTGTAAGCTAGCGCCTCACTGCTGATGTCCCCGGCTCCACTGTCTCTAGGGGTTTTAGGGCACGTTTCCGTTTCTACGCGATTGGGGGTATAGCTTTGGGTGTTGGGCTGCTACCGTGTGCTCGAAGGCCTGTATGAGCGGGATCGCCGATATTCTCGTCGTTGACGACCGTCGCCCGGAAAACAATCTACGCACTCCTTCGTGCCGAGCCCGATTTTGATGTGGTACGCAACGCTACGAATGGCGCGGAAGCAGCGGCGCAGGCGAAGGACCTTAAGCCAGATGTCGTGGTTCTGGATATCAGCATGCCCGGCGGAAGCGGCGCTCCATATAAACTAGCTTGTATATATCGACCGCCAGCTTGATGATCACTCTCACGCAATATATCAATCACCGATTGGGAGCTACTTCAAGAGAACAGGCCATCAATTTTCTTGGCAAACCGTTTGGGGCGAGATCTCCGGCAGAGTTTTGGCAATACTGGAATCCCGTTTGGAGCTATTTTCTCCTCTTCTATTGCTACAGACTCCTACGCAGGAATCTTCCTCGTTGGCTCTCTGTCGTCCTGACATTCTTCTTCTGCGGGCTTGTTCATGATTTGCCTTTCGGAATACTGTCTTATTCAACAGTTGGCCGCCCACCTTTTTTCACGCTAACTGCGTTCCTCACGTTGAATGGCCTTCTAGTTGTTCTTTCAGAAAAAGCTCGCTTCAGACTGACCAGAATTCAGACCGGCTTTCGGTGGCTGACTCATCTCACAATCCTGACAGCGTGCTATCTGGCAGCGCTTCGTCTGACCACGTGGATCGCAGTTGGATAGTTCCGCCGACATGAAACCGGAGACTGGTCGGCTCTAGCGAAATAGCGGGTTCACTTAGCCTTTAGCTTCGCTGCTTGTTCCAATTGCTTTACAGCCGCCATGGTGCGTGCGGTGTAGTCTACACGCTTGTCCGACTTCGGGCGTCGGTGGCGTTTGGTGACAGAGTCGTGTTTTGACATTGACCTCTCCTGTTGAACTGAAGCACCTCAAACGGTCTCTGCCCGTTGCGGCCCGATGGTGCAACGATGAATGATGAGAATCACTCCGCGTCTTTACGCAGCTTTTTTCGGGCGCGCTTTCTCGCCAAGGCCTGCTTCACCCGGCGCTTCGCGCCCGGCTTCAGGTAGAACGAGTGACGCTTCACTTCCTTGATGATGTCTTCCGTCTGAACCTTGCGTTTGAAGCGACGGAGGGCATTTTCCACCGATTCGCCTTCTTGCAGTCGAACTTCTGCCAAATTCATCACCCCCAATCAGCACTATATCGGACATATTCAGCTTACACCCTTTGTGCCACGCTCAGTCGAACTGATTGCCGGTAGCGAATATGCTGGCCGCGACGTAAGGCGGCCACCGATCGCGCAGCGTCGCGGCACCGATCTCGGGGGGGGACGGTCAGGTTTTGAGCCAAAGACAACAAGGCTCGTCGTCGCCTCGAGTGCAATGCTGGAGAGCCGTTTCGACGGTTGCACCTAGGATGGGCAACCCAAGTTCCAAGAAGGAAACGTTCTGGGTGAAAAAGGGCGTTGCATAGACAACGCCCTCGCGTTGCGATTCTCTCATTAAAATCGAAACACAATTCCCGCCGACGGCTGGACCGCATGGGTAATTGTGTTGGTGTTCAACTCTCTGATCCCGAAGTCGGGTGCACTGTACATCAGGCCACGATACTCAGCTCGCAACGAGACGTGATTGAAGATTGGAAGGTCCGCTCCTCCTCCATAGGCAAACACGCCGACGGTTTGCTTTTGTGCTCCTGTAACCGAACCGAAAGCGTTGCCTGTCGGATCGAACACCAGCGCTCCTCCCTCCGCGAGGACGTAGGGATGGATCCTGAATCTTGCAGAAGCTGGCAGGCTAAGCACGAAACCTCCGGTGGCTTGATGAACATTAGCCTGGATCCTGGAGAGTCCGGCGGGCGCAAAGAACTGCTGGGTATTGCGACCGTATCCATAGACACCTTCCGCGGCCAGCCAGTGGTTGAAGTGATATCGGTAGCCAACCAGAAAACCACCCGCATCGGTGGCATGTTGCGTCGTACCCTGGCCAGTCGTGTCCTTCGTAAATAAGCCGGTTCCCTGCAGACTAACCTCCGAACGAGATTCCTGAGCCACCGCGGCCACGCCAAGTAGGATCGCCACAATCGCAATGAGTGCTGTTTTTCGCATGTCTGAAGTCTCCCTCACAAATAGTTGTGGTCAACCTTGCGGTCGGTGCCCTGGCAATGCTTAGGTTGACGCTGTTTGTCTCTGTCCAAGCAACGGGCGTGCCAAAATTGGGAATATCAAATTGGGCCCGGCATCCGATTGATGCTGCGCAACTTGGAGGGACTAGGCGGAGAATATTGGCTAGAGGTAATCTCGACATGTCGATGCCGGCTTCGACAAAGTGTCGATTCTGCTGACACTTTGAGAAGCGTTATTCAAGCTCCTCGCATCAGATTAACCAAGGCACGATCCTCCTTTATTGCCAGTGGGATACGTGTGAGATTCGCGAGGCGCAATCAGTGGGTGAAGGGGATCATGGCCACGAGAGCAGCAAGCTACCCAAGGGTTGAGGAAGAGCGTTACTTAGCGCTGTTGCGGGCGGCGAGTGCGATCGCTAACAGTGATTGCAACAACGCCTTCGACACCCTCACCGCGCGGTTGCGCGACGTTACCCCGTTTGACTATCTGCACCTGGTTGCTTTTGACGATGAGACGAAGAAACCCGACTGGTGCCTGCTGGAAGCGAATGGCAAGAGAATCGACAGTCCTCCTGACGCTGCCGTTTTTCTGGAAGACAGTCCGATTGCCTCCGTGTATGAGTCTGGCCAGCTTCTGGTAACCGACGATTGGAGCAGTGAAACGAGGTTTCAAAAGCATCGACCGTTCCTTGCCGACCTCGGCATAACTTCTACCTGCACGTTGCCGTTGAAGCGAGGAGACCGCCGCCTTGGTGTGCTAAGCCTGGGCAGGTTCTATCCCAACGCGTATGACGAGGAGGAAGTACTTTTCCTCTCTCTGGTTGCCGATCAGATCGGCCTTGCGATCGATGCCGCGCTGAATTTCTGCATATCGCAGCGCGTAAAAGACCAACTGAAGCTGATCCTCGATCTGAATAATCAAGTGGTATCGAACCTTGATTTCAATGAATTCCTTCACGTCACCTCGTCGAGCGTACGTCAGGTAATGCGGTGTGAAGCTGCGGCGGTCATGTTGGCGGATGCCGAAGGCAAGCACTTACGAATACACGCTCTTGATTTCCCAGAGAGCCGAGGAGTCTTCACTGAAGGCACTCTAGTTCCCATCGAGGGAACGTTACCGGGAGATGCGTTTCGGACCGGCAAGCCCATGGTAGTCAACCGGCTGGATCCCGCTGAACTGACGCCCGAGATGTATCGCAAGGCGATCGGCGAGGGTCTGAACTCGTTTTGCGACGTGCCCCTCATCAGCAAGCACCGGATGCTCGGAGTTTTGGCGGTCGCCAGGCGGGACGAGAATGCGTTTGACGAAGATGAGGTAGATTTCCTGACGCAGGTCGCGAAGCAGGTGGCAATCGGAGTCGAGAACGCCCTCGCCTACACGGAGATTGCCGATCTGAAAGACAGGCTGGCGCAGGAGAAGTTGTATCTGGAGGAAGAGATCCGCGGCGAGATGGACTTCGAAGGCATTGTCGGACAGAGTTCAGCCCTTCGCCACGTTCTCCAGTTGGTAGAAACGGTAGCCCCAAGCGACTCGACCGTCCTACTGCTTGGCGAGACGGGAACCGGAAAGGAACTGATCGCGCGCGCGATTCATGATCGCAGCCGGCGCAAGCAAAGGACATTTGTAAAGCTCAATTGCGCCGCCATCCCCACCGGTCTGCTGGAAAGTGAGCTCTTTGGACATGAGCGCGGCGCGTTCACGGGGGCGATTACGCAAAAGCTCGGACGACTCGAACTGGCGGACCAGGGAACGCTTTTCCTGGATGAGGTCGGCGACATCCCGACTGAGGTACAGCCGAAACTGCTGCGCGCTTTGCAGGAACGCGAGTTTGAACGTCTGGGGAGCACGCGAACTAAAAAGGTCGATGTGCGGTTGGTCGCCGCCACTAATCGTGATCTGGAGAAGATGATCGAAACCCGCGAGTTCCGTAGCGACTTGTATTATCGCCTGAATGTTTTCCCCATTCGCATCCCTCCGCTAAGGGAGCGGCCGGAAGATATTCCATTGCTGGTTCGCTACTTCGCGCAGAAATACGGCCGGCGTATGGAGAAGCAGGTGGAATCAGTCCCGGCGGCCTCCATGAAGAAACTTGCCACCTGGCACTGGCCCGGTAACATACGAGAGCTCGAGAACTTCATTGAACGCTCCGTGATTTTGACCCACGGTTCCGCCTTACAGGTTCCTATCAGTGAGTTGACCAATGGTGCAAAGGGAATTGCTCCGCTGGCAACTCACGATGCGAGCGAACGCGACGAGATTTTACGAGTTCTCAAGGGCGTTCGCGGGAAAGTCGGTGGACCGGAAGGCGCTGCGGCGCGTCTCGGACTCAAGCGCACAACACTAATCTCCCGCATGAACAAGTTGGGGATCAATTCCAGGCAACTGTCATAGCGTCGACATTCTCGACACTCCCGCTCCGGCAAAATCCCTGCATGCCCTTGAATCCGCGTGCCGCGAGTTTGGCACGCTCAGTGCTGTTATTCCCGGCATGATCCTTATTCTCATGGAGGGCGCGGGCATCGCCGCAGTCGCGTTCATGCTGACATTCTTCAATGCCATGGTGCGGGAACTACGCCATGATCGCGCCCCTGGCATCGTAGAACGCCAGAAGATTTGCCCGGAACCCGCGTCTTCGAAACAGTATCAACAGCAAGACCGCGCAGCCTGATTCAAGCCCCCCCAAGCGTCGACAGTGCCATCGACAGTTTTCGACACTACTCTACGATCATCCTGCAATCGTGCCTTCATTTCAATAAGTTACAAGCGCTCGCGTTCCCACCGGATTTGGCAAGGCTATTGCGACTGTCGAAGTGTGCAGCGCGATGCTCAAGATATCAACCATCAATAGAAGATCAGAACGGCGCCTGGTTGTCGAAGGAAAGCTTGTTCAACCCTGGATCGGGGAACTGAGGAGCACATGGCGCAGTGCCGGAGAGGATCTTCAGGGACGCAAGCTCGTCATTGACCTGAGCAATGCCACTGTCATTAGTCAGGAGGGCAAGGATGAGCTCTTGGAACTGATGAAAGAAGGAGCAAAGTTTTCCTGTTGTGGCGTTCTTACAAAATATGTGATCAAGCAACTGGCACACAGGTGTCATGCCCGTTGCCGAGAGTAACTGCAATAACCATCGATCGCTAGAGTCATCTTTCACGGAGGCACATGATGACGCAGGCAGGGACCAAATCCGCAATCAAACGAACTGAATATGCAGTTGGGAGTGACTTCTGTCGCATCTTCGCCCAGAACACGAACGGCCTGTACTGGCTGTCATTCTTGCTAACCGCAAACCCCACGAAAGCCGAAGAATGTTTTGTTTCGGGCTTGGAGGATAGCATCGGGTCAAATCGAGTCTTTAAGGAGTGGGCCCAGTCCTGGGCACGACGCACCATCATTCAGAATGCAATTCGGTTGATGCAGCCGACTCGAAAACATTCCGAACCGTTGTCTGCCCCGGCCAACGCTGGCCAACTGAAAACATCCGACAGTAACGTCCCCGGCGCTGCGGTCCTTGGCCTCAGGACATTCGAGAGATTTGTTTTTGTTATGTCAGTCCTGGAACGGTATTCCGACCAGGAATGCAAGACCCTGCTGGGATGTTCCCGGCAAGACATTGTGAGGGCACGAAGCCAAGCCTTGATGCGAATGGCGACGCTGGAACAGACACCCGTATCGGGTGTCGTCTTCGGTGCCGGCAAGATCTTTGCGCAACGCCGCTTGGTAGCCGAAACCGCTTAACTAAATTCTGTAGACCATAAAAATACTGGCGTATTTGTCGATTCGGCAGATGTCCATTCGTCATAGATAGAGATGCAGCGATTGTTTTTGAATTCAAAGGGGAAACTCATGGCAAGAAGAATGATCCTGACGCTGGGCGTGACGTTGGTGCTCCTCACGGCCCTGGGCTTCGTCAAATTCAAGCAAGTGCAGTCTGCGATAGCAGCTGGCTCCTCATTTCAGCCGCCTCCCGCGGCGGTTACGAGCATAGTCGCTCGCCAAGAGCAGTGGTCGGGGACGCTGAACATGATCGGTACCGTCGAGGCCGTCCACGGTGTCACGGTTAGCGCAGACCTTGCCGGAATCGTCGACCGGATCGCCTTTGAATCCGGACAATCAGTCCGCGAGGGGGCGGTGCTGGTGGAGCTCGACACCCGGCAAGAACACGCCCAACTGGCTTCGCTCGAGGCGCAACGCGATCTTGCGAAGGTCAACTACGGGCGTACGCAGGAGCTAGTAAAAGAAGGCGTAATCTCTCGGGTGGAGTACGACCAGGCGACCGCCCAGCAAAAGTCGACGGAAGCCAATGTGGCGGAGATCCGCGCGACGATCGAGCGCAAGACGATCCGGGCCCCGTTCTCGGGAATTCTTGGCATCCGGAAGGTCAATCTTGGCCAGTACATGTCTAGCGGCGGTGCGATCGCGCCGCTTCAATCGCTCAATCCGATTTACGTGAACTTCGGCGTGCCGCAGCAAACAGCCGGTCAGATACGGGTTGGACGCACGCTGCATGTCACTACTGAAGACCTGACTGGTCAGGCTTTCACTGGCCGCGTGACGGCGATTGACTCGGTGGTGGATCAGACGACTCGGAATGTCCAAGTTCAGGCGACCCTCTCCAATCCCGAAGGTAAGCTGCGCCCGGGCATGTTCGTACAGGTGGAGGTGGTTCTTGGCGCGCCGCAACCGGTGATTGCGTTGCCGACGTCCGCTATCAGTTACGCCCCGTATGGTGACTCGGTCTATGTCATTACCGACCTCAAAGACCCGCAAGGCCGAACCTACCGTGGAGTGCATCAGCAATTCGTGTAAGTTGGGGCAT
>Ga0137403_10009069_pt1 | contig 11077 bp, 15 predicted proteins | sample CZOMad2_1_16fung_FD_122057 | JGI IMG/M metagenome (GOLD analysis project Ga0137403, IMG submission 122057) | Vadose zone soil fungal communities from Angelo Coast Range Reserve, California, USA - CZOMad2_1_16fungal (Hybrid Assembly) | ecosystem: Environmental > Terrestrial > Soil > Vadose zone...
TGGGCGGCGGCGTCCCCGCCCTCCGCGAGGGGGCGCCATTCGCGGTAGGCGGTCGTGTAGTCGGTGCGTTCGTAGGCGCGGCGGCCGTCCTCGAACGCCGCGTGGGCGGGAGCCGCCACCAACAGGATCACGAGCGCGGCCCGCGCGAGAGCCGCGCGCGGGCGGCTTACTTCCAGCGCGCCTGCACCTTCACCTTGGGATACTCCGGGTCCCTGCCTTCCACGTCGATGATGCGCAGCAGGCCGTCGCTGCTCTCGAGCAGGAGGTTGTTGTTGGAGAAGCCCACCAGCTTGCCCCACGCTTTCGGGATGGTGACCTCGTACCTGGCCAGCGTCTGGGCGTCCACCGCGGCCGGACGGAACTGGCCCTGCCAGAGGTGGGCGGCGATGGCCACGAGGGCCAGGGCGATCACGGTGAGCACACCCTTGACGTATCGGTCGGCAAGCATGCAGATCCTCCTCGGGGCCGCGGGCCGGCGCTAGAGCAGCCCGGGCACGAAAGCGTCCCGGCCCCGCACGTAGGTGGCCTGACGCTGGGCCGCGTTGCGGTTCACCAGCGGGCGCATGTACATGGGGTGGGTCGCACAGCGAACCTCGTGCTCGATCTCCGACAGCCGGTGGCCGCTCTCCGGGTCGGCGATGACCTGGAAGCGGTACTGGTACGGATTGCTCTCCTCGGTCAGCAACCCGTGCTCCACCAGCCAGGCGTGCGGACCCGAGAAGTTGGAGATGTAGACCGCGACGTGATGGCCGTCGTACGGGACGATCGCCGCGTCGGTCTCGCGGAACACCATCTCCTGCCGGTTGCCAACGCTGATGCGGGCGGCCGCCCCCGCGTCGTCCTGGCTCACGGTCGCGGTGGCCCGCAGGGCCGTCTTGTAGAAGGACGCGATGCCCGCGGCGGTGCCGCGCGCGACCGGCACTTCCACCCGCGAGATGCCGAGGGTCATGTCACCGTACTCGGGCGCGGGGCCCACGCAGCGGAACTGGTTGCCCCACGGACACGTCACCGCCACGTGCTTGTCGCGCATCTCGAAGGCGAACCGGGTGCTCGCGAGCGGCTCACGCACCGCGGCCAGTCGCCGCATCAGCGCGTCGAGATCCGGCACCACCAGCTCCACGTGGCCCTGCAGCACGTTCGGCGCGCCGGTGGGCAGGTGAAACTGGGTCTGCCCCGCATTGGCCCACATGTTCTCCACGCTCACCATCAGGTAGGGATCGCGCGTCAGCCCGAGCCCTGCGATGTAGAACAGCGTGGCCGCATGCTGGTCCGGCACCCGCACGTTCACGTGCTCCAGCAGCAAGATGTTGCCGAGATCCTGCTCCCGCCGATCGAATGTCATCCCCGCCATAGCCCCCGGCCCTCCCCGGCCTGGGGGCAAGCATACTATTTCAGCGGGCGACCCGCACCCCTGCATTCGGCGCCGCGCCCGCCTCGCCCCGCGCCAGCCACCGGCCGAGTCGGATGAACGCGGAACCGACGGCGGAACCCACCCCGCGCGGCCTGACCCCGGCCGATTCGAGCAGGGCGGTCCGCGCGCGGACCGCCCGCAGATCGGCCAGGCGCCCCGCGACGATCTTCTCGGTGGCGTAGGCATTGAAATCCATGACCACTCTCCTTTTCTGGTTTCCTAGGCCGCCCGGCTGAGCCGGCCCGCCGGGCGGGTCGAGTCCACCACCCGGCCCTGCTGCCACGGACGAACCGCCTGCGGGGTCAGGACCAAGCGGAGCCGAGGCGGATCCTGCCGATCGAGCCGGCGGAAGAGATCCTGGGTGAGCCGGGTGATCACGCCAACCGTGCCTTCGCGATGAAGCGGCAGCCGCATCGAGACCGTCCACGTGCCGGTCAGGCTCCGGGTAACGTCGGGCGCCGCGACGGCGCCCAGCTCGCGATGGATGGCGTCGGTCAGCGCGATCTGCCGGGCCACCCACTCCTCGCGGCGCCGCTGGATGCGACGACTCAGATCGAGCAGGGCCCACACCGCCAGGAATGGAAGCAACGCGATCATGATCGTGGTCTCCGTCTCCAGGTTCATTGTGCTGTCCTCCTTCGCACAGTGAGACACCGGGGACGGGACGGTGTGAAACGGCGGAGAGCGACGCGGGCGGACTAGGCCGGGAGCGGATGCAGATCGGGCCGACAGCTGGTGCAGGGCGCGAAGCCGGCGGCCTCGGCGCCTTCCCGCGTGCCGAACAGCGTGAGCGTGGACATGGACCGGGACAGGAGCGAGCCGCAGGTCGGCACGCAGTACTCGCTGTCTCCGGTGACCATGGTGTACATCGCCTCGCGGTCCACCTTGAAGTCGTTTCGCGCCGCGACCGTCTTCACGCCCTCGACCGCGAGCAGACGCTGCTTGAGCTCCACGCGCCGGCCCGCGTAGCCGATCAGCGCGCCGGAGCCGCCGATGACCCGATGGCACGGGATGACGATCGGGAGTGGATTCCAGCGCAGCGCCTGCGCGACCGGGCGGACCGCCGCGGGCGCACCGATGCGCGCGGCGATCCCCGCGTAGGAGGTGACCGCGCCGTAGGGCAGCGCGGCCGTCGCCTCGAGCACGCGCCGCTGGAAGTCGCTCCGCATCCGGCGCAGGTCGAGCGGCCAGTCGAGCCGCGCGCGCCGGCCCTCGAGATACTCCACCAGCTCCGCCCGCAGCCCCTCGGTCGCCGCGCGGTCCTCGACCGCGTCCTCGCCCAGGAGCCGGCGCACGCGCGCGGACAGCGGACCGTCCGCGGGCAGGTACTGCACCAGCGCCACCCCCTGCTCGGAGCGACCGATGAGGATGCGTCCCAGGGGCGACGGGAAGATCCCGAAGCCCACCATGCGCGAGCGCAGGTCCGAGAGGCGCGAGGCGAGCTGCGCGCGCGCCAGGGTCGCGTCGTCGTCGGGGAGCGGTGCGCGCCGCAGCGTGGCCATCATGCCCTCGAGCGCGCGGTAGTGTGTGAGCTCGGCGCGGCAGAGCCCGCAGGTGGCCAGGTGCGCTTCCACGCGCCCGGCGGCGGTGGGTCCCGCCTCGCCCGCGGCAACGCTCAGGAGATCCGGCTCGATCGCGCGGCACACGGGAAGCTGAGGGCTCATGAGCTGGACTCCGTTCCGACCGGGAGATGACCGTCGAGACTCCGCCGCACCTTGCGGAGGGCCTGGAAGACGTGAGCGCGGGCGCTCTCCTCCGAGCAGGAGAGGCTCGCTCCGATCTCCGCATATTCGAGCTCGTGCATTTTCCTCATGATGAAGGCCAACCGCTGCTTCGCGGGCAACCCGGTGATCACCCGCTCCAATCGCTCGCGTGTCTCGTCGGCCAGCATCTGCCCGTCGGTTCGATCCGGCGCGTCCGGCCTCATCTCCAGTGCCGCCGCCGCATAGGCCCGTCGACGCCGCGCCTGGGCCCGGAAGTGGTTGCGGCCGAGGTTCGTGGCGATCGTGAAGAGCCACGCGCGCACATTCGAGCCCGGTGGCAAGGCGCGATACGCCCGGAACGCGCGGAGAAAGGTCTCCTGCGAGAGATCATCGGCGTCGCTCCCGCGCGCCGTGATCCGCAGCAGGTAGCGCCGGATCTCCGCGTGGTGGGACCCCACCACCGCCTCGAACGCGTCCTCTGCCATCACTCTGTCCATGAGACACCGCCGCCGGCCGGGTGTGAAACGGCTCCCCCGGGTGCGCTCTAACCCCCTGTTCCCGCGCGCGTTCGGAGGGCAGCCTCCTGCTGCTCCCGGACGAAGCGGACGGCGGTGACCGTGCTGACGGCCAGACTCATGGCGACAGAGACCAGGAGGGTAGCCACCAGGGTCAGCAGCACCGCGCGCTGGTTCTCGAGAATCTGGCGTACCGAGGCCGCGAAGACCAGGTCCACCTTGAGCGTGGGCATCACCGCCCGGGTCAGAAGCCATTCCTCCTCGCCCAGGGAGGCGAGCCCGTCGGGTCGGCGACGATTCAGCTCCGCCACGAAGGGATGGCCCTTCCAGTCCTCCTGGGTGAGCTGGCGGGTCTGCCGGTCCAGGTAGATCGCCTGCTTGGCCGGGTCGATCATGATCAGCCAGCCTCCGGGACCGGCCTGTTCGAGGGCCTCGATGGACCCCTGCAGCCGGATGCTCCCGATCAGGTAGGCCACGATCTGCTGGTCCACCTTGATCGGCACCGCGGCACCCACGACGAAATCGCGCGAGGCCCGGCCGAAGATGATGCCGGAGACCGCCGGCCCCTGGACGCGGATGGCCTCCTGCAGCAGTGGCCGATCCGCGTAACGCAGCTCGAGGTTGGACGTGCCGTCCGGCCCGGTGAGGGGGCTGAAGGCGAGCGGCCGACCGTCGGGCGATACCACGAAGAGCGTCGGCATCTGCAGCATCGCCCGCATGGTGTCGATCTCGCGCTGGAGCGCGCGCGGCTCGCGGGAGGCCCAGCCCTGGGCGAAGTGGGCGGCGAGCGGCCCGAGCACGGCGAGCTTGTCCCGCAGCTGGGCGTCGGCCAGCCCCGCGAGCACGCGCACGATGTCCTGGCGCTGGGCCCGCGCATCCTGGAGGGCCTGCGGCTTGAGCCGGAGCGTCCACGCGAGGCCCACCACGAGCAGGGCCACGATCGACACCACCGCCCAGGTCGACAGGAGGAAGAACAGGTGCGACCAGCGCAGCCCGGTCGTGGCGTCCCCGGTCGTGGCGCTCCCCGTCATCGCGTTCCCCGTCATGGCGCTCCCCGCATGGCGTTCGATGATACCGCGCTTGACACCGCCAGCGCCCCACCGCATCATCGGGCGCGCAGCGCTGCGTTCCCCCCGGAGGAAGCATGACCGACGGCGTCAAGATCGACTCGGTGCGGTCCGGCTCGAGCGGCGTGCTCGGCCGCTCGCTGAACAGTGCCCGGCACCAGCACTTCGTGCTCGACTCGCCGTCCGGTCCCAACGAGGCGATCACCAACGGCGAGGCCTTCCTGGCCGGCATCTCCTCCTGCGGCGTGACCCTGATCGAAAAGCACGCGCACGATACCGGCGTGCCGCTCCGGAGCATGGAGGTGGTGATCGAGGGCATCCGCAGCAACGCGGCGCCCAACCGGTTCCAGGCCATCCACGTGACGTTCGAGATGCGCGGGGTGGACCGGGTCGCCGCGCAGGCGCTGGTCGAGACGTGGCGGGATCGCTGACCGCTCTATCGCACGGTCGCGGTGGCGACCGACGTGAAGGTGGACGTCACCGTCGTTCCCTAACTCCAGCCAAAAGGAGATCGCCGTGAAAGCCGCCGTCCTCTACAAGGCCAATACTCCGCTCGAAGTGGTCGATCTCGTCCAGGAAGGGCCGCGCGCCGGCGAGGCCCGCGTCAAGGTCAAGGCCGCCGGCATCTGCCACAGCGACTGGCACATCATGAACGGGGACTGGACACCGCCCCTGCCGATGGTCCTGGGCCACGAGGCGGCCGGCATGGTCGAGGAGGTGGGGCCGGGCGTCACCAACGTCAAGCTCGGCGATCACGTCATCTTCTCCTTCCGCCCGCAGTGCGGCCACTGCCTCTACTGCTCGATGGGCCGCTCCATCCTCTGCGACGGGCACACCTCGCCCCGCTGGGGCATGCTCGACGGCACCTATCGCCTCAAGCGCAACGGGCAGGACATCTACCAGATGGCGCGCATCGGCACCTTCTCCGAGCAGGTGGTGTGCCCGGCCGAGATGCTGGTGCCCATCCGCAAGGAGATGCCGTGGCCGCAGGCGGCCCTCATGGGCTGCTGTGTGCCCACCGGCGTCGGCGCGGTCACCCGCTGTGCCCAGGTGGAGGCGGGCGCCTCGGTGCTCGTCATCGGCTGCGGCGGCGTCGGGCTCAACGTGGTGCAGGGCGCGAAGCTGGCCGGGGCCGGCATCATCGTGGCCGCCGACCTGCTCGACAGCAAGCTCACCTACGCCAAGGACTTCGGCGCGACCCACACCATCAACGCCAAGAGCGAGAACGTGGTGGAGCGGGTGCGCGAGCTGACCCCGGGCGGCCGCGGGGTGGACTACGCCTTCGACGCCATCGGCGGCGAGGCCACCACGCTGCAGATCGTGGAGGCGATCCGGCCGGGCGGCACCGCGGTGATCGTGGGCATGGCCGCGCTCAACGTGCGCGCCCCGATCACCCCCTACAACATGGCGCTCCAGGAGAAGTCCATCAAGGGGACGATGTACGGCTCGGTGCGCCCCAACATCGACTTCCCGAAGCTGGTGGACCTCTACCTGGACGGCCGCCTCAAGATCGACGAGCTGATCAGCCGCACATATAAACTCGAGGACATCAACGAGGGCTTCACCGCGCTGCGGACCGGCCAGGTCGCCCGCGGCGTGGTCGTCTTCAACTGAGAACGGTCGCCCACGCGGCGGCCCGACTGCTGCTGCGGTCGCTGGGGCGGTGGCTCAACCGCCGCCCCGGCGGCCCCATCGCGCCGGCCGCGCCGCTCGAGCGGGTGCTGGTGGGCGATGATTCGCCCGCCGCGCTCACCCGCCTCCTCTGCGGCCGCGACAACGCGGCGCGGGAGGCGGCCCTGCCCCGCTATCTCCAGTATCGCGGCATCGCGTTCTCGCGCCATCGCTTCACGCGCCCCGAGGGCCGCGGCGACACCTTCGCGGTCGAGCTCGGCGAGGGCCCGCGCGTCCTCGTGCTGTGCGCGCATCACGACGCGGTCCCCGGCAGCCCCGGGGCCAATGACAACGCGGCCGCCGTCGGCGTCCTGCTGCACCTGATCCCGCGCCTGCCCGCCCGCATTCCGCGCGGCTGGCGGGTGCGCCTGCTCTTCACCGCCGCCGAGGAGCTCGACTATCTGGGCGCGCGCGCCTACGTGCAAGACACCCCGCTCAGCGACGTCGCGGGTGTGCTGAGCCTCGAGCTGTGCGGGATCGGCGACACGGTGGCCCTGTGGGACGCCGGCGAGCCCACCCCGTTCCTCGGCTCCGTGACGGCCGCGCTCGAGTCCATCGGTCTCGCGCGTGATGCGGGCTATCGCGTGATTGGTCGCATCCCGGTCTTCGGCAGCGACCACCGGGCCTTCGCGGCCGCGGGCATCCCCGCCTACGGCTTCACCATGGTGCCGGCGGCCCACGCGAACGCGCTGCGCCGCTTCGTGCTGAGCCCGGTGCGCTCCAGCGTGCGGAGCCTGATCCGCCGGCCGCCCCCGTTCGACACCTACCACACGAGCGGCGACGCGCTCGAGACGCTCGAGCCCGCCGCGCTCCACCGCGCGGCCGCCGCCCTCATCGCGATAGTCGCCGAGCTCGAATAGGAGCCTCGGAGGGGGGCTGCGTTTTAGGAGAGGGTGGCGAGCTTCTTCCGCTCGATCAGGGCGAAGTCGATCTGGGCGCCCAGGCCGGGCGCGGTGGGTGCGCGCACCATCCCGTGCGAGTCCACCTCGATGTCGGCGACGAGCCCGTACTTCTGGGCCTCCGCGGGCAGCAGCACCTCGAAGAACTCGCAGTTCCGGATCGCCATCGCCACGTGGAGATTGGCCACGTTGTTGAGCGAGTTGCCGCCGTGGTGGATCTCGAAGTTCATGTGGAAGCCCTCGGCGAGGTGCGCGGTCTTCACGAGCGCCGAGATGCCGCCCTTCACCGCCACGTCGCCCCGCAGGTAGTCGGTCGCCCGGGCGACGAGCCAGGGCGCGTAGGCGGTGAAGCCGCCCGGCGCGTACTCGGTGGCGAGGATCGGGATCGAGAGGTGCTGCTTCAGCTTGACGTAGTTGTAGAGATCGTCGTCGGGCAGCGGGTCCTCGTACCAGTAGTAGCCGAGCCGCTCGACCGCGCGGCCCACCCGGATCGCGGCCGGGTAGTCATAGGCCCACGTGGAATCGAGCATCAGGGTGAACGCGTCGCCGACCATCCCGCGCACCGCCTCGCAGATCTCGATGTCGAGCTTCGGATCGGTCGGGGGGTGGATCTTGTAGGCGGTCCAGCCCTCGCCCTTGAACCGTGCGGCCTCCTCGGCGTAGGCCTGCTTCGACGGCAGCACCGCGGAGCTCGCGTAGGCGGGCAGCCGATCCCGATAGGAGCCGAGCAGCCGATGGATGGGCAGGCCGGTCACCTTGCCCGCGAGGTCCCAGAGCGCCACGTCCACCGCCCCGATCGCGCGCCACGTGGTCTGGCGACTGCGCGAGAGCAGGGCCTGGTAGAGCCGCTCCCGGTCCAGCGGATCCTGGTCCATCACGAGGGGCTTGAGCGCGCTCATCAGCGACTCGGCGTCGTACTGGGCGCCACGGCTCGCCGAGCCGAGGAAGGCGTGGCCCTCCGCGCCCTCGTCGGTGCGGAGGGTGAGCAGGCCGAGCTGGCTCTGTCCGCCGAACTTGCCGGTGTGCCGGCCGTAGATGGTGGCGGGAATGTTCTCCCAGGCGAACAGCGTGAGCGTGACGTCGGTGATCTTCACGAGGCTCCTCCCCTTCTGCTAGATTCTGGCGGTGGCTGCTCCACCCGTTCCGCGCGACGGCGTCGTCCGGCTCTTCCGCGATCGCGGCGGACGCAACGGCAAGACCGTCACCGTGATCCACGGGCTGCCCGAGCGCGGCCCCGCGCTCCTGGCCCGCCTCTCCGAGATGAAGCGGCTCTGCGGCGCGGGCGGCACCCTGAAGGACGGCGTGCTCGAGATCCAGGGCGACCACCGGGAGCGCCTCGCCGCGCGGCTGCGCGCGCTCGGCTACACCGTGAAGCTGGCCGGCGGCTCCACCACTACTCGACTTCCTTCAGGCGGAGGACCTCAGGGCGGCCTTCCATGAACTCGCCCATCTTCCGGCCCAGTGCCTTGAAATAATCGGTGGCGCGGTGGGCCTCCACCGCCGCCTGGTCCGCGTAGCGCTCCATGAACACGTAGGTCTGGGGCGCCTCACCGTGATGCAGCACGTAGAGCCGGCAGCCCGGCTCGTTGGCGGTGACCTTGGCCACCAGCTCCTTGGCCACGGCCTCGAACTGCGACTCCATTCCCGGCTTCACCTTGATCGTCGCGACGACACCGAGCATTCGGTAGCCTCCGGGCGGCGTGCCCAGATCGGACACCCGCTGTTGATGAGATGACAACCTCCGGCCATCATGCGCCGAATTTTGTTGGTTCTGGACGCCCATGGCCCCCAGCTGGAGCGGTCGATGTCAGTCATTTCAGCATGTTACTGGCAGTGTCACCTGTGGAACGCCTCTTGCTCTCTGGGCTTGCATGAGAAATCGAGATCGCGTACACGGGCCCCGGGAGAGCGCAGCCAGACAGCATGTCACCGACCCCCATCCCCCTGAGGTCCGCCGGAAGCGCGGCCGGCCGAAGGGTAGCACCGGCATCAGCCGGCGCCATCCGGACTCGGTCCTGGCCGCCGAGATCGCCAAGTCGCCGCTCGCGACCGTCTACGCGAGCCATGACGGCGAGCTCTACCACGCGATCTGCAAGCAACCGCTCGAGTTCCAGGGCCGCCGGGCCCAGCTCGAGCTCGATTTCTACTGCCTGCGTTGCATGGAACACGTGGCGCTCCCGCAGTTCGCGCTGAGCCGCATCCGTTTCGACCTGCCCCGGCCGACCAACGTCGATCTTCCGGAGTGGGCCACGAGCATCGTCGCCTACCAGTAACCTCGTCCGCCTGTCCCGACAGAACGCAAGGGCCCGGTCCAGCCGGGCCCTTTCCCGTTCCTCCCTCGCCATGGGATCATAGCCGCCACGGAGGCGGCGTTGAAGATCGAAATGGTCGAGGATCCCGCCGACCCGCGCATCGCCGGATTCCGCGACGCGCGTGACGGTGCACTGCGGCGCCGCGAGGGCCTGTTCCTGGCCGAGGGCCGCCTCCTGGTCCGCCGCCTGCTCGCGACCTCCCGCTTCGGCGTCCAGTCGCTCCTGGTGACGCCGCCCGCGCTCGACGATCTCCGCGACCTGCTCGCCCGCGACGACTCGACACCCACTTACGTGGCCTCCGCCGGAACGATCTGCGCCATCGTCGGCTTCAAGTTCCACCGCGGCTGCCTGGCGCTGGGTACGCGCGGCGAGCCCGTCGCGCCCGAGGCGCTCATGGACCCGCTAGGGCCGCGAACGCTGCTGGCGCTCGAGAGCGTGACCGATCCCGACAATGTCGGCGCGATCTTCCGGAACGCGGCGGCCTTCGGGGTGGCGGGCGTGCTCCTCTCGAGCGACTGCGCCGATCCGCTCTACCGCAAGGCGATCCGCGTCTCCATGGGCGCCACCCTCTCGCTGCCGTTCGCGCAGGTGCCGGACTGGGCGGTGACCCTCGCGGCCCTGCGCCACGCCGGATACCGGCTGGTGGCGCTCTGCCCCGGGGCGGATGCGGAGGACATCGTCGAGGTGGCGGGCCGGGCGCCGCGCCGGCCGAGGCTCGCGCTGCTGCTGGGTGCCGAGGGGGAGGGCCTCAGCGAGGCGACGCGCGCCGCCGCGGACGTCGAGGTGCGCATCCCGATGGCGGCCGGAGTGGATTCGCTCAACGTCGCGGCGGCCTGCGGCATCGCGCTGCACCGGCTCGCATGATCGGGATCGGGACGTCCGGCTACAACTATCCGGAGTGGCGCGGCACCTTCTACCCGGAGAAGTTCCCGACCGGCAAGATGCTCCCGTACTACGCCGAGCGGTTCTCGACGGTGGAGGTCAACTACACCTTCTACCGGATGCCCAACGCCAAGACCATCGCGGGCTGGGTCGCGGAGACCCCCGCGGGCTTCTCCTTCACGCTGAAGGCGCCGCAGCGCATCACCCACTTCGCGCGGCTGCGCGACATCGGCGAGCCGCTGCGCTACTTCCTCGACACCGCGGCCGGCCTCGGGCCGAAGCTCGGCCCGGTGCTGTTCCAGCTCCCGCCCAACTTCAAGAAGGACCTGGTCCGGCTGGGCGGCCTGCTCGATCAGCTCCCCGCGGGCCTGCGCTGCGCGATGGAGTTCCGCCACGAGAGCTGGTTCGCGGACGACGTGTACGAGCGGCTCCGCGCGGCCAACGCCGCGCTCTGCGTGGCCGACACCGAGGAGGACACCACGCCGGTGGAGGCGACCGCGGACTGGGGCTACCTGCGCCTGCGCGACCAGGGCTACACCGCGGCCGATCTCGAGGGGTGGGGCCGGCGGATCCAGGAGATGGGCGCGCGGTGGCGCGATACGTACGTCTACTTCAAG